>Ga0257106_1001021_pt1 | contig 14679 bp, 15 predicted proteins | sample LP_taG_3_FD_190177 | JGI IMG/M metagenome (GOLD analysis project Ga0257106, IMG submission 190177) | Marine microbial communities from Northeast Subartic Pacific Ocean, Canada - LP_J_2011_P26_10m | ecosystem: Environmental > Aquatic > Marine > Oceanic | place: Canada: Northeast Subartic Pacific...
CAGGGAAAGAAGAAGAAGGTTAATTTTTGAAATGTCCAAAGCGAGAGCAAAGAAGAAGAAGAAGTCAAGAAGAACAGAGATAAGAACGAACGAGAAGAAGAAGTAAAACGTACCAGCGGTCCAGAACGACGCTTGAGCTTTCTTGTACTGTAATTGATAATAGGAAGAGAGAGAGAGAGAGAGAGAGAGAGAGAGAGGAGAGAACGTCAGCACACGCACAAATTTCAAACGCTTCGAAAACAGAAAGATTTTTGAAAATAGAAGAAATGATATCGTATGATAAACGTACCATTTCCCAAACGGCATCGTACTTCAACGGAAACAAAACGAATCGGTCGTTTCCGCCGTCGTCGAGGAGTGGTTCTGCGAGTTGTTGTTCGTCGGAAGGCATTTTTGTTGTTCTTGTTGTTGTTGTGTGTGTAGAAGTCGCGAGGATGATGTCGCTAAAAAAAGTGGCAACAACGGCTATAAAAATCGACGTTTTGATCCGTCGAAAAAAAAAAAGAAAAAACAAAAAAACAGAAACGACTGAAGAGGAAAAGACGACGAGAATCCCCGCACTAAAAAAAACTAAGACTCAAATCTTACGTGCATAAACGTAACGTATAATGGGAAAAGTTCACGGTTCGCTCGCTCGTGCCGGTAAAGTCCGAGGTCAAACTCCGAAGGGTACGTCGTTTTGAACGAGAATAGTGATTTGTGATCGTTCGCGTGGAGTTTTTTTTATCGAATCCCGCGCGCGCACACGCGTAATTTTTGCACCTTTCGTGGGAAGCCCTCTCTCGTTTAGCGACGGTGAAAATCGGCGCTCGGAAATGCGGCGTCAAAGAGGTGTCGCGAAGTTACGTGGGATTGGAACCTCACTGGAACAGATCGCGTTGGGTTATGTTCATGCGTCAGTGCGCTCTCTTTCATCGCTTTCACTTCGGTTCATATCTTTTGTCGATATCACATATGACTAACATAATTTCTTTCCCTCTCTCTCTGTCTCTTCATACTCTCTTTGAAACCAAATTATTAATAGTTGCCAAACAAGAAACGAAGAAACGCCCAAAGGGAAGAGCGGGCAAACGCATCGTTTACAACAGAAGATTTGTCAACGTCGTCGTCGGTCCGGGCAAGAAGAAGTCGCCGAACTCCAACGCCGCTTAATTTCATATATTCTTTGACTTATATTAGTAGTTTATATTAGAATTATATTGAAAATGAGTTTATGGAGGAGAATAGCCGCGCGAGGTCGCTCTTCGTCTTTCATCGAAGGGGGGCATCGACTTTTAGCAACAACAACAAGTACAACCGTAGTAGATAAAAAGAGAGCTTTGGTTTTACCACCAGCAGCAGCATCGTTCTTTACGACGACGACGACGACAAAAACAAGAACAAATGAAACAAACAACAATTCTTTCCTTCGAGGAAGGAGATTCGTATCCACCACTCCTACATCTCTTTTGTCCACGGACGGGGAGGTGTTGAGCCTTGATCCGAGCAGCTATCGCGAAATGGTTCGCAAATTCAAAGGCGTTGAAACCGCTTCTAAAGCTGAAATCAACAAGATTGAGTTGGCCCGAGTTCGTAGAGAGCACGCGCGGTGGTCGGCGGATACGGGCTCGTCCGATGTCCAAATCGCCGCTCTCACTGCTAAAATTGCGTACATGACGGAACATTTAAAAGTCCACAAGAAAGATAAGCACAGTCGATTAGGTTTATCGCAAATGTTGGAGAGACGAAAGAAACTTTTGAAGTATCTTCGTCGAACCAAGCCGTTGAAGTATGAAAAGGTGATCACTGCGCTCGGGTTGAAAGATCGGACTTTTGTGGAGGAACCGTTGGGTGCCAAGTGGCCTACCCGTGGTGGTGGATAGCTCGAATAATTTGTTTGTTTATTAGTATATAAGGTGTTTAAGTTTTTGTAATGAAGAAGTCAAGAAGAAGAAGATTGTTTAAATGAATGTATTTTACACCCATCACAGTAAATAGAGAGACAAGAAAGAGGACAAAAAGGATCTCATCTTCCAACACCAAAACAGTAAAAGGAAAAATCTGACGTGTCGTGCTTTAGAATTTTGACGCTCAACAACATTCACACACGCTCACGATTCCTTCCTCTGCAACAATCACCAAAGAACTCACCACGAGAGCACCCAGATTTGCTCTTTTCGCCGCTCGCTCGCAATGCTTTACATTTCTTGTCTTCAACCGACGGGCGTTTCTCCGGCGTTAAATAACGGACGCCGCGCATCATCATCATCATCATCATCATCTGTGAGTCAGCAAAAGACTTTGATGAAGAAAAAGAAAAAAGAAGAAGAAAGCGCGGCGTGTCAATTCACTTTCTTATTAGACAAACCTGGGTGCATGGACGCGCGAATGGACGAAGACGAGCCGTGCGATGTAAATTTGGAGTGCCCGTTGGAACCGTTCGATATTTCCAAGTGTTTGAAAAGGCACAAAGGCGTTCTAAAAATGGGCGTCAATCACGCGGTTCGATTTACGTTGAATGCTGAAAATTTATTCGTCTCTCCGTTACCCGGGTCGACGATTTTCTTAGACGACGAAGTCGTCACGGATAAGATGACGAAGATGCTCGAAGACGGGTCTCGCTTGCGTTTCGCGAAATCCGAGTACGTTTTGATCTCCGAAGGTTTTTGCCCGTTGCCTTCCTGGGACTCGGCAGTCGTTTCTTCCAGATAAAAAAAAAGAGTGCCTTTGTTGTTCGCACAATAAAAAAAAGACCAGAACCACAGCGTTTGAAAGCTTCCCAAAGCCGCCGAGCGCATGTGAATAATGGATGTATTATATATGCTAAAACCTGTTATCATCATCATCATCATCGTTAATACTAATGATCATCATCATCATTCTTGTTGTAATAAGTGAGAACTTTATTATCTATTCTATAAAACCAAAAGACCAGTCGAAAAAAAAAGAGACCGTTTGCTCTGTTTTAAAACGAACTCTCTTCACATTTCTAAATGTCTCATCTCCTCCTCTTCAGACGACGCCAAAGAGACGTATTAGTACTCCTACATCATTCGACGATGATGCGCGCGCTCACATCATCATCGTCTCTTTCTTCAACCGCGTATACTAATCAACAACAACGGACGTTTGCTTCATCATCATCGTCGTGTTCATCATCATCATCATTCGCAACGAACGTTTCCAATTTGAGTAGAAGACGAGCACAGAAAAATCTATTATCCCCTTCTTCAAAATCGTTGTCGTCGGTGTCTGTTCTGTTGCGAGAGAAAAGCAGAAGAAGAGTCAAAATCGTCGCCAAAGTCGTCGAGAGTAACAATAACGAAAACGAGAAAGTGAACGACGCGACGAGGAAGAAACGGTACAAATGGGCCGTTGTCGGGTGCGATTCCGACGCCGGAGGGGCGTTGGCAATAATAAGGGGCGACTTTGCCGGCGATGTGCAAACGGTTGAAATTGTGGACGTGCCGACGATGACGGTTACGGTGAACGGGAAAAAGAGGATACGATTGGACGTGGCAAAAATGATTGAAAAAGTGAAAGAGCTGGACTTGCCGAGCGATGGGAATGGTGGACATTCGAGCGTCGTGTTCGTGGAAGAAGGCGGCGTCGAGTTCGGCTTTAGCGCGCAGACGGCGTTCGTGCAAGGATACAATTTTGGTTTATGGAAAGGTGTTTTAGAATCGTGCGTGAACCCAGAGACGACGAGAGTGGAGGTGGTGAAACCTCAGGCGTGGAAGCTCGCGTTGGGGTTGAGTGGTAAGAAAACGAGTAAAGATGATTCGATCGAGATGGCGAAGATGGTCTTCCCGGAATCGGAAGATATGTTGCAAAGGAAGAAGGATCACGGAAGAGCGGAGAGTTTGTTAATTGCGGCGTACGGTCACGCAAGAGAGACGTTACAGAAGAACAACGACGTCGAATACGCGGATATCGTTAGAGATGACGTGGTTTGCAAACGCGTGTTTAACGTTTTGGAGCAGAAAGGATTGGTTTCCGAGAATGGCGTGGCGTATTTCGGACCGTATTTCGGAAGAACCGGAATGGAGTTGAAACACGACTTGAAAACGAGAGGGTTGAAAGTCTCCGGAACAAAAGGAGAGTTGATTTTGCGTTTAGAAACGGACGATTTGAGACGAAGGAGTGAGAATAAAAAGATAGGGAAGATGGACGATAATAATAGCATTAGCGTTGACGAAAAAAAAGAAGAGGAAGTTTTAGAAGCGTAAGTAGAAAGACAAAGTGTATGATATTCGTTGTTGCAGGTGTATCTTTTATTTAGGATTAATAACACGACAAATACGTTACGCGTTTGTGTTTAATACGCTACTACTCATCTTGTCCTTATTATTGTTGCTGCTGCTGTTGCTGGCTACTTTCTCTTTCCTCTTTCAAATCCCACGGCTCGTCCATTTTCGCGTTCTTACCTTCGACTTCTTTAATCAACGCTTTCGCTTGTTGCCTCATAAACGAGAGTCTTTGATTAATCGAGTGATTCGGGTCCAAAGCGGCCGCTTTCTCCAACCTCGAAAACGCCGCATCGATTAACGCTCCAAGTTCTTTTCTCTCCTTCGATTCCTCCGGGTCTTTCCAGACCTTTTTCTTGTTCTTCTCTTCGCGCCGTTTATGGACGAACGCTTGCACGAGCGTTCTCGCTTGTCCAAAGTTCAAAGTGCCCCATCGCGCGTACGCTTCTGCCATATTTGGGTTCTTCTCCACCGCCAGCTTGTACTTTTCTTCAGCTTTGTCGTACTCTTTTTTATGCTCTAACGCGATCCCCCAGTTTACTAATGCTGGTGCGAATTTATCCGAGGAGACCAACGCTTCGCGATACAACTCGATGGCGCCGTCGACTTCGCCCATGAGAAACTTACACCCACCGGCTCTTAAGAACGCTTCGTGCGCGGGGATAGAACTTTCTAACTTTTGTGCTCTCCCATCTTTCATGTTATCGATGTGCATCATGCGTTCGTGTTGTTCTCTAGATTTTTGCGCCACGTTCATAAGCAACGGAATCGCGTCTTTACATCTGTTCGCTTGCTGATACGCCGCCGCCAAGTGGAAGTCCGCCGTCAACGAGTTCTCCCCGAGTTCTTTCTTCGCTCTCTCCAACGGTCCGATGGCTTCTCTCGGTGCGTTTCGCAGAACATGCGCTAATCCCAACTGCATCCATGCGTGTCCTAAGCTCGAATCGATCGTCGTCGCCGCTTCTAAATATGAAATCGCTTGCACAACCTCCTCTGGACTCGGATCGACTTTCGTCTTGACGCCTTTCCCAGAAATCGAATGCATTTTCAACGGTTTCGTCGAGTTATCCTCTTTTTTGCGTCCGTGCAGTAAACACATGCTCGCTCGCAAATACACGTGCGCGTGCTTGACTTTCGCGTCTTCAATCAACACGCGATATTGCTCCAACGCCGACTGACAGTCGCCGGCGCCTTGGTGCGCGACTGCCAACTGCCATCTCGCCTCCGTGCTCGACGGTTTCTTTTCCAACGCTTCGTTCAAAATAGCAACCGCGGATAGAAAATCACGCTCGTGTTGATATACTCGCGACAAAGCAACCTCAATCTCAATCTTATTCAAGTTCTTATTGTCTTCATCGTTGTCGTCGTCGTCTTTTCCGCCGTCTTTTCTTCTATTTTGCAACTCTTCTTCGATCGCTTTCGCTTTCTTCAAGTTATACTTCGCCTCTACCAACGGCGTCTTATCGTGCGTAAATCCTAGCGGACTCTTTGCCGCGTTCCCGTCCGCCTTATCTAACAAAGCCAACGCTAATCGTACGCTCGCTTCTATGCTCTTCGCTTTTAAAGAATCGCTACTCCCGCTACCGCTTTTCTTCTCCTCTTCTTGTTGTTTCAACGCAGAGTCGTATTTCACCGTCACCTCTCTCAACGTCTCGATCGCTTCGTCCGTATCCATGTCCGCTCGGTACATGTCCCCTAACAACAACTTCGTATCCGTGGACTTTGAATCAATCAGAGACCATTTTTTTAACAACGTTTTGGCACCAAAGAAAGAAGAGCTCTTCTTCTTATCGTTTAAACCAACCATTTTATTCGCCAACTGCCTCAGCACGATGGGAATAACCAAGGCCAACAGAAGCACCAACAGAGCGTAAAAGATATATTTCGTCGATTGTTCGATCAAAGGTATCCGATTTCGTTCCCGCTTTCGCATCTGGTCCAAGGAATCTCGTCGTTCTTTTTTCTTCTTTCTTGCGGCTTCTGATGATGATAATCCATTTCGTCTCTCTTTTACACCACCACCGTTTTTCCTCCGATTGCGAAGACCACCGTCGTCGTCGTCCGGAGCAGAGCGATGCGTAGTGGTCGTCGTCCCGTTTAAGTCGTTTTCCTCCGTCATCTTCTCTCTCTCTCTCGTTGTGTATATATTATGTTATGTGTTATCAATAATATACATAGAAGAATAAGAATGAAGAAGAGATTTCTCTCTCTCTTCTCTCTTTTTTTTGAACTCTCCTCTGTTTTGCTCTCTTTTGCTTTTGTGGTGATAAAAAAAGGAAAAAAAGTTCGACCGCACAAAATGTACACCGCTGCTAAACATGTTGCGGTGACATCGATATCATCATCAGCATCGTATTCTTCTTCTTCGTTCTCGTCGTCGTCGTCGCTCAAACACGTTTCAACTGCTCCCAAAACTCTCGTCGTGAAATTTGGAGGAGGACGCAGAAGTGTCGCGAAGAAGATCGTAAAAGTCATCGTCCCAAACGGAAGCGCGTTCGAGGAGGGAATGATGCAATTGACTTCGGACGATGTTTTCGTTCAAGCCTGCGCGCCTTGGGGAAATCTGTGCGTCTCGTGGGGTACGAAATACGTCCCCATCGGCGTTCCTTCCATATTGGCGAGTTTGTTGTTGTTCGTTCCTTTATTCGTAGCATTGGCAAAAATCCGAGAGTTGGAGAAGGAAAACTTTCATTTGAAAGACCAGATGGAAGAGATGACGACGAAGAAACGATGAAGACGAGAGACAATAATCAAATCGATCGTCTTCATGGGTAGAATAGAATTAGAATAGAATTATTAGTGTAGATGTATTTATTATATGTAGAAAGTGTTGATGTGATCGCATACCGTCATCACAGCGTTGTTCGTAATATCGTAAACAGGAGGAGCATCAAAGTATTTTTCGTCTCCTCTGTTCGTTTCGTCATAGATTTCACACAACACTCTCTCTGTTCTTTACATACACACACACACACATAATAATAAGAATATAAGAAGAAAGAGAGCGTGATAATATATCGTCGAATAAATGACGACGACGCACCAGAGGAAGCAGCATTTATCCAGCGCGTTACCCGCGTGGTGCATCGGCAGAAGACCGGGGACGAATACTCACAAAATGGACATCGACCCGGAAGCAAAATCGTCGAAACCTTCCCGAGAAAGAGGAGGAGGAGGAGGAGGAACGTCGTCGTCTTCGCCGAAACACGCCGCGTCGATGACGGATCCGGTTGCAAAGTTGAACAGAGATCCCGAGCACGTCAGAGGCACTCGGAAAGCGCGTTTGTTTTTGATATGTTTACCGATCGGGTTGATATTCTTGATGATTCTGAGGCCTTTGTATGCGCCGTTCATCGACGTGTTCGGTGGCGATTTGCTCGATCAGTTGTTAGCGTCGGAGGAAGGTCAAGGTCACGTAAGCGCGGTGTCGGTGTCTGACGACTTTTTGAGCGAGCATTGGCCGGTGGAAGCAAGCGGCACCGCGGCGGAGAAGCACACGAGCACTCACGTCAGCGCCCATAGTAGTAGCGGTAGTTCTAGCGGTAGTTCTAGTTCTAGTTCTCGAGAGAAGGAGAGCAGAGAAAAGAAGAAGAAGAAGAGCGAGGAGTATCGCAACAGGAAGATGTTGTTCTCGGATTTTAGCTCGAATCGGTAGGTTCAGAACGAAGAAAGTTTGATGTAGTGTAATAAAGCAGCAGTAGATAGATTAAAACTCGTTTATTGTTGTTGTTGTCGTTATCGATTTGTTTGTTTTGCTACTAATTTAACTCGTGTGCTTCATCGTCGGCCCAACCGCGCAGTGGTCCACGCACGACCAAAAGTCGAAGTATTGCCCCGTGCAATGTTTCTCTCCCGTTTCGTCGCCTTCGATGCGTTCCGCGCACGCCTCGTACGCTTTCAAAAACGCCTCGCACTTTGGTTTGCACAAGTCTTCGATTTGCAACTTCGGGTCGACTGGGTCGTCGACGTCCCCGATGTCCACTTGGATTTGACCGCCTCCCATGTCTTCTTTCTGTCTTCTTCTTCTTCTTCTTCTCCTTCTCTCTGTCTATCTATCTTTGCGTTTTGTGTTCAGAAAAGAAAAGTTGACTCTCGTAAGTTCTCCGCCGATGATGGATGGGGAAACGAAAAGCGACGCGAAAGAGAAACAAAATCGATTCCTCTTCCAATACAGGAAGAGAGAGCCCCGGCAAACAACAACAACACGAAACGAGAAAGGATGAATGCGATCGACTGAAGCGACGAAAAACTCTCCCTCTCTCTCTTGCGCATGCGCGCATAATAAACAAACGAGTAAACAAACCTTTTCGTACCAAAGAGTTCAGATGATAATGAGGAGGAATTCAGATGAGAGTCCAAGTTTAGATTTCTTCTCAAAAAAAAAGCACAAGAACGTGGCTCGTATATACACACATAGCAGTAGAACGCGAACGAGCACACGATGACGGAGGCGACTATTCGGGGTGTGGCCGGAATGAAGTCCGTGTTAGACATGCCGGTGATGCAGGTAAGAATAGGTTTAATCATCAAATCGTTTAATACTATTCATCTTCGCGCGTTTTGCATTTTCCGTTGCGCTTCTCATAAAATGTGTGCGTCCCGCATAAAAAAAAATGGTCAAAAGAGACTCGATTCGAAAATCTCTTCGGTTCACGGAGGATGAATACGAAGAGTAACGATACGTTTGCTTTTGTTTACGCGTCGTTCCGTGAGAGACGATCAAATGTAGCGCGTCGAATACGCCAATTTCGTTTCTATTTTCAAGTCGTCGGATTTTGACAAAAGGAGAGACATTTGATTCTTGAACCAGCTCTCTCTTTTGAACAACAAAACACGTATACTCATAACGAGAACTTCTTCTTCTATCATTACTTAGGACGGTCCACCACCGGGCGGTTACCCATCCGTGCGTTACGCGCGACGCATTCCATCCACTGGTCCATCGGGATTTGCTTTATTCGGCGCCTACTGTGCCGCAGCCGTGTACGGTTTTTATCAAATAGGACAAGGGAACAAACACCGACGAAAAGTGTTGGACGAGAAGCACAACGCGAGAGCGATATTAGTTCCGTTTTTACAAGCAGAGGAAGATAGACGGTACGCGAAAGATTGCAGAGAAATCAGAGAAAGAGAGAATAGGGTGATGAAAAACGTGCGAGGTTGGAATCCAGAGGCGAAGACGTACAAGACGACTTGGTTGTCGCCCGGCGCGGCGACCAGACCCGGCCTCATTTGATTTTAGCTTTTTGCGCATCCGTCACGTTTTTATACTAACAGTCTGTAACACTATCTACATTACTACATTTACTATTTCTACACCTAAACTACAACGATCGCGAGTATTGCGACCGTGGTATCCTTCTTGCTCAGGGGATTTCTAATCTTAACTACGGTTTCCTTCTGTAGTCGAGTCGTTTTACCGATACCCACGAGGAGATTTTCGGACCACACTTCGAAGACGAGTGCATCACCGGCATCATCATCATCATCATCATTCGATGGTACTGGAATAAAGACGCTCTCGTCGTCGCTCACCATGAACCCGAGCCTATCCAAATACACCTTCGATTCGAAGCTTCGTCCATATTTAACGACGACGACGCACGTATTGCGAAGAGTTGTTTTTTCTTCACTTAACTTCATCGCCAAACGCACTCGCGAAACCGAAACATTTTTACTCGCGAAAGTTTTCTCGTCGTCGTCGTCGTCTACAATTGCATCTCCAGAACATTCTTGAAGCAAAAGCGCTTCCAGCGCTTTGTAGACGTCCACTTCAATATTCATTCCTTATTTTCTTCTCTCTTATAACAAATATTGCTTCACGCAATACAACAAGTCGTCCAACTCCTCCTCGCTTGCGAAGCGTTCTGCGCTCGACTCCACAATCACTTTCACAATCGCTCGTTTCTTCTTCCCGCTCGGTTTCAAATTAATTAACATCAACGTTTCCGCTTTGGTCAGACCAAGTTCGGCAATACTCGCGATAAAACCTTGAATCATTTGTCTTTCGTGTTTCCCGACCCGCACGCCTTTTTCTTTAAACTCCTTCAACATCAGAATCTCCGTTTCAAACGGTGCGTGTGGGGTTGGGTATAACGGCACAAACTCTTCTTCATCTTCTTCTTCATCGTCGTGTTCATCTATTGACATCCCGTCGTCGTAACTATTTGTATTATTATTATTATTATTATTATTCTCCTCGTTGTTCTCCTCGTCTCCTACTTCTATTCCTCCTCCGACTTGTTCGTGTCGTTTCAACTCGCGTTGTTTCAAAAGTTCGCACATCTCAAAGTTCGACACAAGACCTTCGTTCTTTCTCAAGATTTTCATTATTTCGTATATATGTGTACTACTCTAGTATTTGTGTTCTTTCTACGCTCTTCTCTTTCGTTCTCTCTCTCTCTCTCTCTCTCTCTCTTCCGTGGTGTGTGTTCTCTCTCTTCTTCTCAAACCACCGCAACACAATAAAAGCACACCACAACAACAACAGCGAGTAGAAGCACCTTTTTTGAAGATTCGAAGACAAAAACTCATCACACGTCACGAAAAAACTCATCACTTGCAATCATTTTCATCACATCTCCTCGTCACTCTTTATTACGCGCGCGACATAAACGACGAGAATAAAAAATGACGGGGTATTATTACAACCCATCGTTACCGTGCGAAGACCCGGGAGAAGTGGACGCGCTCAAAGCGACGACGAGACGTACTCATTCTGGTGACGACGACGACGTTTCGATGACGAGAAAAGCAGAAAAAGCATCGACGTCAACGAAATCTATCTGGACGACGTCTTCGTGGTTTCAACAACAGGCGGGGCCTCCTCGAGAAGAAGACTCGTCCCTCTCGAAATCGTTTTCGAAAAACGAAAGAGGAATAGGGTTTAACGACCAACCGGTTTTGGCGAATTGCATGCGACCGGAGAACGCCTCCAACGTCGGCGGTTTAGTCCACAACAGATTCACGGAGAAGAGGAGCCAGAGAAATCCTTTACATCCGGTGGAAGCGAAATCGGTCAACTTGTTCGAACATAATCAGATGTCCTCTGGGATGCGGTCGATTTATAGCAAAGGTGACGGAAGAAATTCTGCGAATGTAAATGCAACCACGTCCATGTCTCCGTTCAACTCGAACACGGCGGTTGGTAAAAAATGTCTGGACGCGTTTGAGTTTGCGAAGAGAGAACACGCGGAGAAGCGAAGAGAACACATTCGCGCGAAGTTTACGTTTGATTTTGAACGGAACAAGTGGACGTTGAACGAACGCGCGTTGGAGAGCGAAGATGTGGACAGAGGAGCAGATGAGAAAGACGCGATTACTGTAGCTGCCGATGCCGCTGACGCTGCTGCCAATGCGAACGAAGAGAACACAAATAACATCAACAAAAACATGACGATACACGTGGAGGAGGAGATGAACGCGGCTCAAATGTTGCACATTCAAACGACTCGAGAATTGCGATTGAAAAAGCACTTGCCGAGACATGAAAGCGCGCTTTTAAGCGCGGCAAAGAAAGCATCGTCGTCGCCTTCCTCGCCGTCGTCGGTTGTAGCGACAGCGAGCGAAGATTTAGAGAGCGCGAAGAAGAAAAAGAAAATAATTTCACGAGAAGAAAAGAAAGTGGTAGAAGAAGAAGAAGAAGAAGAACGAGAAGACATGCTCCAAACGGATTGGTCGAGATACGTTCTCTCATCTGGCCAGGTTGTGTGGGTGGATACGACAGACGCGAACATTCTCGAAGACTACGCGGCGGCGAAAACGTGGATGGGCGCTCAAGAAGAAGAAGAAGAAGAACGTGAAAGCAAATCGATTCGCGTCTGCTTCTTTAGCGCCACGAAAGAACGCAAAGGTTTCATCGACCGCGATGCGCCCGGACCTGCTGTCGATCACGAAACATTCTTGGTCTTCAAGGGCGATCTGAAGAGTTCCATGGAACAGCACGAGCGCCAGGAACAAGATTCAACGGCGGCGACGACGGACGCGATGGACGTTGACGGACAACAGCAACACGGGATGATTGCGGATAAGTTAAAAGACGCAGCTAAATCAACGCAACCGAAAACGAAGGAGGAGGAGATCTTGCGCGAAAAATTGAAAGATGCCATCAAAATAAAGTACGCGCAGGCGGACGAAATACGCGCGTTGCGTGAACGCGTGCAAGAGTTGGAGAACAAACTACTGTCATGAAGAGAAGAATAGTCAACTCCAAAAAGTACTTATGTAGCAGCGCGTAATAGAGAAGAAGTTTTGATATAATTCATTGTATTTTTAAAATTAATAAAGCGTTTCTGTTTCTATACATGATATATGTTATGTGCTGTGCCTAAAGTAATCGTATCTCAATCACGAATTCATCTATATCATCGCAAGGCGGCTTTCTCGGCTGCCTTTTTATCCTTCTTCTTCTGTTTCTCTGCTTGAATTCGCAACGCGATTGCTTTTTCTACTTTCTCTTTCGACTTTTGCATGTGCTGCTCGTATTTCTTGATCAACTTTCGCTCTGCCGCTTTCTCATCCGTTAACGCCGCTAATTCGCGTTTAATCTTGTCATCGTTGAGTTTCTTCACTGACCTTTGCGCCGCTAACTGCTCTCTCTCAATCCTAGTTTCATATCTCGCTAATCGTCTCGCTCTTCTATTCTTTGCAATATACCTCATCGTCAAAGCCAAAGCTACAATGAGCACAAAGAGCGTTGGAACCGTGATAGCAGCAGATAATTCCGCTGGATTCAATATCGGTCCTTTAGAAACGTATGGAGGTGGAAACCCCGGAGGTGGCGGCGACGGCGGAGGCGGATAAAGCGGAATTGACACCGCGATGGTCTCAGTTTCAGCCGTCGCTTTACTCGCGTACAGCTCTGCATCCTGTACGCCATTCAAAGTAGTGAGTTCATCTTCCGTCGCTTCGTTCGTAGCGCTACTGAGAAGGGCACTCAGAACAGCTGGATCTTGAGCAACCTTGGCAGCCGCAGTGACTTTTTTCAAGAAGGTTGTCGGATCCGACAAATCGCTCAAGCTATTCTTGATCGCCGCCCCAGAGTTGGCTGACATGGACACCGTGGACTCCAACGCTGCTGGAGAATAACCAGCACCCATCAACTGAATGTTCGTCAAACTCGCGGAGTATAACGAAGATTTCGCAATGCCGGAGATTGAATCTGAGTTGGCCAAATCTAACAAGTGCGTCGTGAGTAACTTTCGGTTACCACCTCGCGAAGCGACAAGTAAAGCCTCGTTAATTTCACGGGCAATGCCAGAATATACCTTCAATTCACAATCTGCTGCACTCAATCTGCCGCCATTCAGAATGGACATGCCAAACAATAACGTGCCGACGGAGGAGACGAGGTTCGCAATCATATTGATTGTGCCGACGACTGGACCGTAAACAGCCACTTCACCGTTCGAGGCGGCGTAAATCGGATCGATTTGCGTGTGTTCCGCGTTGCCCAAACCAAAAGCGGAGTTGATCATGGTCGTCGCTTCAGCGACAGTCATGTCGACGTCACCAGAGTACAGTCTGATGACCTCGCCAATGAGCGTCGTCATCGGCGAAATCACTTTCGATCCCGGCGGCGCTTCCAAAATTTTCAGTCCCGGAGCTTGTCCCGTATAAGCATCCACGCACTCGCTCGACGTTCCCGTGCGACTTTCGTTGCGCATCAGAACGACGAGGTATGCCGATGCCGCGGCGTCGTAGTTGTTCGGCTGAAACTCGTAGCCACCCAAACTATCCGTTTGCGAATACGCTTCGCCTCTCGAGTATTTACGATCTCCATTTTCATCCATAAACGCGTCGCAGTTCTTCAAATACGCGTCGATGGCGCGACCAACAACCAAAGCCGGTGGTGCCGGAGGTGGTGCGTTGGGTGGTGGCGACGCCGATCCTTCCGGAGCCGGTGGTGGAGAGAGCGCCGGAGGCGACGGTGGAGGCGGCGACGGCGGCGGAGGACTCGGCTTTGGCGGCGGAGGATTCAAAGGAGGCGGGTTCGGTGGAGGCGGCGGCGACGGCGGCGCGTCTGGTGGAGGCGACGGCGGTGGTGGTGGCAACGGCGCCGGTGGTGGAGGCGAAGGCGGCGACGGCGGCGGAGAAGGAGGAGGAGGAGGCGATGGAGGTGGACTCGGTCTTGGCGGCGGCGAAGGCGGCGGCGGCGCGCGAACACCAGTGATCTGCGCATCCTTCACGATCGATTCCGTCGCTAATCCCGCGTCCTTGAGGTATTCCTCGATTTCATCGACCGATGATGCGTTGTAGATATACACAAACTTAATGGCGTCTGCTTCCGTGGTCCCCAAAACGAGAAACTCAACCGCAATCGTGCTCGTCGTCGCCTTGGTCAATCTTTCGAGCAACAACTGTCTTCTTCTCCTTCTCTCAGTAGGTGGCGGCGATGGAGGCGGCGATGGAGGCGGACTCGGTGGTGGCGGCGATGGAGGCGACGGCGGCGGCG
>Ga0257106_1001022_pt1 | contig 14656 bp, 12 predicted proteins | sample LP_taG_3_FD_190177 | JGI IMG/M metagenome (GOLD analysis project Ga0257106, IMG submission 190177) | Marine microbial communities from Northeast Subartic Pacific Ocean, Canada - LP_J_2011_P26_10m | ecosystem: Environmental > Aquatic > Marine > Oceanic | place: Canada: Northeast Subartic Pacific...
GACTAAAACAGCTAACAGGAGGGTCATATGGAATGCTGTCTACTTTCTTGGATTTACTGCCACCTTGATAAAACCCATAGCTATTTGTAATAGATTTAAGTGGACTAAAACAGCTAACAGGAGGGTCATATGGAATGCTGTCTACTTTCTTGGATTTACTGCCACCTTGATAAAACCCAGATGAAGTAAATTTAATATCAATTAGGGAAGAATCATTCACTTTGTCAATATGAATGTGTGTATCGTTTACTTTCAGAGATTTTCTATATTCCTCATACAAACATTGTGAATTGTGTTTATCATCCGTGAATACTGGACTCGCGATAGCTACAAGTGAAGGAACAGACTCAAACGCATAATATTGTGTTTCGACCAAAGACCTTCGATAGTCTTGATACAGTCCGTTACCAATAGGGTCTTGTTTGGGAGTAGAATATTTAGTTCTTGATTCTAGATAATCGTTGTAGTACCCAGTAAACTCATTGCTATTAGATTTATAAAGAGTTTTAGGTTCATAGAATCCACCATTTGTATTTTTAAGCTTAGCTACGATAGGCGTGATTGCAGTTTTAGTTCTCTTATAGAGATTGCCCCCGAAATTTCTTGTCATTGTTCTTGTGTGTTTCCAAAAAATATTAGGTTTAAGACCGGAAATATTTTGAATTAATACTGTATTTAGTAAGGCAATCAATAGAATCTGCTTCATTATTATTATATTATGTAGGCATTTCTTTAATACAACTACATTTATTATTTATCTTCATAAATAAAATTTATTTCTCATCATCACTGTACTCATACGCCTCGACTTCTAATTCGCTATCTTCTAGAGATTCGTCATCTTCACTGTCATCTTCATTGTCATCTTCATAATCTTCATCGACCGAAGTTTCGCTTTTATCGCTGTCGGTACTGACAACAAAACCATCTTTTAAATACCCTGTCTTAGTCTTCAATTCATCAGGAATTTGTTCAAGCTCGTCCTCACTAGCCTCCTCTTCGCTGTCGAGGTCTTCAAATCCACCAAATAGAAATTCGTATACTTTTTCCCATACCTCTGTGGTTAGATCAATGATATTCTCATCATCGTCAACACGCATCAATGCGCATGTTCCGAAATATAGTTCACTGTCGATAGGTGGTGGAAAGTCGTACTTATTTTCTGTATTAGCACGTGCATTATTCTTAGCCCATAATTCGATATTAAACGTTTCCTCTTCAATAGCAATATTCCACGTAGTTCGCTTATCAAAATCATTATTGTTTTTAAAACCGCATTTTGTATGTAAAATATCTCTCGACAAATCCTTAATTTTACTTTGCTTAATATCGCTATTCTTGGTAATTAATACAATAGTGGTCATGTTGTTTAAAAATTAATAAATAGGTTTAAATAGTTTAGTTTGTATATATAAAATGAAAATTTATTTGAAAAAAATAGACATACATAATATAGATTTGAGATTAATAAACGAATATAAATGTAAAACTGAAAAATTTACATTTATATTATCATTAAATGGTGTTATAAGAATATCGAACAGCAATATAGCGGACAACAAATTAATGAAAATCGACATACTAGATAAACCTATTACAGAAATAACAATTAATAATATATCTTTACTATGCGATGAAAGTAAGTATGTAAATAAATATGAAATATACCAGGTTCCAGTTCAACATTATGTGGAAAATATAACAAATATTTACCACAGTTTACGCGCAAATTCAAATGTGCACTTTGTGGTCGAATATAAAGATGAAAAAGTGAATAATGTATATTTTCAAACAGAAGAAAGTATAAACGTAGGTTACATTCAAGAAGATATTAATACGTTTTTTACGTTATTAAAGATTATTTGAAATATATAAATATGTTTTTATGGACAATTAAGTGGGTTATCGTATCAATAATATTAATACTATTAATGCACAATATATTTATATTTTTAAAAGATTCACTAACAATTCCAAAGACGCGCGATTTAGTATCAATGGATGCTAGATATCAAGAATTAAACGAATCTGCGCAAATTACAACTGAAAAAAAAGAACCAGAAAATAACGTTGCAGTTTCGAAGCCGAATGATATGGAATATGAATTAAAGGAATATTTGAACAATATAGGTAATACTGATACTAGTAGTATTTCTGATACCTCGTGTGATTCAGTCACGAGTATTGATAATATTATTAATTTAAATAAACCGGATTAAAGAAAAAACCATTATTAATATAAAATGTTTACTCGGGAAGTAAAAGAAACAGTATTGAAAAGATTTCCAAATATAGAACTTTCTTATGATAAATTAATACATAATAAAGTTTACGCTGATTTATTTATGGTTATACCAAAAGGACCAAAAGCATTTTTATGGTTTACATATGTGGAAAATAAAAACGTTGCAATTTTATTGTTACTAAACAAGCAGGGAAACGTGAAGAGTCTAGATATATATCCTGTTTGTTTTGAAGACGATTTGTCTCTCGGGACATTGATGTATGGGACATTCTTTGATATTAATTCACATCATCACTTTTCTTGTGAAGACATATTTACGTATAAGGGAAGATATGTAAATAATAATCGTCTCAATGAAAAGTTAAAAATATATGAAAGACTATTTAAATACGAAATATTGCAGAAATCATATAATAAAATTTTTGTTATTGTTGGTATGCCGTTATGGACATCGAGTTATATGAATGCTATAAATACGATACCAACACTACCATACAGGGTGTATGCCATTAAATTGTATAATATGAGAGATGATAATGGGCGTTCAATGGGAATTAATCTGTATAAAGAAAAGGTTAAGCTGGAAGTGGTTTTTAAGGTGAAAGCTAGTATTGAATCGGATGTTTATAATTTATATTGTAGTGATAACCAACTATATAATGTTGCAGCGATTGTTAGTTATAAACAAAGTATAATGTTGAATTCGATATTTAGAAAAATTAAAGAAAACATTAATTTGGATTATATAGAAGCTAGTGATGACGAAGAAGATTTCGAAAATGTTCACGAAGATAAGTATGTAGATTTAAATAAATGGGTGTTGATGAAATGTATTTATAATAAACATTTTAAAAAATGGGAACCAATAGAAAGGGTGAACGATAATCAAACAATAGTAAATAAGAGAGAAGCCTTACTCTTAGAAAAAAATAAATAGTATATATATAATGCCTCATTGTCCTGGAACTGTAGTCGGTGGTGGTTGTAATGCTCCTAAACTATACGGTGGTGGTTGTGGTGCTACTGCTCATACTATTGTCGGTGGAAATTTACACATTCGCCACAGTAATCGTAAAATGCACAAGAAAAAACGCAAGACCCTGCGTAAATTTCTCTCTAAGAAAAGACGTGGCTTACTTAACACATTAAAGCGCACCTTCAAATACAAGAAGGGTAATAAAAAACGCAAGTCTAAGTCCCAGAAGAAGCGCCGACCTATGAAGAAGCGCAAGTCCGCGAAGAAGCGTATGCGTGGTGGTGGTGCTCTAAGCCCTGCCTCCTATGGAAATGAAGCAGCGCGCATCGACCCTAATATCATTGATTCGGCGCAATTTTCGGTAGGCGATAACTTAAACGGTCAATCTGCTTTAGCCAACCCACCACCGATTGTCCGAACAGATGGATGTAGAGTATAATAAATTAATATAAATATAAAAATATTGATATTAATAAATGAGTTCAACAGATTATTGGATAATTGACGATGAAATAGTTCCAATGGTAATAATACAAAACAATATTCATAGAGTAGAAACAGATGATATATATTGTTCAAGATGCAGTAAACAATTCGTCCGTAATCCTAACGTTAAAAAAGGAACCGCACAATATTATCGCTGTAATAAATGTCTTAGTTTGAAAACAACAGTTAAGGATTTCTTATATAGTTGTAATATTATGTAGGTAAAATATATATACAAAATATATACTATATAATTACATATATAGTATATAAATATATGTGTGAATTTATTGAAAATAACACCATATTAAAAAAGTGTGCCGAAAAAAACACGTTTTTATTTCATTTTTTTTAAAAATTTAAAAAAAAAAGTAAAAAATTTAAAATTCTGAAAAAAAATGAAAAAAAAACGTGCAAAAAACGTGCAACAGACTGAAATGTAGGAAAAACACAAAAAAACAGGAAAATCTATGTAGGGATTTTATGGTCACAAAAAAATTGCCGAAAAATCACCAAAAAAACGCAAAATATTTAGAATTTTTATATAGCATTATTTTAAGAATTTATGCTATATAAAATTCTAAAAAAGTCTAAGGATAATTTGTATTGTGAAAAATGTGATTATTATGCTAATAGAAAAGGAGATTTTAGAAAACATTTACAGAGCAAGAAGCATAATGCTATACAATGCTATACGAAGGAAGTTGAAGACCATTTATCATGTGAGTGTGGACGGACCTATAAACACCGTTCTAGCTATTATCGTCACAAGAAGGTTTGTAAATATGTGAAGGGTGAAAATGAAAATCAAATAACTAAAACAGATAATGTTTACGGAAGCGAATCATCTGATGTAATTAATTTATTGAAACATGCAATGTATGACAATAAAAAATTACAAGAACAACTAATTGATATGCAAAAAGAACACAACGAAACCCTTCATAAAATTATTCCAAAAATAGGTAATACTACAAATAATACACACAATAAAATAATAAACGTCCAAATGTTCTTACATGAGAAGTGTGCCTCGGCTATGAGCATTCAGAACTTTGCGAAACAGATAATGATTACTATGGACGATCTAAATAAAAATAAACCTGATTGTATTAGTAATGTTGTATTAAAAAACTTAGAACCGCTTTCGATTACTGAACGCCCCTTCCATTGTACTGATATAAAGAATAAGGAATGGTTTGTAAAGGATGAGAATGTAGGATGGGAAGAAGATAATGGAGAGAAAATAATTAAAAATACTGAAAATGCCATACAAAAAAAATGGATTGACGAGTTTCAAGAGAAATATCCAAATTGGAATATAGATGATAATTTGAAAGAAAAATTCGTATTGATAGCGGGGTCAACAACAAGCGAACTATCAGAAAAATTAAAAATAAAATTAATAAAAGAGTTGGGAAAGGAGGTTACGTTAACAAATAATGAAATGAATAAATTATAGAATTATTTTTATTATAGAATTTATATTTTAATCAAACATTTCCCCTTTGGTATTGATTTTTTAGGAATATGCGTCGATTCAGTATCCGAATCATTGTCTTCTTGTTCTTCTTTTTCACTATTTTTTTTAGTTTTTTTAGTTTTTTTTGCCGTTTTATCGATGGGAATGTATTCATTCAACCATTTATTGTTTAGATAATTGATATTGTTAGATTTAATTATTTTATAGTTGCTTTTGATATAGAATTTTTTCCGTTTAGACCATTGACGCTGATATACTTCGTGGCTATCGACTATGTCAACTACCAGTGGACGCTCACGTTTCACTCGCAATATGCGACCGACTGCTTGTTCGATGTCTGTTTTAGGTGTAGCCATAATAAGCGTGCTAAGACTTTTAATATCAAGCGCCTCGGACGCCATTGAATATGTGGCAATGATAACTGTTTTAGATTCGCTCTGTTTCAGCGCTTCTTCTTTCATACCGCCAATATAGTAACCGACCGATGCAATATTGCGTTCTTCTATTGCTTTATATAAGTATGTTAGCAGGCTTTTATTGTGTGCTAAAATCATAATTTGTTGGTCGCTCTTTTCCTTCAATTCTGTTTCCAATACTTTCAGTATAAATTCACTGCGTGGAACATAGTCACACAATTTAACAATCATACTACTATATGCAATATTTCCTCTGTAATCTGTGATTGGTTCGTTAAAATCGTGGTCGTTTGATTCATATGTAATCGATTTAACCAATACAAAATCGTCAGTATCGCGTTTCACCGAGAAGACAATCTCTCCTAAAAACATCTTAAAAACCTTTGTAAGACCGTCTTTTCTGTTCATTGTAGCACTTAGTCCCAGCATATGTTTTGTGACAATAGACAGTAAAGAGCGACTAAATACTTCTGAGCTAATATGATGACATTCATCGACGATTGTGAGACCGAAACTATCAAAAATATTGCTAGGGTATGTTTTAGTGGATAACGATTGTAACATACCGATTACAATATCTTTATCTTCGATATCAATAATTTGTCCTTGTATTTTGCCTATGCGTGCATCAGGAAGAAACTGTTCGATGCGTTCAATCCATTGATTCATCAGAAAGGATTTATGAACAATAACAATGGTTTTTAATTTAAGTGTTCCAATAATATTAAGAGCTATGATGGTTTTTCCGTATCCACAAGGTAGTTCCAACAATCCACCTCCACCCATAGCTCCCATTTTGCTAACATATGTATTTACAACATTTTGTTGGTAATCTCTCAGATTACCGTTAAAATTTATATTTATAGTTGTTCCATCAGGAATTCGAGATTCATCTGGTTCACCGTAATTATCAAGACCGAAGAAACGAGGAATATACAATTTTTTAGGCGATTCGCGATATATATGAAATGCAGGAGGCTGAACAGGTGATTTAGGAATATAAGGTTTTACAGTTAGCTGTTCGCGTAACCAATGTTGTTCTTCAATACTAATATTTTCCTTAAAAATGGAATAACCTTTTTGGCCTAAATAGGTAGCAACTTCATCTGATGTTTCTTCGGCCATATTAAATGTGTTAATATTATTGTATTTCTTTCAATTTTTAATGGATTAAAAATTTCACCATAAATTATCTATAAAAATAATTAATTATCTACAAATTTAATTAATTATCTATAATTATGTTATATGAAGAGTTTTAATAAGCTAATTAAGGGATTAAAACAACAAGAAATAGTAATGTTGGTTGTTTTTGTTATCTATGTATTATTAGAAATAAAAACCCCCAAATCTATTTCCGAATTAGCGGATAATATATACGGAAATGTCTTTGTAATAATTGTCGCTTTGACATTCTTTTTACAAAATAAACCGGTAGTTGGTATATTTGGTTTAGTAGTAGCATACATTTTCATCAAGAGATCGAGTGTAAGCAACGGAACACATGCTATTCGCAGAAGTTTACCTTCGGAAAAGAAGAAGATACAAGATTTTGCCAAACATAATAGCTTTCCAGTTACACTAGAGGAGGAGGTTGTATCTAATATGGCACCGCTAGTAGGTTCTTCAACCGGTGTAAATGTCAATTTTAAACCAGTCTTAAATAATACACATGATGCTACTGTATTGTAAATGAAATAAATCTTAAATGAAATAAATATTAATAGAAATATTATTTATTTTATTTGAATTCTGTAGATCCAACGGGGTCACTTGCACTACTAGCTATTCTATTTGTTTTTTTGAAAATCTGGGCGAAGACAAAATATAGAAAAAATATTATTATCATACCAACTATAATTTGAACTATTGCTTTATTTCCCCATTCATTTAAATCTGCCTCAGACATTGTAAATGGCGATTTTGCCTTTTTTTTCTCTTCGACGTAATCTATTCCTAATACAGGCTCACAAGTAATTGGAAATGATTGGTCATAATTATTATTCTCGGGACCGTTCTGGTTATAGCTTATTTTTTCATTATCGTCCAGCTCAAATGTTTTACTCCAATTGTGAGATTTTAGTGTATTCAGCCATTTTTCATTAATAGTTAACGCATCCATTTTTCTAAATACAATAATATTCATATTCATATTGTCATCTATACCCCCAGTATAAGCATAAAACGGTTTTTTAGGAACAACATTATCCAGTTTGAGATTTAGATCAACACCTACTAATATTTCATCTAATATTCCTGAATACGATTTACTTATAACAGGAATACAAATTAAAACATCTCCGTGCACTAATATTAATTCGGCGTCAATTCGTCTATTAACATAAGTGTGTAAAGATGGTTTAACAATGTGTATTGATTGTAAAACATGAGTAGAGTTATTATATTTAATATTTGCATTTCCGCTATTAAAATCCAGTTGAGTACTGTCAATTCCTTCAAATAAATCATCACTTTGACTTAAAATATTAATTCCTTCACTTGGATATTCTAATATTAATCTGCATTTTAAATCACATTTATCAGAAATATCTATATCTATATTTGCTGGTGTGCTACTCATTAATATAACATTACAATAAAAAAATATAGTGGATTTTATATAGAATGATTCTCTCTCGGAAGAAGATATCTAAATTACTAAATACAAATAATCAAAGTAACAAACGGTTTAAGAAGAGAGGAATAAATAAAAAAGCTGGTCGCACATTTAGGAACAAGAGAAAGGATATTAATTTAAGAAAAAAATCTTTAAAGCATAATAGGAAACAAAAAAGAAAAGTTGATGAGAATATACAGTATGGTGGTGTGTTAGAATCAGACCCGCCGAACCCAAATTCCTTCATAGGGCTTTCTCTTAGTGATGCCTCCAAAAGACCTCCTCTTAGTGATGCCCTCACAGATCCTCCTATTAAGATTGAAGATCAGCAACAAGCAATTGAAATGCAAACGGCGGAGACCACCATGTCGGCAAGATTTGCCGAAATGAAAAAGGCGGAATTGACCAAATTGGAAAAACCAGATACAGAGTCAAACAATAATTATGATATTCCCGCATTAGAATCACTTAAAAATCAACCGGGTCAGGGTCAGGGTCAGGGTCAGGGTCAGGGTCAGGGTCAGGATCAGGGTCAGGGTCAGGATCAGGGTCAGGGTCAGGATCTTGATGGCGCTGCGACCAAGGTGCAGGCCGTGTTCAAGGGGAAGGTGGCGAGAGATAAGGTGAAGAAGGTGAAGAAGGATCTTGATGGCGCTGCGACCAAGGTGCCGGCGGCGTTCAAAGACAAAAAGGGGCGGAGTGAGGCAGCGGCCAAGGAGAAGGCGAAGGAGGAGGAGGGCAAGGAGGGCAAGGAAGGTGAGGAGGGCGAGGAAGGTGAGGAGGCGAAGACGAAGGCGGAGGAGGAGGCGAAGACGAAGGCGAAGGAGGAGGCGAAGACGAAGGCGGAGGAGAAGGCCGAAGTGGAGAATTTAATAGCTGAAACAAAAGACGAAATGGAAAAGGAAGAAAAGGAAAAGGTAATAAAGTATGTTAAATTAAAAAAATATACATTAGATGATAGTCTTGCAAGTATTAAAATTGCCGCCCATATTAAATTATTAAAAGATAATATCGAAACATTAAAAAAAAAGAAAGAATTATGTATTGTATCAGAAAAAATTTATAATTCCTTGGATAACGAGAAGACAAAGATTTTGTCGGAGTTTATGTCGGTAGATGCAAATGATAAGGATAAACTGATCAAAGTGCTTAAATCTATAAAAAATTTGTTAACTATTAATGATAATAAGACAATCGAAGACGAGAAGAATGCGGTGGAAAAAGCGGTTAGTGATTTGTTGTCTAAGAATGATGGGAGTTATAATTTACAGGGGGGGATGACGCCGGCGTCTTGGCGGCGGCGGCGGCGGCGGAGGGCTAAGGTGAGGGATGCGGAGGCGGAGAGGAAGGCAAGGGATAACGACCTCCCGCGTGAGAAGATTCCCTTACCACTACCCGAAGACAAGGACGCTGCGGCCATCACCCAGGAAGATAGCAATTTACTCCGAATAAATGAGCAACCATCTATAGATGAAGCAAAAAAAGACAAAGAGGAGGATATTAAAAAACTGAAGAAGCACTTACAGAATGCAGTAAAGCCAATGAAGGATTATTTTAAAAAACTAAAACAACAGAGTCTAGCTATCACAAGTCAATTAAATCAACAAAAAATAATGATTAATACTACCATTAACATATATCAAGCAAATGTATCTAAGTTAGAAAAATATTTACAAGATAACACATATTATGAATATTTTCATGAAGGTTCACGTTTGAATTTTTTCGCCAAAGACAAAAGTGTATTTACAACTACACCTGATAAAAAAAAAAGTATGTCATTATCAATACCAACAATAACAATAAAACCATTTCAACCTATGAATAATAGTTTATTTGACGAAATTAAACAACAAGTTTCAAGTAAGATAGCGTCGCTCGGAGATTATAGCGAAGTTAATGAAAAAACAATTGCTACTAAGAAACCAGATAATAAAGAAGGTTTAGAGATACATCTTAAAGTTTTTAATGACAACTATACAAAAATATACCCAGATAAAGTTAAAAAAAATGAGAAAGACTATAAAGAACAAGTCAATAATTTAATCAAAGAAATGTGGGTAAACCTTGCTAGTGAAAAACTAACCGAAACATATAATAAAGAAAACCCAGACCAAAAAACACTTGACGACCAGATTCAAAAATTAAAAAATAATGATAGTAGTGACACAAACTTAATTCAGTATATGATAAAAGAAAAAATAATTTCTATATTAGCATCTACATTAGATGAAGATCCAGAACTATCTAGTTATGTAGTACAGGATGTAGATGAAAAAGGGAATGAAGAATTAAAAAAATTACAACAACAAATTAGGGATGTAAAAGATGTTTATGATTTAATTGAAGAAATTGAAAAAATTATTAACGAAATAAAGAAACTCAATGATGTTAATATTATTAGTGAAACAAGTAAAAATATGTCCAATATTATTTTAAATGAAATTAAATATTTAAAACTCGGAAAAGAATATATTGTTGATTTTAAGGACTACAAAAATTTATATGAACAAAGGGAACAGATAAAGCTACAGCAGGAGCAGCAACAGCAACCGCAACAACAACAACAACAACAACAGCAACAGCAACAGCAGCAGATGCAACAGCAGCAACCGCAACAGCAACAGCAACAACAACAACAACAACAACAACAACAACAACAACAACAGCAACAGCAACAGCAGCAGATGCAACAGCAGCAACCGCAACAGCAACAGCAACAACAACAACAACAGCAACAGCAACAGCAGCAGATGCAGCCGCAGCAGCAAATGCAACAGCAACAGCAACTGCAACAGCAACTGGAACAGATACAGCGAGAGCTGCTAGGAAAGACACCTAAAATTGAAAAATATGACGGTTTTAAAAAAGGTATTTTATTAAAAAAAATAATAAAATCAGTAGAACCAAAAGAACCACCACCTACTGATGAAGATATAACAAAATTTGAAGAAATTATAAACAATTTATTAAAAGATATGGAATTATCCAATTTAAAAGAAATTGTATTAAAAACAGAGGAACAAATTATAGGAGATTTAACTAAACAAATATTACTTAGAGAACTAGATACAAATAATACAATTAATCCTGGTTTTATTACTTCATTTGAAAAAATTATTCAATTAAAATATAATAAAACGAAAATTGCAACATATTTGAAACTATCAAGCGATTATGATACTAATACCGAAAAAAAAACTAATGTAGAAGAAGATACTAATCAAAAAGAAGATGAAATATATAAGAAAATAGAAGAATTATATAATAGAGGATTGATTTATTATTTAAACGATAAACCCAAAGATTCTCTTTATGATAATAAATTACAAACCATAAAAGCTTTGTTAACTGAAATCAAAAAAGACCCAAACAAATATAATATAGATGATTCTAAACAAGAGATTTTAGATAAAGCATTGAAGGATGTTGATAAGAAGATAGTTAATAATGAGAAAATTTCTCAAAATGCCGAAGACTCCTTATACAAACAATACCAACAATTAACGAAAGTTAAAATAGACGCAATAACAGACAAGTTTGCAAAAGAAGATAAGGAAGAATTTACAATCGATAAATCCGAATGGACAATGAAGGAGGACGACGGACCCGCTTTGGAACAAAAGTCCGATACAATAAAAGCTCTAATTAAATATATTTTAAATGATAGAAAAAGGAAAATAGAAAAAATGAGGTATGAAATATTTGACAAAAAACATATGGAAAAAGAAGAGGTTAATGTAGTTTTACCACTTGGTTGGAGAGAAGGATTTGTCTCCGGTCTAGGGTCCTTGGTTGTTGGTTATAAAAGTAAGGCAGAAGAAAAGCGCCTTCGAAAATTTGAAAAAACGGACGAATTATACGAAAAAAAAATAGAATTATTTGAGTCTACGTTTGATATTGTTAAAATAATGGAGTATTATAAACAAAACAAAAACAAAGATGAATTAAAACAACTATTAATGGACGATATTGTTATGTGGTCGCGTAAGAATATTAGTGTATATAATTTATTAAAGAATGAGTTAAAGGTATTAAAAAGAAAATTGGAAGTGTTTGGTCGTGAGAGGAGGTCGACGGCAGCGAGGGCGGTGCGGCGGGCGGTGTACGGTGCTGACCAATATACACGAAAGAAAGGGATTGAAAATAAGACTGGGTATTTTAGCCGTACAAAACGAAGAAGGTCCGGAATAGTAGAACAATCAGGAGGAGGAGATAAAATATACAGGCCTGCCAGAATAGATGACGAGGACAGTGAAATAGACAGAAATATGTATGATATAACAGCTAGTAAGATTTTGAATATCGAACAATATTTGGGAACATATGATACAATTAAAGATAAAAAGGACGACAATAATTTGTCTAGAATAGGAAGAACAATATTAGATGAAATAAAACGAACTGAACAAACATTGTGGTCAGTTCCTATAAATGAAGGATTTGATTATAATTTACTAACAAAGAATGTTAGACGGGTTGTTGATTTTTGGAGACGCGATACTAGCGAACTAACCTCAGATGATAATTTTGATGATCTCGAAATCACTAGTGAAAATGCAAAGAATGGAAGAAATATACGCAACGGTGTATTAAATATAAAGAAAGCGGCTTGTAAATCATTGCTAGAATGGGAATATAATAACTTTAAACAGGTTATTAGTGAAGAAGGTATGAAGTGTTTAATTCAAGAGAAAAATAAAATAATCGAAGGTATTAAAGGAAAACGAGCATATTTTGAGGATGGTAACCACACAGATAATTTTCACTTTATATATAACACCGTTAATGCTACAGATTACGTAGCAAGATTAAATGTAATAATGGACTATTTTGATCAAGTTAAAAAAGACGGTACAAAATCAACTACTGGCGATAGAGGAATTGAAACTGACCCCGATGACAGTGACACACAACAAGAAGAAGGAGAGAAACCTTTAATGAAAATAACACAAACAGATAAAGGAAACATTGGGGAAACAACCATTACATTTACATATGATAAAAGTATTAATCAAGGAGTTAGTGCAAGCGGTGATATTGGTACAACGACACAAATATACATGGACCAATTATCGAATTCGATCAATGGACAAAATCTGGATCCAGTAAGTGAGAACACAACTAATGTAATAGCACCAGGAACAGGTAAAGGCACAGATACAGGCACAGGTAAAGGCACAGATACAGGCACAGGTAAAGGCACAGATAAAAAACAGGAAGAAACAGGAGAGGAAGCAAATAAAATAAAAGAGTTAGAAGCTAAATTACAGCAAGATGCAAATAAAATAAAAGAGTTAGAAAAAACATTAGAAGATAAAAATAATTCTGGTGAATATAATAAGGATACGTCAGTTGATAACGCGGAGGCGGAAGAGAAGGCAAAGGCAGATGAAGATGTAGATAAATTAAAGGCGGAAAATGATAAAAAAATAAGTAATTTACAAGAACAATTAGAAAATAAAGAAATTACAGAAGAAGATAAAAAAAATTTACAAGAACAGTTAAATAAAGCTACTGCAGAAAAAATGGAAATTACTAATAAGCTAAACTTAACAGAAGTCGAGAAAGAGAAGCTTATTTTGGAAAAAGAAAAATTAGAAGCACAAATTGAAGAAAAAACAGACGCATTAGCAAAAAATATAAAAGATGCAGAAACTAATCAGGCTAACTTAGAAAACAAATTTAAAGAGGAGAAAAACAAATTAAGTAGTGAAATGCAAAAAGAACTAAATAAAGAAAAATTAGGACGTAGTAAGGCAGAAGCCGATATGTATAATGCACAAACTGATGCAAACGAACAAAAACAGATAGCTGATGCGGCAGAATCTGATAAGAATGCGGCCGAACAAGAAGTTGCTAAAAGAAAAACATTCATGGGTAGGTTCATGAAAGGCGGTTCTAAAAAGCGCAAATACTCCTTCAAGAAGTTACCGAAGCGTAAGAGACGTAACAATAAATCGAATAAGACACAAGCAAAAAAGCGTGGTAAACGATTAAATCGCAGCAAAAAAATGAGCCGTTAATATATGAAGCACATTATTACGGTATCAGAAATGGCATTAAATAAATTAGGAATGATTTTAAAAGAGCATAATAAATCGGTAATACGGTTTTCGGTAAAAGGTGGTGGTTGTAATGGATTTAATTATCAATTAAAACCAACAAATAAGCCAGCAGAAAAATTAGACGAAGTAGTTAAAATGGACAATGTAGAAATACATGTGTGTAATAGTAGCGTAATGCATTTACTAGGAACAAAAATAGATTGGACCGAAGACATAATGGGTCAAGGATTTAAATTTGAAAATCCGATGGCTCAATCAAAGTGTGGATGTGGAACATCTTTTAGTAGTAAAGCTTTTTTATAGTTAATTAATGTCAACTATAAAAATGTAAAATTAAACTATTAAAAATGTTAAAAATTAAGATG
>Ga0257106_1001023_pt1 | contig 14627 bp, 11 predicted proteins | sample LP_taG_3_FD_190177 | JGI IMG/M metagenome (GOLD analysis project Ga0257106, IMG submission 190177) | Marine microbial communities from Northeast Subartic Pacific Ocean, Canada - LP_J_2011_P26_10m | ecosystem: Environmental > Aquatic > Marine > Oceanic | place: Canada: Northeast Subartic Pacific...
TGACGTTTTCGTCTCCTTTTTTTTGTTGATGGTGTTTCCGCGCAATTTGTACCAAACCAACCGTATCTTTGATCTCTGAGTGAAAAAGGAGCTTTTTTGGCGAGAAGGAAAAAAAAAATTGCAGCCTCAAAACGACGTTTGTTGACACGAGACGAAATTTATATGCTTGCATTCACATGTTTTGAGATTTCAGGGGCGAGCAAGGGCGACGAATGAAGAAAACCAAAGAATGAAGATGTGAGCAGAGAGGAAAAGAAGTCGTTTTGCTTTTGAAAGAGAGCAACCGCGTTATTGGGATTCTTAGTAGTATTATTCTTATTCTTATTATATTAAATTCTCAAAGCTCTGGCGATACTTCCAGCTAAACTCATCACTCGGAACGGCGATTGGCCGTTGACGGCGTCCACGGTCAACGGACACGAGTCGGTGATGAAGAAGTGTTCGAAGCGTTCGCTCGCGTCTGAAGGTTCGGTGAATTTTTTCCAGCTGGAGTTCGGGAAGACGCCGTGGGTGACGTACGCGGAGACTTTGGTCGCGCCTTTTGCTTTGAGTAATCGCATGCATTCGATTAAGGTACCACCGGATTGGACGAGGTCGTCGACGATGACGACGTGTTTGTTGAGTGGGTTGCCTTCTTTGAGCGTGACGATGCGTTTGTCGCCTTCGCGGACTTTGGTGCAGACGACTTCGGTGAACTCGTCCTCGAAGAAACCGTGGAAACGTTTACAGGCGCCCTCGTCTGGGTACGCTATGGCGATTTCTTCCTTTCCGGCGTCTCCTCTTTTCAATTCTGCGAGTTGTTCGAGCAACAAAGGGATCCCGGACTCGAATAACGGCGACACGCCGTCGCCAAAGTAAAAGCGTTCTTGCAACGCGTGAATGTCGAATATAATCGTCGAGGTTGGTCCACCTCTCGAACTCGGAATGTTGGACAACATCCGCGCCAACGTCACCGCAGTCGGCACCTCGCCTTCTTTATCCACGCGCTCGAACGTCCCTGTCGGGAAAAACGGTAAAATCAGCGTAAAACTCGCCACGAACATTTTCGGCAGCGAATACACGACCGAAATCTGTTCGAATATGGTCGCCGCGTCGTGGAAAGAGGCTAAAAAAGCAACGTGTCTGCCTCGGATATCGTCCGCGTTATCGATAAATATGTTCGGGTACCCGTCTGGAAATCTCCGCCATTTGATCGTGCCCAGTTCCACGGCATCTGTTTTGCGTTTGCATCGTTTACGAGAGAAGAGGTGTTAGTTACACACAACAACAAACAAACTTTTTTAACGAGAGAAAAGAAAAACAAAACCTCCTGCGCTTTTGCGGGGCGCGACAACAACAAAGAAGACTCTCATTTACCTGGATCGTTCGCTCGAACTTCTCTCGCCATCTTTTCCATCTCTGGGCAGTAAAAAACGATTTTCTTCATCGTTCCTCGTTCGGCTTGGCTGGACATTCGTTGCTGTTGTTGCGTCATCTTTTGATGATTTCTTTCCCCAACACTACTAATGAAACAGGCTCGTTTTTTTATATACGTGTGTACGCGTGTCGTGTGTCACACTACTCTCCGGTCCAAGTCCTCTCCTCTTTTGCTCGAGAGAAAGGAGCACTGCGCACTCGCAACGACACGAGCGCGCGCGTTTCGCAACAACAACACCAACAACACAACGCGAGAAATTTCTTCTTTTGCTGCAAATAAATGAAGAAATGTTCAAAAACAACTGTCGATTTTTTTTTATTGTTCAAAAAATTCAAAAATTTTCTCTCTTTTCTGCTTTACTTCATTTTGAATTTCACGCGCTTAAGTAAGTATTAAGTGAGTAAAAACAGCATGAACGTGACGACCACCACCACTGATGATGCACCTTTACCACCATTTGCTCCTCCTCCGTTGCAGAGCATAGAAAATACGACTACTAATGATACTAATAATACTAATAATTCTAATAAAAATGCGTACGAAATCGAGAGAGACTTGAAAGTGTCTATGAATTTAGCGCGCTTGAAAGCGCTCGGAATCGACGTCGCGAGAGAGAAGTTAGACCTGGAAAACGCGAAGAAGACAAAGGCAAAGAAGTACAATAACGCGAGTAAAAAGAGAACGGCGTTTTTTACGTCCTCTGAACCGAGAGTGACGAGGAGACAACGAATGATGCAAAACGAAACGAGCGAGGAACGAGCGCAGAGAGAAGCGGCGGAAAAAGTGCAACGAGACGAACTGAACGGAGACGAAGGAAAGCGGAAGAGAGCGAGCAAAACGATGCATACGAAATCTCGAGGGATGGAATTTCCAAACGTTCGAGAGGAGTTCCCGAACTCTATGGGCATGTTTGGACCGTTCGCGATGAAAACGCAGAAAACGAACGGACCGGTGACGGTCGTAGAGGTTGGCGAAGTAGTAAGCGGAGGGCGGCGACGGTTCGCGAGCGAGTTTTGGTCGCGGTCGGGATGTTTGTATCACCACCCGTATTTAATCGGGTATAAAGCGGAGAAAGTATTTCAAGGACGAGTGTATTTGATGGAAATCGTAGACGGTGAGGATAGGCCGATGTTTCGAGTGACGGATAAGGAAGCTCCCGGGAAGACGTTCGTCGGAGAAACGCCGACGGCGCCGTGGTACGATTTGCTCATCAGTAAACGGTTAGGGACAAGGATTAGCGGGCCGCAGTTTTTCGGGTTTTCGGAGAGGACGACGATGGCCGCGATTGGGTTTCAACTGGAAAAAAGTGGAGAGAAGGAAATGTTGAAACAGTGCTATTCGAAAGGATACGCGATGGACGACGGCGAGGTTGAAGAAGAAGAAGAAAATTAGAGAGAGAGAAAGGAAACACGAGGAGTAGCGCACGCAACACACACACACACAACGGAACTGAACACTATCTACCAAATACCAATAATTACTACACGTCTACACGCAAATCTAACATCCTAATAAATCCTAATAAATCCTCCCGCAATACCGACTCCGCGGATACTTCTCTTTCAACTGCGGCCACATGACGAACACCACATCCGCCAATCTTAACCCGTAACACAATCTCCCACTCAAGCTCATCCGTCTCGTCCTCGCCACGCTTTCCACGTACATCACTTTACACGCGCTGTTATACCCGAACACTTTCCCGAGAAAACACGCCAAGATTACCGGGACGCACGTCCCGGGTCCGTTCGTTAATATCGCGTCTGGTTTCGTCTTCCAGTACACTCTCCAAGAATGCCAAAACGCCAACAACGTTGTAAAAATGCTCGTGAAATAGCTCTGTCCAACCTCTCTCGCTCTCGGGACGAAATGATTCCTGCATTCACCCGCTTTGACTTCTTCCCGCTCGAATCGCTCGATTTTCGCCACGCTCGTCCTATCCGAAACCGCGAAGATATACTCTCGTTTGGGAAACAAATTGGAAAAATCTCTCTTCTTTGTCTTCTTCTCGTCTGACAAAAACGACCGCAAAATATGCACCATCTCCGCGGTGTGCCCGCCAGAACCGATCACGACCAGAAGTTTTGCGCCGTCTGACTCTCTCTTTAGTTTTTGAGACGATGGTGACGACAAAGCGACGCGTACCGTTCGGAGGAAAAGGACGATGATGATGAGAAAAACACCGGAGTTTTGCGTCATTTTTTGTGACGAGATGCACAAATAATGAGCAATCGATGACGATGAGAACGGCTGAACAATCGATTACAGAACCTCTCTTGGCATCGTTTCTGGTCTCCTTGGTGTCCTTGGTCGCGTGCGCGATCGCGCCGATTTTAACCCGCCTCTCCTCTCTCGCTTCTGTATCTTCTTCATCTACTCAAGATGATGTTGGGGAAAAGACAACAACACGTTCGAAGAAATCAAACGCGCGCGCAATGGCCTTGTTTGGAAGCGGAGCGTTACTCGCCGACGCGTGCACGCACGGAATTCCGAACAGTTTTGGGAATAAGCATATTGACGGAGGAGGAGAGTTTGCCGGCAGGTGTTTTTTGAGCGGTGTGTTGACGTTTTATGCGCTCGATTGCTTCATTCGTGCGAGAGTACGCGCGAAGAGTCTTGCTTCTGAAGATGACGATGTAGTCGCGAAGAGGAGGAGGAAAAGGAGAACTCGAGGTGGTCAAAAGGAGGAGGATGATGGCAGCGGCAATAATCATCCTGGTCACACTCGATGGCAGAACATCGCGTCTGGAGGATGGTTGAACTTATTCGCGGACGGGTTGCACAATTTTACGGACGGCGTCGCCTTGGCGATGTCTTTTAAAAAAGGAGGACGAAAAGCCGGCGCGGCGACTGCGACGGCGTTGGCGACGCACGAGCTCCCGCAAGAGATTGGCGATTACGGCGTGTTAATAAACTGTGGATTTTCGCATGGACACGCGTTAGGGTTTAACTTTTTATCTGCGACGCTTTCGATTGTAGGGACGGTGTTTGCTTGGCACGTCGGGAAGATGAGCGAGAAGTGGGAGGTTGGATTGGAGGCGTTTTGCGCAGCCGGGTTCGTGTTCGTGTCGATATCGCAAATCGTGACCGTATCGGCGGAAGAGGAGGAGGAGGAGGAGTGGGGGAAGCACCAAGCTAGAGGTAACAAAAGGTCGTACGCGAGAGACATGATGAGTGTTCTATTGGGCGTGCTCGTCGTGTATCAAGTGCACGCCGTGTTCGGGTGTTGCGGAGGTCACGAGGAAGAGGGACATCATCATCATCATCATCACGACGAACACTGATTTAAGTATTCATAGTAGAAGAATTGTTACGAACGTATCGAGTAGTATATTAGTATGCATGTATATATATACACATAATGTATTTGTATTTTAATAACAGATCACCTCCTCCTCCAATAAAGCATCATCTTCACACTCGTCCTCCGTGAACGTGTTTGCAATCGGGATTTTTCATTTGATCGAGCTCTTCAACCTCCGGTATAACCTCTGGATACACAACTTTCACTACCGCTTCTAATTTCTCGTACTCCTCTCTCGCCTTCCCAGCCTTACCCATGAACGAGTTAATTCTATCGTAATCCAAAGCTCCTTTCTTCCTTTGCTGTTGCACTCTAAGTTCGTGACACAACAAATTCACCCGCAACTCCTCCAATCTCGCCACCGTCGCCGCGCGATTATCTCTCGATTGCGTCCATTCCGAGTGCATTTGCTGAATATGCTGCGGCACTCCCGCCCCATCAAAATCTGTCCCACCGATATCCCCGCCGTCCATAAACGCCCTCTCCTTATCCAACCCAACCATCGGCTGGCTCGCGCCCGCTCTCGTCCCGCCCGACACCAAACACACGTCCGCTTGCCTCTTACATTCCTTCGCTTGCATCGCGCACCACTGCCCTTGTTCTCTCCCCGGCATCGTCGCCGAGTTCCAGTCGCCAATGTACACGCCGAGCACGCACACGCAAAACGAATACGCCAGGAACGTCGTCAGAAATCGTTTCTTATCGAGAACGAGACGATCGAGCCAATCGTACACGGCCATTCGAGCGTGGTATTGATTATCTTTTCTTTGTTGCATCGCCGCAAGTTGCGCCGCGGTTGCTTGTTGTTGGGCGGCGCTCGAATTAGTATTCGCTTCTTCGTCTTTTAAAGAAGAGTTTCCGAACATGATGATGAATGTGTGTGCTTTAAACTCTCTTTCCGTGTCTGTCAAAGCGCGCAAATTGAAGACAAAAGTGGTGGATGGATTAGAGAGAGAAAAACGCCAGATAAATTTTTAGGGTTTGGAATGAAATTAGGGTTTAAGGCAAAGGGGAATAGACTTTTTTTCTTCATTTTCTCAATAAGAAGAGATATTTACTCTCACGCGCGCGCAGATATACACATATATACAACATAAAGAAGAATGGGCGCGTTGAAGAAGCTGAAAAAGAAACTCTCTGCTTCCTCGAAGAAGTTTATGAATAATGAGAATTCTAATACTAAAAGTGTTTTAGGCGACGTGACGAATGCTTCCCCGGGGCCTAAACGGGGGAAGACGAAGCGAGCGACGAAACCGTTCCGGACCGCAGATGTCTCGGCGATAAGAAGCAACAGCAACAGCACCGCTGTAAAAGGAGGAGGCGTTTTTTTGAAAGCGGTGGAGATATTCGAGGACGACGAGGCGTTTGAACGAGAAGGCGGTTCGAAGGCACCTCCGCCGTCGTCGGCGAGTGATTCTGTGTCGCCTGCCTCGTCGAAGTCTTCGAAATCCGCGTTGGACCAGTGGGCGGACCACCTGATCCTTCCGGTCCTCCTTCCGGTCGGAGAGTTCAACGAGAATAAAGAAGAAGAGAAAGAGCAACCGAAAACGCCGACAAAAACCACCGATGATGATAAAGATGATGAAGAAGAAGTGATGAATGTCGTCTTTTCGAGCGATACCGTCGTCGACTCCGGTTTCGCCGCTTCGCCGATAGTCGTGTCGTACGAGTTGAGCGAAAGCGAGTGCGGGTCGCCGATGCAAGGCGAGGTAGAGGAGAGAGTTTTAGGAAACGTTGAATCTGTTGTTCTCGCGAATGACAACGAAGCAGTAGATGTAGCAGAAGAAGAAGGAGAAGACGCGTTAGAATCGTACTTGTTTACGCCGCCGCCGGTGAATTTGGCGAAGAAGGGCACTTTGAAAGAAGACGCGGTAGAGGAAGAGAAGAAGAACACGAACACGCAATCGGCGAGACTGTCCTCGTCCATGTGGGATGTGAAGATGATGCACAACATGAGTTTCATGAAGAACGTGAGCGCGATGGATGTAGCCATGGGCGCAGGCGTAGCTGCGGTCGTGTTTAATTTTTTTATGCCGTCGTTTTTGAAAGCTTCGTTTTGAGCACTCTTTCGTTCGTCTCGCGAGAAAAGAAAACGCCAGCGCTGAACAAGCGAAACGCGGGAAAATTACGAGTTCGAGACAAAAAGGTTTATGTTATGTTTTATTATTGCTATCACTATCACTATCATTACTCTTGTTTACGACGAACGAACGACTATGATGCACATTATTATATTTCAAATCTCTTAAACGTTATTATCTTCTTCGTTCTGAGATCTCTCTCTCGCCGGACTTCGCACTATTTCCGCTTCCATTTGCCTCGAAGCCGTCTCAGCGTCCTTCTCAATCGTTCCTTTCATCATCAACAAAAATAATCCGCAAATAAACCACATGCTAAAAGCTACGTTAAACGCGATTTGCCGTCCGTTGAAAACGACAATCAAACCGGCTATGAATACTGGGCCTAAACCTTTTCCGATGTCGTCCACTTGGGAGTAACACGCAAACACCGAGCCTCGAGTTTCTGGCGGGTTGATGTTCATCAACACCGCTCTCACGTTCGGTGGCGTCAAGGAACACAAAATCCCAGTCACAAAACATGAAAAGTATAACAGAGACTCGGATGGACCGAAATACGTCGAATTGACGAAATAATACGAAGGTAAAGCACCGAGCATAGTGCTCAATCCCATGAGTACCGCCACGGAACTTTTGTTTCTGTTGTACAAACGTTGCCCCCAAACGCCACCGCCGATGACGCCAATAGCGCCACCCAAACCAAATAACGTCACCGCCGCGGTACCTTGACCAACTGTTAATCCCCGGTTGGCGTGTAAATAGTCCACAAAGTACGCGTTCAAAACGCCCCACGGAATTGTCCCGAATACGCCTTGGATGAACACCAACACGTTCGTTTTCACTCGCAGTTGTCTTTTGAGTTTTTGCACGTCCATTTTACCCGAATAGATTTCAATATCCGAGACGGAGAGCTGCGATATGATGTCGTCCTCGTTTTCGTCTTTCTTACTACTACTACTACTACCACTATCCTTGCAGCTACTCTTCTTCTGCTTCTTCTTCTTCTTTTTCTCCTCTCCTCCTATCGCTACTCCTCCTTCCTCGCTTTCTTCTCCTACTCCTCTCAAAGCCGCCCGATTTTGATGTCCAAAATGATTCCCGTTCACCTTGACATCCATTCCACCTCTCACCGGCTCATCAACTAACATCCACGTCAAAAACGCGAAAAACACCGCCGGTGCCGCGCTCACGACAAACGGCACCTTCCACCCGTACTTCGGCCCGACCGCGCCGGACATGATTTGCCCGAACGCGATTCCGGCCCCCGTCGCGATGGTCAAAAACGACGCCACCTTCGCCCTCGTCTTGTGACTGAACAAATCCCCGCACAACGAAAACAAAAGAGGTAAACACCCTCCCACCGCGATTCCCGTCATCGCTCTCAGCATGAACAACTGCCAATACTTCGTCACCCAATACGTGGCTAAACACGGCCCTTCGCCGATCAACGTCGTGAGAAACAATAACCGCACGCGGCTCTCCGTCTTATCGCACATCCACCCGATGATTAAACTCGCCGGCGACCCGACCACGAAAAATGCCAGTTGGAGCCACCCGGCCAGTTTCACGTCTTTTTCGCGGTCCGAAAAGTTGAACTCCTCCGCCGCTTGCGAGAGATTCGGGGAGAGTAAGTTTTGGTCCGCGTATAAGAACGCCGAGGTCGTGGTCATCAAAAACACCGAGAAATACCTTTGTTTCCTTCTCGTTCTTCTTTCGTCGATATCCTCCTCGTCGTCGTCATCATCCGCGGTAGCAGTGTCCACAAACGAAGAAGCCATATCCACTGGTTGTTTTGGTGGTGGTTTTGGTGATGACGACGTTTCCATCAATGTCTGTTTCGTCGTCGTCCTCGGAGGGAGAGGAAGGAGCGCTTTGTGGATGGAATTCGTCCGCTGCTCAGATACGGACGACGATTCAGACGACGACGTCGAAACGAGCCCCGCGAAAGAAGAAGAAGACGAAGAGGCGCGCGGGGACATGCACCACCGAGAAGACAAAAGAGGCGTCGGTTGTCCAGAGAGGCGCTCTCGCTCGTACTAGGTCTCGTCCGACGTCCGTGAGTGACTCCAATTTTTGGAGAAATTGGACTTTTTCCCCAAATTGAAACATGCAAAGAGCCGCACGCGCGCTCTTCTCTTCGACCGCTAAATCAACGACCAGATCATCAGAGAGCAGCAATCGTCGTCGTCTTAAACGCCACCACAACAACGGGAGTAAAGTTGGCGCTTTAGCCACGACGGCGTCGATCGCGTTTGGGTGTTGTTACCGATTCGTTTCCATGGCGAGTTCGTCTTCATCGCAATCGTTTACCGAATACAACTCCCCACCTCCGTTCGTGGTGGAAACAATTGTGGAAAGAGGAGGAGGGACAAACAACTGCGATAAATCGATCATTTTTTTACACGGGTTAGGCGATACCGGACGCGGGTGGTCGGATATACCAAACCAAAGCGCGTTAGGGGAGATTAAAAATTGCCGTTGGATATTCCCCAACGCACCGGTTATTCCAATTACGTTAAACGGCGGGATGTCCATGCCCGGGTGGTTCGATATGGACGCGTTAGAAAGGGAAAGTTTGATCGACGATAAAGGGATGATTGAAAAAGCGAGTCGATACGTGGATTCTTTGGTGGAAGAGGAGATTAAGAAAGGCGTTTTGGCGAAGAACATCGTCGTCGGCGGGTTCTCGCAAGGCGGAGCCATAGCGTTGACGCACGCGATGACGAGCGCGCACGATATCGGCGGGTACGTCGGTTTGAGCACGTATCTACCGATGGCGGATTCGTACTCGAAAGAGAAGTCGGGGGTGAAAGTATTTCAGGCGCACGGCACGGCGGATGCAGTTTTACGGTTTGATTACGGAACGAGCTCGAGCGAGAAGTTGAAATCTTTAGGGATGGATGTTCAGTTTAAGAGTTACGGAGGCATGGCGCATTCGGCGTGCGCGGAGGAGTTGGACGATTTGAAAGACTTCTTGAACGGGAAGGTGTTCAGTTAAGTCCCTGTTCTTCTATTAATATTATTAATGTGCAATGCTTTTTACTACCGGTACAATCTTTATTGAAGTTCTTCTATTTATTATTATTATTATTATTATTGTTGCACGTCGCCGCAGCCGCTAGTCTGTGTGAATCGATTTTAGGAGACGAACCAACTACTCGTTACTTTTTGACGTTTGCGCCGAGCTCCTCTTGCTCTTTCTTCTCTTTTTGTCTCGTCGCTTCCGATTCTTCCAGTTTTGTTGTTATCGTTGCCTCGGTGACGCCACTGTCTTTACACAAGTCTCGCATCGCGTCGTTTTCGCACGACAATCGACTAATTTCCTCTTGCAACTCGGCTATGGTTTTTAATTTTCTCGCTCTTGACCGAGCCGCAGATTGTCTGTTTTTATACACGCGCTCCTCCGCTCGTAGTTTCGTCTCTTCTTCGGTTTCCACGACGGTTGGGTTATTCGGACGACGGCCTTTTTTCCGCGGGGGAAGAGCGTCTTTGATGCCGCCCGGCGTGACGATTAAATTTTTGTTCTCTTTGGTCAACTCGACGATTTGGGTGTTGTCGATTTCCACGCGCGGAACGTTGGTTTTCGACACTTTACGTTTCTTCACATTCGCTTCTTCTGCATCTTTGTTGCGTTTCTGTTTTTTCGCGGCATCATCGTCTCCGTCGTCCTTTTGCTTTCTCTTCGATGGAGTAGGAAGCGGTTTCTTATTCTCTTTTTTCTTGTCCATCTCCTTCTCGAGCGCTTGATAACTCGTCCTCTTCGCGTGCTGATCGAAAGCGTTGCCACCACTACCACTACCACTTCCAAACGTGCTCAACATCCTCGCCATTTCTGTATCGTACGAAGTCAAGTTTGCCTCGTTGACCATTTGCTCCATGGACGACGCGTTCTGCGTGTGCGCAACCCCTAACGTATTCGCGAGGTCCTGCGCGCCAGCCGAGAACAAAGATTTTTGCGCCATAATCAAAGACGCCGTAGCCGTTCTTTTTACATTACCATTACCGATCTTCTTCGCGTTATTTGCCATCACCACGTCCATCATCACGTCTTCCAACGTCGTTTCATCCTTCCCTCTACCGTTGGCGTCGTTGTCGTTCCCTCTCTTCTTCCCACTGTTAATCTTCGCCCACGCGTCGTCGAGGCTCGCCACGTCGCCCCCACTTTTCCTCGCCGTCGTCGCTGTTGACCTCATCTTACTTTTCGTCTTCTTCTTCTTCGCGTTATCATCGTTCATCGGTTTCATCTTCACGTCCGACATCTCCCGAAACGCCTCTTGCAAACTCTCCTTCAGCTCATCCTTCCCAATTTGGCCGTCAAAAGGAAACCCAAGGTGCGCTAAATCGCCCGATTTAATCGGATCTAGGGAGGATAACCCCGGCGATTTCGATTGACTGCTCGACGTGCTCGACTTGCTCCTTTTCAAAGCATCGTTGTTGTTGTTGTTGTTGTTATTCTCTCGGTTCTTCGTAATTAATTTCTCCAACTGCACATCAAAATCGCCGCTCGCGTCCGGGTGGAAAAGCGAGGTGGACGACACCCCGAGACGATTCACGACGTCGGAGGACCATTTTTGTAAGGCGATTTGCGGGGAGATGTCTTCCAACGGACCGAGATCTTCTTCATCCCCAGAGGGGTCAGGAGGTTGTTGTTTGGACTTTTTGTTGGGTTTTGTTTCCTTTGGCATTCTTTCTCCAATTTTATTACGAGTACTTTGAGAGGAGGAGGAGGAGAGACCTCTACTAAACGAGTGACCCGATGCAGAAGCAAGCAGACCAAAACTCGAGTATTGCGGTGCGCGTTTGGAACGTCGAGAAGTGAGACGATCCAACGGGGAGAGTCAGAGGAGAAGGACTCTGCAAGACGGGTGGGTGTTCCCTCTTTCAAAACGAATTTTCTGTGTTGTTTTTAATTATCGCGAGTTAATTCTTCCTCTTTCCAGTAAGCGGCTTCTTTTGAAAAAACAAAAAAAATGCCTGATCTGACGAATCCACCACACAATGATGGAAGGAAAGAAGAAGAAACAATTATCCGGCGCGCAGAAGAGGAAGAAGAAAAAGGAGAAAGAAGAGGCCGTGGTGGAGGCCGTGAAGGAGGCTGTGGCGGAAATGGAGAGGATAAAGCTTGGACCGACCAAGTTGTGGACGGGATTGGTGTTGCAACACAAGGATGTGTTTGTCTCGCATGTGATTCCGAAATTGAACGAGACAGATCGGTGGATCTTTTCGAGAGTGAATAGAGAGAGTCGGGCTGTGCTTGCGTACGCCGGGGTAAACGTATCGCAATTAAAATGGGCTGTTTGGCAATGTACATCCATTTCGACGTTGGAATGGATGTGGGAGTGCGTGCCCTGGGGAGAGAAAGATAACGGTGGATACGTGATGGATCAAGCCTGGTTTTGCGCGGAAGTTGCTGGAACGAACAAACTCGAGTTTCTCAAGTGGGCGAGAGAAGTGAAACATTGCGAGTGGAATGCAATGACGATTGCTGCGGCAGCAGCTAGAGGTAATCTCGAGATGTTAAAGTACTGCTTCTCTAACGATTGCCCGTATGATGAAAAACAGGCGTGTAAACATGCTGCTATTGAAGGACACCTCGACTGTGTTCGGTTTCTTTTCGACAAAGTGAAACCTTCGCGAGAGACGGAAAAGGATGCGGCACAACAGGCGGCAGGAAAGGGTCACACAGACATCGTGAAATATTGCGTTGAAGAAAGAAAGATATCTGAGGAGGTAAAGAGCGCCTGTGTGGCAGCCGCTGCAAAGTACGGCCACCTCGATTGCCTCAAATACTTACTCGAAGAGGCGAGAGCGCCTCTCGACCAGTGGTTCTATATCGCTTCGGCTCGTTACGACGAGCATACCGAGTGCGTAAACTACTTGCAAGAAAAAGGGTGCCCAGAACCAACGGATGAACAATACGCTTGGTTTGTCGAGAATGTGCATCTAGGACGAGGAGAGCTTCCAAGTCTACGAGGATGTATAATCCAGTAGCAGAAAAGCGACTGAGAAGGTAAATAGATTGATAAGAGATAAACACACACACACACACACAGACACAGACACACACAGAGAGAGAGAGAGAGAGAGAGAGAGAGAGAAGCGACTGAGAAGTTACATAGATTGATAAGAGATAAACACACACACACATACACACACACAAGAAGAGAGAGAGAGAGAGAGAAAGAGAGATGTACCCTTCGTTTGCTCTTAATAAATTTCCACGCAGCCCACCCCTCTTCTTGTTTCTATTTTTATAATATTTTTCCCCCAAGACTCGTTCCGGGAAAAAATACGACCACATTTCGCTTTAAAAAAGAAATGTTCGCGACGCGCTTTGACGAGTACGATTACGACGACGAGTCGCTCGACTCCTCCTCTTTCTCCTCCGACGACGATTTGGAGAGCGACGATGAAGACGACGAGACTTCAAAGGAAAAAAAATTCGAACAGTTGGAAGCGATGGCTTTTTCTCTCGGAGAGGACAAAGAGAAGACAAAGAGGAAGAAGAAGAATGCCGAGGATGAGGAGGACAAGACGAGCACGACGACGACGACGATACTGCGTGAAGCGTTACACGTGTTGCGAAAAGCAACCGCACGGTCGAAAAGAACAAAGAGACGGTTGAAGAAACGCGCGAAAGCGATGGAGAGTAGGAACGAAGCGATGAAAGTTTTAGGGGAAGAAGAAGACAAAGAGGAGGAGGAAAACGAGGACAAAATACTAAGAAGAACGAAATGTTGCGAACGGGCAATCGAGAGCGCAAAAAAGCACGCGAGAAGAGCACGCGCGATGAAAGAGAAAGTGGAGTCGAGAGTGAGCGAACTGGAGCGCGAAAAACGCATCAAATTGAAAGCGTTCGAGGACGCGGAGAAGCAGCGACTGGAAGCGTTGATTCCCGTGAAGTCGAGTTTGGAGGAGGAGATTTCGCAAATTCGAGATGAAGCCGAGGCGGCGATGAGACGGATTAAAGATTTAAGATGCGAGCTGAAGAGAGAAACAGGAAACGCGGAACAAAGGGAGGAAGAAACGAACGAGACGGAATCGGTGGTGTTGCCCGAGTGTAAGAAAGTTTGCGCCGAATCGATGCTGGCGCCGGCGCACGCGAGGAAAAAATTGGACGAGACAACGGAGATTTTGCGAGGAGAAAAGGCGCGATTAGAGACGTTAGATAGTGCTGAACTGAAACAGTTCACGACAGCTGTGAAAGATTTGAAAGATGTGGAGCTGTCTCAAACGCGCAAACTAAACGCGATCGAGTCGGAGTACGACGCCGCGTCTTCGCGACTGGCCGAGGCGAAACACCGGTTCGATTTCGAATCGTCCCGGAAAGAAGAGGAGAAGAAGAATCTTCGGTTGGCCACGCAAAGGAACGACGGCGACGTGCAATTGCTCTTTGAGGAAGCTAAAGATATCGAGAAGTCTGTTTTGCGCGCGTGTCAACGCGAAGATGGATCGAAATTGAAAGTGTTACGAAAACTGAAACAAACCTATCGAGAAACCGACGCGCTCGCGGAAACGATTCGAGACGTTTTAATAGCTAAAATACGAACGGTTGAAGAAGAAAAGAAAGAAAGAGAGGAAGAACTGAAACGATTGAATAAAGAACGCGAAGAGCAGAAAACGAAGACGGACGAGGCGAGAGAGCAAAGCAAATCGTCGATGGCAAAAAGCGAGGAGAGCGAATCCATGGACGCGCACAAACGCGAAGAGATTCGCGAGTTGGAGGAGGAAATCGTAGAGAGCTCGAGAACGGTTGAGCAACTGAGAAAAATTGAATTGAAAATGAACAAAAACGCCTCGTATGCCACGAGAGACGTCGAAAAAGTCC
>Ga0257106_1001024_pt1 | contig 14627 bp, 9 predicted proteins | sample LP_taG_3_FD_190177 | JGI IMG/M metagenome (GOLD analysis project Ga0257106, IMG submission 190177) | Marine microbial communities from Northeast Subartic Pacific Ocean, Canada - LP_J_2011_P26_10m | ecosystem: Environmental > Aquatic > Marine > Oceanic | place: Canada: Northeast Subartic Pacific...
GGCCGCGCGTGATGTCATCGACGCCGGGATGACCGTCGGTTCTGACTCGCTTGGCCGGCGGCGCCGCCGCGGGGGTTTCCGCCGACCCGCCCCCGAGCGACGCCACGATGGAGTTGATGGGCACGCCCATCTGCACGAGGCGGAGCACCTCGTCCGCGGCGCCACTCGTCTGCACCAGCTTCAGCAGCCCGTCCAGGTTAGCCCCGCCGAGCGCCGACGGCAGCATGGACGAGGTGCCCGCCATGCCGGACTCGTTGAGGCCGAGCAACCCCGCGGCTTGCGGGAGCATGAGAGGATTGGCCGCGAGAGGATTGGCCGCGAGAGCGCCCCCGGCCGCGTGGTTGGTCCCGCCCATGTGCCCCAGCCCCGCGCCCAGGCCGTGGAGGCCGCTGTGGAGGCCGGTCAGCCCCCCGGCGCCCGCGCGGGTGTTAGTGGCCACGTTGCCGTCCATGCCCAGCGCGAGCGCGTTGCTCTGCACCTGGCACAACTTTTCCATCATCGACGCGTACTCGGCGAGAACCTCGTTGCGGGACGCCGCCACCTCCTCCTCGATGCCCCCGGCGCCGACGTTGGCGGGCTTGAGGTAGGCACCCGCGGGTCCCTTGGGCTTGGGCATGCGTCGTTCGCCGGGCCCCAGCGGTCCGTCGAGCTCGAGCCTGAAGTCGTCTTCGCCGAGTTCTTCCCGCGTCTCGTTGAATCCGAGGGCGGCGTCGATCGTCTTGTCGTCGACGTGCTCCTTGGCGTCGGACTTGGCCCTGGCTTTGGCCCTGAGCTTGGCGTGGAGGTGGTTCTTGATCGCGTTGTCGGTGCGGCCGGGCAGGAGCTTGGCGATGGACGCCCAGCGGTTGCCGAGCTTCTTGTAGGCGGCCATTATGGTGCGATCCTCCGCCTCGCTGAAGTTGTCGCGCCGGAGCGTGGGATCCAGCTGGTTGCACCATCGCAGGCGGCAGGATTTGCTGCTGCGGTTGGGGATTCCCTCGGCGATGAACGACCAGTTGCGCGCGCCGTGGGTCATCACCAGCATGCTCAGCCGGGCGTCCTCCTGCGGGGTTGGAAAGGTCGGAAGACGACGGGTGAGAAAAGTCGGGTAGGTGCAAAAACGTGCGGGGTGTCCTCTGAGTGATCGTGCGGGGGGAGAATGCGGTGTAGAACGCGCGGGTGTAGCGTCCGCGGACCCCGACGGCACCGAGACCGCGAGCTACGTTCGAACGATAGACTCATGGGAACGATGCGCGGCGATCCGGGGCGCGATCCAGGGCGCGATCGCGCGACCGAGAGCGGAACCGCGACCGAGAGCGGAACCGCGACCGAGAGCGGAACAACTCCAATCTTCGAACACGGGCAGGTAAAACCTGGTTTGCGCGGTGACCTCGGGCGCACCTCGGGGCTCCACACGGTCTTGTAAACCTTCGCCTTCATGTCGCCGCCGTCGCCGTCGCCGTCGTCTTTGTACATGTTCGCATCCGCATGTTCGGTCTCGGGATCCATCGCGACGGCCTCCCGCGCGTCCCGTTCTGTCCGCGGGGCCCGAACCCATTTTCGTCAAGCCTGCTGAACGGACATTGGACAACAAGTCTCTGGAGGTGATGACACATATCTGGAGGTATTCCGCCCTTCCATTCCCTTCCAGGATTTTCCAAATCTTGGAACGCGTAGGGAATCTAGTTTGAAAAATATCCACTGACGAGGACTTTTTCACAAACTGGAGAGTATTTATTCAAACTGGAAAGAACTTATTCATTCAGAGTTGTTTAATCGGGTTAATCAGCACCAGTCGGTTTTGCTGGTAATGAACCAGACCGGGACTGGAGTGCGTTTTCGACCATGTCCACCATGTTTGCAGCGTTGATCTTCGAGTTTATGAGATTCAGGTTTGGCTCGAGCCCTGGACGCACACCCTCCCCGCCCTCCCCGCCGCCCGCGTGCGAGCGTATCGATGAACGACAGGGTCCTCGGCCTCGTCCTCTGCACCGCCGCCACCGTCGCGTTCGCCTACTACACCGTCTGGGCGCTCGTCACCCCGTTCATCGACGACGACCACCCCGTGCTCGACTGGTTCCCCGATCGACGATACGCGGTCTTACTCCCCGCGGCGCTCGGGGCGCTGCTCGTCGCGTGCGTGTGCGTCTTCCTAGGGTCCGTGATGGCCGTGCACCTCAGAAACCACGGACCAAAGTCCAAAATCGCGTAGGTAGGAGACGTCGCGTAGATCGGTGTAGAGGAAGAGGAAGGTGCGCGCGCCCGTCGGTGCCGACTTAGGGATTGCATCTAATTATAACAATGGCGGAGCCCTGGGAGCTGACGCTGGAGCGCGCGCTCCTCTCCCGCCTACCGCCCGCACCCTCGGCGGATGAACCCGATAACGACGACGACGACGACGTTTCCATCGAACAAAACGCGGAGGACAGAGCCGCGCGGCTCGACGAGCTCATGGCTCTTTCGTCCATATACGGCGAAAACCTTCGGGGCCCCGCGGCCGTCGTCGCGGCGCGGATGTGCGCCGGCGACGACGTCGACGCGTTCGACGACGACGTCATGGACGCCGCGATTCGATTCGATCTGACCGTCGAGCTCGACGAGACACCCGGGCGGCGCATCGAGGTGACGATCGACGGTGAGCATCCGGGGGAAACATCATCATCATCGTCATCCTTCTCTTTGACGCACCCGCCCCCCGTCACGCTGCACGTCATCTTCCCGCGCGATTACCCGTCTATACGACCGCCGATGATCGCGCTCACCGCCTCGTGGCTCCCGCCCCAAACACTGGACGCCGCGTGCGATGCGATGGAGGCCATGTGGGTGCCGGGGGTGCCCGTCGTGTTCGAGATGGCGACGTGGCTCGCTGGTGGTAAGTTTATCTTAATTCATTCTCGTACGGGCAATTAGATTGACGTCGTGTTTTGTTCACAGGCGCGGTGGACGAATGCCTCGCGCCGGGCGGCGTCGTGGACCTCACCGACGTAACGGTCGATAAAACGGCCAGATGTTTAGGCCGCGGAGTGTGCACATCGCATGACGCGCAGGACGCCTTATTCCGTGTGCTGCGCCACGACGCGGTGGAGAAGGAGCGACGGTTCGCGGATGGCACGCATCGATGCGGCGTGTGCTTTGACGAAGTCCTCGGTTCACGCTTTATCCGCCTCTGCAAGCCTCGGTGCGATCACAGGTTCTGTGAGAGCTGCGTCACCGCGCAGGCGACGATACACGTGGTGGACGGGACGGTCGGGTCGATCGTGTGCCCGGAGCCCGGTTGCGGCGCGCCGGTCGACCCCGAGGTTCTCCGGCGTCTCCTGCCTGCCGAGCGATTCGAGCGATGGGAAAAGTTGACTCTGGAGCGGTCGTTGGACGCGATGTCGGATTTGGTGTACTGCCCGCGGTGCGAGGCGCCCGTGATCGAGGACGAGGGCGGGGACCATTGCGGCCGGTGCGCGTCGTGCATGTTTACGTTTTGTTCGCTGTGCCGCGAATCGTGGCACCCCGGTACGGTTTGCCTCACCCCGGAGCGTCGCCTGTTGGTGCTTGAGTCCCGGAACCGTGGTGACGCGAAGATGGGCGATGACGCGCGGCGAAGGCACCGGGAGCAGGTGGCGGACGCCATGGCTCAGCGTTACATCGACCGCGAGGGTAAGCAGTGCCCGCGGTGTAACACGGGCGTGGTGAAGAGCGAGGGGTGCAACAAGATGACGTGCGGCGGCTGCGGATGTTTCTTTTGTTATAAGTGCGGGAAAGAGTGCTTCGGTTACGAACACTTTCGCGAGGGCGAGTGCTCGTTGTTCGACCTCGACGCCATCGCCGCGTGGGAGCGGGAGATGAACGCGGCGTTTGTGGTTCAGGAGAACCGGAACAGGGACGCGCACGTGAGGGGCGGGGAGGTACGACAGACGCGGTGCCCGAAGTGTAGACAGCCGAACTGGAAGCTCGAGGGCAACAACCACGTTAGGTGTTGGAGCTGTAACCAGCATTTCTGCTGCGCCTGCATGAAGGTGGTGCGACGGGGGCAGGAGACCCGCGATCACTACGGGACCGGGCCGGGTAAGTGCAGGCAGCACTCGGCGGACTGATAGTATTAGCCTCTTAAAGTAGATATACCGCCGGAGACAACTTCTTTGCCAAAACGTCCTCCACCTGAACTTGGAAAGTCAAAGTCATGGACGCCGAGGTCTCGGTTCCCAACGAGACTGGCGGTGGCCAGTCCAAGATGGAGGCTAAGCGCGTTCAGATGATGGTGAGCTGCACGCGCGTTACCGAGTATCCATCTCGCAAAGCCTCACAGCCCAGCCCGGCACGCGTCGCCCACGATCTCGCGCCAGATCTCCACTCCCCGATCCGCCATTCAAAACAAAACATCCCTGACCCGCACCGCCCCCGTCGACGACAGGACCGCCTGAACGCCATCGAGGAGGCGCGTAAGGCCGAGGCGGACGCGCGCAGGGCCGAGTTGGACGCCGCCGCGGACCCCCGCGAAAACATACGATCTTTCCTCGCAACGTTCGAGACGCAAAAGGCACGGGTGGAACGGGCGGTGGATGGACATCGCACCGCGGTTGGCACCCCCGACGCGACGCCGCCCGATGAACTCCGCGCGGCACTCGACGCGCTCCAGACCGACATCATCGCAATGGAGCGATCCGTCGCGGAGGCGTCCTACTTCCTCCCGCCGTACGACTCGCGCGCGTGCACCGCCGCCGTGGATGCCCTCAAGAAGACCGTCGCCGACGCCACCGGCACGCTCCTCCCGAGGAAAAAGTTTAGCTTTTCCAAAAAGAAAAAGGAGAGCGCGACGACGGAGACTAAACCCGAGGAGAAAGAGACGAAAGGAGAGGACGTCGCCGCGCAGCTCGCGCGCATGGGCATCACGACCGACGGCGAAGGCGAGGGACCGGGCCTGCGGAACGTCACCGGGGAGACGATCGTCGTGGACGGCGCCGCGCTGGCGTCGGCGTCGGGCTCGGGGGACTACGAGCTGAAACACCTCACCGACTGCGAGGTGTTCCTGTGCAACATCACGCCCTTGCGCGCGATTCGTGTGCACGATCTGAAGAACACGAAGGTGTACGCGGGTCCCGTCGCCGGGAGCGTGTTGATGCACGGGCTGAGCGGGTGTACGCTGCACTTGTGCGCGCGGCAGGTGAGGGTACACGACGCGGGGAACGGAACTTCTTTTTACGTCCGGACGGCATCCGGGCCGATCATCGAACACTCCACCGACGTGGCGTTCGCACCCTACGCGTTCGTATACCCGGGCAGTGATAAGGTGATGGAGGAGGCGGGGTTCGGGGGAACGGACCCGGGACGGTGGGCCGAGGTTGAGGATTTCGGGTGGATCAAACAGATGCAGTCGCCCAACTGGAAAATCATTCCCGAGGACGAAAGAGTGGCGCCGCCGAAGCCTCCTGCTGTGATTTAATTAGTCTATCATATTCGCAAAGCTTGCTGCGCTAGTGTACACACACGTGTCTATTCAGAACCCGGATCCCTTACGTCGGTGCCCGCGCATGGGAGTTCGCCCGGCGTTGCGCTCCATCGATCGTTCTCGCGACCGGTCCCTCGACGGCGACCTGCTGTTAGATACCTGAGCGTTCGACCTTCCCGGCGACCTGCTCCTCCTCGATCCATCGTCGGACCCACCCACCGCGGACCCGGCCGGTGAGTTGGACCGCGATCCCTCGTAACTGTAGTTCATCGCGCGCCTCGCCTCCGGATCCATCGGAGCCTTGCCGTGCCAACCGAAGTGCGGTTTTTCGTGGTTTGTGTCCGAGCCGACTGCCTTGAAACGGTTCATGGCGATCGTGGCCCTCGCGGCGGCTCTGAAGTTGCGCCTCGTGGGTTTACGTGAATTGGTGTCGACGATGGGTTGGCCCTCCGCGGTGGTACCCGCCCAGATCACGCGCTTCTGCCCGGCGGCGACGAAACGGTTAGCGGCCATCACGGCAGTCGCGGCTCTTCGGAACGGGTTCCTGGATTTGCCCCCGAAGATCTTCAGCAGCGCGACTCTGTTGTCTTCATCCTCTGGGTCCGGCGAGCCGCGGTCCATCTTCTTGCCGACGGAGCTGACGCGTTTGAGGATGGACTTTTGGCTGTCCGACCGGTTACCCATGCCGCGGCCGGTCGGAGCGTCGGTTTCGCTTCCCGACGACGCGTCCCTGTTTTGATTGAGCGTCACCGGCGGCGTAGGCGCGCCAACTGGGTAGTCCTGGCGCCTGTACTCGGCCGCTATGCCCTCCTTCTCCAGCACACCCTTGAGCATCGGGTTCTGGCCATTCTGCGAATTCTCCCGACTGTCCCGGTCCTTCACGACGAGGGTTCGAAACAGCGGCCGTTCCCCGTTTTGCGAACCCTCCAAACCGCCGCTCGATGAACCCTCGATGAACCCTCCCCTGTCCCCGCCTCCTCCGTACCGCGCCGCGAGCTCATCGCTCGTCACAAACTTGGCCCCCGGCGGCAACTCGATCGGCGGCGGTGTCGCCCGCCTGGCACCCGGCGGGGGCGCGCCCGGGTTCACCAGCGGCGGAGCGCCGTTCGCGGACCACACGTTCTGGTTTGAATCGTTCGAGTTTGAATCCGCGCCGAACTCGTTGGACACGGCGCTGCTCCCTTCCGCGTCGGTGTCGGAGCTCCGGGGCTGACGCAGCCGCGCGCGCATGTACTCCTGCACCGCGTGGTCGCCCTGGGGGAGCAAGTGCTTGTACCTGGGCGCCAGGTTGGCGTCGTTCACTCGGCCGGTCGTTCTGTAATCCGGGGTTCTGTCGCCGGGGATGGGAAACGTGCTGCCGCCGTGAACGCGGTAGTCGGGGGTGGCGTCGCCCGGCACGTGGTGAACGCGCGACGCCGGTCCCACGCGGTGCCGCGGGCGGCCCTGCGAGTCCAGACTGACGTCGCTGCCGGTCCCGACGCTCAGACCGCTGCCGCCGCTGCCGGTGCTCAGCGAGCTTCGCAGCGAGTGCGGGGCGTCGCGGCCCTGGGAGTGAATCGTGGGGAGACCGTCCCTCAAACTCTTCCGCTCGCCGCGTCCGTTCCCTCCTCCCGGCGCGTGCTGCGACAGCGACGACGTGGAGTCGGTCCTGAACCCCGTGAGGTCCTGGCTGTCGTCGTCCCACGCGCTGAGATGCTGCCCGCCGCCCCTCGCGCTCCGCCTACCTCGCAACGGATGCCCGTTCAACCGGCGACCCCGCCCGCCGCTCCCATCCGACGAAAACGATTCGGGGGAATCCGATCCCCGGGGCCCGTACCGATCCACACCCTCGTCGCTGCTGCTGCCCGAGCGCCCATCGTAAGTCACGTGTGGGTTATCGAGCCAGTCCACCAGGTGTTCGCACACGTCCACGTACCTTCCCGCGAAGGAGTGATCCGTCTTCAACATCACGACCCGGCGCGGCTGTCTCAGTCTGGTAAACTCGGGGTTATGATCGGGGTTTCCAGAAGCCTTTCCAGAAGCCTTACGACCAACCACCACATCATTCACCGCGTGGAAAAACAGCTTGGGCTTACCACTGGCGCACGGGGGCTGGCTCGGCACCAGCATCGCGCGGACACCCCACGGGTGCGCGCATCCAATAAAACCAGCGCATTCATCGCGCAACTCATCCATCGCCGCGAGCGCAACCGCGGAACCAAACGAGTACCCAAACAAAAACACCCGCTTAGGATCTATCCACGGTAAGTTCGCCGCGTGCCTCACCGCGGCGCACGCGTCGTCCCTCTCACCCACGCGCGCCCACGTCCGCTTACCCCCGCTGAACCCGCACCCGCGAAAGTTGAATCGCACCGCTGTGACCCCCGAGGCCGATAGCCGTCTGGCGAGGTGTGTCATGAACGGGTTCCTCATGTTGCCGCCGAGGTACGGATGCGGGTGGCACAACACGACGCACATGCCGGTCTTGCCCGTGTCCGGCGGTGCGCCGCCGCCCAGGTTCATCCACCGCCTGCCGCGGTTGCACGTACCCTCCAGTTCCACGTCCCCGGTGCTCAAAATCTTTATCGCGAGTTCCTTATCCGCGGCGTCGGGGGCGCACCTGTCCCCGGCGGTCGTGGGCGCCTGATTGATCGTGACGGGGAATTGGGTTCGTTAGGTCGTGTAAGGTGTGATCTGTTGGGTCGATCGCGGTGGGTGAAAGCGCGGTATCGGCGGTCGCGTCCTCGCGCCTCGGTGAGATATTTCACGAATGGAAGGGGGGCACAGCGGATGGAGGTGACGGGCAGTGTTCATTGAACTCACGTCGTCGTAGTAGGACTTGCCGCCCTTCGCGAAGAAGGCTTCGGCGTCGGGGCCGAGGTTCAGTAGCTCCGCGGGGTTCGCGTCCATCGGGTTGAGCTCCTTGGGCGCGGACATGCCCGTGGAGGCGCCGCTCTGGCAGTTCCCCATGCTGCTCGCTCACGTGTCCCGAGACGCACGCACGCTTTCGGGGGGAGCGATGGCAGCGCGCGGGCGGATGCTCCCTTCCGGCGTGAACGCGTCCGCGATCTATCGTCCGTGGGACATCGACCTATGGAGATTGGTCGGGAGTGGGTCAGGGGATGGATATCGCGAAAATGGATGCGCTACGGGCGCGGGTTCTACCCGTCATGCGCGACGAAACGGGGACGCGGGTGACGAGGACCCTCGTTTGTTGAACGGAGACTCTTCGTGGGGCGCGCGACGCGGGACGGTACACGGGAAGACGAAGCGACGCACCTCGATACTACCACAATCACTTTCGAATGCTCCCGCGCCGCCGAGAATATCCCGTGCGGTGGGGTCGCCGCGAGGCGTCGCGTTAATGCGCCCGACGATGAGACGAAGGGGCAAAATGTCCACCAACGAGAACGTCTGACTTCTGAGACAGCGAAGCGGTGAAGTTTTCAGATTTTTGCCTTTTGGCACGTGCGCGAGACCATGACACATCCAGACCCAATTTTGACCCTCATTTATGGTTTGGAAGTTTTGGACGTTTCCAGTTTTTCCCGGGAGTCCCGAAAGGACATATTCTTTGTATGCGGGACAGTCAGGGTTTATTAAACCTAAACACGTGTGGCACGTCTAGTCTAATAGATCTAGCGACCAGAGAAAATGAAAATTCCATAAAATAATATCATAGCGTTATGTGATTATCAGCGCGTTTTTTGTCGAGGCCCTCCGCCACCCACGTCGTGAACTCCGTTGTGAGTCGCTCTGAGGGCCGCGCGAAAGCCAGGGAAAGTGGATCGGAGCTCGAGACAAGTGGCGTTGAAGCGTCGCTTACTTGCACACACGATCTCGCGACTGTGGCGTGTTTGGTAACTGTTCGGGCTCGGTACTCGCCCGTATCTCGACGATGAGTGGGTGTGGAGCCATGTCGGCCGCTCGATGCGCGTCGATCGGCGCGAGGGCGCCCACCGCGGGCGCGCCTGTTCGCCGCGCCGGCGCCTCCGATGGAAAACAACGCAGGCACATCGGCGACCGCCGACGCGCGGCGGTGACGCGCGCCGCCACCGCGGACGATGCCGTGGCGGCCGTCAACGACGCGAAGGAAGCCGCGCAGGCCGCCATCGCGCCGTACGTGAACGCCGACCAGCTCGCGTCCGCGCGCGCCGCGCTCGAGACGGTGCGCGCGAGTGCCGTCGAGATGGGCGGTGACGTCGACGTCACCTCCGCGCTCGCGTCGCTGCGCACGCAGCTCGACGCGGTGCGTGAGGCGCTTCCCATCGACCCCAGCTCGCTCCCCGACATCGATCCCATGGCGGTGTGGCAGATGGAATTCACCATGGTTGACCTCGCGGGGGACCAACCCGCCGTCGCGGGCGCCATCGCAGCAGCGTTCGTCGCGGGAACGTCCCTAGCCATGGCCCGCGTCGCCGGCGTGAACGGCGACTCCACAGCCTTAACCGCGTACGACGGCGAGACCTTCAACGGCCTCCCGACTGCGTACGACATCCCCGCCATCCGCGAGTACTGGAGTAGCAGGCCCCTGGCGTCCTTGAAGCGCGCGTCGGGTCTCATCGCTAAACTCACCGCGTGGGGCGCGGGCGTCGCATCCGACGTCGCCACCGACAACGTCGAGCGCAACTCGCGGAAGCGCGCGATCGCGATGCGAGATTTGATCAGCGAGCAAGGCCCGGCGTTCGTGAAGGTGGGCCAGGCGATCGCGATCCGCCCCGACTTGCTCCCTCAGGCGTACCTGGACGAGCTGCAGAAGCTTTTGGACCAGGTTGCGCCTTTTGGATCGGCGGAGGCCCGGGCGATGATCAAGGCGCAGCTCGGTAGCGGGCTGGAATTGGAGGATGTCTTCGAGGACGCCGCCACCGCGTTCGCGAAGCCCGTCGCCGCGGCGTCCATCGGGCAGGTGTATAAGGCGACGCTCAAGCCCGGCGTCGCGGGCGTGGGCGATGCCGAGGCGGAGACGTGGGGCCGCCAGGTCGCCGTCAAGGTGCAGCGCCCCGACATCTTAGGTGTGGTCACCCTGGACCTCCTCGTGATCCGCTCGTTACTCGAGGCTGCCGCGTCGATCCCGACGGGCGGTAACGCGCTCCTCGAGAAGATGGTCCAGACCGCGGAGGGGTTCATCCCCGTCCTCGACGTCGCCGCGGAACGGTTCATGGAGGAGCTCGACTACGGATTAGAAGCGAACAACGCGAGCCGGTTTGAAGCCGACATGGCTTCGGTGGAGGTTGTCAGGGGAGCGGTCAAGGTGCCGCACGTGTTCCGCGGGCTCTCCGGGCGGTGCGTGCTGACGCAGGAGTGGGTGACTGGTCGTAAGCTCACGGAGATCACGGCGGATCCAACCACCGGACCGATCCGCGCTAAGCTGGTGCAGACGCTGCTCAACTCGTACATGGTGCAGTTTCTTGAGACTGGTTTCCTACACGCGGATCCCCACCCAGGGAACTTCATGCTGATGCCGGACGGACGTCTGTGCATCCTGGACTACGGCATGATGACGGAGATCTCGGAGGATCAGAGGATCGCGTTCATCGAGTACATCGCGCACCTCTCCGCGCGTGAGTACGACAAAACACTTGAGGATCTCGTCAACCTCGGATTCGTCCCGGAGTCGTTAGTGAACGACCCGGCGAACAGGGCCATCGTGGTGCCGGTGCTGGCGGAGACGTTGGAGACCCTGTACGGCAGCGGCGGTGGTATCACGGCCAAGACGGACGCGCTCAACGCGCAGTCCGCGTCGCGCGTGGGCGAACTGAGCGATAAGCTCGAGTCACTCGCCAAGGACTACCCGCTCCAGCTGCCGCCCTACTTTGTCCTGATCCTCCGAGCTTTCGGCACCCTGGAGGGTCTGGGGCTGAGCGTGGATGAGAACTACGCCATCGTGGACGAGTGCTTCCCGTACGTCGCGCGCCGTATGCTCGCGGACGATTCCCCGCGCATGCGCGCCGCCCTGCAGTCGTTCGTCTACGGCGGCGGTGACAGGCTCAAGGTGTCGCGAGTGCGGGACATCGCCGCGGGTTTCTCCGAGTTCACCAACAACCTCGGCGAGACCGAAGCCGTCGCCGCGGAGGCTGCCGCGGCGCTCAGGGCCAAGGATACCGCCTCGGGTGCCGACTCGGGTGCCGACTCGGGTGCCGAGGGTAAGACCCAGGCGGAGGTCGACGCGGCGACGCGAGACGCGTTGGCGTTGGTGTTTAGCGCCGAGGGAAATTACCTGCAGGAGATTCTGGTGGAGGAGGCGGTGCGGGCGGCTGATTCGCTCGCCAGGAACGCGGCGTCGCAGGGCTGGCGCGCGCTCGGCGCGGGCGCTCCCATCGCCGCGGGGCTCGGGCTCATCGCGCCGCCCCTCGCGCTCATCCCCGGCGTGAACATCCCCATCCTCCTCTCCCTCGTCGCCGGCTCGAACAGGGATGGCGTGAAGCTCACCTTGGACGATAAAAGGAACCTCGCGCTCCTGCGGTCCATCGCCGAGCTCGTCGCGCCGGAGTTCGCCAAGCGACTCGAGCAGGCGCAGGCCGCGCCCCCTGGCGGGATGACCGCCAACCTCACCCCGGAGGAGGCGAGGCGGCTTTTGGCCACTCTGCAAGACATCGCGCCGACGGTGGCGCCCGGAGTGCGGCGCATGGGCAACGACTTCGCGACTAAGCTCGGTAAGAGGCTCGCAGAGCGAAGCAGGGAGGACCTGCGGGGATTCAACGCGCCGCTGCCTGGTGTACCGGCGCCCGCAGAGTTTCTCAACGCGCTGGAGAGGTCCGGGTTCTTCGGTCCGGGTTCTTCCAGGCGTTGAGTCGAGTGGACGGGTGGGACGAGGAAGGATTTGATTTGATTTTTTACACGAGAGAACTCGACTGGCGTCGGGTTCGCACGCCGCTGCTGTTTATACGCTTGTAATTCAACCGCTTCATTGCACGCAAAGAATAGTTTTAGTTGTCTATGTGTACACACGCACGCACGTCTCGCGTCCTCAGTACCCGTCGCAGTTGACACCCAACGCCTTGGTTCCTCCCGTCTCTCCAAAGGCGCAGAGCCCGAACCTGTTCAGCGGCGCGCTCTTGTCGTAGTTACCCCAGGTGGCCTTGGCGAACGCGCTCCTGGCCTCGTCGCCCGCCAGTGTACCGGACGTGAACCCTTCCGCGTACTGGATCCATTCCTGGGTCTTGGCGACGTCGAACGGCGGATCCGCCGGGTCGAACTCGGCGTCGTTTAACGTGGCGAAGGAGTTCTTGAGGTAGGCGACCAGTTTGGTGGTCATGAGGAAGGATCGGCCTTGTGACTTTGGTGAGTAGGCGGACTTGGCGCCGGTGTACCACTCGTCGGAGGACGCGAGCCACCCGGTTACGTCTTTATTCTGCCCCTGGACCAGCGCGCTGGTCTGCGCGATGAGGTTGAGCGTGGATTGCTGGTACGCCTGCGCGGACTCCGAGAGGGTGATCTGGGAGAGGTCTGACAGGCGGTTGGCCTTCTTGGCCTCCGCTGGGGACGAGGAGGAGGTTAGCGTGACGCCGGCGACGAGCGCGCCGGCGAGGCCGGAGAGTACACCGCGGCGGGACGCGGCGGACGCGGCCGGCATCTTCACCACGTCGCGGGCGGCATCGGCTCCCGAACCGGAAGATGATGATGCGGAGGCGACGGTGCCGTTATTCCGTCGAGGCTTGGAGGCGGCCGCGGTGGATCCGGCGGTGGCCAGCGCGGGGGTTCGCGCGATGGAGGCGAACATGGCGTTCGTGTGCGACGTGCGGGGTCGGTTGGGGGCGTGCGGGGTCGGCGCCGCGCGTGAGCAGTGGCGAGGCCGCGCGGATGTTACCAAAAACCAACGTTGTTGACAAGTCAGCAAAAGAATTGGCTCCAAAAGATCTAAATTCTGCGTTTTGATAGGCCGACGGCGACGAGACACGCGAAGGTCGCGTTGACCGCATTTATTCGTTTTACAAGACGTGCACTCGACAACACGAGGCTACGATGACAGCGAGGCGACCCCCAACACACACGTGAAGCTTTGTCGCGTCCCTGGGGGTCCTCAGCCGCTCTTATCGTCACCGCCAAACGCGTCGTCGTGAAATCCCAACTTTACCAAAAAAAACCAAACGACGTAAACTCCATTGCGTACACCCGTACTCATTCCTGGGACCCGTCGTATCCCCCTCATCATCAGTACGGCACGCCGATCGTCTGCTGCACCGTTCTCCAACGCTGAAGCACCGACAGCACCTCCCCCGCACAGGGTAACACCTCGCCTAGAGCCCACAGGTTCCTTCGCTCGCGGCTCACCGGCGGGCCCAGCCTTCGAAACTTTGGCGCCGTCACCGTCGAAACCGTCGAAACCAAACCGCGCGCTCCGATTGAAACCGCACCCGGCGGCATGAACGGCTGGGCTCGAGCGGAGAGGCCCTTGCTGCCGACGAACGCCGGCGCGGGTAACGGCTGAAAGACGCTGAACGACGGGAAGGGCTCCGGCTCCATCCGGTGACTGGCGCTTCTGTCCGGGTGCGAGTCCAGACAGTCGGAGACGACGTCGCACATCAGGTGGTCCACGTCCGCGTCCATGCACGTATCGTCCGCGAGCGAGCACGAGTTCTGCCTGGAGAGCGACGCGTCCGCGGCCGCCGATACGCCGTCCTTCGGGTCGTCGAGAATGTTGAGCAAGGACGCGAAGTCCATGGAGCAGTGCCCGGCTCCGAAGTCTTTCAAAGGCGTCGTCGTCTCGTCGACTCGCGGCGGTGGTTTGTACTGAGACGCGGTGAGCGTCCGCGCGCCGGAGCGTCGCTTGAGCGGGGACCGGACGTCATCGTCGGTATCGGTATCGGACGGCGATCGCGCGCGCCTGCGCTTGTGCGGCGTGTCGGTGGGACACTCGAACGTGAGCGAGTCCGAGTCGGAGCCGCCGTCGACGCGAGGCGAGCGCCCATTTTTTCCTCCTTTTTGAACCGAAGAAGCGGCCCTCTCCTCCTCGAGCCCGAGCCGAGACGTTTGGCTCTGGCGGCGGGGACGCGTGGAGGATGGGGAACATCGCTCGCGCCCCGGCAGCGACGATATCGCGTTCGCGCGGAACGACGAGTACGCGTCCGTGAGGGCGGAGCGCTCGGGCGGGGATCGGCGCGCGCGGGTGGGGTCGTTACCGGCGCGCGCGTCGGGGTTGTTTTGGCTGGGGTTTGGCGGTGGGGCGGGGGGCGTCGGGTTCCCGGCGAGCGCGGGTAACGCGCTCTGCGTGCGTCCGTCGAGGGGGCGCGCG
>Ga0257106_1001025_pt1 | contig 14614 bp, 8 predicted proteins | sample LP_taG_3_FD_190177 | JGI IMG/M metagenome (GOLD analysis project Ga0257106, IMG submission 190177) | Marine microbial communities from Northeast Subartic Pacific Ocean, Canada - LP_J_2011_P26_10m | ecosystem: Environmental > Aquatic > Marine > Oceanic | place: Canada: Northeast Subartic Pacific...
ACGAGCGCTTCATTCTCGCCGCCGACGTGCTTATACGCGAGTAACAAAATCCACCCGGTTGAGTCTTGCAACAACTCTTTGCCGTTGATGTCGATAACAGCAGCGGGCGACGGTGGTGGAGAAGGCGGAAAGTTTGCAGGCGGCGGGGACGGCTCTTTTGGCGGCGGCGGCGGCGGCGGCGACGGACTCGGAGGCGGATTTGGGGGTGGACTCGGAGGTGGACTCGGTGGTGGATTCGGCGGCGGCGGCGAAGGAGGTTGAAAAAACGTATTCATTTTTACATTCATGTCTGCAAAAAGCGAGCGAAGCTCGTCGTTGTCTTTTTTGTAAATCGCGACTTCTGCTCTGAGATTTACAATTTCCGTCTTTAATTCTTCTTGAGCGGTCTTTGTTTCCGTGATAGTTTTGCCCACATCGATGGGTTTGTCGCTCTCAAGCACGAACAATTTCTCGCGACACTGCACGTCCTTCCAAAACTCAAAATCTGCGCTCGTTCTCACCAGGTGCGTGTTGATTTGCAACTCTCGACCTCTCTTTCCGGAAGTCCTTACGTTAAAAACTCCGTCCGCGTATTCAGTTCTATACTTACCGCGTTGGATCCCGCCTAACCCAGCGCGCTCGTTGGTTTGCGCTTGTTCCTGTACCGCTTGTTCCTGTACCACCTCTCCTTCCTGAACCTCCTCCGCTCGCACCAACGCGCACGCGGAGAAGAAAATGAAGAAGAAGAAGAAGAAGAAGAAGAGAAGAAAGAAAGCCGGTGCTTTTCGCGAACAAAGAAGCCCCACGTCTCGACTGCGCGGTGGTTTCCGCTTCTTTCTCGTGCACCTCCTCCCTGGCGGGGTCGTCGGAATCGTCGTCGGAATCGTCGTCGAAATCGTTGCCGACGATTTCCACGTCATCGTCATCGTCGTCGACGACTTTTTCGCTCCTCCCGTCTCTGCCTCCGCGCTCCTCCTCCCGTTCAAAGGCGTTTTTGTTTTATTATTTTTTTTTTTGGCGAAAAACTCTGACATCTGATTTTGATTTTTTTTCGTTTTTTTTGGTCTGGCGAATTCTTCTTTTTTTTCACGTGAAGCAGAAAAAAAGAAGAGAAGAAATCAACGGTAAGGTTTGGTTTGATGCTTGAAGAGGCGAAAATCGTATCGTTTGACGTCGGGCTTCGCGTGTACACACGCACACGCACAAAAGAGAGAGAGAGAGAGAGAGAGAGATTCAGAGAGAGAAAGATTCAGAGAGAAACGGCGCGAAAGAGAGAAGAAGAAGAACGTCTCGTCTTTCGCTCTGGCCCGTGTAAAAGAAGGTCGGGTAATTTTCGACTCGAAGAAAAGTGCGGAAAAAACAAAGATGATTTTTTAAATTCTCTCTTTACTTACATTTGTGTTTTAGCAGCCGAACGCAGATCTCTCGAGACTTCCAACTCTCTCGACGATGAATAGAACGATACGGCAGAGAGAGAGGAACGCTGTTTGATGAAAATGATCCTTCTTTTTACCGTCGTTTTTTTTGCGTTTCGTAGTAGTTTGTATACGAGTAAGTGGTATACAATTATGTTTTGTTTTGAAGTGATTATTGATGATGATATTTATTCTTCTTCGTGTGATGAAAGGTTATGCATAATAATAAATTGATTTTGTTCTCCTTTTCAGCTGGCAAATTTCTGCTGGCTGAGTTTTGATTTAATTTTCTGTCGTCAAAATTTTCAAATTTGAAAAAGAAAAACCACTCGTGCATTCATTTTTACCCGCAAGCAAGCAAGAAGAAGAAGAAGAAGAAGAAGAAGAAGAAGAAGAAACTCTACTCGAGCACACTGCTACTCCTGCGCATCGTCGCAACATGTCGTCGCGAACGAAGTCTTTTTTGCGTTTTCGAAGAGTTTTGGTAGAAATAGTCGAAAGAAAAGATTTCTTTTTCAGCGCAAACAACGGAAAAGGAGAGACGATGTTTCATCGTCATCAGAGGAGAAGTTTTGCCGGAGGAGGAAAAGGAGGAAAGAAGATGAATAAACACGGGAAGAGTTTGAAGAGAAGCACAACAAACCCGTCGTCTGAATCGTCGTCTTCGCCGACTCCTGCTGCGCCCGCGAGGACGTCGCCGCCTCAAAATGTATCTTCTTCTTCTTCTTCTTCTCCTGCTGCTGCTGCTGGTGAAAATGGTTTTGCGCAAAAGACGACGAAAACGCCAATAATGTCGTCATCAGCATCAGCATCAGCATCCAAAAGTCCTACTCCTGCTCCTACGAATCAATCTTCTTCTTCTTCTTCTTCTCTGCTGAAAACGATTGGCGCGTTGTCCTTGTTCGCGTCCATCGGGTACGGGTCGCTCCGCGCGGCGGACTCGCCGTTAGCCTCGGACGTCGAGTTCAAGACGTTTGAGTTTTTGGCGCCGGTTTTTAGTCGTTTGATGGACGCGGAATCCGCGCATAATTTAGGAGTCTCGTTGTTCGCGAACGGATTGTATCCAATCGAACGACGAGAGCGAGATAACGATAGAAATAACGCAGACGCGTCGGGGGAGTACGCGGAAATGCGAGAGATGTTGAGAGTGACGAATGTTTTCAACGATGGTTTGATGACGTTTCCAAACCCGATTGGCTTAGCCGCTGGTTTCGATAAAGACGCGAAAACTATCCAAGGGATGCGCGAGATTGGGTTTGGATTCGTGGAAATCGGCTCGGTGACGCCGCAGCCTCAGGATGGAAATCCGAAACCGAGAGTCTTTCGATTGAGAGAGTTGGACGCGGTGATTAATCGATACGGATTTAACAGCGAAGGCATAGAACGAGCGAAAGAAAGGTTAAAGAAAGAAAAGAATAGAGTAGCAGCGACAGTAGTAGATAACAAAACAGAAGAGAAAGAAGAATCGACGACGACGACGACAAATGTTATAGCACCGATTGGCGTCAATCTTGGTAAGAACAAAACGACGCCGGAATCGGAAGCGGCGAAGAGTTACGCGTTGGGCGCCACAGAGTTAGGTCCATTTGCGGATTATCTCGTCATCAACGTTAGCTCTCCAAACACGCCCGGGTTGAGAGATTTGCAGAAAGGTTCGTCTTTGGTGAAGATTTTACGAGACGTCGTGAACGCTCGCGATCGGTTGTTGGTGAAAGAGGAGAAGAAAAAATCTTTGCCGGTGTTGGTCAAAATCGCTCCGGACGTGGACGAGAAAGGATTGAAAGAAATCGCGAAAGCGGTAAAGAAAGCTAAAATCGACGGCGTCATCATCTCCAACACGACGATTGAAAGGAACGATCGGGTGCAACAACACGAAAACGGTAAGGAAATCGGCGGTTTGAGTGGAAAACCGGTGTTTGAGAAATCGACGGAGGTGTTGCGTCGATTTTACGAATTAACCGACGGTTCGATTCCGTTGGTCGGGTGCGGCGGCGTGTTTACCGGTGAAGACGCTTTGAAGAAAATCAAAGCCGGCGCAAGTTTGGTGCAATTGTACACGTCGTTTGCGTACGCCGGACCGGCGTTGATTCCGAAAGTAAAGAGAGAGCTATACGAAGCGTTGAAGAGGGAAGGTTTTAAGAACGTCAACGAAGCCGTCGGGTACGACGTGAAGCAAAGAAAGAAACGTAACCGTTTTCTGTTCTTTTAATTTAATCAAACGCGAGATTCAAAATTGGTTTTAACATAGTTAGTAGTATAACACGATGGTTCAAAATTACAACAATGGTACCTAGTAGTATTCATATATTATACTGTCTGTTTATCAGTTTCACCGTCATCTGCGCACTCCCTTCCTCTTCGCTCCTCCGCGCCTTGTTTTTGTTTTTGTTGTTGTCGTCGCCATCTTCGTTGCTTTCTTCTTCTCCTTCCTCGATTCTCTCGCGATCTAAAACCTCTCGCATTAAATCGCAAAATTCATCCTCTTCAATACTCGCGCTCGCTAATATTTCCGACGCCAACGCCTCGGAGCAGATTTCGTAATCTTCCTCGCGTTTGAAGAGCATGTGTCCGGAGATTTCAAACACCGCCGGGTTAATTCCAGTATCAACGATCCATTCTGGAATTTTGTTTTGCGCAATCTTGTGCGAGAAGATTTGCGGAATTAAAAACACTCTCGCGCCGTGATCGGTCATTAACAAATTAAACGGGATGTTTCTCTTCTGCAAACGACTGCAGGCTCTTCCGATCCACTTCGCTAAATCCACAAAGCCTTTACTTCCGAGTTCAAAGACGATGCATCTCACCGGGTAATCGTACACGCGTAAACACTCCGCGTGGACTTGTTTACCCATCGGTCGTTTTGGGTTTTTGAACACATCCTCGGCGAACGGTTTGGATAACGCGCGTTCGATCGGGAAGGCCTCCATCAAATAGTACGCTTGGAAATGGAGGTGGTTGATGGTTGCATACGCACCTAAAGAGTTATATCCGACTCGAAAGTACGGATTTTTACTCTCCGCGCACATTCGCAGAGGAGGAATCAAAGCATCCGCGAAAATCTGTTGCGGAAGCATCTCGGAGACTCTGGGGCACAACAAAACGTGTCCGTACTCGATCGGAGAGACGTTGATCAGGACTAAATTTGGCGATTTACTGATTTCGCCTCGCTCGATAAACTCCGTTCGTCTCGGTTCCTCGTTCTCGTTTTCTTCCTCGTCTTCGTCTTGTTCCTCAAAAGTAAACAGCACTTCTTTTTGATCGGCTTTGGTAAAATTGAACTTTTTCCCATCGAATTCTTGACACACGAGATCCATTTTGAACTCCGTTTGTCGTTTCTTCGTCGCTCTCCCTTCGTTGTATTGCGCGACATATCGAGACGGGCCTTCGATGAGTCGCGTGAGTACGGCGGTGACGTCGTATCGAAATAACCCTCCCGCAAACCGATCTTCCCACGCTTCAATTAAAACCCGGTCAAAATCCGAGGCGTCTTGAACGTACCCTGTCCCGTTCCCAGACGCGCCGGAATTCGATTTCGTGGCTGACGCGTTATAATTGTTGATTCTATTCGCTGTTGTCGTTGTTGTTGTTTTGAATACGGGCGGTCCGCCACCGCCGTCGTCTCTTTGTTGATCATCGGGCGCTCCCGTGGCGGCGGCATTGAAAGCGCTCGTCGTCACTTCTCCGTACTCTGAATCCGAATCGCCTTTGGCGTTGTTATTATTGTTAAACGTATTCATGCTGATATCTTGATTCGAGGCAGACCTTCGCAACCCTCCTCCTCCGTTATTATTTTGTGCTAATTCGTTCAAACTAATCGACGAGGACAGCCCGTCGTCCTCCGGGTTCGGGACTAACAAGTTATCGAACGACCCGAACCTCCTCACGTTCTTCGTGTATCGCCCTCCGCCTCTCACGCACCTCGCGTACGTAATTTTCGGTAAAAACGACGTCCGTCGAAACTGTTGCGTCGTCGTCGTCGTTAACGTCGTGAAAGTCCCCCCACCGGGGTTGTTTTGATTCGCCCTTCCTCCTTCGATACCGTTTAAAATGTCTCGCTCGCGTTGCGCGCGTTCGATTATCCCTAAAACCGTCGACGAGTCTTTATCCTCGTCCAACTGATCCAACTGGTGGAGCGACCACGGTTGGATATCCATAATAGTATTACTACTCAAAGCGAAAAGTGTTGCGAGTATAAAGTCGTCGTTTGGTTTACTCTCTCTCTCTCTCTTTACGTTTTTGCGTGCGTTTTAGTATAACTCCTCGGTGGTGGTGTCGTCGTTGGTGCGCGCTTTTGTCTCTTTTCACAACAATAAAAGTCGTTGTCGTCGCTGTGTGTGTAATGCGATGATGACGACGATGAAACTAAAGCGCGCTCGAACGACCGCCTTTCTTCGAAGAGAAAAGAAAGCGTCGTCTAAAAGATTGAGCAGCGACGATGAAAAAGAAGAGAGAGAGGTTTTTTCGTTGTTGTTATTCACCCTGCTATTGCTATTGCTGCTTAAAAGTGTGCGTGCGTGTGTGCTCCCTTCTTCTTCTTGCACTTTTTTCTATCCAAAACTCCTTTGTGTAGAACTAAAAAACTGGGCACAAAGGAACCAAAAACCCTAAAAAAGGGAGGAGACTCCACCAACGTTTTTTTTTTCGCGAAAAAAAAAAGAACCAGAGCTCCTGTCAAATTAGTATTTTCAAAACGCTTTATGGTTCTGAAATCGCTTTGACTTTGAAACTTCGCACAGAGCGAGAGTAAGGGTGATTTTTGTTTCGCGCGCGAAATTTGAGCGCAATCGGAGCTCGTTTGGTATGCGTTTAGGGCATTTGCTGCGACGACACATTTTTTGTTGTTGGCATTTTAAGTGTTGCTCACATTAATTTTTTTTCTCGTTTTTAAGTAAAAACGACTGTCTTTTCTCTCTCCACTTTCTCTCTCATAAATACTCTCTCTCACATATATCTACATAACATACGTTCTCCTTTGACGACGACGATGAGAAAAAGAAGAAGAAGAAGAATTTCTATCGCGTCTCTGAAAATACGACAACGTTTTATTAAAAGCGGCGGATCCTTTGACGACGACTTAAAAAACGAAGCGTTTGATGAAGAGGAAACATCATCATCATCGTCAGAAGAGTTTTTGGAATCTGGATTCGAGTTTTCCCTCGGCGTTTTCTCATCATCATCATCGCGTGGTGTCGACAACGCGTTAGTCACAGACACGACAGAAACACCATCGGTAGTAGTAGTAGTAGAAGAAGAAGAAGACGAGGAGGAGGAGGAGGAGGAAGAAGAAGAATTCGTCGTGCGACTGTCGTACGCGTTCGATATTTCGAACGCGCTCGTTCGCTCGCGACTCGGTACGATGATGATTAGAAACGACAACGAGAATAACAACGAAGACAAAGACAAAGAAGAAGTACTAAAAACGATGGTGTTTACGCTCAAGGAAGAACGTTTTACTTACGAGCAAAAAGTAAACACCGACGCGAGTACAACAACGCGTAATAGTATTAAACTGTCCGTGGATGCACACGAGATGCAAAAAATACTCGAGCGAGTGCCTTTACGCGTGAAGGAAAATACCGCGTGCGTTTTCGTCGAGACGATGAAACGCGAAGACGATACTCCTACGAATACTACTACTCGTGAGAATACGAAGAAATACATCGTAGACGACCGTTTGACGGTCGTGGCGAAACATTTCAGGTGCGAAGAGACCGGAAAGTTGAAAAGACAGTTCGTGAACCCGTTCGTTTGAGATGATGATGATGAGAGATAATAAAAACATGTTTCGTCGTCGTCTCGGAGGATTGTATGAACGAAAAGAAAAATGAAAATTTCTTCATTTTTTGCACGCGATGGTAGTAAAGGCGTCGTCATCATCGATCTCATCCTGTCCAAGAGGAGGCGGAGAAGGAGGTACTCAAAACGACGACGACGACCAAGATGGCAAAACGGGGAAGAATTTTGACGCCGAGGAGGAGGAGGAGGAGGAGGATGACCGAGACGTTGGTTACTTCTGCGACGATTCAGACGACGACGATTCTATTTATAGACGACGCCGGGGTCGGGGTGGTCAAAAATCGAAACCGACGTGGATGGAAATGTTTTTCAATTGCGTCTCGTGCAAGCAGTGCGTCTGTCTCGCGTGCGTGATTATCTTGATATTACTCGCCGTGACGATTGGGAAGAGCGCGTTGCGAGATCAAAGGTCGAAAAGGCACACCGGCGTCGATGAGTTTGGTCGAAAAATAGACCAAGACGGCAACGTCGTCCACGGAAGAAGAGCGATGATGGGCATCATGGACGACGACGACGGTGATGTTACGCTTCCGTCTTACCCGGAGTGGATTGCAAAACACTGTGGATGGTTGCTCTATCTCCTCGCACTCGTGTACACGCTTCTCGGTTTCCGCGTTCTTTGTGGAAGCGGCGGTCAGAAAGAAAACGACGCGTTTCTAAAAAAAGCCTTGGACGCCGTCGCGTTCGATTTGACGTTTTGGTTGCCGAGGAAAGTCAACGATTCGTGGATTTTCGACGGACCAGAACAAGAGATAGACGTGCAGAAATACGAGGAAGAGCAGTATTTACCGCACGAGAAAGCGAACAGCTGCTCTCGTGTGTCCTTGATTTTATTCTTTTCGGTTTTGTTTTCCTTTGCGAATCCTTCGACGTTTCGAGGGTATCCGTACGTAGGCGTTTCGATGGTTTTTGGCATCGGGTTGTACAACTTTACCATCGTCCCCGCGATGATGCTTTTGAAGAAGAGAAGAGAAAGGGAAACGAAGAAAAAGAGTAGGAGCAGCGGCGGCGGCGGCGACGACGACGACGATGTCGGTAAAGGCAAAGTGGTCTTGTTGTGGTCCTCGGAATCCGTATCGTCGCAGTATTCGATGTCGAATTTGACGAGAGATTTTTGCTTTTACGTTTTCGCCATGCTCGCGCTCGCGCTCTTTGTCGCCAGAGACGCGATGTTTATTATTGACGACGACGAAGTGAACAGCGCGAATGCCACCGCCGCCGCCGCCGAAGACGATGATATCACTCGGTTCGTTCTCGCGAAGAATACGAACGTCTACTCACTCGGATGGCGATGCGGCGTGTGGATGGGTGAAATCTACGCCACTTACGTCGTCTTTCGCCGGATTTGGGTCCTCTTCGGCACGTATCACATTCGATGGAAGAAAGGTAGAGAAGAAAAGCGAGCGGAGTGTGAACAGAAGAAGAAGGAAAAGAAAGAAAAGAAAACGTCGTCGGTGAAAAAAGGCAAGTTGAGTAACGCGGAGGCACCTTCGTCATTATCTTCGTCGTCGTCCTCCTTCTTCTCCTCGGTCGCGATACCCGCGTCATCGAAAGGCGTTTGCACTCCCGCTTTTCCTCCCAGGTCGACCGAGACGATAAGAATTGCCTCGTCCTCGGTTTCCTTAGAACCTCCGCCGCCGATACTCGTCGCCGAGAGAGGAGAAAACGATGCCGTTCGAGTATCCTCGCCGCCGTCGAAGAAGGCATCAATATCGATCGTGAACGATATCGAAGAAAGAGAGCAAAAAGAAGAACACGAAGAAAAAGAACACTCTGAAAAAGAGAAGAAGAAGGAGGAGGAGGAGGAGGAGGAGGAGGAGGAGGAAGCGAGAGATGCAGAAAAAGCAGAAGTCAACACTCCGAAAGTCGTCGTCGTCGACGACGACGTGAACGACGAGGACGAGGTAATGCGTAACGAACAGGAAGTCAGACGCGAAGAGAAAGAAGAGCCAACATTACCTCCACCGAGAAGCTCTTTTGTCGAGCTCTCGTTCGCGAAAAAGAAACTGTTGAAAATCGAACGCGCACTCTCGAAACCGTGGGTGTTTCTCTTCAATTTGACTATTCCGTCCTGTCCGGAGCGCAAGTTACGCGTCAACGAAATGAGCAACATCAAAACCGAGAACGATAATAATACAACAAATGCGCTACCAAGTTTTTACTTCTACGACGGCGACGACAGCAATTCCGATTGGCTCTCTGACTCCTCCTACGATTCCGTGACGGACATATGTGTCAAAATTGAACGAAAAAAGTGCAAGCGAAGAGTGTTGTCGATCGCGTGCGGAACGACGTGGCTCGCTATTTTGTCGTACGCCGCGGTTGAGTTTGTAACGCACTTGAGCAACATCTACGTTCAAGAGTACAACGAGCAGATTCCGGCAATTTTTGGCGGTGGTGGTGGTAATGGTGAAGTAATCAACAAGAACAACATCAGTAAAGGGTCGTTTGAGAGTTTCATTGGAAGCGTCGTGCTCTCGTTCTTGCTTTCGCAAAGCGCGGACGTGCACGGCTCGTATTTTCTAGACGCAATCAAAGCGAAAGAAACCGCCACAACGCCCGGGAGCGACGCAATATTCCGCGTCGCGCTCTTTGATACCTTGTTCAACATTGGCATGCCTTTCTGTTTAGTTTTACCGTTTTACAAAAAGGGCGATTACAACATGGAGGTGCCTCGAAATCAAACGATGAACGCGGCATTCTTTGCCGCTATAGGCGCGGCGATGATCTATTACCTTGTCGCTAGAGTGTCGATGAAAATGGTAGTCAATAAGAGCGACAGAGTTTCCTCTTCGGCAGAATTAATGCTAGCTTGGATGTTTGTTCTCACGTACATCGTCGCAGTTGGTGCGATTGGCGTGGTTACGTTCACAAATGTGATTTGATGCGTGTATTACAAAATTATGTTGGTCTCTCTCTCTCTCTCTCTCTCTCTCTCTCTCTCTCTCTCTCTCTCTCTCTCTTTTCCTGTTCTTTCACAGATTTTAGTATAAATCTATCTTCTCCGCTTCGCCTTTTCCGTCTGACAACACTATCGTTTCTGCTTCCACGTACATATCGTGGTCTCGATCGATCCAATCGCTCGCTGGCAAAGCCAACTTTTCGATAATCTTCAACACGCAATCGTTCGTCAAGTCGCCTAAATTCGTCTCCTCTCTCGGCCGACGTTTCTTATTCGCATTTGTTTTCTGAACTCTGTGAGCGCATAACAGTAGCGTCAACGCCGCGTCTCGAAAGTCCGTGGAGAACATGGAGTTGTGCCATTGCATTTTGCGCGTGCGACCGGAATAGAATTTCAACCGTCGATTGGAACTGCGAAAGACAGTCATCGGAGACCACCCGCGTTCGAATCGAAAGATCTCCAACGTCGTCGGTGTAGTGACATAAAAGATGTCTGGATACGTGTTGTTGAAAGTCGACCCTGGAGGTGGACCGACGGCAGAAAGTCCGGTGATGTAGTTTCTCTCGAACGGTTCCGAGATGGTTTGCATGCAACTCTTCAAATTGAAATAGTTTTGCGCGGGATCGTCCAGGGAAGAGCCACAAGCATGGCCAGCATCGGGAACAAAGTTGACGTGCATGATGTCAATTTGATCCACTCCTATCACGGAACCTTCGCTGCAGTTTTTCATCCCAATGAACGTTGAGTTTGGGATGGCAATTTCGTAAAACATCAAGCGCGTTTGAGATGTCCAATCTATCGGCAACAGTTTTCGACTCATGTTTTGCTTGTGGTCAAGCTCTTTTCGTTCGTAAGGTTCGTAAATGCTCAAACCGAGCGTCCAGTTTGGTTTCAGCTTCATTGAATTCAATGGTGCAGCCACAGGTATTCTAGGGTAAACACTTAAAGGCTTGTGAAAGGTGGTAATAACTACTCGCTCGTACAGTTGACGATACCAATTCGGATCCGGCTCGACGCTGTTCAGAAGCTTTTCACCGTTTGATTTGTAGAAAGCTCGGCATTCGTGGATGTCCTTACCGGCGTTCTTCTCAATTGTTTCTCTCACGTTCTGCTCAAAAGCCTTCCGTCTGCCATGGATGTAGCCGCCAAACTTCTCGAACTTTGACAAGTCGATGACGTGCGCGCCGGAAGTGCCAAACTGTTTATTTCCTCGTTCCGCAACCATCAAGATATCGTCGTTGGATGGCGCAAACGCTAGAGGCAACAAAGGCAAGTGAAAGCCGTTAAACTTCACAAGCGGATTGATCATGAGCGCGTGCATGACTCGAAACGGTCTCGTTTCCGTCGGATAATCGAAGGATTCTAATTCAAAAACGTCTGAAGGTTGTTCGACCCGCCAAACGGATAAACTTTTCCGATTATCCGATGTCGCGGCGAGATACTTACCGTTTGGGGAGAACGCTAAATATTGACACGACGTCCTGAGGAGAGCATTAGCGGGCCAGTTGTTCAAGCCTTCCTGATTAAATATCGGGACATTGTTCACTCCGGTTTCCGATAAATCCTCGGGTCTGAACACGAGCGGCGTGTGATGATACGCCAGTTCCGAGAATGGATTTGTCACCACGTCCATTCTGTTTAAACGGAATTCGTCGTCACCGCTGCGTTCTCTCCAAGAAGTCGCATTATTTTGATCCAGCCAAGATCCGTTGTCGTAGGTATGAGTTACATTTTCGAACCCGACCACTTTTTGTCCTCTTTTGAACGATAGCTCAAATCCGTGGACGAGCTCGCACCCGCGTAAACTATCAATCGTCTCCTTGATCGAATCGAACGACGACGAGTAGCCAAAAATTTCGTTTCCGATGACTGGGATAATCGTCGAATCCGTGGCGACGGCTAAATATTTCCCGCTCGGGTGCGATACAGCGCAGTTCACTGGTGCGCCTACAAAAATTGCGTCCAATTTTATAATCTTGTGCGTCTCATTTAGTCTGAACAGCTCTAATCTGGACAGACTACTAAACCCTGAACCATCAATCGCGTTGAGTTGATCGAGGCGCTTCTCTTTCTTTTCGGCCTTTTCCATTAGCGTCTTCGCGTCGAATTTTTCAACTGCTAAGATGTAAACGTGACCATCGTTACTGGATAAAAGTAACACGCGTTTCGTCTCGAAATGGTTCTTCGCTTCTTCGATGTACTCTTTTCTAAATTGCGCTTCGTCGAACGAGGACGAGGCCGACGGTTGATTTCTCTTTGCCTTGTTACTCTCTTTCGTCAAGGCTTTCGCTTTCCTCTTTTCGTATTCTTCTATGTATTCCTCTTTTAATCTCGTGTGCGTGCCCCAACGAATGCAATTCGCCTGTTCGGCAACATCGGAGGAATTTGAATCTAACACGGGATCGATTAATCGTCCATCGTGAGTTATTCTTTCGTCGTGGGGAAACCCGATATTTTCAATCCCGAGGAACTTGAACCGCTCTTGCGGCTGACTACTTCGCGGACCGTCGGGGAGGATGCTATTACCATATCTTGTCATATCTTCTGGGTTGAGGGAAAATACGGCGACGTTTGCGGACCCTTCAGATAATCCGCCTCTCGTGCCGTGATCGTGGACGCCGCAAATGGCAATCATTTTCATCTCCGGACAGACCGATGCGCTGTAAATCTTAAACGGTAACTTACCCGTTTCATCTAAAGCGGTTTTCGTGCATCTTTTCTTATCCCCGATGGCTTTCAACGCTCTTACTTTGTTCGTGCCCAACAACAACACCTCGCTGGCGTACGGCAAGGCGTTGGATTTCAGATCCGGATCCGCGCAACTCATAGGGATTGGACAGACCGCGTCTGCGCCTTGCTTATGCACCATTGCGGTTGCAATTTTACCGCCTGCCATGAGCGTATCCACGACCCTTCGCACTATTCTGCATCCATGCTTTTCGGTGTACTTTAGATGGTCGTGGTCGTAGGTTAACGTTTTAGTTGTACCCTCCGCGTCGTCGCCGTCGTCTTCCACGACGCTCGGCCCGGAAGAAGAAGTTTCGCTCTCGTCCGGATCAAAATCCCTGTCCTCTTCCTCATCGTCGTCGTCGTCGTCCTCGTCTTCTTCCCCGTCCACTTTTATTTTCTCCTCTTCTACCATCTCGTTCTTCCTTTTCCTCGTGTTGTTGTTTTCACCTCGCGCGCCGCCGCTCCTTCCCGTTCTCCTCGTCGCGTCCTCCTCCAATTCGTCTCTCACTCTGATTCTTTCCGAAATCCTCGACGAGTGCGGGTGTTCACGTCGTTCAGCAGCGTCTCTTCCTTCTCGCTTTCCTTCCTCGTCCTCCTCCTCCGAAGACGACTCAGACTCAGACTCGGACTCCTCGTCCTCCGTGTCGCGGAAAAACGAGTCGTATGTGTCCTCCTCCGACGAGACGAACGACGAACCGCTCGAATACGCGCCTCCTCCTCCACCATCAAACATCATCATGTCGTACTGATCCTCAAACTCGCCTTCTTCCCCAACGCCGTGATGATGATTGTGATGATGTTGGAGAAAGTGCTGTTGCATATCCTGTATTATTTGCGCCACCGCGTGCGGGTGAGGCACACCTCCGGTATTTTCTTCTTCTTGCACGAGCGAGTGTAACAACGCCTGCTGAAACATGGGATGCGCGTGTAACAAAGGGTGAAATCCTTCTCCATTATTTGGGTTTCCCACGTTACCTATCGCGTCATCATCTTCGTCGTAATCGTCATCACTTTCATCGTCGTCGATTAAATTCCCGTCCGAATCGTAATCGTTTTCGATGCCTCCGACGCCTTCGTCGGAGGATTCGTTCACGAATTGATCGTCGGAACGGTCTTCATCCTCTTCCCCGTCGTAGGTCTCATCGTCCTCGGAATCGTACTCTTCTTCTTGGTCTCCCGCTCCCGCTGATTCGTCGTTCATTAGTACACAGAGTTATTCAGTTGTTGTTCGTTACGTTTGTGTCGTTTACTTCATTTCTAAAAGCGCCTATTAAGTAAGAGCTCCCATATACTACCATGTCTTTTCCAGACGATGACTTTGATGAGAATAAAGATGTGTTATCTCAACACGCGTCGATGCTTTCCGTGGAAATCGCCAACCGAATACACCCTTCTTTGGACTTCTTCGAAGGCCACTTGGAAGAGGTGAAGGAATACGCGCTGTTAACGATTGCACAGTTAGAGGAGGTGAAAATGTTTTTGAAACGCGTGAAGAACAAAAAGAGTACGAGTAATAAGAGGGAGCGTTTGTTCTCGGAGAAGAAGAAGAAGAGCAAAGAACAACAACAACAACAACAACAACAACAAAGTTTCGGCGTTGAAGATGATGATGATGAAAATGAAAATGATGAGACGAGTGATGATGATGTTCTTCGTCGTGATATGCGTAATCGGATGGAGATTGATCTCTCAAAGTTAACCGCTCGTTTGGAACAAGATTTCGCGTTCATCGATTCCGCCAGGGAGACTTTGAACGTCATCGAGCGTAAAGTTTCGGAAATGGAGGAAGACG
>Ga0257106_1001027_pt1 | contig 14591 bp, 8 predicted proteins | sample LP_taG_3_FD_190177 | JGI IMG/M metagenome (GOLD analysis project Ga0257106, IMG submission 190177) | Marine microbial communities from Northeast Subartic Pacific Ocean, Canada - LP_J_2011_P26_10m | ecosystem: Environmental > Aquatic > Marine > Oceanic | place: Canada: Northeast Subartic Pacific...
GTCCAAGTTAGGAGCACGCAAGCGTAGGGTTAGGATGAATTCGTTTGTATCAAGCGAAGCCCCGTCCCATGCTGGCGAATCATCGTGATCGCCACCTTCGTTCATGTTGCCCATCTTGGAAACCACCTTGAGCCCGATGCTTCGGGTGTCAAGTTTAGCCGACGGAGCAACGGTCACAATAGCCACCATTTGGTGAGTTGTGTACGGTGCCATCATTGGCATGTAGTAACTGTCAAGCGATTCAACGTAGATGCACTGGTTACCAATGGCATCTGCGAACACAGCGTCAGGGTTGAGTGCTGCATCTTCGTTTCCAGTTTCAACTGGCACGGATTCGATGATCTGGCATGATTCCTCTGTGGTGAGGTCGGTTCCAAGTTGCTTGACCATGCGCCATTCGACGTTCCAGCCACTTAGGGTGCCCATACCTGGAAGTTCAGACCAGATGAGCGATTCACCGTCTCGTTGCGAGGTGTGATTGTCCAATCGAGCCCAATCAGGGACGTTTCCGTTGTTGGTGATGTTCACTTCAAAGCGAACGATTCGACCGGGCGCGGAGGTCTTGACTGCATTGTCGACGGTTTCGTCCATCGAGATTTGCATGTCATAGAATTCCTGAACGTACACAGGAATTGCCTGTGTGTACCGCAGACGGGTTAAGCGGCCGCTGGCGTCCGGATAGGATTCTTCAGAGAAGGTTTGGAACACGACGGTGTAGATACCGGCTTCCACCTGATCTGGAACATTGATTTCAACGTTGAACAGTTGCTCTGTGTCTCGAGATAATTCATCTAGGCTTTCACGAGGAACTTGGATGTCCCAAATCACGTCAACACCTGCTGGGTCGGTGACTCGAGCGAGGCGGTAATCAAATCGATCTGGACCGTTTCCGTAGTTGGTAACGGTGGTCGGCAAGACCAGTTCTTGTCCTGGATTCACTGCAAGAACCTCTTGGCCGTCGATTGTCATCATGTCGTCTTCCTCGATGTCAGCATCTGCTGCAAGAGAATAGACGTGGTTCACGTTGGTTGAGAGGATCTTCGAGGCCGAGATTCTTGGGTAGCCTTCGAGGTATGCCTTCAACACAACCGCTGGGCCGAGGCCAGCTGAAGCGAGCGTTGGAGAGCAAACTTCGACACCAACTTCGTAGGTGACATAGGTGTCACCGTTTGGTATGTTCCAAGCACGTGGGGTGTCCATAGGGACATTGTTGCCGCCGGGTGCGTTGGAGAAGTCGATGTTGACAACCCAGTTGTCTTGGCGCCATGCATCCATTGAGATGGTGTCTGGCTTGACATCTGGTGCACCTGGGGTGGTGAACACGAGGTTGCCGGAATCGAAGTTCTTGGTAACGTCGATCGGGTAGGTTACACAGTCGCCTGGGTCAACGTATTCGCTGGTGTCAAAGATTTCCATGACAATGTTTCCAGTCGAGCGGATTGAGACAAAGACGCCAAGTTCGAGAATATCGTATGTTCCTTTCTCAATTGACTTGATTGGTTCCCCTTCGGACCAACCCTTCAGATAGATGACAAACGCACCTGGGTCCTCAGATGTTGGAACCAAAACTTCGAGGTTCTTCGTCACAGATTGACCCGGGTCGAGTTCGACGCTGGTCGGGAAGTTCACGGCCCAGTTGAAAGGAAGCAACCATTCTTGTTGTCCTTCGAGGGTGTATGGATCCCAGAAGAGGAAGCGGTCGAAGACGTTTCCAGTGTTGGTGATGGTGATCGAGAAGATCGCCGTCTGTCCTTGTTCAATGTCAGCCATGCTGTGAGAGGTATCGAGGTTGATGCCGTGCACCACGTCCATGAGGGTACGCGTGGTCAAATCAGACTGAATGGCTGGGTCCTTGTAGGACTTGGCCGTCACACGGATGTCTGCTAGTTCGTCACCGTTTGCCTGGTAGACCGATGGCGCTCGAACCCGAAGATAGAAGCGGATGTCTTCGCCACCTTCGAGGAAGATTTGTGTGTCTGGCATGATCGAGGTGTGGTTGTCAGCAAAGAACAGGGTTGCTGTCCAGTTTTGAGGCACACCGGTGAGGTTCAAACCAAAGGTATCAGCAACGAGGTCTTTTGGACCAGGGGTCGAGTTGTTCATCGACATGTTGTAGATGGTTTGCTCACCTGGTTCAATCACGTGGTAGAACGTCTCACCCTCTTGGTATTCAACATCAACTTGACCTGTAAGGACGTGAGAGTAGCAAATCGTGAAGCGGTTGTTGTTGGCTTCTTGACTGCACTTGTTGGTGTCAGACCAAGCCACGTGAGCGCCGCTACCGAGATCGTTAGCGAAGGCAGGTGGCATACCGATGCTTGGCTGGCTTCCTGCGTTCGGGCCGAGTTTATTGCTCGCCCACGAGGTAATGGAAACGATTTCCCAAGGGTCGAGTGCTATTTCGCCCTCGCCTGTCAAATCTGTGGAATTGAGGCGAGTGTAGAGGACTTCTTCTCCGGCGCTGGTGTTGCCGGAATCAACCCAAGCGATGTGAACGTTGTTCTGGTCGTCGGTGAGCAAAGCAGGGAACACTGAGTTGCCGCTAAACGGTGCGTTTCCAGAGATACCGCCTTGGCCCTCAACATTAGAAATTGGTGTGTCCTGAATCTTCTTGATGGCGTAGGTGGAGAGGCCTTCGTCAGCACCATCCCACACACCTGCACCTTGCAAGCGGAGTTTGGTGTAATAGACTTCGTAATTGACTGCCTTCTCGAAACCATAGTCTCGACCGTCCATCCAAGCGATGTGTGTGTTACCTTGCATGTCCACGCCAATTGCTGGGTGGAACGAGTAAGCGTCATCAATGGTGACACGGGTGTCGTTGACAACAACAAGATGGCCTTCAGAGCCGAGTCCTGTGTCTTCTGCGTAGCTGCCTTGGACAACGGAGTGGCCTGTGCCGCCTGGGACCCATGTTGGGTCGTTGTTCATCTTGCCGTATGGATCCAAGACGGACATGTAAATTTCACGAGAGTTGTTGGTCGAGATGTAGACCATTGCTTCAACCAGAAGGGCCATTGCGTTTGCACCGCCGGTTCCAGATGGGAATTCATAGGCTTGTCCACCAGCGTCAGAAGAACGGAGGGTGTTGCCGGGGCAGTTTCGAGTTTGAGTTGAAACAACGCCGTTCGGGCACTGCACGAGGTCCATGAAGTGGGATTGGATGTTTCCAGCGCCACCGTAGCCTTGGCCGTACAAACCGACTGGAATTACACCAGCAGTAAGGCAGTTGTCGTGTGCTTCTTCGATTGAAGTCAAGTCATCGGCTTGTTGAGATGGATCGCCGTCTTTTGGTCCTTCATCGGAAACTGGGATGACAATCTTTGTTGCATTCGGATTCCACTTGTGGTCGTCTTGGGTTGGTGGGTTTCCTGGAACGTAGCCAGATGCGTCCTTCCAAGAAAGGCAAGCCCAGTTGGAACCAGGGCCCCAGTCTTCTCCGGAATATCCGGAATAGGTGTTGCCGTTGTACACAGTACCTGGCAACTTGCGGATCCCGCCGGAGTCGTCGCCTTCGAATTGCCCCAATGCAGTGTTTCGTGGACCTGCGTTCTGGTTGTATCCAGCACAGTTTCCGGAACTTGCAGCACCGGGAAGGGTGTTGCCAAGACCGTAAATGGTTTCGTAAACAGTCATGTTTGCGGTTTCGAGCATTGGCTTGATTCCTTGGAAGTAGCCGCCAGAAGCGAAGTTTCCACCGTAAACAACGGTGCAGATGTCCGCCCATTCCGAATACATGGACCCGGAGGTATCGACGATGAAGGCAAGTTCGACCTTGCCACCGCGAGTGTCGTCCCAAGCAATTTGGACGTAATCATTGGCGTCAACGACGACGTCTGGGTGGCCTTTGTGGCCGATGATTGGGGTCAGCAAGGTGTCATCGAAGAGGGTGACGACAGAGCCAGTTGATGCATCAGGTTGAAGCATGGTGTAGTAGATTTGAGGTTGGTTGAAGAAACGAGAAAGTTCGTCGTACGAATCTTCCCAAACAATGTGAGCGTTGCCTTGGCTGTCCAAGTCAATGGCTGGCCAATCGCGGTTTTGTGAACGCATCGAGACAATGTGGTCGTCGATGGAACTGATTGTGCCGTCATCGCTTGCAGACCCGTCCATTGGGGTGGCCCACGGGTTGAGAACGGTATAGACGATTTTGTGCTGGCTGGATTTGTCGGTCCAAACAACGTGGACCCGGTCCATATCGTCGATGACCATATCCGGGTGCCAAATCTTGTGAAGTCCTGGGTTTGTGATTTGAGTGGTGTCGATGAGGGTCTCGCCTCGTGGCGAAATCATCGAATAGTACAGGTGGAGGCTGTTTCGGGTCCAAACAACGTGGACGTTTCCTTCGCTGTCCGAGGAAACTGCTGCTTGTTGATCAGCTGCAGTTCCACCATCGACGACTTGAATCGCTTCGGTGATGACGACGGTGTTTGCAGATACGGTAACGGTTGCCATCAACAGCGTTGACAGCACCGACAGCATCATGATTGAGACAAGGCTAACGGACTTTATTTTTTGACCCATGTGTTCACTTCCAGTGGTAAGACAGATTTATCTTGCCCCTTATGGTACTTAACCGCGCCTACCACATGTCATTTCTCGACCACCCGTGGGGGTGTGATAAAACAGCCATTCAAGCCCATTCTGTTGGGTCAAAACCTGAGCCAAACGACATCTTCTCGTCAAACTCAACTTCGTGTTCGGCTGTTGATTCGTTTGCGGCTGGAGCCGGGGGATTCTTGGCGGAGGAGTTGCTTTTGGCTTTAGCCCAATCGTCAACCGGGCCGGGTTTTCCTACACCTGGTCCATACGAGTACTTGATTTCATGAATTACGCCGAGCTTTGCGAGCCAAAGACGGCGCAATGAATGCATAAATTCGTTCTTGGTCAAGCCGTCAAACCAAATTGGGAGACTGACGTTGAACGCTTGGAGGGGCCCGGACTTTTCCTTCTCTGTGTGGCCCATGTGGATGCCCCAGTCGACCGTGGAGCGGATGAGTTGCAATCGGCCTTCATGGACCCATTCAAGCCATTCATCGTGATCGTCTTTCATGTGCTTAGCCATTTCTTTTTGTTGGCCTTCATCCACCCGCGTCATGCTTGAAATAGCAACGAGGTCCCTTCCCTTTGGTACGACGACTGCAAACATGTGCCCTTGATTTCCAGCGGGGTACTTGATGAGGAAGTGCGCTTCTGCTCGAGGATCTTGTTGGACCTTGACTGACAACCGCTCCTCTTTCATCCAAGCCTGAATCTGTTGGATGACAGCGGTGGGGTTCATGCTTAGCGGAAGGTGTACTCTCGTTTGAACCGCACCCCTCGTTCAAAGGGTCATTTTGTCCATTTCGGCGTGCAACGTCCGCAAGGCTCCACGCAGGTTTTGCCGCTGTGCGCCACGAATCTTCATTCGGACCACTGCGCGCCTAAAATCGGCCCAATCATCCCAGAACTTGGAAACAACTCGGCCGCTGAACCAGTACATTGGGAAGCTGGCGGCTCCAAGCAAAACATAGGTCAATGTTTGCGCTACCGCGTCCGTGCCGAACACTGTCTGCCAGTCGAACCCTATCGCTTCGGTAATAGCCCCGGCATTGAGATGCATGCCCCCAATTAGCAGCACAGTGAGGAAGGGCCAGAACATCAGAGAGCCGAACATTGCCGCGAGGAAATGATAGGAGGAGCGGGCGTCTAAGCCTTCGTCTGTGAAGTCGCCCAGCACGCGCCCCATGATGATTTGAAGTCCCATCGCATACAGGCAAATCGGCAGCATCAGCAGGGAAACCGGCAGGCGAAGCAACGGCGTTATTGCCTTCATCGGGTTGAACGACCGGACATCTGTACCTTTGGCGTTGAGGTCTCTGCCATCAAGGCCGTGTTCGTTGAGCAAGTTGGCTGCAGCCGTTGCAGGAGGGAGCGCCGGGTGTTCAATTGATGGAACTGTGGTGTCCATGTAATCGAGTCCCTCGGGTTGTAATGCATCTCGAAGCGCTCGAGCCGACAGAACCTCTTCTCGCCAAGTTTTCAGTGGTTGGTTTGAACGAGCAGCTTCAACATGACCGATCAAATGGAGGGTTTCGTATTCAAGCCAATCAGAGGTGTTTGGTGTTAAGGGCACGAGTTCCAAGCGCAATTTATCTCGCAGAGCCGTGACTTTTTCGGCCGGGGGCTCGCTCCACAAACCGTCTTTGACGGCTTCCACCAGATCTTCAGGGATGTCCTCGTCTGTCAATTGAATCGGGGATCCGTATTCCACCCATTCATCCGTGCGGAACAATTCTCGATCCCTAAAGTGAAGGCCAATCGGAATGACGGCGGGCAATGGGAGCCCTTTCGATTTGGCAATCGCTCCTGCTGCAAGCACGGTCCGCATCGGCCCGGTGCGAAACCGCAACATGGAGGAATCGCTGTGGCTGGTCCCTTCAGGAAACAGAACGCAGCCAAATCCTTCGGAAATTCCTGTTGCCAACATTAACAGGGTGCGCCCGTTGATTTGGGTTGCTTCTTCTTCTGAACAACCGCCCGCCAACAATTCAGCTTTCCGCACGACCGGCTGGACCGCCATTCTCCGCGTCCACCAACTGAGCAGCGGACGTGTGACAAGGTCATGGCGAGCGCCGAGAACAAAGAAACGTGGATGGTTGAGTGCAATGGCTAACGGGTCTTGTAAACCGTTGGTGTGCCAAGCACAGCATAAATTCCCTCGGTCGGTGGGGAGTGTGTTTTTGCCCGTTACCTCGCGGGTTCGAAACTGTGCTGCACGCACACGCCGTGAAATGAACCACGCAGCATGGGTCCAAAAAAAGGAGCCGGGCGTTGATCCTTTGCAGTCTGGAAGGGGTGTGGAAAGCAACCGGTCCATCTTCATCTTCGTTGCTGATTTCGATAACACCGGGAGCACATCGCCTCGATGGTCCGTAGCAGGGGGTTCTGGGGCTGAAGATGTCATTTCATTCCCCTCGCAGTGCACCGGCAAGCCGGCTAAGAACATCGTGATCGATAGGCCCCCCCATAGCAGGCGCCTCCGGCCACATGGCTTGCAGCGTTTTGCCGCCATCTGACGAAACCCTTGGGAGCACATGCACGTGAACATGGGGGACCTCTTGGCCTGCAAGCGGACCGTCATGAACACACACGGTGAAATCGTTGGTTTGGAAGTGCACAGACAGCCGTTCTTGCACTTGAGCGACCCCCTCGAAAAGGGCGTTGCGTTGCAGTTCTGTCAAATCTGCCAAGCGTTGTACACCCACCTTTGGTACAACAAGAGTGTGACCAGGGGTTCTTGGATAAATATCAAGAAAAGCATACCACATTTCGCCTGTTGAAACCATGTGCGAGGGAACATCCCCTAACACAATTGATTCGAACAAGGTGGGCTCGCTCATGGCTATGGGAGGGCGTACTCCTTTTCAGTGATACACCGGCGGTTTGAGGAACTGCGCTCATTGAGGTGGTAAAACCCAGTTTCCAGTGCTGCCTTTGCGCAGACCGAGGGTGGAAGTGCTGCCCGTCTGGTCGACGGTCGTGTGGTGAAGGAATGCTTCGTCTTGTTCGGGGAAATCGCTGCGAACGTGAGAGCCACGGCTCTCTTCACGAACCAGGGCCGATTGTGCAGCTGCCAGCGTGAGGCGAATGCCCGATTGGATGCGTGAAATCTCAACGAGATTCGTGTTTGCAATAAGGGTGTCTTGATCCAAGTGAATTGATTCAGCCATGACTCCCAAAGATTCGAGGGTTTCGATGCTGTTGGCGAGTGAAGAAGCGTTTCGGCTGCCGAGCATAGCGTCCGTTGCTGCTTCCTGTAGTTTGGTTGCGACTGCCCCAATGCGGACTACTGCGCCTTCATGAGGGCCACAAAGAGCGCTGAAATCTGATTGTGCGCGTTGTTCTTCTTCGGCAGCCAAACTCGAGCCGCTAAGGCTTCGCTTTTGCACCCATTCGCCTGCGTGTTCACCAGCGGCATGACCGCCACAGAGTGCATCAAGCAGTTGATTTCCAGGCAGAGATTGAGTGCCGTGGATGCCGGAGCATGCTGCGCCACCTGCTGCGTACATTCCAGTAAACCAGCGCGACCAAGCGCCGTTGACCGCCCGTCCGTGTTCATCGACGGCTATGCCACCAATTGAGAGGGTTGGTCGAACTTCGATGGCGACCGTTTGCTTGGACATGTCAATCCCTGTGCGTTGGGCGACCGAGCGGAATACGCCAGACCACCATGATGAAGAATCGCCTAAGTGGCGGGCATCGAGGACCGCCTGCTTGGCTGACTGCACAGCTTCGCAGACAGACGCAACAGTTTCATCACCGAGGTCGAGGTCGCTTCCGTTTGCTTCGTGAAGGGTTGCACCGGCGCTCAAAAGCCCCGTTGGTAAGACCATGGTTGTATCAACGAGGCCTAAGGGGGAGCGGTTGAAGAATTCCATGTTGCGAAGAGGTATGCCTGCTCGTAGTGCAAGATCCATTCCCACGCCGATTGAGCCGTGGGTCATGACGCCTTCAAAGCCCTCATCTGCGAGGATGACCGCTTTTGCTTGAATCGAAAGAATTCGCCCGTTAATCATGTCGGCAACCGTCAAACCGTGAACGGTTTGATTGGAGTGAATGAGACCGAGCGGAAGGTGGTCGCCTCGACGAACCACGCCGTGCCTCATGCATTGCTCTTCGAGGGTTTTCTGCACTTCACGGGCTGTTGCGTCGCCTGCATCTGCAACACGGGGTTTTCCGTGGCTCATGGCTTTGGATACATCTGGCAAACCAGTTGCATCGCGTCGGAAATTGACGCCCCAGCGTTCCAAAAGGTCGAGGGTTCGAACCGCTTCTCCAGTTCGCATGGCGACAATGTCTTGATCGTTTAAGAAGCCCCCATTTCGAATGGTGTCTTCACGGTGCCCTCGGTTATTTGATTCTTGAATCGAGGCCGCTAGGCCTTCTCGTCCAGCGTTATTTACGCTGCCTAATGCGTTGACTGCAACCATCAATGTGGATGCGCCTTGCTTGGCCGCTGCTGCTGCTGCACGAAGTGCTGCTGGTCCGTCGCCTACTACAATGATGTCCCATGCTTCCATGAACTCCACAACCGGTAATTTGGTCCAAGCATGACTTGTCCATAAGGTGCGCGCTTCAATGGGTTGCCCAGCAGAAGGTGATGGGGGCCCCAAACCAACTTCCGGTGAGCGGTAAAGGGCGCTTCAAATTGGCTCAAACTCACACTGAAAACTTGGGCAAAGGCAGTTCGCCCTTACGCCGAGCTTGCTCGAGGTTGCGGGTTCGAATCTTGCTCTGGCTGCCACCGCTGCGAAGAATTTGTGTTCGGACAACTTGTGACTCCAACACGATGCCATCATCGCTTCGAAGGATCACTTGGACGTCCGCAGGCCCAGTGAATTCCTTTGGCCAAGCCACGCTGATCCAGAGCACGACGCCGCGTTCAAGGTACCTTGGAATCCAGTCGAGTGCGTCGTCCTCTGATGGATGCGAGAGGCTGACTGCTTGCCGGGGCGGTGGACAGGGGCTAAGTTCAAACCGGTGATCTCGACTCTCTGGCTCTCCGTTTGGGGTTAAAACTTCAACCCTAACGTGGCGTTCCTTGAACGTTTGATTGTTGAGGGCGATGAACAGGTTTCCTGCACCTGCATAGCATGTTTCGTCAAGAGCCACATCCATTCGCCACTCTGCTCGCAGCAGCGGAGGTGCTCCGGACAACAGGTCATATTGCAAGCGGTCCAACAACAGGAAGGCACCAGGTTGCCAACCGCGAGCATGCGCGATTAAACGCTGAAGATTGCGCCAGTTGAAGCGATTTTCGTCCCCCAAGAGCAACTTCTCGATTCGATCTGGCAGCAAGAATGCTCTTAGTTCCTCGAGCGCCATATCAGCGCTTATTTCCCCTTCCATGTGAAGGTGGAGGATGTAGAGCAGCCGTTCAAGGGCTTGCTTCGAAATGTGGCCGGGAATAAGGGATTTCTTGAATTGGAGGCGCCATGCTTCCCATTCGAGGGACAAATCTGGGTCCAAATGTGCAACCAGTAAGTCACCTAACACGCTACCAAGCTGAGTTGGGTGGTGCGTTGGGGCGTGAAACACAAGCGACGGAAAAGGGTCGCCTTGTTGACGAACGAAATCGTATGAAAAGACGGAGTGGAACGTCTGAGCAACACCGCCCGTCATTGCAACAAGCAGAGCTAGATTCCAGGCCAGGGAGTCTGATTCAAATGCTGAAGCGAGGATCAAAAGGGCGAACGTCAAACCTGAGAGAACGCTGGCCATCAGGTTGTTTCGCCGTTGATCTCGAAGGCTTTCGAGGATGCGATCCATGCCTGGCTGCGCTCGAAGCGCATGGCGCTTTCCTGCTTCAACACCACCTTGTTCTCTGAGGGAGATGCGAGCCTGCATGGCTTGCCATGCAGCCTCACCAGCGATCACGCTTGGAGCGACCGCAACCACAACGGGAATGAGGAGGAAAAAGATCCATCCACCGGTTGATTCGATTATCGAAGGTTCCAGCAAGCTGATGAAGGCAAAAAGCGATAGGAAAAAACCGTTCAGAGAACGCCACCACATGAGCGAAGGTTTTCTCGACAAACGGCCAATGATAAGGCGGCGTTGTTCGAGTTTTTTCCATTGCTGCTTGGTGTGCTCAAGCGGGTCTTCTGCATGCTCAAACCCTTGGCCATAAGGATCGGGTAAGGAGAGTTTTTTCTCAATACCGGAGGCTTTTGAACTGCTCACAATCTTCGCCTCCATCCATGGACACAGCGTCGTTCAATTTGGCTCTTGCCTATGAGGGCGAACAAAAAAAGGGTTTTTGCGCTTGAAAAAAGAAGGGGACGGACGTGCCAGGATTTGAACCCGGGATCTTCGGCTTAGGAGGCCAACGCATTATCCAGCTATGCTACACGCCCAGTCTGTGGGGCTGGCCATTCAATCAAGATGCTTTCGCCTGAGCATGCCGTTCGCTAATTTGAGCGACTTTAAGCAAAAATCGTTCGAGTTCGATTCGCCCCTGTGTGGTCTTATGCAGTGCTACATCGCAATTAGCGAGTTCAACAAGGAGTTCTGCCAACATGTGTTCCTCAAGTTGCATGCGGCCAGCGGTTAACAAGCGATGGAAGTGAACCACGACGTCTTCGGGCTCCAAATTATTCTCGCCCATCGCTTGATCGAGTGAGCCCATTGCGCCCTTGAGGACCCTTGAGTTCTTCATGCCCTTCTTTTCCCACCGCCAATCGTGTACCCTGTTTCGAAGCGCTTCCTCGAGCACATGTTGCATTTCTCGTACAGAAGTTGCAGCGATGAGGTGTTGGAGGTTTTTGCGGTCTGTGAGCATGCTTCTGTGCCCGAGCAATTCAGTTACGAAGATCGCTTTGCGCAGGTTGCCGTTGGCAATATGGGCGATATCACCCAAGACACCACGGGCCGTCTCAAGGCTTTCCTGTTCGGCGATTGCTGCGATGCATGCTTCGATGTCCTTGCGAGATGGCGAGGGCAGTCGGATGTGTTGGGTCCTGCTGCGCAGGGCTTCAATGACCCGCGACGGTGTATGGGATGTGAAGATGAACCGAGCGCTGCCACTGGCGCTTTCCATCATTCTTCGCAAGTATGATTGGCGAATGGTCCCGAGGTAGTCTGCGTCTTCAATGACAATCAATCGAGAGACTGGGGCTCGCCCTTCGTTGAGTTCAGGCGTTGATTCTTTGCCAGCAGGGGCTGGCGTGGTCGAGATGATCCCTGAAAAGGAGGCGTCGTAGGCGTCGAGGCTGGTTCGTCCAGCAAGCGTGTCGCTGGAAGATGATCCTTCTGGGCGCAAAAATTCTTCGAATTTGGACATGGCTCCTGAAGTTCGAGCGAGATCTCTAGCCTGCAATACATGAGTTCGAGCGCTCCATGAAGGCCCAAGCACTTGACGCGCAATCAATCGCCACGTCGCGGTTTTACCGACGCCTGAAGCCCCGGAGAGAAGGAGGTGCGGAGGATTAGCTTGAACCGCTGTCCGTTCAATGGTGGAGCGGATCGATTCAGGATACAACAGTTCATCGAATCGAACTGGTGCTTTTGTGACAAGCCAACTCGACATCAAAATCAACTGGTCGTCAGCGGTCTTTCAACCCTGCGCGTGGTGAAATCTTCACTCTGCGACGAGGCGCTTGGTCCCGTTGCGTCGAAGTTTCATGAAAATGCGGGACCCACATGCCTTGCAACTGATTCCATTTCGCTCACGGTGGAACGATTCGAGACTGCCGCAAACTGCACATTTGTAATCAACGAGTTCAACCATAATGTTCGACTCCGATTCATCCGACCTGCATTCCATTCTTGAACCTGTCCGTCGCGAGAACTTCGAATTCAAGCCCGAATATCGCGATTACCACGACGTTTCTTGGGCGCCGCCCACCAGTTGTGGGACCATTCGGATTTTCTCAGCGGCGCTGAGGTCCATCGATTCGAGATCGGTTGCTGCGACCATGGTGTTGTCAACAAAAACCCATGCTGCGTTGGTTGCAGTTGCCTTTTCAACAAGCTCGCCCTGAGTCATCTCAACCTCACTGTGGCCGGTCTTATCTGCGATTTCAACGGTGTAGGTTGGCTCGTCTTCGTTGTCGTCGCCGCCAACGAGGCCTGGCATCACCTTGAACTGGTCCGAATCTGCAAACGTCATGGCTGCGAGTTCGCTTGCGGAAACAAGGCGGTCGTTGACGAACACCCATGTTCCTTGGGAGGCGTTTGCCTTGGCAACGATCTCCGGTTTGGTCATTTGCGCGACGGTGTGGCCTGTCGCATCTGCTATCTTCACTTGGTACGTAATTTCACTCATGTGTAATCCTCTGTGAAACCTTAACATCCTGACAGAATATAAAGAAAGCCAAAAACCATCCAAACAGGAGGTTTGGGCATGATTACCAAGTTGATTCAAACTTTAGCCATGAGGGAAAGCCTGAGCGGAGTGGGGGAGATGAACCGCGAATGAGTTTCATTTTCCATCCCAGTGCGGCGCACAAGACGGCGAAGCAGGGTGAGTGGGGCTGAGCGGGGCAGCGAACCTCGGCGGTATTCGTGAATGACATCGAGCGTTTCTTGACGTTCTCGGCTTGACAGTTTGGAACTCACACGGCCGAGAACACGCTCCATAGCGTGAGCAATTGGGCCGGGTTTTGAAAGCACGTTGAGGGATTGTTGGGCGGAAGTCATGTACTCAAGGGCGACATTCTCTGGGTGGTCGCCACGGTCAAAAGCATTGGCAATAAGACGACCTAGGGAACGTTTGGCGTTGGGTGAACGGCTCAATAAAAACAACTTGTTGGTGTTGTGAAATTGCATCAACTTGTCCGCAGTCCATCCGCTGCGGCCTTCGCCGAGCCACGACGAAAGGAATTCGACCCTTGCGAGGAAGTGCTCGGCCTGCACAGGATCGCTGAGTCGGCTTTCGTCGATGACAGGGATGTGCGGGTTGAGGGTGGTGAACACCATGGCAAAAACCCCCATAGCCTGTTCTTTTGATTGAGGTTGCCCCTTGTTGTAGACTTGCACACGCCCAAGTCCACAACTCGGGGAATCGTTCTTGAAAATAAAACCGCTAATTCCAGATTCGGCCAGCGCATCGGATTGCAATTGAGCGTATTCGACCATTTGCTGAGTGAAGTTCTCGTCTGTCTCAGAACTGAGGAGGTTGATTTTTCCATCCCTTTTGACGAGCCGGGTTGTCGGGCGTGGGGTTGCCATGCCAATACCAACTTCGGGGCACACTCCAATCATTTCGAAGTGAGGGGACCATGTTTGAGTCAGGCTTTTGAACTCGGCTGCCTCGCCGTTGGACCGAACTTTTTGTCCGAGCAAACACGCTGAAACACCGAGTTTGGAGGCTTTGGCCATGATTTAATGGCTGGGCGTCAGTATATCAAGAACTGTTTAGGCAGAAAGGCCTAAACCAATCCCGATGGGACTCCATCGGGTAAGTGTGGCGCCCACTCCGGGAATTGAACCCGGGTCGCAGGAATGACAATCCTGCATGATAACCTCTACACCAAGCGGGCTTATGCAAACACTCCGGTACGGAACGGCTATTTAAGCCGCGCCGTGTGGCCCGAATGGGGAGTCATCCATGGCGGGAAAAAAAACATCTGTTGAACAAACACGCGATGATGAAAAGTTAGCACAGGTCGGTAACATGCTCGATGCTGCTTTTGGCGATGTAGGTGGACTTCAAGTCGCCCCAGAAGAAGAAATGGCTTTGGAAGTTGAAAATGAACCTGTTGAGGCTCCCGAAGCGGATGAAACTCCTGAAGCAACGCCAGAACCCGTAGAAGCTCCACTAGCAGCGGAGCCTCTTGAAGAGGAAGTCATTTCTGATCCTGTTTCAAAGCCACCATCGGGCCCTCCAAGCGGCCCCCCAAGCGGCCCTCCATCCGGCCCACCCTCTGGCCCACCATCCAACGCACCTTCCGGTCCACCAAGTGGACCTCCTGCCGATGCTACCCCCGAAGAAGAAAGCGACGTTGAAGGGGCTCCCGAAAGTACGCCTCCGACTTCGCCAAGCGGCCCACCGCCAAGCGAATCGCCTTCCAGCCCTCCTGCAAACCCTCCTGCCGAAGAATCTGCAG
>Ga0257106_1001028_pt1 | contig 14574 bp, 8 predicted proteins | sample LP_taG_3_FD_190177 | JGI IMG/M metagenome (GOLD analysis project Ga0257106, IMG submission 190177) | Marine microbial communities from Northeast Subartic Pacific Ocean, Canada - LP_J_2011_P26_10m | ecosystem: Environmental > Aquatic > Marine > Oceanic | place: Canada: Northeast Subartic Pacific...
GTCGAAGGCGTCCACCGCGGCGCGCCCCGCGGTTTGAAGTATCCGCTGCACCAACAGATCCGCGTACACCGTAGTCGCCTTGTCGTCGTCTTCGCGAAGTGAAACCAATCGGGCGACGACGCCGCACCGCTCGAACACGCCGAGCCGCCCGTCGTTGACGTCGTTAGGGTCCTCGTACTCGAACTCGTCCAGGCCGTCGCCCCGGCCTTTAACGTCGGCGGCGAGGGTGTCCCAGACGACTCGGAGGAGCTGAAGCGCCGCGACGCGAACCGGCGCGGCGTCCCGATCGTCGAGACACGCCGCCATGCGCTCGACGCCGTGCCTCGATAACATGGTCGCGACGCCCGCCAACTCACCCGGCGCGTGCTCCACGCCGGACGCGAGGTCGACGGAATCGCGACCGAGCGCGAGATCCTCGTCGCCGCCCTGCAGCTGGAAGAGCGCGTTCTCGGAGTCGGATCGTTGCCGCCGCGCGGCGGGGTTGGCCTGCACCGCTGCTTCGGCCAGTTCCTTGAGTCGCCCTGCGATGAGTGCGTTGATCCATTCGATAGCCTTGACCCGCCCGCGCCAGTCCCCGACCGTCTCGAGCAGGTCAAGCACCCTGAACGCGATCGTCGCGACGGTATCCTCCGACGCGGTGGTCGTCAGCACTTCGTGCGCGGCGGATCGCACCTGCGAACTGGCGTGCGCGGTGCACATGACCAGGTTTTCGATGAGTCCCGGCGCGTCGAGGACGAAGTCCATCGGCGAAGGCCGCCTCGCGCCCTCCTCCCACTCGTCCTCCTCGTCCTCGTCGTCGTCCGTGCCGCGGCTCCCGCGCGAGCTGCGCGAGTCCCCGCTCCCCGCGCTGGACACGGACCCGCCGCTCGATCTGCTATCGCCGGAGACGGTGCCGAGTCGTTCGTCGCGAGCCGCGACGGCGTAGTACGTGGCGCCTTTTTTATCGGAAGTGTTCTTCAGAGCGGCGTCCTCGTCCTCTCCGTGCTCGGGAAGTTTCCGTGCGCTGTAAAGCCCCGCGGTGCGGTACAACGGCCCGGCGATCTTACGTGCGTTGAGGAGCATGCGTCGCTCGGCTTCCTGCGGTAAACGTCGGCCGCCCGCGTCCCTCAAGCCCTGAAGCATGGCGCCGACGGCTTTCACGGCTCGTTCCACCACGAGCTCGTCGTCGTCGAGTAACAGCTGCGCAAGGCACTGCGGCACGGTCATCTCCGCCTCCTGCTTGGCGCGCTCCGCGGCTTTCTTACGACGTCGTTCCTTCCGCCGCTCGATCGCGTCCTGCCGTCGCGCCTTTTCCTCGTCAACCTTCCCGAAGAGAACCTCCTTGACGAGCTCCCACTGCTGATTCTTTTTTTGCCGCACGGCGTCCTCGTCGCCTTCGATGACGCCGTCGTCGATCATGCCCCCCCGGCCGTCGTCCAGCCACGCGCGCACGTTCCAGTCCACCAACGGCATGAAACGATCGGGCGGTAAAAACTTGTTGGCGTACATCTGCCACAGTCCAATCTCGTACTGGATCCGAGCGGCGTCCGCCGCGACGCGGTGGTACCGACGCTCGAGGTAAATTAGCGCCTCGAACCATTCGCGTTTCCGCTGGCGCTTACACGCGAGGTGGCAGTCGAGGTCGCGCTGGCACAGCAGCGATTGTCCCCGAAAGTTCTTGGCGAGCGCGTGCACCGCCTCGGCCGCCTTTAGGCGGATGGCGCTGTCGGTGGGGTCCAGGAGGAGCCGCTTGATGAGCGGCACGAGCTGGCACCGTTGCGCGCACATCACGCCGTCGTCCGATTTGGCCAACGCGACCACCGCCTCGCACGCGTGCACCCTGACGTCCACGTCCACGCCGAAACCGGCGAAATGGGCCTGCAGCACCAGCTGCCACATCAGCGCATCCTCCGCGACGTCGTCCTCGGCCTCTTCCGTGAGTGCCGCGAGGCCTTCGCCCGGGGCGTAATTGACGCCGTTGGTGATCAAGTGCGTGTTCCCGCTTTTACGATCCGCCCTGTCCTTCTCGCGTTGCTTTTCTAAGCCCTCCCAGTGACCAAACGCGCCCACGATGCCGTCCGTGGCGTTCCCGACGAGCACCCCCATCGCACGAACCCGTGGATCTTTGTGTTTGCGCATCTCCCTCGGGCTCAGGTCCGGGAAACCAAACAGAGAGCCGCGCGAGTGCGTCAGCGCCCAACCCCCGTATGCGGCGGGGAACAACCCGAGGAACAGGAGGGTCAGCGCGCCGTTCGCGTCTGCGTCCGGGAGGATACCGCCGTTCGCCGGCGGCGTCGTGTCGCATGTGGTGCGGTACGCCATCAACGCGGTCCACAGCGCGCACGCGTACGCGGCACCTCGGCCGCCGTTGACCGCGGCTCCGGCTCGACCCCTCTGCGGTTGAAACGCGTAGTTCAACGCGAACATCGCGCAACACACCAGTATTAACCCCACGAGGTGCGCGAAATCTTTGGTGTAGTGCGTCGTGGCGCTCCACCCGTCGTGTGCCGCACTCGGTATGCCGTACTCACCTCGCGGTTCCCGCCGGGTCATGTCCATCTCGCCTTGCGTGACGGAGAAGACCGCGGCGAACCACCTAGCGCAAACGCGCAGGACGACGAAATGCGGAAGTTCCCTGGCGCTGAGGTCCTGCCTCGGCGCGATCGTCGTGCCGAACCACGTGGCGACGAGCGGGAGACACATCGCGGTCAACGAACCCACGAGCATCAAGCTCCCGTGCGTCCCGACGTAGCACCGCAGCTCGTCGTCCCGCGCGAGGTGAGGAAACGGCCTGGCGGAATCGACGTGGTTACACGTCAGCATCGACGCGCTGGCCGCCACCGCGGGCACGAACATCGGTTCGCACACCAGCCAAAGTAAGAAGACATGGAAACCGCCGATGAAGTAGAGACACTGTTTGACAACTCCAGCCGTTATCCGAAACGGTCCAGCGACGGCTTTCGCGAGGATGTTCGACGACGTTCGTTGCGCCGCGGCGTCGGCGTACCTGCGATGCGACTCGGTCCCACCCGGCGCGGCGGACGCGCTCCACGACCCCCGGACGCAGCATGCCCACGAGGGTAGGTGACGAACCACGAGTCGTCTCCACGTGTGTCTCTTGTACGGGTCAGTCGCGCCGGGCTGTCTGCTGGCGCCCTTAGACGACGCGATACCTTTGCCGCCGTCCTTGCCGTCCTTAAGAACCCTGCCGTCCTTGTCCACCTTGAGACTCTTACCGACGTCGTACTTGTCGGACGATGCATTTCCCGTACCTTTTTTACCCGTGCCCTTGACCTCTCGACCGTACGCGTCGACCTCTGGGTCACCGCGCGCCCTGCGATCCGCGTTGGTGTTTGCGAGCTCCTGCGCGGTGAGCTTCTTCCGATGAAAAAATATTCTGTACGCCGCGAGCGCGAGGCGCTGCGCCATCGGCGGCGATTGCCCGCGCCCCGGCCTGGCCATCTGAGACGAGACGAGCGCGACGACGAGCAGCGCGGCGGCGATGTACGCGAGGTCGTACGCCACCGGGGCGTCGTGTATGATCCCCATCGCGCGACCGACGGTTCCCGCCGCCGGGGCCCACCACGTGTTTCGTAAGAACGAAAGCGAACACAGAGTCGCGCCCTCCGCCACGACGGCGAACGTGAGACCGAACCGCCACGCGTGCACGCTGGACGGGACGAGGTGCGAGTCCATCTCCGTCGCGCCCGCGAGGGATGCGATCGCGCGCTCGAACTTACGCCGCGCCGACCGAACGGTGGGGTTGGGTATGACCACTTTCTTCTCGCCGATGGGCGTCGGATCAGTCACGCCTTTCGACGTCTGCTTCAATCCCTTCGGATCCTCGCCCCAGCCCTCGCGAGGCGGCAACGGCCGCTTCGCCTTACCGTACCGGGAGGTACCCTTCGCCGACTTTCCTTTCCGTGCACGTCGTTTCGCCCTCAACGCCAGCGCCAGCGCCTCCCTGTGCGCCCGTAGCTCCCAGCTCTCCCTCAGACGATCGAACTTGACCCTCATCTTGAAAGCCTCCCACCGCTGCAGCCTCGCCGCGTCCGCCCTGAACGTGAGGGGCGAGAGCGGGTGCAACGGCGTCCGCTTCAGAAACCACGCACTCCACGCCACAAAGAACACGCACGTCAGCACCGGCAACACGGTCAGCAGCGTGTTCGCGGTGACCCCCAAGGCGGTACACTCAGGGGACCAATCCACCGCGACGTCCACCCCGGTTGCCGTCACAAGGCACCCGTCCGTGACGGTCATTCGCAGCGAATACTCCCCAGGGACGTCCGGCATGAAACCCGTGACGTCCCCTGTGTGGTCCGTGAGGTACAGACCGGCGCTCGCGTCACGCGCGCCGGTTGGGGTCCCGTCATCGAACGTTTTACTGCCGTTACCCCGCGGCCCGAACGCTCGGTTCCACAGGATAAAAAGTGAATCACCATCCGCGTCGCTCGCGTTGCTCCGCACTTCCTGCCTCGCGAGGCACAGACCGACGTCCGTGGGCGTCGCCAACGCGCCAGGCACGGGCGCGGCGTTGCACTCGAACGTCGCCTCGAAACGAAACGTACGCGCGTGGCACACGTTGCTCACGTCGAGCTGGAACTCATACGTACCCACGGCGTCGGGTCTGAACTGCGCGAGAAAATTCCGCGGATCCTCGATCGCGGGAAGGAACCCGTCCGTCGGCGCGACCGCGTGCAGGTACTGATGTCCATCAGCGTTGACACGCTTCGGCGCCTCCGTCTCGTTACCGGTCCTGAAGTACCGTCGCCACGCGTTGCTGCCGTGCGGCGCGCCACGTAAGCTCCATCCGTACACCAATCCGTCCTCGGGGTTAAACGGGGCTGTAAACAAAACAAAACACGACGTCAGTCCAATTGCCCTCATACGCGGAAATATAAATAGGAAATAGACTCACCGTCCCAAACTGGCGCGCTCGTCCACTGCCTCCACTCCTCACGAAACCGTAAAGGGCTGTCACTCGGCGGCGGCGGCGCGGGAGGCGCCGGCATGCCGTTGTTGATGATCGTCACCTGCGTCGCGCCGGGTCCGCCGGGCGTCGGTCCTTCGAATATAGCCGTCGCGCTGACCAGCGCGTCCACCGCGATTTTATGGTTGTAGTAGTACTGCTCCCTGACGTCCGCGAGGAGCGTCGCGGATCCGTCCAGGCGTAAGGGCGGCCACCAGCCCATGGCGTACGTCTCCGTCGCGTGCTTCATCGCCTGCGCTTGGTCCCAGTACCGAAACCCCGCCGTTTCGTTTCCCACGCGCGGCACAGGTTCGTGCGCGCAGAACACCGTGACGTTGGACACCGCCTGTAAGCAAAACACATTGTCATTCACATTGCCCGTACGAAAATAAAGATGAACTCACCTGCGTGGTGACGTTGCACGAGTCCAACACGGTGACGAGGACCATGTAGGTTCCCGGTAGGTCCGGTTTGAGCACCGCGCTGACGTTCCCTGCGTTTGGCAGCGTGGTGAGAACGTCGGCGACGTATTTCGCGTCCGTCCTGTCTATCCACGTGTACGGCGTGGATGTCTTGCTGACCTCCGTCGGGTCGCCTCCCATTGACGGTAGGACTCGAAACATCTGCGCATCCGCCGACCCCATCTCGTCCGTCATGTACAAGTCCGCGGTGGTCACCTTGGATCCGATCGGGGTGAAGACGACCTCGAAGTCCACGATGAGCTCCTCCGAGCCGGTCGGGGATGAGCCGCCGGTGCCGAAGGATTCGTCGGTGAAGTTGGCGCCGACGCTGAACGGCACGTTACCCCACGTGCGACCGGGGGGCAGGAGGAAGAAACGGTCCTCCATGGGTTGGACCGATGGGTCGTCCCGGAGGAAGAAGTAGCACTGGCCCTCGCCCTTGGTGAACCGCGGGATCGGTAAGAGCTTCTCGGCGGCGCGCAGCTTCATCTCCTCGATCGTCAGCGCCGCGGGGGGCGCGGGCGGCGCGTTGGGATCCGTAGCGTTCGCGCCCGGGCCAGGCGGAGGATACGGAGCCTGCCCATCGGCGACGCGCGTCAGCGTCGCCATCACCGTGAACGCGACGAGCCAGCGCGCGTGCGGCGTCGTCATGGATGACCTTTGTCGTATCCGATATCCCTCGCCCGATACCGTCGGGCGCGTCATGACGGGCTAGTCCCGGTGACACAGAGGCGCGCCCTCCGAAGTGAACGTCGTCGGCGGTGCCCACTTCGACAACGGCTCCTCCGAGAAAAGCGCCATCAAATACAAGTAAGGTTTTTTTTCTCTGACTGTTTGCATGTGGTCTTCCTCCCGAATGGGTGGCCCACAGCCATCCGCACCCAAAACTTTTCCACGTGTTTTGCACTTTTCCAACGCCACACGCGACCGCGCACCGGCTGTGCACACACGTGGCACGCGATATGGTGTCCGGGATCTTCCACGCGCTGTTCGGTGCCGCCGCGAAAACCTCCGTGAGATCCTTCTTCGACTTCAAGGACGTCAGAGACATCGACGGATCCGTCCACGACTTTGGCCAACATCGCGGAAAAGTCATTGTCGTATCGAACACGGCGTCGTACTGAGGCAAGACGCGATGCCACTACGAAGAGTTCGCCGAGTTGAAGGCACGATTCGGAGATAAAGTGGTCATCATGGGGTTTCCGTGCAACCAGTTCGGCATGCAGGAGCCCGGATCGAACGACACGATAAAGGCGTGGTGCACCAAACGAGGGTTCATCCCAAACGTGGGCATCATGTTCGAGAAGGTCAAGGTGAATGGGTACGGGTCGTCGCCGGTGTTTGACTTTCTGAAGGTGCGATCCAACACGGGCGGGGTGATGTGGAACTTTTGCAAGTACGTGGTGGCGCCCGACGGGGTGACGGTGCACAAGTTCGGACCGGAGAAGGACCCCAGGCACCTCGCGCCGAAGATCAAGGAGCTCATCGCCAACTCATCAGCCGAGGAGTAACGACGGCGATGATGAGACGCGTAATAGTTGTTAGCAGACGTAGCGAATTAGCAGACGATGCGACGCGGTCGCGTCGGTCGCGGATCATGACGCCCGTGCCGAAAGTCGATGCGAATCGACGGCACGCGAGGCTGATCAAAATCCCGCGACCGGCGATGATTGCGAAGCCCGTAGTTGAAGCACGCAGTGATTTTATAATCATAACACCCTCGTGTGGCTGGCTATAGTAAGTACATTTGGTTCCCCGTCATCCCATGACCCGTGCGCGGAAAAGGCGCTCACTTCTTCTCCTTCTTCGCGGACTTCTCCTTCTTCTCCTTCTTCGCAGACTTGTCCTTCTTCTCGGACTTGTCCTTCTTCTGTTTCTTGGGCGTCTGCTCGTCCCCGCCGCTCGACGCCTTGCGCTTCTTCCCGCCGGCGTTGGCGGCGGCAAACTCCGGCCCCGCCGCCTCCAGCGCCGCCTGCATCATCGCGATGTTCTTCCGGGGCGCGGTGCCCTTGTCGTAGAACTCCAGGCGCTCCTCCACCTGCTCCTTGAGCTTCTGCCCAAAGGCATCCGTCTGGAAATCGGAGAAGCAGTCGATGCGGGACGCGATTGAGCACTTGTTGGCGAGGTATCGCGAGATGCGACCTTTGTTTCGCGCGTGAGCCTTGCCGATGAAGGAGGAGTGGAAGATGAGACCGTACTTGGGGGTGTTGCCCTTGGTCTTGAGCGCGCGGAACAAAGCCTTCTCGGCGCCGAGGATCTGGACCGTGGACGCGGGGTACTTGGCCAGGTTGGTGAGCGAGCCCGCGTGAGAGATGAGGCGGGCGCCCACGATGTCGCCGATGAGAGCCGCGAGGTTGGGAGCAACCTGATGAGAGATTTGGGGGTGGACCAGTCAGCGGCGTGGTTCGGTATGTGCGGTGCTGAGGGTTCGTGTCGAGGAAAACAAAAACGCGCGCTCGTCGTCTCGTCGGTCGTGTGTGTCAGAGTGGTGCATGTAATGTAACATCAAGACGTCTTCAGATCAGGTCTGTGATAGGTGAAACATAATCATCATAAACACGACCCGCCGGCGGAAGCCGGGCGAGTGGGATCGGGCGAGCGCGCAAAACGGGTCGTGTACGCGGGCATTCAATATGTACGTGTGTTTAGTTTGGGGAATACGTACCGCGGCCATCTTGGAGCGAAGGTAGTTGTGCAGCGAGATGCGGTACTCGGCGAGTCCGATGACTCGCTTGGCGAAAGCCTCGATGTTGACGAGGTCGATCGGGGAGATATCCTGCCCCATGGACGCCTTGGCCGCCTCGATGACCTCCTTCGCCATGTCCTCGTCGCCGGTGATCTCCGTGAGCGCAGCCTTGGCGTCATCCTTGAGCGTAGCCTTGTCCTTGATCGCGAGCACGAGCTTGGCGTACACGTAGTTGTCGTTGACAACCTTGACGAGCTCGGGAAAGTGCCACCCGTACCACTCGCGGACGCGCATGATGAACGTGTTGATGTCCTTGTCCAGGACGTCGATCAGCGCGATGGCGTTGATGATCATGTTGTCGGAGCGGTTGACGTTGAACTTCACGCGGGTTCGCGAGAACGAGTGCGCCAAGCCGAGCTGAGCCTTCTCGTAGTCGCCGTCCTTCAGACCCTTGAGGAATCTGGTGAAGTGGGTGCGGCAGCCGCGCATGATCTCGCCGATGTGGTCATTGCACACGCACGGGATGCCCGTCTTCTCGACGATGGCGTTGCCCAGCTTCGGGTCGGAGACGCCCAGCGAGAACTTGGCCTTCTTGGCATCCTTCACCTTCGGGAGGTTCAGCTCGAGAAAGTTTTTGAGGTCGTCCGAGCACGAAGACTCGGCGACGTTGTTGATCTCATCGAGCGCCATCGCCGCGGAGGTGAAGGGCTTGAAGCCCTTCAGCGTGACAACCTTACCGAAGCGGGTCATGTCGCTGTTTTGAAGTGGGGTGGTGGGAAGATCACGGAGTGAGTCAGTCGCGGCTTGTTAAGGGCGATCGATCGACAAAAAAACGGAAAAAGAGACGAGTGCCCGCCCACCGCCGCTCTATAGGGCTGCGGGCGGTTAACCTAAAATCGGGGGATGACGCGCTGGGAAACGCGCGGGGCGTCGCGAGCGCCGGTGCGATCTTCCGGCGCTCGATCGGCATCCACGCGGTTCGCGGGGTCATGAATGCGATCACGGGCGGGGAGCACTCACGTCACGGTCTGCTGGACAGCCTCGGAGGTCTGGCCGATCTCGTCCATGTCGAGGCCCTCGAAGAGGGCGTAGCCGGAGGCTGACTCGTAGAGGATGAACGTAGCCTGCGGTGATTGGGGGGAGGGTTGGGGTGGGGGAGGATCGTGGTCAGCGCCTGTCTCGCTCGGGTTCGATGCGCGGATCGAGACTCCGTGATGTCTACATCGGCACTCGCGCCGAACCGCGGGGCGAACGCGATCGCGTGCGTTGCGCGAGTCGGCGAGCAGGCCCCCGGCGGCGACGCTACAAAAAAGTGTGCCGCCGCCGACGGTTTCGCCTTCACTCGGAAATGGATTCTCTCTCGTTGAGGGGCGGGCGGGAGGTGGAGACGCACCATCTCTGCAAACACGCGAGTCGCGGCCGGTCAGGGCTCGATGACTACGAGGGGTGTCTCTGTTTCACGCGCGCGTGTTGTCGCGACGTGACGAGTGGCGCTCTTACTTGGGGGCGCGAATTTTGTTTGCGGCTGTGCGGCCGGACATTTCCAAAAGTAGACCGTCGAATCCTTGAGATAATTGGTCGGTCGTAATTTCTTGTTGTTCCCTCTGACGATCGATGCACCGCCCCCCCTTTTGACGGTACTCATCACTTCCGTTGGCGTCGGGGAGCGAGCACGCGTCCGTTCGAGATGCTCCGTCACCGCCTCGTGCGCGCGGGTGGCACGCATGGGTCCGATCCGGCGCGGCCCCTCGCGCTGATGCACGCGGGGACGGCGCTGGGCGTGGAGGATGCCGGTCCTCTGCCCGACGGCACCTCCGACGACGTGACCCGTCGACACCGCGCCGAGACCGCGATCTGGCGGGCGGCGTATCAACCCGCGTATGAACACGTCGCGATGTATCATCGACGCGGATCGACGCGGATCGACGTCGCGCACGCGGTATTCGCCGCGCGTGGCTTCGCCGCGTCCGCGCTCGTCCACAACGTCCGCGCCTTCGCGTCGTCAGCCATTCCCCCCGGGGGACTCGAGCAGGCGCCCGGGGTGTCGGGCGGCGCGGGCGGCGGCGCGCCGGTCTCCCCGTTAAACATCAAGCCCGGCGACCTTCCCAAGCCCAGCGTCTCCCTGAGGGAGAAGAACGCGGGCGAGAGCGGCGACAAGGGAACCGAGGAGGTACCCGTGGAGGTGGATCTGTACGCGTTGGATCGAGCCAAAGCAGAGATCGATCGGCTCCACCGCGAACGTCAGATCCGCGAGGCTCGAGGCATGTACGAGTCCGCCAAGGCCGCCGCGGTGTACACCGCATCCTTCGGACCGTACGCCGTCGCGTGCGCGCGGATGTCGCGCGCCGAGTGGCGCCACGCGATCAAGCATGGGTGGGATCACTTCAAAGACGAAATGTCGCACTACTGGATGGGCACGAAGCTCCTGTGGGTCGAGGTCAAGATCGCGTCCAGGCTCCTGTTCAAGACGTTGCGAGGTGAGCAACTGACGCGGAGGGAGCGAAGGCAGATGACGCGGACCACCGCGGACGTCTTCCGCCTCGTTCCGTTCGCCGCGTTTCTGCTCATCCCGTTCATGGAACTTCTCCTGCCGGTGGCGCTGAAAGTTTTCCCGGGGATGCTCCCGTCGACGTTTCGAAACGACTTGAAGCACGAGGAACAACTAAAGAAGAAGCTCAAGGCGAAGCTCGAGGTAGCCCGGTTCCTCCAGGACACCGTGCGGGTGATGGCGAAGGGTTTAAAGCAGTCCAGGAGCGGGTACACCCGCGACAAGGCGGATAAGTTGTACGACTTTATGAAACGGGTGAGATCGGGCGACGCCACGGTTACCAACGACGACATCTCCAAGTTCGCGACGCTGTTCGGGGACGAGTTCACGTTGGACCACATCTCCCGCGGACAGCTGGCGAACATGTGCAGGTTCGTGGGTATCGCGCCCTACGGTACCGACTTTTACCTTCGCAACCAGCTCTCGCAAAAGCTGCGTAGCCTCAAAAACGACGACAAGGTGATCAAACAAGACGGCATCGGCGCGTTGTCCTTGGAGGAGCTCAAGTCCGCGAACCGCGCGCGGGGCATGCGCGCGGACACCGACGACCGCGCGATCCTCGAGCGGCAGCTGGAGGACTGGCTGGAACTCAGCCTCGAGCGCAAGCTCCCGACTACGCTGCTCATCTTATCCAGGGCGTTTACGATCACCAAGGAGAGGATTCAACCCGCCGCGGAAGGAGAGGAGCCCGCGCCGGTTGGCGCCGGGGACGTCGCGTGGGATCCCGCCGTGGACCTCGACAAGCTCGCCGCGGAGGAGCGCCAATCGGTGGCGCTCAAGGAGATCCAGGAGACACTCGCGTCTCTTCCGGAAGAAGTCGTCGTGTCCGTCACCGAGGAGCGCAACCTCTCGTCGTCGCGCAAGGAACAAGTCGCGCGCAAGCTCGAGTTCCTCGAGCAAGAGGAGGAGCTCATCGAAGAAGAGATCGCCGACCGCAAGCTCGAGGAGGACGGGCTGCGCGCGAAGAAGGAGTCGGAGGCCAAGGCGAAGGCGGAGGTTCTCCAGAAGGAATCCGAGACTTCTTCGGAGATGGTGGTGGACGCTCACGAAAACGTCGTCCAAGCCGAAGCCGCCGCCGCGGCCTCCGAGTTGATAGACCCCGAGCCAGCCGCCGCGGAAAGAGCACCGAAGAAAACGAAGAAGAACTTCGACAGCATCGACAGCGTGTCCATGGACGAGGTCGAGTCCGTCGTCGCGGGACGACGTGCCAAACGCGCGGCTCGACTCAGCCGACTGCTCGCCGCGCTCAGCGGGCTCTCCTCGCTCACCGTCGAGCGCAAGGAACTCGCGGAGCTCGTGCGCAAAGAGCTCGATCTCTACGGCCGGCGTTTACGGCAGGTGCAGACGCAGCTCGACGGGCTGGAGGAGGGCGACGCCATGCGCGTCGCCGCCGCGGTCGCCGCGGAGGGCGACGCCGTCCTCGCCCGGACCATCGAGCAGGAAGGTCTCACCGAGGGGTTACTGTCGCGAGCCAAGAAAAGGCTCGGATGGCGGGATGACCGAGGCATCAAAAAGGACGCCGAGGCAAAAGGAGTCATGGACCTCACCGTCGAGATCACGAAGACGGAGTTGGAAGAGGAGGAGCGGATGGCGTCGCCCGAGGAGCTCATCCCCGACGAATCGGGTCCCGACGTGTTACCGCCGAAATCCGCGGGACCCGGCGACGACGGCGAGACGCTTCCGGATGCTTCCGACGTCGTTCCAGACGAGACGGAGGATGACGAGGATGACTCGTTGAACGAGAAACCCGGGTGGTTCACCGCCGCGTACGACGCGTACCTCTCCGACCGCGTCAACGAGCGCGTGAACAAAATGCTCGCCAGCGTGAAGAAGGACCTTGACGTCGCGGATGGAGTCATCGGAGATAAGCTCAAGGTGCTTGACGCGGACGGCGACGGACGCGTGACGATCGACGAGCTCACCGCTGCGGGCGGGGTGTTGGCGGACCAGCTGGACGAGGAGGACCAGGAGGAGCTCAGGGGCCTGGTCGCCGAGTTGCCGGTCGACGAGCTCGGGCGCATCGGCGTCGAGGACGTGAGCGCGTTGCTCAGCGATATTCTCGCCAGGGAGTTTGAGAGCGGCGAGTTGTTCGAGGATCATCACGACGACGAGGACGAAAAGGCGAGGGCCAAGGAGGTGATCGACACGATACGGACGGAGGGTGCGGCGGTGGTGGGCGCGGCGGTGGGGGAGGTGACGGGTGGGAAGACTGAGACGAAGTAGCCGACACTCACCCACGCCGTTCTGATACTTAGTCTACAAAATCTCCAGTCGTATCCAGTCGTATCCAATCGTATCCAAGCAGTCCAGCCGCAACGGTGAAAGTTCGTTTCTCTCGAGGTTCTACTCAGAGCTCGCCGCGCTCGAAATGGGGACGATGACCCCGGCTGAGCTGAAGCGCGAGCGCGAGGGCTGGTACCTGTATGACTTCGCCAACTCCGCCTTCTTCCAGGCGGCAGCCACGGTGCGCCGCTACCCCCCGCCACGACTCATCGGTCCGCGTCAGATTTCATAACGCTATAGCGGGCCGACTTTTCTTTCGCTGATCTAAGCAACGACCCGTCCCCCGCGTCGTGCCACCAGGTGTTCATCCCGTTCCTCGTGGACGGCATCGCGACCAAGTACGCGTGGCAGAGGAGCTCGCGGGACCAGCCAGAGCTCTGTAGCGACCTCGCAGACGACGGCCTTGCGCAGACCAACTGCCGCAGATGCTTCGAGGGGAAAGGCGAGATTGTGCAGAACATCGACCCGGTCACGGGCGCGGTGTCCACCGTCGACGTCGACACCCCGCAGCTCCCGGGCGGCATCGACCCGACGTCATTCCTATTCACCATGATATCCATCAGCGTCCTGTTCCAAGCCATCGCGTTCATCTCGCTCGGAACCCTCGGCGACTACGGAGACTACAGGAAGAAAGGCCTCGTCGCCGCGTCCACCGTGGGAGGCGTCGCGACTTGCGTGTACGTCATCGTTCCCGCCGACGCGTCTCTGTACTGGCTCGGCGGCGTGTTGATGATCGCCGCGAACGTATCGCTGGGTGTGTCCGTGGTGTTCTACAACTCGTATTTGCCGTTAATGGTGGACGAATCAGCGGAAGTTGTGGATGCGAGTGGCGGCGTGGAGAAGGGAACGAAAAGCGAGCAGGACGTCATCGACGCGCAGGAAGCTGTGAGCTCGGAGATATCGTCCAAAGGGCAGATGTGGGGGTACGCGGGTGGCACCGGATGTTTGGTGTTGTCCGTGATTGTTCTTTTGGTGTTGACGGCGATTGGAATGGATTGGTACTGGGCCTTGGGGGTGACCAGCGCGTTGTCGGGAGTCTGGTGGCTCGTATTTGCGTATTTCGCTTTCCAGAGGCTGCCGGATCGGCCCGGGCCGCCATTCCCACCCGGTATGAGCAAATACACGGAAGGCTGGCGCAGGACACACAGGCTGCTCGTGTACCTGTGGCGATCCGAGCGCAACACCTTTTACTTCCTCATCCTATTCTTCATCTTCTCCGACGGGTACAGTACCATATCGACAGTGGCGGTGATGTTCGCGTACCACGAGCTGTGCATGGTGAGTTTTTTTTCTTAATTCCCGTATGGGCAATTTTACTGACGCCGTGTTTTGTTCATAGGACCCGTTGCTCCTGGCGCTCATCGCCATCGTCGTCCCGTTCACCGCGATCGGGGGAGGATACGCGTGGTTCAGGTTCCAACGCCGATACGGGTGGACCAGCAAGAGCGTGCTGGTGCTGAACTTGCTGTTGTTGTCGTTGATACCGCTGTGGGGATGCGTCGGATTCTTCACCGATGAATTCGGTCTGCACACGCAGGGGGAGATGTACGTGTTGGCGGTGTGGTTCGGTGCGTGCCTTGGTTCCGCGCAGGCGTTCAGTCGCGCGCTCTTCTCGGAGCTCATACCGGCGGGACACGAGGCGGACATG
>Ga0257106_1001029_pt1 | contig 14570 bp, 9 predicted proteins | sample LP_taG_3_FD_190177 | JGI IMG/M metagenome (GOLD analysis project Ga0257106, IMG submission 190177) | Marine microbial communities from Northeast Subartic Pacific Ocean, Canada - LP_J_2011_P26_10m | ecosystem: Environmental > Aquatic > Marine > Oceanic | place: Canada: Northeast Subartic Pacific...
AGGCCATCCTAGGAGAGCACGCGCCGCCGGCGCTCCCGAGGCGATCGAGCCGGGACGACACGACACGAGCAGACGACGGGATGGGCGGCGAGGATGCACCCGGAAGGGGCAACGCGGGGGGAAGGGAGGACGCGGGTCCGTCGGGTAACGGCGGCGCACAGCTGGCGTCCTCTACATCGTCGTCTTCACAGCTGGCGTCTTCGAGACCTTCTCGTGATCTTCGAACGAGCGCGGCGAACGCGTTCGTGGCGGCGTACCCGTGGATCCACGCCGGCTGGGAAGGCGTCGTGTTCTGGTGCTGGCTCCGGTACATCCTGACGTCCGGTGAGACGCACGACCCGGCGCTGTGGCTCCTCCGCTTATGTACCACTCGAGTGTCACCGGCGGAGGCGTCCTTGCGGCGAGCGGCGACGGAGTCGAACCGTGCGAGCCGGCTGGACCGGATGTCGTCGCCGCGGTCCTCGTGGGTGAACCGGCACGTGGGCACGAGGCTCACGCGCGCTGGGTACTTCGCGCTGGACTACGCGCAAGGCGGGTTGATGGCCGCGGTGGTCGGGTTCAAATTGTTGGTGAGTTTTGTTTTGGTTTTGGCATTTCCGTATGGGCAATTAGATTGAACTGACGTCGTGTTTTTTTTAACCCGCAGGAGTGGTGGTACGGGTCGGCGGAGGAAATGGTGTTTGCGCATAGGAACCTGCCGACGCCGCCGCCGCCGCCGAGAACCACGCCGCATCCCCGCGCGCGCGTGCGTGTGCCGCAGGACAGGCGCACGTGCCCGCTGTGCCGGAAGCGGTGCGCGTCACCGGCGGTGGTGCGAACGAGCGGGTGGGTGTTTTGTCATACCTGCGCCGTGGACGAGATTCGGCGCCGGGGGAAGTGTCCGGTGACGCTCGCGCCCGCGACGGATGACGACGTGGTCCGTCTGTTCAGCGAGTGAGTGACGACGCGGTTTAGCGGCGTAGTCTAGCGGCTTTGTAGGGATGCGTGTGAGATACATGTGTTGGTTCCATTTCACGGAGTTCCATTTCACAAATCAACTAATTTTGGTGCTACGGTGTACATTGGACGTCCTTCACGCCCGCAGGTTCGTCCCACGCTTACTTCGTCTTGATGCTCGCGAAGTACGCCTCCGACTTGGAGCGGGTCTGAAAGTGCCAGTTCTGTGGTTGCGAGGAAAAGGGGAGGGAGAGAGGTTAGCGGGGAAGTCCCGGATATTTTCGTCATCTGAGCAGTGCGCGGGGGCGGGCGGGACGATGGGTCGGGGGGTCGACGTACCTTCCACACGGCGCCCGCGACGAGGCCGAGGCCCATGCCGATGGCAATCTCAGTGCCCACGTAAACCTTAGCGGCTGCGACGGGATGGGGGAAGGGATGTCTACGTCAGTCAAACGGCCCGGGATCGTGCCTCGGTCGCACGCGCACGCAGGGAAGATGGGTCCCCCGCTGAAGATTCCAAAATCTGCGGACGGTAGGGTTTGCCGGAAAGCCCCCGCGGACGCGGGTTCCGACGTGTCCGCGGGTTCGTGAACGTCGACGGGACGATCGTGGACACTCACCGTTGCCGAAGTACTGAACGGCTCCCATGATGCGTGTCTGATGTAGGCTCGACGCGCTAAACAGTGGCCGCGGAACGCTGATTGTTTATTAGGAACACCAACGAGTGGATGGCTTCGTGATTTTGCGAGCGAGTTTGGTTCACACTGGATTAATAAAATTCACAACGCGCCTTGCGCCTTGGCCTGTTGAATGACGGTGCTCACCACCTCCTTCATCTCACCCGGCACTAACGCCTTAGCCTGCCGAAACATCCCCTCCGCGGCGTCCGGCTTGCCAATCTCCCGGTAGAACACCCCTTTCGCCAGGTACCCGCGGAAGTCATCCGCGTTGGAGTCGATGACGGACTGGTACGCCGCCTCCGCCTCCTTGGCGTGGCCTTTCCAGCCGGAATACACCCTCGCCTCCAGCAACGCCCCGTCCACGTCGTCCACCTGTCCATTCGCCACGAACTTCTTGACGTACTCGAGCGCCAGGCCGTACCGCCCGTCCTTGTCGAGGGCATCCACGAGGCCCTTCAACAACGTAGGCGAAGGACGGGCGCCAGACCACTCGGCGTTGACCGCATCGCGATACACCTCTGCGGCTTTGAGCCGTTTGCCGTTGGCTGCGTACACGTCCGCGAGGTTACCCGCGTTCTCCACGCTGGGCTGGATCTCCAGTAGCCTCGTGAGCAGCGGGATGGCGGCGGTGTAGTCCTCGAGGACGACGTAGGACTCCGCGGCGCCCTTGAGCTTGTCGACATCCTCCGGCGACGACGCCAGCGCTTCTTCGTACGCGGTGGCTTGCTTCTTGACCTGCTCCAGCACCTCCGGTGATAGCTCTCCTTGCGTCTGGTTCTGCGAGACGTTGGTGCTGAACACAAAGTCGGACGGGATGAACACGACGAGGAGGCCGAGGGAGAGGAGGCCGGCGCCGATCTTGACGAAGACGTTGAGTTCGTCGTCTGGCGTCGCCGCGTTGCCGACTTGGCCGAACGTGATCCCCGACGGCTTTTCCTCGTAGATGGAGGAGCGCATGACGGGTGTTTTGCCGGTGAGCATCTCGTCCATGAGCTTGCGGGGCGCCTCGGTTTCCGCCATCTCCGCGCGCTTCGCGGCTCCTTCTTCCTTCACAGCCTTGAGCTTGTCCTCGAAGCTCATCCCGTCGAGTTTTCCGCTCGGGAGGATTTGCGCGTCGCCCTCGTCGACGCTGACGCGAGTCGCCGCGGTCGCCTTGCGCATGGCCTCGATCTGCGCGTCCTTCTCGTTGTCCTGCTCGATGAACTCCTGGTTCTTCTTCGAGATCTTGCCCTTGCTCATCTTCTTGCGGCCCTGCGCGCTCTGGGGCGAGCCCTTGCGAGCGGCGCGCACGACGAGGGCCGACCGATCGTGCGACGTGGATATCCGCGCGGACTGACGGAGCGTGGAGGCGCGGCCGAGGCCGAGGATGCCCACGCCGACGGTAGGAGCGACCGCGAACATCTTTTCCGCGTGGGACGTGTCCGGTGTCCGTGCACAGACGCGCGAGCGAGAGTGACGGGAGGCGCGCGCGAGAGGTACCGATGCCCTCAACAGCGGGAAGCGAGTAAGATCTGGATAATAATCGATGCCAGCGATTTTCTATGCAATTGCACACATCAATTAGTCGGCATATTATGTTTATCATATTTTCCGCATAATGATGCGACTACTGAACCATATATCATGCCTCCCTCGATTTTTTGGAGCAGTTTGAGAGCGCGCGAGAATCAGATTTTTTGCCCTTTCCGCCGATTGGAGGGGCCAGCCAAAGGACGGCGCCGCATTCGGAGACGAGCGAGCCTCGCAGAGGACACGCGCTCACCCCAACGGTTTCTCGGTACGTCCCCAGCCCTCACGGAGGCGAACCGACTTCATCGATCGTCCAAACGCGCATCCATCGACCCCCGCTAACCTAGGTCGAAAAGGACAGGATGTCAACCGCAGTCAAAAAGCACGTTTTCGGCTCCCCCGATCGCTTTCCCGGATCGAAGGGTCGAACGCGCGTCGAACCCCCGCGCTGACCTCTGCACCGCCGCTTCCCTCCCTCCTTCCCAACCCGCAGGATCGCGATGATGCGAACCGTGAACGGCCGCGCGCTGCGCCGCCTCCTGGAGCGCGGCGGCGCGCGCGCTCCCGCGCCCCCATCCACCGGTAGAGGGTTCGCGTCTGCGTCCAGGATTGCGACGGGCGCGATCGCCGCGCCCACCGCGCGTCGCGCGCTCGCATCCCGCGTCCTCGCGCCCATGACCGGATCCCTCCTCCCCGCGTCCGTCGCGTCCATCGCGGGCCGATCCACTCGCGCCGCGTCCACGTTCCTGACCGAGTACGACGCGCACGTCGCCGAGCGCGCGACGCAGAACATCGCGCCCAAACCCCTCGACGCCAAGCAAGTCGCGTCCCTCTGCGAACAACTCGAGTCACCCCCGTCCGGCGACGAGGCCGTCCTCATGGACATGTTCGAGAACCGCGTCCCACCCGGCGTCGACGAGGCTGCATACGTCAAAGCGTCGTGGCTCGCCGCCGTCGTCGAGGGCAAGGCCAAGTCTCCCCTCGTCGACGCGGCCAAGGCGATTGAGATCCTCGGAACCATGCAAGGAGGGTACAACATCGCGCCGATGGTCACGGCGCTCGATGACCCCACCCTCGGCCCGCTCGCCGCCGATCAGCTCAGCACCACCTTACTCGTCTTCGACGCCTTTCACGACGTCGAGGCTAAAGCGCGGGCCGGGAACGAACACGCGGTTCGAGTGATGAAATCGTGGGCCGACGCCGAATGGTTCACGCGCCGACCCAAGGTTGCGGAGAAGATCACCGTGACGGTGTTCAAGGTGACGGGGGAGACGAACACGGACGACCTGTCTCCAGCGCCCGACGCGTGGTCCCGCCCCGACATCCCACTGCACGCGCTCGCCATGCTCAAGATCCCCCGCGACGGCATCACGGACGCGCCCGCGCAGATGGAGGAGCTGAAAAAGAAAGGGTTCCCGCTGGCGTACGTCGGCGACGTCGTGGGCACCGGGTCCAGCCGTAAGTCCGCGACCAACTCCGTGCTCTGGTTCATGGGTGACGATATCCCGAACGTCCCGAACAAGCGCACCGGCGGCGTCTGCGTCGGCGGGAAGATCGCGCCCATCTTTTTCAACACGATGGAGGACTCCGGGGCTTTACCGCTCGAGATGGACGTGACGGCGATGAACATGGGCGACGTCGTCGAGATCTACCCGTACCAGGGCGTCGCCAAGAGGCACGGCACCGGCGAGGAGCTGTGCAAGTTTGATCTCAAGACGGACGTGTTGCTCGACGAGGTACAGGCGGGCGGGCGCATCAACTTGATCATCGGCCGCGGGCTCACCTCGCGCGCTCGCGAGAGCTTGGGCCTCCCCGCGTCCGACGCGTTCAGGCTGCCGTCCAATCCCCCCGGGAGCACCAAGGGGTTCACGCTCGCGCAGAAGATGGTCGGCAAGGCGTGCGGCGTCGACGGCGGCATCCTCCCCGGCACGTACTGCGAGCCCAAGATGACCACCGTGGGTTCTCAGGATACCACCGGCCCGATGACCCGTGACGAGCTCAAGGATCTCGCGTGCCTCGGGTTCTCGTCGGATCTCGTGATGCAGTCGTTCTGCCACACCGCCGCGTACCCCAAACCGGTCGACGTGGTGACCCACCACACCCTTCCGGACTTTATCCGTAACCGCGGCGGCGTGAGCCTTCGGCCGGGCGACGGCGTCATCCACTCCTGGCTCAACCGCATGCTCCTGCCCGACACCGTCGGCACGGGCGGTGACTCGCACACGCGCTTCCCGATCGGCATCTCCTTCCCCGCCGGGTCCGGCCTCGTCGCGTTCGGCGCGGCGACTGGCGTGATCCCGCTGGACATGCCCGAATCCGTATTGGTACGCTTCAAGGGTACCATGCAGCCCGGCATCACGCTCCGCGACCTGGTGCACGCCATCCCGTACTACGCCATCCAGGAAGGGCACCTCACCGTCGCGAAGCAGGGCAAGAAGAACATCTTCTCCGGCCGCATCCTCGAGATTGAAGGGCTCTCGCACCTCAAGTGCGAGCAGGCGTTTGAGCTCTCCGACGCCTCCGCCGAGCGGTCCGCCGCCGGTTGCTCCATCAAGCTCGATAAGGAACCCATCGCGGAGTACCTCCAGTCCAACATCGTCATGCTCAAGTGGATGATCGACCAGGGCTACGGCGACAGGCGCACCTTGGAGCGCCGCATCGCCGGCATGGAGGCTTGGCTCGCGGACCCGCAGCTCTTGGAGGCGGACCCCGACGCCGAGTACGCGACGGTGATTGAGATTGACATGGACGAGATCAAGGAACCGATCCTGTGCGCTCCCAACGACCCGGACGACGCGCGGCTCCTCTCCGAGGTGACCGGGGACAAGGTTGACGAGGTTTTCATCGGCTCGTGCATGACCAACATCGGGCACTTCCGCGCCGCGGGCAAGCTGCTCAAGGAGTTTGACGGCCAGTTGCCCACCAGGCTGTGGGTCGCGCCTCCAACCAAGATGGACGAGCAGCAGCTCACCGCGGAGGGGTACTACTCCATCTACGGCGCCGTTGGCGCGAGGACCGAGATGCCGGGATGCTCGCTCTGTATGGGTAACCAGGCGCGAGTCGCCGAGAAGTCCACCGTCGTCTCCACGTCGACCAGGAACTTCCCCAACAGGCTGGGTAAGGGTGCCAACGTGTACCTCGCCTCCGCGGAGCTCGCGGCGGTCAGCGCCATCATCGGCAGGCTGCCCACCCCGGAGGAGTACCTCGAGTACGCCGGCAAGCTCGACGCCACCGCCTCGGATACCTACCGGTACTTAAACTTCGACGAGCTGTCCCAGTACGTCGAGAGCGCCGACAAGGTTGAGATGGAGGACGAGGCGTACGCCGGACTCGGTCCCGCGATGAGGGAGCAGCTGCTCAAGATCGCGAAGGAGAAGAAGGCGGCCAAGGCTTCGGCGTGAGAGGAGGGGGAAGGAGGGGGAGGATCACGACCCCCGGGAGTACCTTTACTGTGAGTACCTTTATTTTTTCAGGAGCGAGGGCGGGCGGCCGGGCCGTCGCCGCCCTCGAGACGAATATTTTCATCAAAACGAGTTGGCCAGGGCCGCGCGCCACATAGAGAGAGAACGTCAGGTGGGACCGGTCTGTGTTTGTAAAAGATCTACGGCGCGCAACGAATAAGAGTCATCGGTGTCGTTCATCGCGGATTGGATTAAAAAATACATCGATCAGTTGTCGAGGTTGTACTGGTTCGCCTTGAACAGCGCCAGCTTGTACGTGTACTGCGTCACGGGCTGCCCCCTGCTCTCGATGAACCCGTTGTCGAACGATGTCAGATAATCGTACACGTTTTGACTCGCGACGATCGCCGGCCCGTCCTTCGCGACGGCGGAGCTTCGAAACTTCCACTTCGTAAACGTCCTGCTCGACTTGACCTTCGGCTGCTTCGCCCCCGGCATCCCTTCGTTCTCCCCGAGTGACATCACCGGGATGGCGTTGGAAGGCAGCCCGTCCTCGGAGGGTGTCGGCGCGTATCCCCCGTTATCCCCGCCGTCGAACACGATCTGCGCCACCTCCGACGTCTCGATGCGATCGGACTCCGGGTACTCCTCGGAGCGCTGATTCACCCGAAAGAACACGCTGCGCCCGTCCGCGCCTCCGATCCGTCCTCGTAGGACGTTCGGGTCGTTTATGTCCCACTCCACGGAGTCGATGACGTTGTACGCCCGGGCGGTGGCCTCCGCCATCTTCACCACGTTGTAAGCTCGGTCCATCACGACGCGGCCTTGGTCGTTTTTGACGAACCTCATTGGGTAGACGAGCTGCTGGCCGACGTCCTTGCGCGCGCGGTTGACGACCGCCATGTCCTGCACCATGTTCTCGCCCTGGAGGTTATCGACGCTCGTGAGCGTCGAGTAGCAGAGCCATGTACCGAGGAAGTCCTCGGGGAACGTCAGGTCGGAAGGGGCGCCGGAGATGGCGCTCCAGGCGTCGGAGACGAGCCCGTTCTCGAGCGCGACCGCGGGGCCCGCGGGGACGACCGCGCCGCTTCCCCCCATCGCGACCGCGGCGAGCGCGGAGAGCATCGCGCGGCGGCCGGGCGCGGCCTCGCCCTCGGCCCGAACTCCGCTCGCCTCCCGCGAACGTCTCTGCTTGGCTCGGCGGATAGCCTTTGGGCACGGGCAGCTATCGGGGCCCAGGCAGCCGCTGCAGTTCTCCACCACGAGCGGATCCTCCTCCTTCACCGCGGCGACGTGAACGACGCCACGACGCGTGCGCCGCCGGGATCGAGGCGCCGGGGCCGCGATACCGAGCGGCACGGCGGCGAGGAGTCCACTCGCCATCGCGCACGAGTTTTGTGACGGAGACACGTGGCCAAACGCCAATCTTGGGAATATTATCGGCCGAGATGCGAGCACGTCGACAGAGGCGGCGGCGCGGAGGTGCGTGGAGGCGCGGTTCGCGTGCGTCGATACTTCGAGGGGCCCGGGTAACGCGGATACGGGTCCGCCGTCATGGGGGAGAAGAGAGAATCGTGGCTCATGGGCGTGGTCGTCGCGAGTAAATCAGGTACTTGCCTGATCAATGCGTTGACCAGCCCGGGACCGCTCCGGGTTCGACAGCTGTGCCGCATGCTCCCCTCGCTTCACTCCCTCGCCGCGGGTGTGTCGTCGCCCACGTCCCATCTCGACCTCACCACGTGCTCCGCGGCGCTGTGCGAGAGCAGGGCAGGGTACATCGTCGCCGCGATGACCACCAAAACGTCAAACTCGGGTGCCGACGATCGGGACCGACGAGAGAGCGCCATGCGCGTCGCCGAGACGGTATCGCGCGCCTTCGCGAGGCACGGCGGGGACGACCTCGACGCGTTCATCGCGCGGGACGTGGAGAACGCGGAGATGCGCGCACACGACGCGGGCGACGATGAGACGACGGACGACGCGGCGTGCGGTCCATCGACCCATCCATCCTTTCGACGCTTCCACGAGACGTACCTCGACCCGATCGTGATCGACGCGCACTCGCGACCGGCGCATCAGCGGTGGCTGGAACCTCTCGTGGGATGCGCCGCCGCGCGAGTGGCGCACGCGCACGTGCTCATCGCGAGGTCCGAAGAGTCCACACGGACCGGAGCCGGGGAACACGACGATCTGTCCGACGCTCGAGTCGACGACCAGGACTTTCACGACCCGACATCCTCGGACGACATCCGACGACGTGAACTGGCGCGACCACGATCGATCGGGATGTCAATCGTCGCGTCCGCGCGTGGGGTCGAGGCGTCGCACCCGCTCGCGAGGTTATGCGGCGCCGACGCGATGGGAAGCGGCGAGGTGTGGCGGGAGGTGGCGAGGCGTTGTTTGGCGATGACGAAGAACAGGGCGGCGAGGTCCGCGAACGGTAACGGCGAGGTCGTCGGTTCGAGTCCCGGGAAGGCCGATAAGATCCGGGGCGTGTTCGCCGCGAGGGAGGCGAGCGCGCCGCCGGAGACGGCGGTGCTCGTGTTCCGGGACGCGCGCACGCGATCGAGGGACGCGGGGGATGACGTCGGCCGCGTGGGAGAGAGCCGGACGCTACGTGCGATGATTCACGCGTTCTCGTGTCATCCGGGCTCGGCGCTCGGGACCGCGTGCGCGGTGGCGTTCTGCGTGTCACCGAGCGGTGCGTCATCACCGGGCGGCGTGTCGTCACCGGGCGGTGTGTCGCCGGGTGGTCGCGATGGACGGGGGTGGCCGGACGACGAAATACATGTTTCGGGGCCTCACGCTCGCGACTTTGAAGACGGCGGTGTGGGCTTGTCGTCGAGGTACGTCGTGGGCGGGACCGGCGCGACGTCGAGCGTGATGCCCACGGACCTCGCGCGGGCGCTGTACAGGGTATCCGACGCGGTGAGGGCGGACGCGGATCCGCCGTTCGACTGGCCCCATGTGACTCTTAGTAAAAATATCGACGACACAGCCGGCGCGGCAGAGTTGTCCGCGGGTGTCGTCGACCTCGCGTCGCTGCGAGGGACGTTCACGGGTAACAGGGTCGCGCCGGAGGGTGGGCGCGGCGGGGAAGGCGCGAAAGGCGCGGCTCCACCGTCCGGTCGCGGCGTCCGGAGGGTCGTTCCGGCGTAGTGCTAGCTAGCTAGGTGTGAGTGTGAGACAGACGAAAGGCTTGTTTTTCAATCAGAGCCGGCTGGCGGCGTTTCGATTTTTTTGTGGCTGATCGGCGAGCCCCTCTCTGTGACCACAACACACCCGCGGCGTTCGAGATGTCCAGCGCGCTCGACGAGGCCTGCAAGAAGGTCGACGACCTGATCCTCGAGGTCGGCAAGAGCATGGGCGACTCCGTTCCTAAGCTCCGCGTGGATCCCGACGATCCGTGGGTCGAGATCTGGAACCCTCCCAAGGCTGTGTACAAGGAGCGATGCGAGGCGACGGGGTACCTCATGACCAAGCCGTTCGAGCGCAACAACCCGATGCCCGGCCAGTTCAACGAGACCTGCGATTACATCGTCAAGCTCCTCAAGCCGGTGATCAAGCCCAAGGACGGCGCCAAGCCCAAGGGCGGCGAAGGCGGCGGCGGCAAGAAGAAGGAGAAGAAGGAGAAGCCCGCCGGCAAGCTCGCGCAGCCCGCCGCGGACGAGGACCCCGTGGTCAAGGCCCGCCTCGCCGTCGGCAAGGTCATCGAGGTCAGCCACGTGGAGAACTCCGACAAGTTGTACTGCTGCCAGGTGCAGGTCGGACCGGAGGAGACACGCCAGGTCATCACCGGCCTGCGCAAGTTTGTCCCAGAAGATGAACTCAAAAACCGGATGGTCCTCACCATCCTCAACCTCAAAGTCGCCAAGCTCGCGGGCCAAACCTCGGAGGCCATGATCCTCGCCACCGAAGCCGAGGTGGACGGAAACATGAGCGTCAAGCTCGTGAACGTGCCCGAGGGCGCCGCGGTCGGCGACGTCGTCACCGCCGAGGGCGTACCGCCGGGCGCGGCGGGTTACCCAAAGGAGTGCAAGAGCAAATTCTGGGACGCCGTCAAGGAAAAGCTGAAGGTTGTCGGGGGCGTCGCGATGTACGGCGATAAGAAACTCACGTGCGCGGCGGGGGCGTGCGTCGCCGATCCGGGCGTGCCCGACGGCTCATCCATCAAGTGATTCGCTCGTTTGAATGTAAGTGTTAGCCTCTCGAGTAATAAGGTATTTAGAGAAGAGAAGCCTTTCGCGAGCATTCACTATTCACTATGTGATCCTCCCTGCTTTTGGGATCCCCGATGATAAATAAATACGAGCCGTCGTGCGACACTCGGCTCCACGCCCCTTGAGACGATGTACGTCTCCACGGCCTATGAGGAGATGTACAGCTCCACGCCCAGGAGCTTCTTCACCTCCTCGTAGCACACGAACGCGATGGCGATCGACGGCGCCACCTTGATGTAATTCGCGCTCAGCCCGTGAAAGAGCGCGCCCACCCCTTCGTGTCGCACCGTCTTCACGAAGCAGTCCACCATCCCGGTGTACCTGATATCCGCGAGGTGCTTCGCCTCACCCTCCGCGAGCGCCTTGGCACCCGCCCAGCCCGCCACCTGCAGTTTCCGCCGGCACACGTCGAAAGGGTACGCCACCGTTTGCCCTATAGCGCCCGCGACGCCGCCGCACGCCAGCCCGAGCGGCACGGAGAGCTCCTTGCCGCTCTTCAGGCCCTGATACTCCGCGACGACGTCCTTCAGGGTTCCGTACACCGCGAAGTTCAGGCCGACGTAAGGAACGACGCCGATGACGGACGGAAGCCACCCTTTGTACAGCGCCCGCGCGCCTTCCTCTTTGATGATGACCCGCGCGGCGTGCGACATGGACGTGTACTGCTTGTACTTGCCGTCCACCTGCGTGGTCAGGCGCCCGCGGACCATGTCCAGCGGGTACGTCGCGGACATGGCGAAGATACCCGCGCCGGCGCCCGCGGTCAGTCTGGTCATCGGTCCGAGCTGAGCGTTCGGGTCGCTCTCTCGCGCTCGAGCCAGGAGCCATCCCTCGAGGGTCTCGTATGCGAGGAACTTTGACGCGGAGTTTGGCACGATGCGGATGCAGTTCGCGCCGTTGCCCTTGAACATGCCGGCCATCCCTTCGGTTTTCATGATGTGCGCGAGCCCCCGCGCCACGCCGTTGTACGCGGTCGTGGTGCTTCCCGCCACCTGCTGTAAAATCTTGAGGCGCTCGAGCGGGGCGACCGCGGTGCGCGAGACGCCTCCCGCGACGCCTCCCGCGACGAGCGACTTGCAGATCTCCATCAGACCGACGCCGGTCTTGCCCTCCCCGGCGCTCGGCGCGATGAACCCGGTCCGCGCGTAGATTGACCCCCGCGCGGCGTCGTCGACGGACGATCCGGCGGCGGTCGAAGCGACGGCTCGAGCCGAAGAGGCGTGAACACCGATCGGCGCCCCCAGCGCGCGCGACGTCCAGTGCGCGCCACGCGTCGTCCTATCCCGAGATGCCATCGTTGCGTCGAGCTCCACGCGAGCGATCGACGATGCGTTCGCGCCCTGCGCGCTGCCCGAGAGTGCCGTCGGCGGCGGAAGAGCCTCCCGAACAAACTCCCCTCCACGGACACTCCTCTGCCACCTGCGCGACTGTGAGATTCTGTTCCAGACTTTTCCGATATTCGTGTCAACCGACCATTCTCTTGAGTCATTTAACCCCCCCCCCACTCGTACAATTTTTGCCGAGTGTCCGACCGAACATCTCATCGACGTGGACTCCGACTCTGAGTAAAGTGGATATAGCGGTCGCGGACGCCCTACCCGCGCGCTATTCGAGCAGCGCACGAGTGTCAACTCGCGCGTCTCAACCGTCTCAAACTCTCGGAACCATGGCTTCCTTCGTCATGTCCGCCTCCGCCGTCAAGGCTCCCGCCGCCAAGGTCTCCGGCCTCGGTTTCCGCAAGGCGGTGTCCGCCGTTGCGATGCCCGTGCAGTCCAAGCCCGTGCAGGCTCGCGCGGCGTTCTCGGTGGTGTGCGGCAAGCCCGGCGCCAAGGCCAAGACCAACAAGTCCGCGGCCAAGCGCTTCAAGATCACCGCCTCCGGCAAGGTACGTTTCAGTGACATGCAATCGCTCGCGTCGGCCCGGACGCGCGCGCATCCGGCCCGGGATAAGGCTTGAGGGTTTCAGGGTTTTGTCCCGACGCCCGCGCATAAATTAGCAAGCATGAGCCCGCCGTGACACCCCGCCGCTCACCGTTCTCCCATTTTTCTTCCCAACCCAAACAGGTCCTCCACAGGCGCCCTGGTAAGCAGCATCTTAACGGCCACAAGTCCACCGAGCGCAAGACCCGCCTCGGCAAGGAGCGCCAACTCGGCCGCGAGCAGCTCCCCCTCGTCAAGGGTCTCCTCCCTTACTCCCGCAAGAAGATCCGCTAAGCGGCGCTTCGGACGCGTTATTTTTTACCTAGGATACGTAAAATTAGAGGAGCGGGGACGGGCCTCGAGGCTTCGAGGCTTCCGTCGAGGTGGGTGGTGGTGCTTGGAGTGATGACCCGGAGAAGGTGGCCGGGTACGGAGCTGGCGAATTGAAAAGTTTTCTTGACCGCGCGCGTGGGTGCTGACGGTCATTCGCGGCTCCGATTATTCGTTTGGACGGCTTGAAGCGCTCGAGCCGTCTTGTATAGTGCGAGATAGAGTCGATTGGTAATATCGAAGGCGTCGGCGCAGACACGAACTCGAACTCGTCCCAAGTCCCGTCCTCTGAATTATGATTCCCGGCGCGTTGTGACGTACTCGTGTGGCAAATGGTGTGCTAATTGTGTCTATTACGGGTTACATTTGGTTAATCCATCACTCGTCGTCGTCAGCCGGTTCGAACGTGGCCGCCTTCTCGCGCTCCTCCCCGTCGACCGCGATGCCGTCCAGCTTCATCAGCTGCGGCACCCGCTTGAGCACCATCAGCCTGTAGTCGCTGCCGATGGCGTTCGGCTCCTCCGCCTCGGTGTATATCGGGTTACCCACGAGCAGGAGCTCCTCGAGCTTGGACAGCTCCGTCAGCTTGTTGAGCTCGTCGAAGTCCTCGATTTTGTTGTTGCTCGCGTACAGCACCCGCAGCTTCGTCAGCTGCTGTACACCTTTGAGCTTCTCCACGTTGTTGTACGAGATCCACAGCTCCTCCAACGTCTCCGCCACGCCGTCCAGGTTGTCCAGCTTTTTGATGAGATTCTTACCGAGGCTGAGGATCTTGAGGTTCTCCAGCCCCGTCAGCGGCTGGATCTTCTCGATGTTGTTCGTGGACAGCGAGAGGTGCTTGCACGCGGTGATGGTCTGGAGCGCCGCGTCCATCTTCTCGATCGGGGGAACCTGCGCGTACAGCAGGACCTGCGCGGGAGGGAGGAACGGGTGGGCGGGTGGTGAGTCTCTCGATATTTCAAGTCAGCGGGCGGCCATGAACGGTGGGGCGGACGAGGACGGGGCGCGGCGTACCTTCTCCTCCTCGGCGGCCTTGACGCCCTTGGCCGTCTCGAACCTCTTGATCGCTTCCTTGCATGTCGTCGGCTTGGGGGGCGGGCCACTCATGGTGTCTCTCCCTCCGGGCTCACCTACGAATGATGAGCTCGATTAGGAAAACTCGGCGATAAACGGGTGTTTTCTTCTCGTATGCGTATTGTCTACTACGACGTACAATTGGTATATACCTTGTGTTATTCGCGTCAATCTTTTGAGTCGCACGCGCAAACAGTCTGCAAACAGTTGCGAGTTTAGAATGGCGCGAAAACGAGGTGTTAGTGCTAAAGTGTTGAACATCCCCAGCTCGAGCATCACTAACGTCGCACGAACGGCGCCTTTCCCGGCCGCAAAACACCGATCCGCGCGGGAATCCGACCCATCGGATGGCGCCCGACGCCGCGGCGCGCCTCCGCGCGCGCGATGCGTCCCCTCGCACCCCCGACGCGGTCAAGACGTCGGTCTTCGTCTCGTTGGAGGATGCTTCTTCGGAGGCGCCCGTCGGTCCGCTCAGGCGAGCGGTGCTCGACGACCGCGCC
>Ga0257106_1001031_pt1 | contig 14565 bp, 6 predicted proteins | sample LP_taG_3_FD_190177 | JGI IMG/M metagenome (GOLD analysis project Ga0257106, IMG submission 190177) | Marine microbial communities from Northeast Subartic Pacific Ocean, Canada - LP_J_2011_P26_10m | ecosystem: Environmental > Aquatic > Marine > Oceanic | place: Canada: Northeast Subartic Pacific...
CCCGGTGCAAGTCGCGTTGCAAGTCGCGCTTCCGGAGTTGGACGGTGGTTTGGAACCGATCATCTTTTCCGGCAGAGACTCCAAGTCTGGTAAATCCCATGCTTTGGAAGATCGCTCGTCGCAAATTGCGGACAGAGCCATCAAGTGGGCCTCGTTGAGACGCAAGAAGAACGCGCAAAAGAACTTGGCCATCACCGTGTTTTCGTTTCCGCCGGACAAAGGGAACGTCGGTACCGCCGCGTACTTGAACGTCTTTGGTTCCATCTTCAGAGTCTTGCAAGACTTGAAGAAGAGAGGTTACAACATCGGTAACTGCCCGGACAACGAAATGGACTTGATCAATTCTGTCTTGAACGACAAGGAAGCGCAATTCCAGTCGCCGGACTTGAACGTCGAATACAGAATGCCGGTGACTGAGTACAAGAAGTTGTGCGACTACGAACCGGAACTCCACGAAAATTGGGGCCCGCCGCCTGGGAATTTGAACACCGACGGCCAAAACATGCTTGTGTACGGCAAGAAGTTTGGTAACGTCTTTATCGGTGTCCAACCGACCTTTGGCTACGAAGGCGATCCCATGCGATTGTTGTTCTCCAAGTCCGCGTCGCCGCACCACGGCTTCGCCGCGTATTACACGTACATCGAGAAAATCTTCAAAGCGGATGCCGTCTTACACTTTGGTACCCACGGCTCTTTGGAGTTTATGCCGGGGAAACAAGTCGGTATGTCTGGCGTCTGCTACCCGGACTTGTTGATTGGTTCCACGCCGAACATTTACTACTACGCCGCGAACAACCCTTCGGAAGCGACCATCGCCAAGAGACGTTCGTACGCCAACACCATCTCCTACCTCACGCCGCCGGCTGAAAACGCTGGCTTGTACAAAGGATTGAAAGAATTGAAGGAATTAATTGCCTCGTACCAAACTTTGAAAGATTCTGGTCGTGGCCCGTCCATCGTGAACACCATCATTACCACGGCAATCACGTGCAACTTGGACAAGGACATCAAGGAGATTCCGTCCGCGGACGCTGACGCTGCTGAATTTGAGCAAGAATTCAGAGACTTGATCGTCGGTAAAGTGTACGGGAAGATCATGGAGATTGAATCGAGATTGTTGCCGTGCGGTTTGCACGTCGTCGGTTGCCCGCCGTCCGCGGAGGAAGCGGTTGCGACTTTGGTCAACATTGCCGGCATCGACCGCGAGGAAGACGGCATCATCGGTATGCCGCAATTGTTGGCACAAGCTATCGGCGAAGATATCGAAAACATCTACCGCAGAAACGATGCCGGTGAATTGGAATACGTCCAAATGTTGCAAGACATCACGTTTGCGTCCAGAGATTGCGTCGGTTCGTTTGTCAAGAACGCGGCTGACCCGACTGGAAGAGTCGCGGCTAACGCGCTCGGCCAACTCGGCAAAATGTTTGGCGATGCCTCCATCGCGTTGCCGTGGGGCGATGCCTTGAAGGGCACCAAGTTCGAAAAGGTTGACAACGGCAAAATGCGCACGTTGTTTGACTACCTCAGATTTTGCTTGGAACAAGTTGTCAAGGACAACGAGCTCGGTTCCTTGGCGGAAGCTTTGGACGGCAGGTACGTCTTGCCGGGCCCGGGCGGGGATCCGATTCGTAACCCGAAGGTTTTGCCGACGGGTAAGAACATCCACGCCTTGGATCCGCAAGCGATCCCGACTGGTGCCGCGGTTGCTTCCGCGAAGGTTGTCGTCGACCGCTTGATTGAACGTCAACGCGTCGAGAACAACGGCGTCTACCCGGAGTCCATCGCTTTGGTCTTGTGGGGTACCGACAACATCAAGACGTACGGTGAGTCTTTGGCGCAAGTCATGTTGATGGTTGGTGTCAACCCGGTCCCGGATGCTTTGGGCAGAGTCAACAAATTGGAATTGATTCCGTTGGAAGAACTCGGCCGACCGAGAATTGACGTCGTCGTCAACTGCTCCGGCGTCTTCAGAGATTTGTTCGTCAACCAAATGAACTTGTTGGATCGCGCCGTCAAGCTCGCCGCCGAGCAAGACGAACCGCCTGAGATGAACTTTGTCCGCAAGCACGCCTTGGAGCAAGCCGAAGAGCTCGGTTTGTCCGTCCGCGAAGCCGCGACGAGAATCTTCTCCAACGCGTCTGGTTCTTACTCATCCAACGTCAACTTGGCGGTTGAGAACTCGTCGTGGAACGACGAATCTCAATTGCAAGACATGTACTTGAACCGCAAATCCTTTGCGTTCAACTCTGATTCCCCGGGCAGTGGCATGGAAATCAAGAGAGAAATCTTCGAATCCTCCTTGTCCAAGGTTGACGTCACTTTCCAAAACCTTGATTCGTCCGAAATCTCCTTGACGGACGTTTCCCACTACTTCGATTCCGATCCGACCAAGTTGGTTGCCGGCGTGAGAAAAGACGGTAAAATGCCGGCTTCCTTCATCGCCGATACGACCACTGCCAATGCGCAAGTCCGATCGTTGTCCGAAACCATGCGCTTGGACTCTAGAACGAAGTTGTTGAACCCGAAGTGGTACGAAGGTATGTTGGCCTCTGGCTACGAAGGTACCCGCGAAATCCAAAAGAGACTGAACAACACTCTCGGTTGGTCCGCTACCTCCGGCCAAGTCGACAACTGGGTCTACGAAGACGCCAACAACGTCTACATGGCCGACCCGGAAATGCAAAAGAGATTGATGGAAACCAACCCGAACTCGTTCAGAAAGATGGTTGCGAATTTTTTGGAAGCGAACGGCAGAGGCTACTGGGAAACCAGCGAAGAAAACATCGAGCGCTTGCGACAGTTGTACATGGAAGTCGAAGACAAGATTGAAGGCGTGGAATAAACATTTTTCGTATTAATGAGATGTAAGCAAGGCGATAGAGGAGGTAATTTATTGAGGAGGTGAACAAGTGAGTGAGTGAAAGAGAGAGAAAGAGAAATGGAGAGAGAGAGAAAGGGAGAGAGAAAGAAAGAGAGAAAGAGAGAGTGAAAGGCTAATACATAAAAAACGCGGATGGTCGCGAGACGAAAAGCGCGTCCACGTCGTAGAAAACAAGTGCGAGTGAGAGAGAGAGAGAGAGAGAGAGTAAGTGAAACAAAATTATAATACGATTTTTTAATGATAATATTAAGAGTACGAGCAAAAATACGTAGAAACAAATGAGCGCGTGTGTACTCACCGACGCCTCCTCCTGCGTTCGCACGTACGTTCCTCCTCCTGCGTTCGCACGTTCCGTTGACGCGTGCGCTTTCGAAATTTTCCATTTTTGCATCAATGCCAGAGGGGAAACACTTCTCTAACTTCTTCATAAAAAATGAATATTCTCACGAGAATGAACGCGTCGTCGTCGTCGCATCCTTCTCTGAACAACAAAAAAAGTGGGAAAGAAGACGACGATTTGGATGAGGATGATTCGGAGGACGAGATTGTGGTGCAGCACAGGAGTAAGAGCGTCGCAATGCGCAGAAAAGTACTCGTTTTGGATGATTCAGAAGACGACGTAACGGACTCAGATATCGAATTTACGACTGAAGATGTGAAAGAAGAAGACGAAGATGATGCGTTTGAGGACGCTTTGGATGCGAGCTTTAGCGAGAGCAGCAATAAGAATGAATTGGTTGTTCCTTTTTCCTCGATGACGCCGACGTTGCGCTCGTCGTCATCATCTGACGAGGAGGAGGGTGAATTCGAGACACCAATAATAGAGACGGTGGTGAAACGACCGACGGCGAGGAAAGAGAAGACAACCGAAAGAGGCGGCGGCGCTGGGAAGATATCGCTCTTCCAAGCGTTTCGAAGTCCGGAGGCGAAGAGAGCGTTTGCGACGACGACGCCATCGCGAGCGACGTCGGCGGCGAAACCGATGGTAGGAGCAAAAGTTGCTTCTCCGGCTTCGCGTCCCGACGAGAGCATGGCTTCTCCTTCTCCTTCTCCTTCTCCTTCTCCTCCTCCTCAGCGGTCACCGGCGCCTTTACCGGCACCGGCGCCATTCTCGTCCACGAAAAACAAGCCCAACAACAACATGCGATTAAAAGGGAAAACGTACGAAGACAAGCAGTTTTCCTTAGACCATTCCGTGGCGATGAAACTCTACGATCACCAACGCGACGCGGTTCGTTGGCTATGGGATTTGCAGTTGAAAAATAGAGGAGGGATCTTAGCCGACGATATGGGTTTGGGTAAAACGATGTCTTCCGCGGCGTTCATCGCGGGCAGTCTGAAGTCGAAAACGATAAAACGCGCGTTAATATTAGCTCCGACGACGTTATTACCACACTGGAGGAAAGAGTTTATCGTGTGCGGCTTGAACGAGAAGCGGGAGATTTTCTCGTATACCGGGACGAAAGAGCAACGCGCGAAGGTTTTGAAGAAGGTCCAGTCGCGAGAAGGCGAAGGGTCAGTGCTTTTGTGCACGTACGGGATGTTGTCGCACAACCCAGAGGAGTTTGGGATTGTGCTTGAGAACGATGAAGGAACGAATTATCGTCAAATTGAAGACATCGAACGAAGAGAAGGTCGTGGTTTCGAAGTCAGCGCGAAAAGCTACAGCGGCAACGGCGTTCGATTCGGATGGGTCGTCATGGACGAAGGCCATCAGATGAAGAATCCAAACACTAAAATCGCGCAATTTGTGAGACGGTTACCGTGCGATTTACGGTTGGTGGTTTCTGGAACGCCGATTCAAAACCATTTAGGAGAGTTATGGGCGCTTTATGATTTAGCTGCGCCGGGTTTATTAGGAAGCGAGGAGCAATTCAGAAAAAATTTCGCGAGAAAAATAACCTCTGGTCGGTCTCGCGACGCGAGCGAGTCAGAAAGACACGAGGCGAGGGAGTTATCGAAAATGTTGCGGAAGATGTGCGCACCGTATTTCTTGAGACGCGAGAAGGAGGGTATTTTGAGAGATGGTGAACCTAATAAGGAGAAGAAAGATGGAGTCGAGAAAGACAAGGAGAAGAACGAAACGGTATCAGAGGCGGCTGCGAGGGCCGGGAATATAACAAAATGGGCGTCCACTCATAACGCCCCGAAGAAATTGGGTAAAAAGAACGATCTCGTCGCGTGGATTCCACTCTCAAAAGCGCAGAAGACGTTATACGAAGCCTTCCTGCAATCGCCGACGATCCAAAAAGTGTTGAATAAAACTGGATCTGCTTTAGCGGCGCTTTCCGGGTTGAAGAAGATATGTGACGATCCGTATTTGGCGTTTCGAGAACTCGAGAGTGTTAACGCGGACGAACGAGAAGAACTGAACGAGGATACTCGCTCCATCAATACCACCGACGCTTTGCGCGAAGTTGCTTCTTCCATCGGTCTCGACGTCGATCAACTTCGCGAGAATCCACTTCTCTTCTCCGCCAAGTTGAAGCGACTACACGCGCTCCTCTCTGAATTTAAAAAGAACAGGAAGAAAGTCTTGGTATTTTCTCAATCCCGATACGCTTTGGATCGATGCGAAGTTATCGCTAGGAAGATTTTCGACGTTGACAATCAAGTCACTCGCATCGATGGTAACGTTTCCGCGAACGTGCGCCACGATCGCGTCACCGCGTTTCAAGAAAGCGGCAGCCCGAACCAGTTGATGCTGTTAACCACGCGCGTAGGAGGCTTAGGTATTACGTTAACCGCGGCAACGAGAGTGATCATTTTCGATCCAAGTTGGAACCCGACGACTGATAACCAATCCGTCGATCGTGCGTACAGAATTGGCCAAACGGAAAACGTCGTCGTGTACCGCATGATTACGATTGGAACCGTCGAGGAGAAGACGTACCGCAAGCAAGTGTTCAAACAAGGTATCGCTAATGACGCGCAGAAAGGTGGGGGCAACGAAGACTTCAGTCCATCTAAAGAGAGTAATAACGAAGGAGAGGAGGACGAGTTTAGATACTTCTCGACAGCGGAGACGGACGGGAACGTCGTGTTTACATTCGATGTAAAGAATTCGGAAGTATCGAGCACAGCAAAAACGCTCAACAGTTTACACGCTCACCATCGAGAGTACGACGAACAATTGAAGCGAGAGCTGGAGTCCACGAAAGGGATGTTTGAAGTTTCCGATCACGATTTGCTGTTTTCGCAAGGTGACTCGACGGCAGCGGGTAAAGGAGCAGCTAAAGTACCGGATTCAAAGTTAGGCGGCGGCGGCGGCGGGAAGAAGAAAGGCTCGTCGAAGACCGGTAGCGGAGGAAGTGGCGGCGGCGGCATTCTCGGTAGTAAAGGAAACGCGAACAACGCGAATTGGGGCGGCGCTGGATTACTCTCCTCCTTGGCCGCCAAAGCTGATGCCGTCGCGGTCAACGTCAAACGACGAGGGAGCGACGCTGGAGAAGAGCGAGACGAAAAATCCGTCGCCGTCGCTCGCCTTCAAAAGTTACAGAAAGAGGAAACGCGAACGAACGAGTTGCTTTCCAACCAAATATTGTTATCGAGACTTCCCGATAACGGCGAGCGCGCGCAATTAAAGAAACAAGATTTAGAAAAGCAAATAGAAGATTTGACGCGATCCATAGAATCCTTGTAATTACTTCTTCTTCTAGTAGATGAGAAAAACAAAAGCTACCTACTAACCATAAATACTACTACACGTTCGCTACAGACGACGAAAACTCTTAAAACGCAGCTTTGATGACTTCCGCAACCTCTTCACAACCTTGCATGGCCAACTCCTCCGCTTTCTTCAACTCGTTCGCGTTTCCCCACCTCCCAACCGATAAAATATTGGTCACTTTCTTCACCCTCGGCATGTACGCCACCGTCACCGCGCTCACCGCTTTCCTCGCAAACGACGTCTTCTTCCTACCGCTATTCTTCAAACTACTCTTACTCTTCGCGTCGTTCGTATTATTATAATCTTCAACTAACCGAACCTCCCCGTCCTCTTCGATAACTGCCGTGCACGCGCACAAAATATCCCTCACTTCCACCCTCGCGTGCATCAACGCTGAACTCGTCGCTAAAACTAACCCTCTTAACTCGTCCCCATTTGCGTCCGCCACCACGCATCTCACCTCCACCACCGCTTTCGGGAAGGATTCGAGCACAACTACCCCTCTTAAGCATTTCGTCAACTTTTCCGTCAAATCCATCTCAACATCTTTATACTGAGAAGACGACTCGAGCGACTTAAAAGCAAACGAGGCCAGAGTCACGGACACGTCCAAAGTGCCTCTTAACTTCGACACGCGTTCGTCTTGCGCTCTCGACGTGGTCTTCTTGGGACCGAACACGGAGACGAAAATTTTCGTCGTCGTTCGTCCATCTCCGAGCTGAATGAACGCGGAGCCAGAACTGTTCGTGATTGGGTTTAAAGAGAGAAAGACGGAAGAATTATCGTCGTCGTCGTTTATTTCCTCTTCGTCTTTAACTTCTTCTGATTTTAATGGTGGTGGCATCCTCGTTCGCCGTTTTTAAACGATGATTTATGATGAGTTTTAGAGCACTTTTAAAGGGAGAATTTTAAGAATTTTACTTATATTTACACGCAAACACGCTAGACATCATCATCATCATCCTATTGATTGAATGACTCAAAAATCCTCACTCATCGAGCGTGCCGTTGCAACTGGTCGCTATTCGGAATGATGACCTTTTCTCCGAACATGTTCGTCGCCGTCGATGGCGTTTCATTTTCTTGCTTCTTTTTGTTATTGAACGCTTCTCGTTGTTTTTTCATCTCCCTTACGCTCCCGTCTTCAAACTTGGTTTTGATGTGATTGCTGAGAGAAGCGCCACCCATGGCGATGAGGACTTCAGTTGGTATGTATCCAGGTTTCGGGCGTTCCATGGGTTTCGGGATTAAACGGTCTCGCTCCGGGATCGGGTTCGTGTAGTTGTTGACGTCGTGTCGAGGCGCTCGTAACTCGTCGTTTGCGTTCCCTCTTCTGTTGTGTTGGTTGTAGACGTTTTCGGCTTCCGGCGAGCGGTTGGAGACGCGGCGTTCGTACTGGTCGCGAGGGTCCACGTAGTTTTTCAAAGCCTGCGTGCCTTTGAACTCGTATCCCATTTCGCGGCGACGCTGGCCTGGGGATTTGTAGGAGCCCCACGATTCGTTTCTGTCCCACTCGGGCTGGGATCCACCCAGTCTCGAGGCCGAAGAAGAATTTTCATAGTAATCGACATCAGACGGGCGAGGAACGTGCGCTCGCGGATCGACGATGGGGATTTCCGGCGTCCAAGAATCGTACGCTTCTCTCGCGGCGCGTTTAGACGGCGAGGATGGTGGTCGAGTCGGATGGACCATGGGAGGCTCGTACCGTTCCACCGCTTTGCGTCGTTGTTGTTGTTGCGGTTGTTGATATTGTTGTACAGGTTGTTGCTGTTGATAGCTTTGTTGTTGCTCGTTGCTGTTGATGATGTATTCATCATGATGTTGTTCATAGTTCGTGATGACATTTTGTTGAGTTTGTCTCGGTGGTGCATTACCACCATTCTTCTTCTTTTTAGTAGTACTCTTCTTCTTCCTCCGCGCGTAATTCGCGTTGGCGCTCCTAGTACTCGCCCCCCCGAAATCGGCAAACGCGCTCGCCGCCACAAAGAACCCACTCATAACGCTCGCGAAAACCGCAAATCCGGACAGTATCACCCCACCCGTTGTCATCCCCGTCGCCAACTGATACACTTGACTCAACATCGTGTACCTCGCGCTGTTCATGCTCGCCGCGGCGACGCACGCGCATATCGCCGTGAGCGGCACCGTCGTCTTGAGCGCGGCGAAGCATAATTCGAACCAATCGCGAGCGGCGGCGGAGAGCGAAGACGAAGAAGAAGTAGAAGAAGGGGAAATCGCGATACCACCGCCGTAAAAGTCGTTTCCATCATTTCGTTGTCGTACGTGTTGTTGTGGTTGACGATTATGGTCGTCGCGAGGAGTATTCTTGAAGAAAAAATCCTCCTCCTCGTTTCCCGTTGGTTGCCACCCACCGTTGATATTTGTCTCGGGTTTTCTTCCGTCGTGCGGCCTTCCTGGGAGTTCATCGTACGTCGGGTACTCTCTCGCAAACGCACGTAAACGCAGTTTTCTGTTAGTATTAGTAGTATTCGCGTCCTCGTCCCCCGTTCTCCTTCGTCTCGTCACCACTCGCTTTCCTCCTCCTCCGGGGTTTCTTTTTCCATTGACTCCCCCGAGAACACTTTTGCTCGTTTTTATCAACATTTTATTATATAGTATACGTTTTAATGTGTATATCTACTACTACTAAAAAAGAACGCTCTGTCTCTGTCTCTGTCTGAATGAATGGACAGTGAAAGCGCTCGCTTCTTCTTGGGATTACAGAGAGAGAGCTCGGCACGCAGAGCAGTCGTATCTGTTTGTCTGTCGTGAAATGTTTTCTTTTTTAATGTGACGAACGTTTTTTTCTTTTGGATTTTTTTTTACCCAACTTCCTTCCCCCTTCTTTTCCTCGATCAGACCTTCTTTTTGTACAGTTGTTTTGAGTGAAAAAGCGCTCCGATGTTTACAAAAAACAGTAAAATCAATCCTCTTCTTCTCTTTCTTCGTCTCTTTTCATCTCTCTCTCGTCCTTGTTCGCGTGTTGCGTGACGATGGAAATTTTTTGATGCGACGATGGTATCGAAAGAAGAAGAGTCAAAATCAACTCTTCTTCCGAAAGATTTCGACCCGCGCGTGATGCCGATGTGGCTGCTCCCGCCGCCGTCGGCGGAGATTCTCTTTCGCGGTCCACCGAATTTAGTAGCACAACAACCTTTGTCTGTTTCATCTTCTCTTTCTTGGGAAACGTTCGTGTCTTGGCCGCCGCCGGAGAGGAGGAGAAGGAGGAGGGAGAGGGAGAGGAACAAAAACGAGAATTTGAGCGCGAACACGTCTAATATCGTGTTCTTTAATAACAATAATACTAACGATGATGATGATGATGAAAATGATGAAGAGGAAATGGTGGAGTTTGCGTTGGACGAAAGGTGGGCGAAACGATTCGCGGAAACCGAACGCAAGAGACGAGAGCGAAGGAAAGCGCGCGAGAGAGAGAAGAGGGAAGAACAACCGGTGAGCGGGAGAGTAGAGCGAGCGCGAGCGAAAGCAGAGGAGACCATGCGGACGTGGGAAGCGTTGGAATAGTTTCGTATGATAAAGGATAGTAATTGACGTAAAAAAATAGAATAAATAGTGTCACCATCCAGACATCATCGATAAAGCACGTTTTGAATCTTTTCCTCCCCTTTTTTAATCTTCGTTTTCTTCTTCCTTCTTTTCTTCTTTCTTCTCCTCGGGCTTCTTTTCTTCCTCCGTCGGAGTGGCGGCGGCGGCGGCGACTTCGGAAACCGGTTTCGGTTTCGGCGGATTTTTCTTCGCCTCTTCCAAGCGTTTCTTTTCCGCATCTTCGGCTTCCTGTCTCATTTTAATCGCGTCCAACTGCTCTTGCGACATTGGTTTTTCCTTCTGCTCCTCCTTCTTTTCTTCGACGAGTTTTGACGCCGGAACCGCATCTGGTGCGACTTTTTCAACCTTCTTGACTGATTTCGCCCCGATGCCAAAGAAGCCTTTACCTTCGCCGGATTTGTTGGTTCGTTTGTACGCGCGCCATCGCTTCAAGACGACCGACGCGGCGCTTCTTTCCGCCGCCAACGGCCAAATGTTCGACGGCATGTACCCTCGCCACGCACCGGAGTCTAAAAGTTCCTCGACTGATTTGTGTTTGTCCAAACCCAAATCGCCTTCGTGCGCTTCTTTGACTTGTTGCGCGCGAATGACGCCCATTCGTGCTTTTTTGATGTCCTCTTCGGTTTCGCCGACGTTGTCGACGTACATTGGTCGTTTTAGAGCAATTTGTAACAACTCTCTCGAGCGCATCGTTTGCAAGATGGTAATCACCGGGATCGGGACCAACCAGATTCGGTATTCCTCCGAGCCGTACCCCAATGTGGGCATGCCTAAAATCAACACGATTTGCGCGAAGAACAACGTGAAGATCATTTGACGCACGAGCCAGGCCCACATGGCGATGTCGCCCATATACTTTTGCAAATAGCTGTACACGTACATGTGCTTACCGAAAATGTACATGGTGTAGAAGAAGACGAACGCAAACGGTAAGATAATTGGTGCGATGACGCAATAAATCATCGAAATGAAGAAAATCATCATCGCTTGCGGCGGGACGAGCATCATCGGCGTCGCCTTCGGTGTCGCCCATTCGACTTTCTTCTTCTTTGGAGGCCATTGTAAAGAACGAACGCGGTACATGAAAGATTTCACAATGTAACCACCAATAGAACCGATGTTCAACAACTCCATGATCGTAGACGTGGCCGTTCTCATGATTATAAACTTGATGAAGTAGGTGGACGTGGCAATCATTTGTCTCGTAAACGTGTACGCGAACAAGTGAGGTTGCTGCAACCAATCTTCCAAATCGAGCCACAGCTCTCTTTCGGACATGTTCCCAACGACCAAATTGACGATGACGATATAAAAATACGTCGAGGCGCCAAAGGAGTCCATCAAAGAGTACGAGGTCAAACCCGTCATACGACTGGTAATCGACGCAATCATACCGGCGACAGCAATCAAGACGGAAAGCAACACCGCAATCATGATGGAATACAAGGTTTCCCCGTACTCTTCGCCGACATATTTCACGATTTCATCCTTGTAATCGTTGAACAATTTTGTCGCGTACGAGACTGGGAACATGAAGAAGATGGTGATGAAAATGGTAAAGAACCGAATTTGGTTCGTTTTCCAATCTCTCACCGGTTTCGAGCTCGCGACGTTATGCCATACCAAATCGGACGGACCAGGCGCTTGCATCGTTTGCCATTGGCCAAACTGGTCGTCAATCTGTACGGAACCCATGACCAAAGCATCTTTTTGATCTTTGAAAACAACCACGGCACCGGCGGCAGGTTCGATGGAGTTGATTTCCTTTTCGCGAACGGCGTTGAACTTCTGGAAGAACTTTGCCTCTTTCTTGACGTACTTCGTGTAACCTTTCGTCGCTTGCTTCAATTCGAATCGCAAAATACGGGCGCTTCGAGAAGAACCTTCGAAAGACTTCGGGTCGACCTGTTTGTGTTTCGTTAATTCGTTGTACGCTTTCGTGTACTGAATCATGTAGTCCTGCACCGCTCTCCACCTGCGCGCGACGGCGTCCAACTTTCGCGTATCCGAGGCCAGCATTTTAAAAGCAATCTTGTCTGGACCGACAATGCGTTCGACTTTCGAGGTTAATATAGAATCAGTTTCCCAACGCATCAACGCTCGAACGCGTCCGTCGTGGGCAAAAACGACATCCGCAGCGGATTCTACGCCGCCTTCGTCGCCGCCTTTGTGACCTTTCTCCATGGCGCTACCAATTAAACCTTTCCAATGTTCCTCGTCTTGCGCGAACTTCTCGCCCATCTTTTGTTGCACTTGCGCGAGATTCGCCAAACCTTTGAATCGCCCATAGATCGACGTCGTCTCTTCCTCCTTCTTTAACTCCTTCCCGAGTTTGTCTTGCATCGCGGCAATCTTTTTCATTTGTGCGTCGCTCATTTCCGTCGTCGGGAACGGCGAGGTGGTGTATCTCGGAATATCCGTGATGACCACGGCGTGCGATTTGATGCCAATCTCTTCCGGTTTCAAGTTCCACATCAAACGCGCAAACTTGACGCACTCGCGTTCGATGAGTTTCACCAAAACGACCGATAATAAAACCATCTCGGCGACGACTAATTGCCACGTCAAGTGACTCTTCGCCGACGCCATAGAGATTTGACGCACGTTTCCATTCAAAGCGGCGTCGATGGTCGCTTCCGTGCCGCTCGTGGCTTCGTCACTGTCCACGAAATAAAAGTACACCAAAACCGGCGTGCAAAACACAGAGGCGAACAAAAAGAAAATGGAGCACATGCGAAACCATCTCAAAACCATGTATTCGTCCAAAGTCATGTGCGAGCGTAAATACGGCATGTCCATTCGTACCGCGTGCCACAACCACGCCAAACCTAACATTCCAGTCGGCGCTGGCGGTAAATCTGGATATATGGAATAATCCGGATTCGTTCGATCCAAATGCGCGCACGGATCGACCACTGATTTCAGCCAAGGTCTCCCGCGCAAGAATAAGAAGATCATAAACGCGAACCAAAACACGATGACCAACGCACCGACGTACTTCGCCGCGTCTACCCCGCTCAAACTTTCTTGGCAATTACCGCCGTCCGTGCACTCGTATTGAAACACGCACGCGACGCCGGTACCGACCGTCCCGATACCTTCTTGCGAATACGCGCCGGAATACCCAGTGGCGTAGTAGCCTTGCCCGTTATTACAGTGGAAACATACCATTAAACTCACATCTGGACACCCTTGTAACGTCATTCTTTCCGCGCTTCCCGTGGTGTTCGTATACCCGGCGAACGTCGCCGAACCGCCGGCACTAATCGCCACCGTCGGCATCGTGCTCGTTGAATACAACGTTTTCACCGTGTTATCCCCGCCAAACATGGAAGAATCTTGAAACGCGCAATTCATGCACCCAACCGGGCAAAGACACGATGTCTCCACGCCGCCGTCGTTAAACGCGAGCTGGACGGTGGCCCAAGCTCCGCTCGAGAGAAATTCGCTCGTCTCTTCAGCCGCTTGGACGAATACATTAATTCCACCACCAAAATTGGTGTTAATACTCGTCGTCGTCAAAGGCGCGTTGTTGAACAGGCACGACGATAACGCCAGAAAACAAAGAAGCGCAAATCGGGAAATCATCATTGGAATCGTCTCGTTCGTACTCTCTCTCTCTCTCTCTTCTCAGGACGAGTAAATAAATAAATATAAATACTGTACCGGGTAGGGCAAAAGATTTTTTCTGAGGGATTGGAAACGAACCAAAATTACAAAAATATTTCTTCTTCTTCTTCTAAACAAATACACTACGGTTAATGAACTCTCTCTCTCTCTCTCTGTTTCTGATGACGACTTTAACGATACAACGCAAAAGATTAACCTCTCCGCTTGCTCAATCGCCAGGCGTCTTTTTCGTTGAATCTATCGAAGAGCGGTTCTAACTTTTCCATGCGCTTGCGCTTGCTCATGATTCTGGCGTCCGCTTGTTTGAAAAATCTCGGAGCGAGTTCGACGAGCCATTTCGGGTCGATGGCGACGCATTCGCGCATGTACTCTTTGGACGTCAGGACGAGTTCGTGGTAAACGACCCAATCTGGTTGGCGTTGAAATAAAGAGGAGGAGGGGTGGATGTATGTTGGGGTGTTTTCGACCAAGGTTTTGAAGCCTTCTTGCGGATCTTTTTTGGCGGCGTGGAAGAAGAAACCGGAAGTGATGGCGCGGCGGATGCGGTTGAAGTTGCGACCGGCCGAGGTGACTTCTAAGCGGTAGCGATCCATAATTGTCAACAGTTGTTTCCGAACGTCTTGCGCACGACGCAACGAGCGTGCTTGAAGGTAGTTTTCAAAACACCACGGCGAGGAGAAGTTGTTTGCTTTCCACGCTTCGTAGACGGTGAGCAACGTGAGATGGTCGCCTTCCGGTTGGAAGAATTTCGCTTTTTTCTGATCGGCTGGGCCTTGCTTTTCTTTCGGACGGTAGAAGATGTTTTGCGCGGAAA
>Ga0257106_1001034_pt1 | contig 14530 bp, 12 predicted proteins | sample LP_taG_3_FD_190177 | JGI IMG/M metagenome (GOLD analysis project Ga0257106, IMG submission 190177) | Marine microbial communities from Northeast Subartic Pacific Ocean, Canada - LP_J_2011_P26_10m | ecosystem: Environmental > Aquatic > Marine > Oceanic | place: Canada: Northeast Subartic Pacific...
TCGTTTTGCATCAAGATATCCTGCAAGCCCTTTACGAACGAGCTCAAGTTTTGTGTTTGCCTCAATCAAGGACTTTAACATCGCAGGGTGCTCCGATAAACTCAAAACGGCAGGGTGTTCCAGAATAAAAAAGATGGCCGAGCGCCACACTTGATCCATCTCATCGAACAGCACTGCCTCAACTGGCAGTTGAAGAGCAACATCATCTCCAGTCTTGAAGATAGGCTCAAGGTACAACCATGCTGCTTCAAGTGCAAGTAGTTCGTCAATGGTCTCCTGTAGCTTTGTCAACTTTGTTTCCCACCCTGCAGCGCGTCTGGCATGAGGCCGTACATATTTATTGCCTTGGATTGTTTGAGTTCGCAGAATTTGATTGTCCAGTTCCTATGACAACAGATGCAAGTCATCGAAAGAAGGAAGCATTTATGAAATTGAGTTTAGGATGACAATTATGGAAGATCAAATCGAGCATACAAGTATTCTCGTCAATAAATTGCACCTGTTGAACATCTTCAGTGCCACATAGCTTATAGAATCCGCGCCACGCCTCAGCTGCAAACACCGCAGTGGTCCACGCGCGTTCCATGTATTCTAGCTGCTCTTCGAGTGCATGTTCATGCCCAGCGGCGACGCAAGTCTCTTCAATCACGCCAGCGTAGTGCTGCAGGCCAACATCGAGCATCTGCAACAAATTTGAGGTTTCAGTTATCTCAAGCGACTCGAGGCGCGTGCTTTTTTTAATCTGCGTCCAATGTCGTTCCTTCATGCCTGGCTGGCACACCAGACGCAGTAATGGAAGTTGCTCTTCATCAAATATCTTGACTTCCTGCTGCAGCAGCTTTCCAGCACGTGTAGGCGTAGCACGAGAGTCCCCCCGCTCTTCCAGCTCACGTACGGCAGCTCCCAAAGCGGCTCGCAATTCTACAGTGGAACGTTCTGCGTCCTGCGCGTCAATTGTACTGAGAGGATCATGCTGCCAGTGATTGATCTTTTCGACCCATTCTTTTACAACGCCCCAGAGCTGCGCGAGCGGGGCCAATGCCCTATCAACGATGTTTAGCCGGGTCTGGTTATCAGTCAGAGCCAATTGCAGCAGTTTTTCTTGCCGTTCAATGTCGTTAGCATCAGTTCGCATGCTAGAAAGAGACTCTTGCACTGCAACGATGCGCTTGTAGATTGCCTGAACCTCTGATGGCGTGAGTGATCCAGCTTCTGCGATTTTCTCGATCCGCTTCTCCAGATTTGTCGCCTCTCGACTGAGTGCCTCCTGCTGCCCTTCAACAAGCATTTCCAAATGCCGCTTTCGAGTCTGTTGGACCTCATGGGAATGAGTCATGCTTTGTCTGACGGACGCCGGCCACCGACACGTAGTCACGAGGATTGCTGCGTCATCTCGGGATAGGCTCGCACGTGCACAATCACTTTGGGTCTGAGAGAGCAGAAACTGCACTCGTTCGTGCACCTGTCCTGAATATTCATCCATGAGGCGCGTTAGTGTGTCAATACAACGTGTCGAATATTCTTGTAACGCACGCAGCTCATTGCAGTCTACGGGTTCTACTTGCAAATGATCCACAACCTCACTATATTCTTGACATATCGATACCATGTGCGCATGATTATCTGCAGCAACTGATTCAGCAACAAGATAGCGGAGGGAGTCTGTTATGTACACCAAACCCTCCTTGGAATCAATACTTGTAATAGAAAATAGGGGCTCGTGCACGATATTTGCAGTTGAGGTGCGTACAGAAACACCGAGTTCAACAAGCCGCGAGCAGAGACGCGCTAGACGATCTAGAGATCCAGTCGTCTCACCACCGCCCTTTGCACGTGCTAATACCTCCGAGCGCACCTCTGTATCCACGGTTCCATCGAGTAAGGAACGAAATGAATCAAAACGGGCCACCAGTTTAAGTAATCCCTGAAAGTGATGCGAAAGTGCCTTGTGGACACACGCACGCGTCTGGGAAACCAACTCATCATCATGCGCAACACCACAAATATGCAGTTTTGGTGGACGCGGTGATTCGCTAGTTCGCCCAGTCGCCCCTGGCTGTGGTAGACCCCTCATAGATGCTACCAGGCAATCAATTGCCACATCGGCTTGAATATTAAGTTCAGCGAGGGAGGGGTCAAGACGAACAATATCACGAGGAATGTTCTTCTGATCTCGTGAGGAGTCGTCAGTGACTTTGTTGAGCAGCAGTTGTAGCTGGAATACAGATAGCCTACTTGAACCTGTCGCATCAAACGAATTGAAAAAAGCAGCGAAGGCTCGTAAGGAACTTTCGCATAAGACACGCAATTGTCGAGACATCAGCACGACGGCAGCGTCACAAGTGCGACTAAGACGGGAGGCACGAATTTCCATGCCATTGTCATCATTCAATGTCTCCGTGCACCCCATCATGTTCATTTTTGCTATGGACGTATCGATGTCCCGTGGTACGCCCTCTAGTTCGATTCGGCGAGATTTTAGCGCTTTGCTCATATCGGGGTTTTCCGACTTTTGTTTCATTCCTGTTACAGCAAAATTCTGTTCATGCGTCGCTCGCCTGTCATTGTGATTTCGCTTTTCGCTTTGAAGGGCAAAGTATGTGGAATCGGTCAAAGAGCCCGAAGCCTGGCATAGCCATCGCGTTCGAAGCACATCTAGAGCAGAGGCAGTACGGGAAACAATATGCGCACTGAATGCGCCAAGAGTCATTGGCAAGCGCCTGCAAAAATCAGACGATCCGACATCAGTGAGCAACATCTCGCAGTATGCAGGGTGCATCACGGTCGAAGACTTTTCGGTGTCTCTAGATGATAGGAAAGACAAAAGTTTCTGGCGTGCCGGCATTGCAGGGCTGACATCAGGGCACATGAGCTTAATTTTGCTATCTGGTGTGAGCGACTGGGACTCTCGTACTCCGAGTAGCCACAAGCGCTGCAAGTCAGTCTGCACGCGTTCGATCACACATAATTCTTCTTCTAGCTGTACGTACGAAAGCTGCAGACGGCTTCGCGATACTCCAGTCTGACGATGGACGCGCCAGGTGAGTCGATGAAATCTTGAATCAATCCAATGTGCGTTGGGGTCGATGGGGGCTGGTGACAGCGAGGACGGCTCAGGGGAAGAATGAGTAATACGTTCAGTCATCAGAGGTGAACACACTAAACCAGCGGCGGAGGCTGCTGCGTTGCGAGCAGCTAACCGAGCATTGTTGGAGGCCTCATGGGCAGCGGCGGCAGAGCTATCAGCACCTTCACAAAAGCTGTTTTGGTGTAGATCTTCATCGAGACTGCACCCTAGGACACCGAGTGGAGGACGGCGATGGAGCAGCTCATATTCCACGCAGGCACGAGCAACCGCCCTCTTATACTGCCATCTCACAGATTCCATCATTTCTGTAATCGATGTCTTTATGACAACAGCATGCTCCTCTAACCCCACGCTAGATGCGATGGCCGCGGTGATACGACCATCAATCTCGGCCAGAGGCCGATGCGCACCCCCGCCAACCTGCAGAGCACCACCGTGAGTTGTATTATCGATCAAGGTCTGTTTCATGCTTGTTTGATGTTGCAGAAACCTTTGATGGTGCAAGAAGGACGGCGAGGCAGTCTTTGGAAGCTCTCTGGGGTTCGCTGAAAATGCTGACCTTGCAGCAGGTGCTGTTATAAGACGCCGCTTTGTGCAGAGGAAGTGATTGCTAGCCTCGGGCTCTTTATCAATGCCAATTGTGTGTTCTACAACGTCGTTGCGTGCTGCGGTGCTCGCGATTGTGCGAGCTCGCATCATAGTCAGAGCCCGTGCAGTTGGAGTGTGATATCTCCCTACTCTATCCAGTGGTGTGGAAGCCGTTGCACTATCAATGCGGCCTATACACCAGGAGTCATCCGACTCGTAACGACCAAACAGACATTCAGTGTCTGCAAGTAGAAGTGATAATGCACTACCGTCGTACTGGTTCGATCGGCGCAATTCTTTAGCACTGCGACCACGGCGAGCAAAATCTGGGAGACTATATGACTCATCGGACATTTTGCGTATCTTGCACGACTCTGATGGTTGGCTGCGAGCCATGATAGAGACTTTCAGCAAGTCGACCTGTCCATGAAGAAAACCTAGGCCTTGCGAAGAGTCCATACGGCGCAACGCTTGATATGTGGCTGAGGAAGGTCAAAATGCAACAATCTTGATGCAAGCCTGAAACGAGATATCAGCCGAGGAAGTTAAAAACCGTTCAAATGGCCATGTAAACCACAACTTTGGAGGCCTCGTTCTCGGCCCCATGGCCACCGAGACCTCTGGTTGTTGTTGCATCTGAAAGAGACCAATGTCGCCTTGTGCGCTGGGCCATTAACTCAAAATCTTCACCCGCCTCGAAAAGCTGCGGCATTTCAACGTTCCTCAGCCACACATACGGCTGGGCCTCCGTCAAGCTCCCCTACAATGGTATCCGTCTACGTTAGCATTTCCGTCCACTTGGCCTTTCGTATCTCCCACTAGCCTGAAGCTAAAGGAAGCAAGGTAAACTCTCCCCTCGAAGGGAGGCTGAGCTCAATTAAATTAAGAATGCCAGAATAAGACCTGCTGCCTTAGAGAAAAAAGGTCATGCTAGTTAGCTAACTAGGCAGCGGAGTTGCCGTCGTAGGTGAGCTAACATATCCCGCCGGCGGGATATGTTCAACGCCGCTTCAACTTGGGCTTCATTATGCTAAGGGTCCAAGGCCCACCGTGGCGACCTCGCCGCGGCGCCAAGCACGGCGGTGTCGCGCCATTTCAAACGTGCTCTGTAGAATGCGCGTAACAACGATGATCACGATGGTGATAGTGACGATGATTGAGGTTAGTGACCTGCCTTGGTGGATGGTTTCTCGCTGGTTGCTGTGCCCCGATGGACATGGTAATGAGGGTTTTACAGCCTGAGTTGCGGAATGCGCCCGCTGGTACTTAAATAACTGGTTTGTTAAGCTCAGTCCTCGCATCATACAAGCAGCTAAGATAGAAACCGACAATAAACAGCGACTCCGGGCAGCATTAAACCAACAGCAGCAATAGCGGACTTTCGCGGGTCCAGCAATTTACCGTAAGTTGCCCCGGACCCGGCGACCTACACCACGGCTTACGACCCGGGGCCAGCACAGGCGACTAACAAACGACTTATGGAGCTTCATGTCCAACCACGGGAGTCGGAAGTCGAGTGCACCGGGCACCTAGGCGCCGTCGTGGAATTCGCCACCCACGCTGGACGCAGCCCGGCCTACTGGGGCATGCGCGGGGTCAAGCGCGGTGGCTTGTTTGACGGCGGTGCCGCCCTCCCGTTTTGGTGTCACTGTCGTTTCTTCTTCTTCATTTTGGCTTTCGCTTCCTCGTGAGCGAGCTCACTAGCCGACTTCAGTTCCTTTGGCTTCTCTGCTGTGATCTCGCCTGTTTTGGTGTGTTTCCAGGCTGGCTTACCGTCGACTTCAACCTGTTTCCACATGGTTTCGGACTTGGGAGCAAGGCCCATGTAAGCATTTTTCCGTTCTTCATCACGCATTGCTTCCCTTGCTTCCATGGACATACCCTGCCGAATAGCCTCACGTTCAGCCTTCTTTTGGCGAGCTTCGAGTAAAACTTGCCAATCCCAGGTCCACCACTTAATGCGTTCCTGCAGCACATCGTGGTTTTTAGACCATTTCTCAAGTTGTCCTGCAGTCCGGGGGAGCCAAGGTCGGAACCGCTTTGCTAGGACTTTTTGTTGATGCCCAATTCCAATGTGAAATCCGCGGTAGCGTTTGATTACGCCCTGCGTGAGTTGGTTCTCGTAGGACGTCCGTCCAAGCGCAGTCCACAACCTGCCTGCCCGAGATTGTGGAGGAAGTCGATACAGACACAGTCCCCCACCTTCTCCCACCAACGAAACCCTAGAATGGCCCTTGCCAAGCCAACAGAAACGGAGCTGCAGGCTTTCTTTGGCTACGGCATCTGGACGTGCAGCATGAATACGACAGAGGCGCTTTCCAATGCGAATGCGATCATTTTGACGCACGAGCCCACGAAGGTCGTGCGAGACGGCAACATATTTTTCACCGGCTTCAGGAAAGGCACGGCCTGGCAGTCGTACACCACCATATATAGCCTGATCACGTAGTTCAGGAAGAGAGGCGACATCGAAGCCGCGCGAAGGACACTTCTTTGGATCGGCGGCATCGTTAGCTCTCCAGCAGACATCTGCGCCGTTTTGCGAGATAAAATAGCGGGCACGCGCGCGCCTATAGTCGAATAGCAGGTATACACGTGCAGATGTGTCTTCGTGGTGGTTTGTTGGCGGGTTCCACTGGAACTGTTAAATCAAGATATTTCATCGCTGGATTGTGCTTCCAGAGCGCAACACGCTTCACTGCAAGTTGTTCTTTTGCGTCACTACTCAAAAAGGGCGCGCGGCCTATCAGGTCTAGAAACAGATGGCCCGTGTCCAGATGACGAGAAGCGCCATTCTTTAGCTGCTGCCAGGCCTCGCGCTGGCCACGGCGTGATTCCTGAAGCTGCCGTTGCCCTTCTACTCGGCCGACAGTGGCAAAATAAGTGCGTTGAATCGTAATGGCAGCACGATTGCGCTTTGTCGGCTCCGCTGCGCGTGCAGCTTCGCGTCGATGTCTTTCAAGGACGCGCCGCGTATTGGCGCGGAATAAGCGCTCATCGCGAGCATGTATCTCTGCTGTATAGTAACCAAGACGGTCGCATGCGTGCGCGAGACGTGAGCCAAACGCATGAAGCTGTGAATAACATCCCGCACAGTATGATTCCTCACAAGGAGGGCATCGCCATCGAGCTGCGTAATCACCGCATGCAGCACACGGTTGAACCAGAGCCGTCCAGTGGTGTGGTCGTAGCTCTCTCGCCTCGTTTCGGGATTGTGTAGCGGAGACTTTGTGAGAATTTGCCTCGCGTCTTGCTATTCGTGCTGCTGCATAATCTCCATTTGCAGACGCAGCAGACGCTGCACGCAACGCGCGCTTCTCTAAGTCTTTCTCTGCGACTGATCTCTTTAAGGCCAGGCTCTTGCGCTCTATTCGCGCCTGTGTTTCTTTCGATATTTCACGTCTTCCACCTTGCCCATCGAATGGATGCCGATTGTGAAAGCAGACCTGCGCACAGCAAGTTACATGATAGACAGAGACCAGTAGAGTGGATAGAAAGCGCCGGTGAATGCGTCGCAAAGTGAGACAATGCGGCCCTCAGACGCAGAGCAGGTACCACAGGTTCGACTCGCAGGTTGCTTCCCACCGCAATCAACACACGTTGCTATGATGTGAAACCGGTGCTGCTGCCGCTTACCTCTGCGGTGAACAGCTGCCCAACACTCACCGCAATACCTACGTACAGCCTTGCTTTGTCAGCCCGAATCACATTTGAAACGAAACCTAAGCGGTATTCCCCATTTATTTTTTGATGCGCCGGACGCGTGCGGATCGGCGCACGAATCAAGACAAACCCTTTCAGCAGCCTGGACCCCGCAATATGCGCAGTCTACGACATAGGCCGTGCGCCTCGTCGGCCGCTGCGAAACACGAGTCACATCCTTATCACGCAGCAGCTTGGGTTTCACCCATGATACACGTGTCCCCAAACCTTTGGGCGCCCGCAAAAAGCGTCGCTTTGCTTTCACGTTTACGAGATCCCCCCCCGAAGTGCCAACAAACGCCCAGTAGCATACGATGCTTAGCTCGCTGACATTGTCGTCTTCTCCAATGGCTGGTGCTGCATACTGTAGGATCTCGTGATGATCGACCACATACTTCCTATACGCATGTGTTGCAAGCAGGGCCGTGGCAGCTCTTGTGGATGGTCCTCGTGCGAGCCGCTTTTGTATAATCACGGAGGCTGCTTGCTCGAGTTGTGCACGCACAGCGCGTCCCCTAGCTAATCTCTTTACTGCGGTGCAGTTGTGCGCAGCAAAAACCCGAGCCATCTTCTGTATTCTGGCTGCAGCAACTTCTAGTCTGTGCGCAGCACGCATATATAAGGCCTGCTTTATTTTCTCTGCCCATTTGAGAGGCAACCACAAGTCTACGAGGATGGTGAGTGCACGTGCCGCGCGCGTGTCAACCAAGAGTCCGCCCTCGAAATCACGCACACCCGGACGCAGGTCTGCGCTGACGCAGTCAAGACACGCCTAGGGAAGGTTGCGATAATCTCATCAAATGTTGAGCTACTTGAATAAAGCCCCAGGATAAGCCACTGAAGACACAGTAGGGAGCAAGAAATCTCTCAAAAGAAATCGTCTTCTCACCACGGTCCTTCTGCTTGGCAAAAATAAGCTCGTAATCATTGGCCTTCATGGCTCTAGCTGAGTCCTTGCGTATTGAGCGACCCCGACTCGTTGCCGCTCTCTCCCCCCCAATCATTGCGCCAGGTGTGTCCCTAAAAAGCCGAACAAATTCAGACGATGCCATCTTTGCGCCGGCACAGTGTCGTTGTTTCACAACCACAGCATTATTAGTGAAAGCACATGTCTTGTACTGCGCTGCACCACCTCTGAATAATCTCTGCTGTTGTTGGTGTTTACCGGACGTGTCTTCAGGTGCTGGATGTGTACCTGCACACACGGCCTCACGGCCTCATCAATCTTATTTTCCCAGTGTCAGGAGTGACCACCAGGCACCGGAACAATGCGACAATAATGTGCAAAGACAGCCTGAAATTCACCCCGATACTTGGCAGAGGCCCTGTAAGACTCGGCACATAGTTCCGCTCGAGTGATGCGACGGCACCTTGTGAGCTTAGCATGTGCATGAACAATGTCTTCATCACTGATGGTAGCAGCCGTGCGGAGTTCCGCGGCTAGTCGAATTGCGGCATGACGACGCACGCATGTCTGGACCGTGGTGGTCGGGCCATTCAAACGGCGCCGGCGCACGCGGCGTGGACCGATATCTCTGACGATTGCTCTGACCCGCACGGCGGCCTGGAGGCGGACTGCAGCTGTCTGCCTCGCAGAGGTTCGACGAGCAATGGCTCGTCCCCAATTGCCACGCACAAATTTTTCGATTGTGGTCGCATGAAGAGCTTTTAGTTTGATCTGCCCGTCATGACGAGCTATCCAACCGCGAAGTAATTGCTGTGTAAGAATAATCGCACGTTCTCTTCTTATTGCCTCGGCTGCACGCAAACTAAGCCGCGCATGAAGAACGCGAGAGCGTACTCGGACAGCGCACCGGTGAGCACGAAAAGCCCCGGCAATCCTCGTTGCCGCCAGCTCGCGTTTGATCCTCTGAGACAATTCGCTTGGTATACCACCGGCATCTGTTGAGGCGACGAGCGCAAAACGAAAGGCTCGAGCAAGAACACGTCGCCATTGGGAAGACAAGGATGTTTCCTGGCGGATGCTGGACTGCAAGCCTTCATTGTCATGAAGTCTCAGCGCCGTAAGCCGATGCGTCCGAAATTTGCGTTGAGCAGCGATATTCACTTGGGAATCAAATTGCAACTGCGCCAAAAATCCTTTCGCAGCCCTTGTGCGATACTGAGTTTGTGCCCAAATTGCGACATCAGTCCTCAAACGAGTCACCTACATACGAGAGATAAGGCATACGTTTGAAAAGCCTTCAAGAACGCCGGGAAGACGCACATCCTTCCCCGCAGCCCGGCGATGACGACGCTTTGCACGTGCGTTGAAGCGTGATATTGCCGTCCGAATGATATTGGCTTTGCGTGCCCGTAGGCGCTCCTCCGTGAAACGATGGCGACGCACGCGCATGCGGGTTCGCCAGCATTCTTGGATAATGATGACTGCACCATTTATGCGGAATTGCTCGTGGCGTGTGGAAACCCTGCGTTCTATGAATGCTGAAATTTTTGATGCACGCTCTGCAGCTAGTACCGCGCAATAGCGTTTGCGACCTCGTATCCCTCGCACACGACGTTGCAAAGAGACTGCCGCTGCAGCTCTCTGCATGTATTCAAAGCGTAATTTCACCAGTGTGAGTCTGGCTGAATGACAACGCGCACAACGCTGTACGGCATACGAGGCGGCATTCAGACACGATTGCAGTCTTAGGAGACTTCGAGTATTTTTCCCCCTGATGAAACCTTGCATGGAAACTACCAATAATTGTCGTGTTTCAACAAATCGCATTACTGCGCGACTTTCGCGATCAATTTGTGAGGCTCGTAGTACGATCCTTTCCCGTAGCTCCACACTCGCCAACCAGCGTTGAGAGGTGCGCCAGAGTACTGTGCTTGCACGACTTATGCGTTCCCGAGTCATTTCTACCGCGATCATCTGCCACCTGCTAAATCGCCTCTGGGTCGACACAGTTTCAAAACTTTTGACCTGCTCTCTGAGCAGTTGGGCCCCGCGTTCCAGCAGCGCGGGTCTTAGCGCTGCTTGCACCGATGGCTTCGCCACTTTCACGGCTAATGTTCTGCTCACGTCTTGCATCATCTTCAACCTGAAACGAGGTCAAGTTCGATCTGTAATTTGCCAGTTTAGACATGGAGGGATACGCATCGTACTTAATTCGCTGCATAGTGGTAGGGGGCTGATTGCGAAGGGAGTTTATAGTTCGTGCACGTGTTTGTATGTGAACATCAAGGGGTGTTGGCCTGGGTCTCGTCGGAATCACAGTATGTGATATGTCAATCAATGGCGGCTTTGCAGCGATTGTGATAGTCTCAGAGGAAGAATTACAATTCACTTGGTTGGCCACGAATAGCACGGGTGGGGGTCGAAACGTTGGAAAGATAATGCCTGGGCTAGATTGTTCATAGTCTGCATCAATCATCGCCCTTTGTGTCAATTGTTCACCTACCCGTCGGACAGAATCATAGAGGCGGCTGCCCGTAGAGTGTTTTAGAGGTGTGGCATTGGTCCTGAGATCTAATTTTGACATTGGTTGGTGCCTTGCAACCATTGCTGACACCACAGAGAATTCTCGTCGTCCGAGAGAACCCAACTTCCTTCGAATATCCTCTGTCCGCGACTCCTCCTCCTCCGAGGCTTTCGGCAAACGATTAACTCGACGTTGCTCTGCCTTGGACATCATTGCTAACGTTGGGAGCGTGTTCATTGATTGGGCCGACACAGCCGCAGATGCCTGCTTCTGTGTTTTAGAAGATAACAGGAGCGAGAGAATTGTCGGTTCCGGCCTCACGGTCGTCGCCTTCGCAGGCGGTTTGGACCCGGCGCTATCACTGGCCATTGTAAAAGTAACCAGGTGGCCCGATCGCGTTAAGCGGGTCTCGATTTAATTTTAAAAAAGAGCACACTTTGCCGTCGTCGAGGTGCTCCCACCACGCGGAGGAAAATTATCCTGCTTCCGTCCATTTGGCCTTTCGTATCTCCCGCTAGCCTGAAACTAAAGGAAGCAAGGTAATTTCCTCCCTCGGAGGGAGGCTGAGCTCAGTTCAATTAAAGGTGCCAGAATGAAGGCCGACGGACCGCGCTTGGATGGCGCAGCCACTTCAGCAGGGACGGAGGATAGGGCGGGTGCTTCATTTGCGCCGAAGGAGGGTGGTGGGCGGGCTAAAAAAATAAGCCGCGCCACCTCGGGCCGTGGGAAAGCGTACAAAGAATATAGACGACCTTGCTGCCTGTTAGCCACATCATGCATCTAGAGAGCTTTCCTTAGTTAGAGGATTACACACATGACGGATCTCCTCAATCCTGAGAGTATCCCTCGTTAGGCCCCTCGGAGTCCTCTCTCCCCTCGTACTTTAATTCTCCACGGTTTATGCTAAGGGGAGTTGCGGGGCTGAACCAAAAAAGGGAATTCCTCGTAGTCAGTATAGTGAACTTGCACAAAGGACCTATCTGAATTGAGTACCTTTGTGATCCACCATCATCCCCATAATTTACACTACCCTGCTCCCTCTCTATCGCGACGTCACACTATGGAGATGAAACTGCACTTCCCCGTAACGTTGACATCAATGTTCCTTATTACCCTAGTTTGGGGTATTTCTCCCCGGGCCTAGCATCTCCACCTTCACTGACAGATACTTCAGCCCCCCCTCACTCAATTCCATCCTGATGTCAGTAGAAGCCATATGCGCTCAAAAAATAAGCCGCGCCACCCCGGGCCTCGGGGAAGCGGCGAGCTGGGAGAGGACCGCCACAGCCAGCAGTTTTATTTAGCTGGATGATGATAGGTGGTCTAAACCCACTAACTCGCTACCGGAAACATATTGTACTGCCGTAAATGCAATTTTAGCTTGGAATGAAATATGATGCAAAATCATAAGTTGCCATGGCATGCGCTATTGTTGTGTCTTCGATCAAGCTGTCTGGCATCCGAGGTGATTGCCTGGTTGCGCTCCATGGGAGGGACCGCTCATGGGCTGCAGTTGGCGGACTTCGCGGATATGGGTCGGGGTTTGAGATGCGAGGAGCGTGTCTTGGCTGAATCTGTCGTTCTAGATGTACCACAAGAGCTTTTTTTTAGCGGAGATAGCGGTAACGCACTGGCTTCATCATTTGGGGCGGATATCCTGCTAAGTGACAGCGAGGCGATTGCGTTCCAATTGTTGGTAGAGCGCGCAAAAGGTCAACAGAGTACATGGGCTCCATACCTCGACATTTTACCAAGGTCTGCCGTGTTGACACCCAAGGCGTTCAGTAAGTCAGGCTTCGAAGCTCTGCAAGATAGCCTGTTCGTAGAAACAAATCTACAGTCTCACGGACTGACAGGTGTATCTGCTCCAGGGGTCCGCGGGAGCCTCAACCTTGCCGTCCGAAAAGCCTGTGGGGCATCAGAAGTTTCCAATCTCGGGGCATGCATCGAGGCACATACTTCCAGTAAAGCATGGGCATGGGCTCTTTCTATCATCGACTCGCGCGCACTTACATTTAAAGGTGCACGCCACTTGATCCCAGTTGCAGATCTCGTGAACTACAAACCTCACCCACATGCATCAACTCGACGATTTGCTTCTGGCGATTTTTTCCTCCAGCACCATAAATTGACGCCCACTAGTATTAAGACGCTCAGTGACCGTACGTGTGAGCTGGGGGCGCAGTTTTTTGAGGATTATGGTGACAATCCCACGACAATATATGTTGAGCACCACGGTCTACTAAGCGGCGTAGAGTTGTGTCTTATGCAAGTATCATCCAATGTTCATACAAATAGCAAAGCAAATTATGAATCTGCGTAGGGTTCGTACCCAAGGAGGTGAACCCTTTTGATTGTGTGCCCATTTCTCTCCCGGCACTCAATCATGACTCAAATGAGCATGCGAATCGGTAAATGCGCATATGATGTATTTTATCACCATCTACATCTTTCACAGGCGAATCGATATGCTTAAAGCTCTTGGCGTGCGCAGCATGCCACCCTCGTGCTTCAAAGCATCGCTCGACAAGATCGATCCAAACCTGCGATATTTCTTGTGGGTCATCGACATGGATATGGAACAAATGGAAGCTTGCATTGCATCAATTGAGACTAGCTGCCAACAGCGCCTCGCGATTGATGCTCGAATCAAACCAGTGACGTAGGCCAACCTTCGCCAGACTGCGAGTATGCATTCACACCGCCACCACATGATGCCCCGGCGCTGGTCTCCAGTTTGTTGGATGTCGTCTCAAATCACCCCCTAACTCAAACGACGAGCATGGAGGATGATACACGCACGCTATCAAATGGTGGGTTGAGCAGAGATGTGTCTCTTGCTGTGCAGTTCCGTCGTTCTCGCAAGGCGCTTCTTAGCCAGCTTGTGTATGAAGCCGAAGGGGTGCTCGATGCAAATTCGAAGCCCAACTACCAGTCGAGCATGCCAAAAGAGGTATCCGTAGCTGCAACTTGGAATCTTGTTCTTTCGCAGAATGGGACCCTCCTGCACCCGCTCGGGTTGCGAGTCCAGGCCTTCAACAGCTGGGCGAAGTCGATGAACTGGCCACAGCTTCACATTCAGGCAGCGGTACTTTCATCTCACGGTGGTCGCGTTGGCACGATAGCCACCAAAGCTTTATACAAGCGTGACGTCTACATTGAGATTCCCGAAAGCAGTCAGCTTTAGCGTAATATTTTGTTTCGTTTCTGACTCATTACATTTGCCTATCGGAATGAGGCATACTTTCCATCCAGGTTGTCTCGGGATCAAGGCAGCTCGACGCGCGCTTGGCGCAGCTGCATTATATATGGACGACTTCCAGGCGCTCATCTTCCTCCTATTGAAGAACGTACTCGCAAATGTCGGGAATGACCCCGGGACCGCAGATGCAAATGAAAACATATTTGCCCCCTACCTTGCAAATTTCTGTGTGGTATAGGAAACATTAATTTGGTTTCTCTTTTTCAATTACACGAATAGACTGTAGATGTTTCACTTGAATCCCCCAGGCACTGCTGCCGGGTGTGGACCAAGTAGTGACAGCAGCGCTTGGTCTTAAGCCGAACAAGAAGGTAGACACATCCCTACTGCCCCCCCTACTTTGGGCAGAAACGGCAGAAGAAGCGCGTGCTCTTGCAATCGCAAGGCTCCAAGGCTCTGCACTCTCGGAGTCAGTGCCGGACTATGCGCGCCTGACAGCGTATAGAATGTTCTCTCTTA
>Ga0257106_1001035_pt1 | contig 14525 bp, 18 predicted proteins | sample LP_taG_3_FD_190177 | JGI IMG/M metagenome (GOLD analysis project Ga0257106, IMG submission 190177) | Marine microbial communities from Northeast Subartic Pacific Ocean, Canada - LP_J_2011_P26_10m | ecosystem: Environmental > Aquatic > Marine > Oceanic | place: Canada: Northeast Subartic Pacific...
GGGTGGGGGCGGCGGGGGTGGGGTCGTGGAGGAGTCGTCAGGGGACGCCGTGAGGGCGACGTAACCTTAATACAATCAACACGGTTAGAGAAGTGACTCACTCTGTGTCCGAGAAATCCCGCATCTGCCGTCACTGACGCCGGCGCACCATGGCGTGTACCGTATCGCGGGGCGTCGCCGCCACTCTCCCAGCATACGTGTCATCAACGTACCGTACGCGGCGACCTGTCCGTCGTCGTCCTCTCGATACCCGCGTCGCCGCCGTCGCCGTGTCCGATGACACCGCCCTCATCAAGAGAATGTTCCAATTCGTGCCCTACGGCGAGAGCTCCCCAGCCTGGCCCTCGCTGTCGTGCGACGGCAAGGTCCCGGGCACGACGATGGACCTGACGCACTGGACGAACAACGAAACCCCGGACTCCATCTACGCCGACACGTCCACGGAGATTGCGCTGAACTTCGCGCACGCCCGCGCCGTGCAATCCGCGTGGCGCGAGCACGACGACGCGGTCATTGTTAACAACCACTACGACGCAGACGGCGTTCTCTCCGTCTACGCGTGCGTGAACCCGAAACACGCCCTCACGCACCGCGCGCTGATGATCGCGGCGGCGGAGGCGGGAGATTTCGGCGAGTGGAGCTCCGACGATGGCGTCAAGCTCGAGCTGGCGATCAGCGCCCTTGAAGATGATTCAACGGATGATGTTGGGTACGCCGCGGCTCTGACGATGGCGCCTTCACTGTTGGAGGACATAAACGCGCACGAACACCTGTGGCGTGATGAGTGGAACGACATCCAGGCATCGTGGGACCTGATCCGCGATGGTGTCGCGACGGTGGAGGTCATCAAGGTCGGAGACGACGCGGGACACACGGTGGCGGTTGTCACGCAACCGATTGGCACGAGTCGAGTTGATTCTCGAGCTCTGCATCGCGAGTTGAGGGACACCCACCACGCGTGCGGCATGTCCGGTGACGACGCCGCGCTCCGTGTGCTCCGTGCGACGATGGACGACGATAAGAGGTACACGTACGAGTGGGAGAAGCCCGGGTACGGTTGGGTGGGGAGGTTAAAGGATCGTAAGCCGGCGGGTGAAGTGGACGCTGATAAATTGGTCGCGAAGATGAATTTGTTTCTTCAGTCGGCGTTCAAGGCTGGGACGTGGGAAACTGGGGGCGACGGGGGTTTGGTGTCGATATGTAAGAGCGACACGTGGACGAAGACGACGCCCGGGGTGGTCGCGAGGACCTTGTCCGAGATCGAGTTAGCTTTGCGAGAGTGAGCGTGGTTTCGCAATGTTACTTTTGGCTATTTGGTTATTTGGTTTGGATCGCCCCCTAAACTCTCTCTCAGCAGCAGTCGCATATCTCGAGCCTGATGGCAGTACTGAGGCAGTCCTTGGAGCAGTAGTACGCCCGCCTGCACCTGTTGCACCTGACGGCCGCGCCCTTCTTGCCGCACCGGTTGCAACGCCTGTACCTCGCCTTCTCCGCTTCGAACGAGTCCCCCGTCACGATCCCTTTCAACTTGAGCAGGGCGCCGATCGCGGCGACCGCGCCGGCGACGTAGATGACCGGGTCCGGCAGCTTCTTCAGGAGCTTCTCCATCCTATCGCAGTCGACTACGTTCAAGCGTGGTCAAATTCGAAATCGCTTCCAACCCCCGGGGCCTTCGCGCGCGTCGCTTGTGGCGCCCCTGGGCGGGGAAAATGCTGAGTTGGCAGAGTCAGAGCGAGTTCTCGGCAGCGGCAAACAGTAGGGATTTATCAGTTTGAAACCCGGGGACGCGCGGGTCACACCTCGTATCGGCGATGGCGACGACGGGGCTGAAGATCACGTTCAAGGCGGCGGCGCCCGCCGCCGGGGACGACGAACCCTCCGCCAAGAAACCCAGGCCCAACGCCGGCGGCGCGCCGTGGAGCGACCCGAACTGGGCCGATCAGTTCAAGCAGCTCGCCCCACCGCCCCCGCGGGCGGAGCGGTCCGCGTTGGTGGAGCTGCGCACGGGCGGCGCGCCCCCGCCCAGCCGAGCGGTGGATCAGCCGAGTTCGGGGCCGGCGCTCGGCGCGGTCCCGATCGCCGAGGCGACGACCATGTCCAAACGACCCGCGGGCGGCCACGACGAGTTCCTCGACGACAACGAGCGAGATTTCAGGGACGACTTGGCGCACTTTCTCAAGTTTAGGTCGCGACACGATCTGTACTCGCCGATCTTCCTCGGGATCCCGCTGCCATTCCGCAAGGTGTTCAAGAAGGTCCGGGCGCTGGGCGGGTACGCCAAGATATGCGAGCAGAAGCTCTGGATGCGCGTGTGCAGGGAAGCCGCGAGCGGCAAAGACCTCAGCGGCCAAACCTCAGCTTCCTTCGCCATGCGTAAAAACTACGAAAAAACTGGGATGCTCGAGTGGGAAAGACACCTCGACGGGACGTCCCTGCCGCAAGACGCGGCGCCGGACCCGGACGCCGGTAAGGAATTCACAGCTGTGAACGCCGACGCGGTACTACAACCAGGGAGGAGGGTGCGGGTCCTATGGATGGAGCCAAACGGGGAGAGCGCGTGGTACGGTGCCAACGTCAAAAAGTTTGATCCAACCGAAAAAAAACATTTCATCGCGTACGACGACGGCACCGAGGAGAGCATCGACTTCGGCGAGGAAAAGGTGGAGGCGGTGGTGGACGGCACCGACGGGGACTGACCCTCGATAGCCGCGCGATTAGGATTAGAGTTGGCGTAAATCACCGTTTCAAACGACACCCGTATGATAGACTAGTCGCGACTATAGCGTCACGAACTCGTCGGCTTCGAGGGTGACGTCCGTCTCTCGGCCGAAGATGACGAGCTTAGCGTCCGCGCCGTCGTCGCCCCTGTCGTTCGTGAGGTATCCCTTGAACCCCTTGAACGGGCCAACCTTGACCTCGATCTGCGTGGCACCATCCGGGGCCTTGTTACCCCCGTGGATGGCAGCCTCGCGCATCGCCATCGCCTCCGCGCTGACCGTGGGCTCCGACACATCATTCGCGTCACCCGCGTCAGCCGAGGGCATCGCATCGACGATCTCGGCGTCGTCGGCGTCGGGGAGCGACCCCATGGCCTCCGCCCTCGCCTTCGCCTCCGCCTGCTTCTTCAACGCCTCCGCCATCACCGCGTGCTCCGCGTCGCTCACCACCCGCACGTCGCACATCTTCATCATCGTCTCCAGCTGCATCGCCGGAACCCGCCGAGGTTTCTCCCCAGTTTGCCTTCGAGTGCTCCCGTACTTTGTCACGCCGCTCGACGCGAACCCTTTGACGCCGTAGATCTCCTCCAAGGAATTCAAAACCGTCTGCGTCAGCTTCGTGTGCACCAGGACGTACCCGGGGAAAGGTAACACGGCGTTTTCGTCATCCGGGACCGATCGGAGCAGGTCGATTCGAGTTTTACCCTTCGCCTCTGATTCGGCAACCGCGAACGTATCCTTTGGTACCCGCGGGACCCAGACGACCAAATCCTCGCCGTCCGTCTTTGCCGTCCCGCTGATGACCTCGATCTTCTCCGCCGCCTGTGACTCGCGCGTCTCAGGCACCTCGCACATGTACCACCCCTCGCTCTCCATCTGTCCTTGGAAGTCCATCTGGCGATCCAAGTCCCTTTTGGCGACGTTGAGTTTTGTTTTTCTCGCGGCGTCAGCCACCGGGTTGGCCATGGAGTAAGCCGCCTGCGCCTGCGCCTCGTCGTTGTTCTCCTCGATGTCCACGTCGGCAACCTCCGCGAGCTTGGAGCGGCGCCTGGCGGTGATCCCGGACGCCTTGGCGCCGGTGGCGCCGGCGACGGCTCGGCGGCGAGCGGCTGTGAGTTTTTTGGCGGTTCGGTCGCTGACGCCGGAGTACGCGCCTGCGCGCGCGCGCCTCGCGTCGCGCCTCGCCGTGGATGCGGCGGCTTCTTCGGTGACCTGCGTGACCTTCTTGATCGTCCGCTGCTGCATCGCGGCGACGACGTCTTCGCCCTTGGCCTGTGTGGTGGGATGAGTCGAGGCGTGAGTATAAGTGGGGATAAGAAAAAGTGTAAAAGTTACTTTGAATGAATGGGGGAGAGGGTTTGGTGATGGGTCTGGTGTGGGAAAGGTCGTACCGTGAGGGAGTAGCACTCCACGAGTCGGTCCACGATCTGGTCCTTCTTCCCCGCGATGGCCACGCCGAACATCTTGAGCTCGTCCTTGATCTCCTTCGCCTTGAGCGCGTCCACCCCCGCGCGGACGGCGTCGGCGTCGTCGGCGATGTTGAGGAACCTCAGTTCTTCTGTGACCTCCGCGTCTTCCCCGACGTCGTCCACTGACTCGCTCGCCGCCGCCTTGGTGGTGTAGATGTCACGTACACGCGAGTGACGGGAACGCACGGTCGAGGCGCGGGCGCGTGGGAGCGCCGGGATGGACGCAATGGCCCGAGGGGTCGTCGAGCATTTATCGCGACGACGCCCCGCCGACGCCGACGCCGAGACGCGCGTCGTTCGGGCCGCGACGGAAGCCATCGTCGCCAGCGCTGCCATGTTGAATTATACGCGTGGATCGAAGGGATACGATACCCTCGTTCGACGCTCGATGGATATCCCCGCGAGTGCGTGAGGGGTTGTGACGCGCAGAGGAGTCCCGGAATCGCCAACGCACTTTTTCCCAGTGCCTTCCGCCGCAACTCGGAATATTCAGGGCGCGCGTGGCAACTCGCGCCTGGCACACGAAGGCACAAGCCTAACCCAAGTCAGACGACAGAAAGTGGATCGCGCCTTTCGACCGTTGGCCGCGAACCTTTCAACACCCCATTTGGAATTGCAATTTCACTTTGAGAATTGGAATTTTCACCGAGTAGACGACCCTTCGTTTACCCCTTCCAAATCGGTGGTCTGGGACTCGCGTTTTGATTGGGCACGTTTTGACTCTTCGAAGGGCGAGTAAAAATATCTTGAAAAATAAGATACCGCGCCGACGTGGACGCCACCTGATTGGCTGCGCCCACGTAGATACTTCTCGAAGGGACCATTTGACGGATATTCCATCACTTTTCACTGAAGGTTCCTTGTTCGCGGCGCGTCCACGGCGGTCACTTTCCCGACGCGCACCGCACGTGGACACACCACTCTCCGCTCGGCGCATCGCCCGAGTGGTTCGGAACGAACCGGTTCGCATCGCACACGTCCCGAGTGGGCTCGATACGACCTCCGCGCATCGCACACACGCCGTCATTGCCGAGTCCTCCGCCGTCGAGTGGCCCGAGGGAAAAATCTTCGAACCCTTTCGCGCGGCCGCCCAAGTGGACGCCGCCGCCACGGATCGAACGCCGATGAAGGTCACCGGCGACATACCGAGGGCGTTCGGGATGAGCCCCCCGAGGGTCCGGCTGCAGACGCCGGGCACCCCCGACCTGCCGCGGGACGCGTGGGGCGACCGAGGACACACGACGTCTGAGTCGCTGCGGCCATTCGACGTTAAGCCTCCCGCCGACCACTCGGCTTCTTCGCTCGGCTTCGATCTGCTCTTCGACACGCTCGAGGAGACCGCGGGCGATTTCGAGAGGAACGGGCCGATGCCGATGCTCATGGAGGAAGACTCGTGCACGAGCTCCGACGACGGCCACGATAGGCACGCCGTCTACGTCAGGTGCGCGCCCGCGCCGTCCCCGCGGCTCCCTTCCGTTTTTGTACCTAAAACCCGACCTTTGGGGAGATACTCCCGGATTCCCCCTTCAACGCGGTGTGGGGCGAGATTACGCTCGTCCGACCCGTTTTTGTGACTGGTTGGCCATACGAAAGTTTGGATCACGACTGGATCGAATATCTGCCAGCGTGTAGTTCCTTTTTTCCAAAGGCGGCTGGCGGAAATATCTTTTTCAATTTCCACGGCTTTCACTCGTTCACTGGGTGGAAGTCTCCGAGTTGCAGAGATTCTTCCCGCCCAGAATCCGAACATTCCGGTTTTTCACCAGGAATATTCCACCAGTCTCACTGAATATTCCGCTGACCTCCTATACCCCCCCCCCACCACCGCCAACCACCACCAGGCTGCTGCGCCAGCTGACCAAGCACAAGACGGACGCCGAGGCGGACACATACAAGCGCTTCGCCGCCGCGTGCGCCGAGGTGGGCCCAGGCGAGGTGGGCGACTTTGCGCACATCGAAGCCGTGCGATGCGCCTTTGACAAACTCGCAAATGCCAACCCAGACGACCTCGACGTCCCGCTGGATCATCTCATCCACGGATCAAAGAAGAAGAAGGCTGAACAACGCAGGGCGGGCGGGTTCAGCGTGGGATCCAACGCGTTCGTGGCCACCACCCCGGGCGCGGCGGGCCACGCGGCGTTGCTCAACCTCCGCCACTCCTTCCTCTGGATCAAAACAGGCCAAGACGCATCGACGGACACCCCTATGGACAAGGAGACGGACGAGTCTAGGGGTCTCCCCGTCTACGCCTCCGCCTCCGCGACGCCCATGAAGCCCGAGGACGCCATGTCCACGGGCGTCCTGCTCATGGAGCCCTACCTCCGCGCGCACTTCGTCATCTCCAGGCCCACGGAGCGATACGAACGCCTGCTGGACACCCTCCCGCCGCATTTCGTCGGTTCGCACAAACGACTCGCCGCGCTCGTTGATTTCATGTCCGAGCAGATGCTGGCGAGCTTCAAGGAACGCGGGATGCCGGTACCGCCGTGGAGGCAGAACAAGAGCATCCTGTCCAAGTGGTTCCTGCCCACCGCGACGAGCAGGTCGCAACCGACCACGCCCGCGGGGTCGCCCCCCGCGCCGGGTGTTCATGGCGTCAGAACGAGCTCGCAATCGAGAAGCCGCCGGGCGTCGGTTAACTTTGACGTCGTGGGCGGGAGCGGGGTGTTCTTCGGTGTGGGATACGGCGTTGAGCCGTACGGGTGCGAGGGTTTAGGGGACAAGGAGAAGAAGTCGCCTCCCGTCGGGTCGCTCTCATCGTTGGTGAAGAGCGCGGGGTTCCGGCTCCGCGACGCGGTCGTCGGGTGATTGCCAAAAGATAATCTTTTGGCGATGACCAAAAACCAAAAAACCAAAACAATCCGGCGAGACCTATCACGCTCGCCGTCCGGTGCACGCGCGTGTGCCGATGTATTCTTTCTCAGGACGAGCTCATCCCTCGTCGCTGTACGCCTATTATGCTGTGCATGCTTGCTACTGTGCTACTGACTACTGCTATTAGATGACTTAGCTAGGAAACGCCCTCCGGGCCACAAAAAATATTAAACACTTAACTAAAACTAAAGCGCCGTCGCTGTCGTTGTCAATCCTTCATCTCGAGCGCCGCGACCGCGTCGATCTCCGCGAGCACCTCCTTGTTCACGTACGGGTTCAGGATCCACGTCGCGACGATCGTCGTGAGCGCCTCGCGGCTCAGCACCAGCCCGTCGTCCTCGTCGGCTCCGTCGTCTCCATCCGACTTTTCCAACTTGGCTCGAAGTGCCGCCGCCGCCGGGTCGGCTTCCTCGAGCGCCTTCACGGTCTCCTCCAGCAGCGCCGCCTTGGCATCGCAGTCTTTACGTATCATGCCGATCGCGGAGGCCAGTAGGTCGATCATGTCGCCGCCGCTGAGCGAGCCGAACAGCGCCGGCTCGTCCGGGGATGACGCTTCGGGGGTGGATTGGAATTGTAGTTTGATGAGATCCCTCGCCTCGTCCGCGACGCGTTCGCACTCCTCGATGGCTGCGAACACCGCCTTGCGTCCTACCTTGTGCACTGACTTGAGCTCCTTCAGCTGCCTCGCCATCGTCTCCTTTCGCCGTGTCCGCAGCGCTCGATCCAGCCCCGGTAGAGCGGCGAGGCGGTGGGGCATCGGCCTGCTCGCGCCGACGTCGCCGACGATGGCCGCGTTCGCCGCGTCGGTGAGCGCGTCGCGTCCGTCGTCCGTCCACACCACCCAGCACTTCTTGCAGTCGGCGTAGCGATTGAAGCCGCCGCGGATGAGCTTGCGGAGGTCCGTCTGGTACCGCCGCAGCGCCGTCGCGGGGCTCTCCGCCATTGCCATTCGCCCCTCGGAGTGGTCGAGACGTGAGAGATCCATTAGGGGTTAACAATACCTTTTTCAACGAGCGCACCACCAGCGCAGTGTTAGGGGCGCGGGAGGCGATGGGGAACCCCGCGCCCGATCCCGTGGTGCTCCGCGGGCACGGCGCGGATGTCCAGAGCGTGTCGTTCGCGACGATCGACGGCCAGCCTTGCGTCCTCTCGGGGTGAGCCCAGCCCCACCCCTTCCCCATCGCGCCAAACTCCCTCCGCTCTGTTCGTCCGCTGACCCCCGTTCGCGAACCTCCATTCCCGGCCTCCGCAGAGACAGCAACGGCGACGTGGTGGCGTGGGACGCGCGCACGAGGCGCCCGCGTTGGCGCCTCCCCGCGCACACGCCGTCCTCCGGCGCGCTCCACGTGGGCATCGAACCGTCCTCGGGACACATCATGACGCAAGGCCGCGACGGCACCCTGAAGTGCTGGGGGACCGCGCACGGCCCACACGAACCGTCGCGAGCGCCGCCGCGGTGGACGCTCAATGCGGGGTCCTACCACTACTGCAAGTTCACGACGAGCGGCGGTGACGCGTCGTCACCCGGCGCCCCGGCGCTCGTCGCGGTCGCCGCGGAGATCCAGTCCGGAGTGGACATCTGCGAGATTAATGCATCGATCGACGAGACTTCGACTTTGAACGCGCCGCCGAGCCGAGTCGCGACGCTCATCGCCGCCGCCGACGCGACGCACGCTGATAAGACGACGACGTCGTCCTCCGAGAGTCCTCCGGCGGCGACGGAAGACAGGCTCGGGACCGTCATGGCGCTCGCGTTCATCCCGACTGAAGGTCCTTCAACATCGTCGATGCTAGCCGCGGCGTACGAGGAGGGCACCGTGTGCGTGTGGCGCATCGAATCTTCCACGCCGCTGTGGCGCGCGCGGGTGCACGGGGAGGCCGCGACGTGCCTCGCGGTGGACGCGGTAGGTAAAGGGTTCGTATCGGGCGGCGCGGACGGCCGATGCGTCCGGCATCGCATCATCGCTTCAGATGCTTCTGAGTTAGATTCTTCTATAAAAGTGAGCTCGATCGGAACGCACGGTCCGTTCGCGCCGGCGTCGGTGGACGCCGCGGGCGACGTACGCGCCCTGTGCGGCATCGCGGCGGTCGCAATCCGCGACGATAGGAAGATATTCGCCGCCGGGTGCTGGGACGGGCGGGTGCGGGTGTTCGAATACGGACGCAAGAGCGCGGGACGGTTGGTGGCCAGTCTGGGGTGAGTTTATTTTCATTTTTGTATGGGCAATTGGAATGACGTCGTGTTTTGTCAACAGGTACCACGCCGATGTGGTCTCCGCGGTGGCCTTCGCGCCCGTGAGCGCACAGCTGTGTTGGGCTGGGCACTGCGGGTGGTTGGCGTCGGGGAGCAGGGACGGGACTGTCGCGATGTGGGCGGTGTTCCCGGTCAAGGAAAAGGGTGATGGGGGTGATGGGGACGCGGTAGAATAGTCAGCGAACGCGCGTCAGTAGTGTTGTAAAGTTGAGGTGAAGGACTTTCCAGGTCTACTATGCAAAAGGAGACGACGACGTGGCGAAAAATTTTATTTATCCACTCCATCTGGCGCGCGCGTCGGGGACATGTCGGCCGCGTCGATGGCATGCCGCGCGGCTCCCGCGCTGCTCCGCCTCGCATCCTCGTCCCATGAACCCCGGCGTCGCATCGTCGCCTACGCCAAGGGCGCCGCCAAGCGCGACGCCTCCTCCGGTCTGCTCTCGGGGGTCCACCCCGACAGCGTCACCGCGGTCGCCTCCATCGCGGAACGCGCGCAGGCGGCGAGCGACCGCTGGGGATCCGAGGTGACCGAGTTCCTCGACCCGGCGCTCGCAGCGGACGCATGCGTGGTCATAGACCGCATGGCGGACTGCGAGGCGAGGCCATGGGGCGGCTACGACCGCGCGGAGAGGGTCCGCCTCATCCTGGGCAGATCCGAGGTGCTCGACGGCGACGGTGAGTACAATTTTTATTTCCGTACGTATGCGCAATCAGTATGACGACGTGTTTTTTAACAGGCGACGATTCCTACGCGGCGCTCACGAACGTCTCTGACGGATGCGTGGCGCTGCTGCAGGTGAGCGGCAACTTCATGTTCGACGCCGCGGACCACAGGGACTTCCTCGGCGCCACCCTCGGCGCCGGGATCGAGCGGAAGACGGTCGGGGACGTGTTGGTGCAAGGCGAGCGTGGGGCTCAGATCCTGGTGACGCCGACGATGGCGACTTTCCTATCCACCGCGATGACGAGCGTGCGTAAGGTACCCGTGACCGCGACGCGGTTTTCGCTGACGGAGTTGCGGGTACCCCCGCCGCGGGTGGACTCGTTCAGCTCGATCGAGAAGAGCATGCGTTTGGACGCGGTGGCGTCCGCGGGGTTCCGCATGAGTCGATCTAAGATGAGCGATTTGATCGGGAGCGGGTCGGTGAAGGTGAACTGGCGGGAGGGGTGTAAGCCGAAGACGGCGGTGGAGAGCGGGGACGTGATCTCGTTGCGGGGGAAGGGGCGTGTGGAGGTTGGGGAGGTGACGACGACGAAGAAAGGGAGCTTCAACGTCCAGCTCACGAGGTACCTGTAGCGAATTTATAAAAGTTCATGGAAAAGTCAATTTAGTTTGCATTTCTCGAAAAGAAAATGACACTCTGCAGCTCTGGACGCGCTCCCAAATAATCTCAGTGTCCATCATAAAACGGCCGCTCTACCCGATTGTTGTTTTCCCACTCGAGTTTCCTTGGCAGGAACGCGTGCCTTCGCCAGCATTTGTGCGTAGGGTTTCACCTCACGCGAGGGCCACAGCGGGAGGGCGTCGATCCGAGTGGGCCACCGCCGGGGTATTCGCATCCCCAAGACGCTTTCGCGGGATCCGACGCCTCGCGTCCACTCCGCGGGCCCACGCCCACCCCACTCTCGCGCGCCCCGTTCGGTTGATTAGGTCGGAGCCTGTGGTGCCATCATGCCGAACCCGTCTGTGGTGCTCGCGACCGCGGGTTACGACCACACCGTTCGGTTCTGGGAGGCGACGCGCGGGGTGTGCTACCGCACGCTGCAGTACGCGGACTCGCAGGTGAACAAACTGGAGATCACCCCGGACAAGCGCTACCTCGCCGCGGCGGGCAATCCCCACATCCGGCTCTTCGAGGTCAACACCCAGAACCTCCAGCCCGTCACCTCCTACGACGGGCATCAGGGCAACGTCACCGCCGTGGGGTTCGAGCGCGACGGGCGGTGGATGTACAGCGGCTCCGACGACGGCACGGTGAAGATATGGGACCTACGCGCGGGAGGGTACCAGCGCGAGTACGAGAGTCGAGGCGCGGTGACGGTGAGTCTATTTTATTTCATATGGGCAATTAGATTGACGTCTTGTTTTGTTCACCACAGTGCTGCGTGTTACACCCAAACGGCACCGAGCTCATCAGCGGCGACCAGAACGGCAACGTGCGCGTGTGGGACCTTACCCAGAACGCGTGCTCGTGCGAGCTCGTACCGGAGGTTGGCGTCGCGGTGCGCAGCGTGAGCATCGCCGGGGATGGCTCACTCGTCGTCGCCGCGAATTCGAGCGGGACGTGTTACGTGTGGTGAGTTCTTTTTAACGCTTGTATGGGCAATTAGATACTGACGTCGTGTTTTGTGCACAGGAAACTTCAACGAGGAACGAAAACGACGGCGCACTTCGAGCCGCTTCACAAGCTCCAGGCGCACAACGCGTACGTGTTGAAGTGCCTGCTATCGCCCGACTGCAGACTGCTGGCCACGACGAGTTCCGATAAGACGGTGAAGCTGTGGAATCTTGACGGGTTCAAGCTGGAGCGGACGCTCGAGGGGCACCAGCGGTGGGTGTGGTAAGTTTAACTTTATTATCGTGACCGTATGGGCAATTAGAGGCTGACGTCGTGTTTTGTTTGCAGGGATTGCGTTTTCAGTGTTGATGCTGCGTATTTGGTCACTGCTTCTTCGGACACCAGCGCGCGGCTGTGGGACTGCGCGAGTGGTGAGGCGATCAGGATATATAGCGGGCATCATAAAGCCGCGGTGTGCTGCGCGCTCAACGACTCCGCGGTGGACGTGTGACGATAGGAAGAGGAGGGCGGGATTCGACTCTTTGTAGCCATTTTTTGTACCAACGAGGAAACTCTTTATTATTTTGTGCGTTTTTTTGGCAGGACCGAGGCGGCACACTCGGGCGCGCGCCGCCCGTTCCCGATGTCCCCCGCGGGCAATGCATCGTCCTTCTGTTTCCCCCGTCGACCACGGTCGGCTACGTCCGCGAGCTCCGCAAGCGGCGTGGATACGCCTCCGCAACCTCCCCCGTCGCTCGCGGCGTCGTCCGCGTCCTCCTCCTGCGCCGCGCCCAGGGACGAACAAAAGTTGGAGGAGGACGGCGTGCCCTTGACGTGCTCCGACGACGACCCCGACGTGTTCGAGGTCCTGAGGCGCGCGGGTATCAAGCTCGACGACGCGCCCAGGGAAGTCTTCGCCCCCGACGTCCTCCGCCGCGCCGGCGAGGACGAAGTGGACCCGCGCGTGACCCGCGCGGTCGACGCCCTCACCGCGCGTCTCTTCCCCGAGGCTGAGGACGGCAAGGAGCCCTCGTGGTGGCGACCGGACCAGTCGTTCTGGATCTGCGAGCCGACGAAACCGAAGCAGTCGGAAGAGGAGACCGAGGACACGCCCGCGCACAAGCGCGTTCCATTCGACGACGACGACCCGGCGGACGACTGGCACAAGCGCGTGGGTGCCGCCCTGCGAGACCTCGCCGCCCTCCGAGACTCGCACGCACGGGAAGACGGTGAGCTTATTTTTATTTCCATATGGGCAATTAGTATGCTGACGTCGTGTTTTGTTTAGATGCGTCAGACGAGGCTGAAGCCGCCTTTGAACGGATGCTCGGCGCGTGCAAGGTGGTCCTCGCGTGGTACGGCGGCGTCCTCGAGGAAGGCTTCGAGTGCGTCCCGACACCCCCGATGGGCTCGCACATCATACGCCGGAGGTCCATCGGCGACAACGACGAACTCGACGCCCAGCACCACACGCACATGGCCAACTTGGGTGAGTTTCTTTGTATTTCCGTATTCATTTTAATTCACATATGGGCAATTGGACTGACGGCGTGTTTTGTTCAACTCTTTATACACAGCTCGAAAGTGGGTTAAAGGGGACCCGCAACCAATCTCCCCGGGCCTCCCCACGTCCCTGTACCTCCAGGACCAGTGCTCCTACCTCTACGACAGGGTACGCACCGCGGACCACTTCTTCGACGGCGAGAGGCAGCGCATACGCGCCAGCGTCAAGGTGGCCATCGACCCGCGCGTCACCACCCTCGGTAAGTTTATTTTAATTAGACTATCGTAATGGCAATTAGAAGAGTGACGTCGTGTTTTGTTGGTCACAGGAGCGACAAACGTCGTCGTCGATTTGTCGAAGCCGCCGCCGCCCATGCCGCCGCCGCGACCTCGCGTCGGCATCGACGTCAAGTCCTTCTACGACGATCCAACCGATCCGGACTGGTGCAGGGACGGCGTGTGCTTCGTCGAGCTCGGAGCCGCGTCGGGGCACCCAGATTTCATGCGAAGGCTACGCGGAGTGGACGGCGACAAGGGATACAACCCGACGGTTCAGGAGAGCGGTGAGTTTCTTTTTATTCTCGTATGGGCAATTTGTGTGACATCGATAACATCGTGTTTTGTTTACAGGGATTGTCACGGAAATTTACGAGTTTACTCCACCCGGCGTCTTAGTCGGCGATTTCCTCCGAGGGCCGCACGATTGCCAGGCTGTGCCGCACGGGCGATGCGTCGTCACGTGCGCCGCCACCGGGCTCGCCGCGACGCTCGACTTTGGCCGCGGCGAGGCTGAGTACGTCCGGGTGGGCGCCGTGTCGGGTGAGTATATTTTAATGCTCCCGTATGGGCGATTAGACTGACGTCGTGTCTTGTGTATCACAGGGTCGATTAAAAACACGCGCGACGGGTCGAACGTCGCGATGTTACTCGGGAACCTTCGGGGCATCGGTGTCCACGTGTCGCGCGTCGATTCGCCAGACGACGCCACGGAGGATGCCATCACCGAGCTCGTCCCCGCGGACGAAACACGTGTCGGGGAGATTCCGCGGGGTTTCCACGGCCTTTACACCCCGGGAGCGTACGCCAACAGGTTAGTTTATTTTAATGCTTCGTATGGGCGATTAGACTGACGTCGTGTTTTGTTTACAGGCGGCTGTGGCACGTCTGCGCCGACGCCGCGCGACGAGCGGTGGCGTGGGACATCGAGCACGAGGGTTTAGTCGACCAGAAGATCCACGCGTTCGCAATCTTCCAGATGGAGAAACACTGGGGTGAACTTGAGGAAGACGGCCGAGCGCTGTTTTTACCGTCGGGGATCAAAGGACGGGAGATGAGGTACGAGTTCACGTGCGTCGTGACTGACTCCCCGGGCGAGGACCAGGTGCGTTTACTTTAATTAGACTATCGTTATGGCGATTAGAATGACCTG
>Ga0257106_1001036_pt1 | contig 14524 bp, 20 predicted proteins | sample LP_taG_3_FD_190177 | JGI IMG/M metagenome (GOLD analysis project Ga0257106, IMG submission 190177) | Marine microbial communities from Northeast Subartic Pacific Ocean, Canada - LP_J_2011_P26_10m | ecosystem: Environmental > Aquatic > Marine > Oceanic | place: Canada: Northeast Subartic Pacific...
GTCGCTACTTTATATCCCTACCTGAATTTGATTTTTTTGTTACTTGATTTAATGCCATCTCTTTTTATGCCTCTATGTTGAATGTTATTTCTTGTTCTTTAAATTGCCCACCAACTGAAAACTTTAGTTTTACTATCGCTCTATTTAAATCCTTCATTTCATCGGTCATCTGTACTTCTATTTCATCAATATCAATATATGGTAACCAATAATTAACACTAGTTGTTATTGCATCTTCAATTTTATCTTCTAATACCCCATCAGTAAGTGGTTCGAATAATAAAGCTGCTAGACCAGTTCCAAAATCAGGTTGAAAAGGTCTTTCTCCTTTTCTAGTTAATAGTAAATTTTTTAAATTACTTTTTGCCGCTTCAAACGAGGAATATGATTGAGAAAACATAGTACCATTTCCTGGTTGTAGAGGTAAAGTAATTCCATACGCGGAGTTCGAAAACTCTTCGGTATCTTTTACTATTTTCTTATCTAGAATGTAAGCCATCTTTTTTTACTATCTTGTTTTAAACTTTTTAACTAATGCAGAATTATCTCTGTTTAGAATTCTATCTAAACCAGGTAATCCTGTTTGTACACCCAATCCTGTTTTACTTGGTTGAGTTCCAACTGATTGATATCCCATTTTATGAGCCATCTGAGCTCTCATTGCTTCTGGTCCACCCGCTCCTAATGATGTACTCATATTAACTGTTTGGTCAATATCTGGTTCTGCATCCATATAAGAAGGTATATGAGTATTTTCTTGAACTTGTTGTGTTTGTGTTGGCAAATTATCTAATACAGATGCTCCACCTCCTGGTGTTCCTCCACCTGCTCTTTGAGCTTTTGAAAATGGAGTTGTTTGGTTTAAAACTTGATTTAAAACCGCGTTCTTTGAAAATGTTCTTTGTGTTGTTTGTATGTTTTCTTGTATTGGAACAACCGTTGCTGATTGTTCTACTCGAAGAGCTTCATTTGCCATATCAAATGGATCTTGTACTTTCTTCTTTAATACTTTTTTTGGTACATTTGTAACTTCCAATAATCTTTTACTAACTTCAGCTTCTAAGATTTTCGGAAATGTTTTAGACAAAAATAGTGTTTGCTTTTTAGCAACTTCTACTTCAACTAGTGCCTTTATTACTTTAATTAATTGTTTGTTATTCATTTCTAATTCTTGTTATCTTACTATAAATATATCTTTGTTGATTTTATGGTTCTTATACACACGATGGTGGTATCACAAATCCCAAATATCTTTTAGGAACTTTTTGAAATACACCACACCCATTCCTACTAAATCCTCCACCACCAGTATTTCCTTCTATTGTAATGACTCCTCCGGTTGGGGTTACTGCTGCAACAATACCAATGTGATGTGCATCAGATGGCTTACCATATAATACAGCAGCTCCTATCTTGGGCGTTGATGACCAGTATCCTTTTTGTTTTCCCCAACTCATCCAATTATCACAACTTGCTCCACCACTTGGAGTTTCCAATCCAGCTTCTTGCCACCAAGTAGCAACCGCAGCTGCACACCAATAGTATCCACTTCCTTTTCTTCTAACTTTAGCTTGGTTATCCAATCCAACGTTATCAAACATATCATCAATTCTACCTCTTTGTTTCTTTTGAACTCCACCAGGAAATCCTCCATAGTTTAAACCCGGTGGTGTACCTGTTTCTAAAATACCAATATCTCTTTTTGCAATTGCAACTATTTTAGTTCCAACTTCACATTTATATGCATCTGGTGTACTTTCTTCAATTGCTTTCAATTCTTCTTCTGTTAATTCAACAGGAGTTGCATTTAATTGACCGGATGAAAGTTCAGCTGCTTTTAAATTAGAATATTCTTTTGCACTTGACCTACCAGATGCAGGTAATGATGTATCATTAGCAACTGCATCAGCTTCTGCTTTTTCTGCAGTAAACAATGCCCTATCTGCACCTGTTAATGTAGCTGCTACATCTTCTCCAACTGCTTTAAGGACATTAAGAACAGCACTAAATATTGAATTAGATGGTATTTTCCCTGGACTTACTCCTGCAGGTGGAACGGTGAACCCAGTCCATGGTAATACACCCGGTGCAACGAATGGAGGTGCACCAGGATATAAAGATATTGTCATATACAATCCTGAAGTTGTTGGTAAATGTGATACCATTGATGCGATAAGTTTATCTAAAAATACACCACTATCATCAGTTGGACTAAGTGGTCCTACTGGTGTCCAAGTTCCTGGTGATGATACAAATGCTGCAGTTGTAGTTAAATTTAACATAGAACCAGGAGCAGGAATAATTGGTGGGATTCCTGTTACTAATGTTGCACCTGTCCAATAACCAACAACTCCCTTACCAATATCATCAGCAAAAGTATGTTTACCTTTTTGTTTTGAAAGTGCAATTGTACATGCAAGTTCAACAAACCTTTGCATTAATGCAATATTTGGCGTTTGTATTGGAATGTTATTTACAGTTTGTAACCCTCTTCTAATACACATATCATATTCTGAAGTAATCTTCTGAGCGAATTCAGGAAATGCCTTTATACCATCCTGATTTTTCATGTAGCTCATCATATTTGATTTGAATATTGCGAAAGACATGAGTTATTCTGTATAATTAAGTGTGGATAGTATAGTATCTAATTTGGATTTAATCTTGTTGAAATCACCACGATTGTTCGGTCCCATCATTGTAGGTCCAGCTGGTGTTGAAAATATTTGAGCATTTATGGCATCACACAATTCAGCCAAGATATCGATTAGAGTTTGACCTCTTGAAAGTGGTTCTGCAGATGATTCAGTATTTAAATATATTTCACCAGCTCCTCCTAGGAAGTACATGTTGTTATCATTAGTAGTAGTTCTATACTCTCCATTTAAATCTATTTCTGCACCATCCAACCCATTATCTATTGTAAGTTTACCATCTGATATAAATGAGTAATTTCCTTTTGAGTAAAATAACATTTCAGAATCTTTAGATGATAAAATAATTCTACCACTATTGATAAGAACTTGATCAGTTCCTTTTAATTCAGGTTCTTCTGCATAAATTGGAGTAGTTTCTAATGGTGTATCAATCTGACCAGGAGAAAATTCTAATAAATGTTCTCCACTTGTCATTACAATAGTTGAACCATCATCAACGATATCTTCATAAGTAGGTGTTCCGATTTTTAGTTCTTCTAAAGATTTAGAACCTTGTCTGTTTCTTATTACGATTGTTGGAGCTAAAACATTATCTATATTGTTATATCCACTAAAACGAATTGATTGACCGAAACGTGATTGTATAACCTTATCTCCTTCAAAAAAGTTTAAATGATTTACTTGAGTTTCTTTAAAGTATTCATTTTCTGGAGAATCAGCTGCTCCTCCTGCTCCATTTGGTGTACCTGTTTGTGATGTTGTTGAATACTCACCAGCTCCTCCATCACTTGCAGGTTCTTTATTAGGGTTCATTATCTCATTTACACCTTCAACATAATTTCCGGTATTAAGAGTACTACTAGTAATTCTCTTATAAATAAGTTCTCCGTTTCCACGTTTAAGTATTTCAACGGATTCGCCAATAAGAGGTAATTCTAAATTTGCATAATCATGCGGTGCATAAAATCTAAGTTGTTCTATTGGAGACTGATTATCATCCAATCTTCTAATTTTAGCAAAACCAATTTCGTATGTATTTCTTGTATCATTTTTACCAACACCTAAATCGATTATAGCTTCATGCTCATCGTTGGTAATCACATCAAGTACAATCCCCATAAGGACGGGTGTCTTTGATCTCTGTGTTCTACCTCCAACTGCAGTTGCTTGTGATGTTCTACTCATTGTTTTTTACTTTTACTTTTTGTTTTAACTCCTCAACTTCATTAGTAAGATCATCTACTTTAATATCATGTTCATTACTAACTTGTGTTATTGTTTCATCAAATTGTTGTAGTAATTGTTCTTTTTCTTTATCTGATAAAAAACCTGTATCTCCATCTGAAGCTTGAGCTGCTCCTATAATCCTTTGAGCGATAGCTGCCATTTTAATAAGTGAATCATCGTTCTTAACCGCTGAATCGATTAAATCTCTTATAATCGGTCCCATTGCCATCATATCAGGTGCATGACGGACAAGTTTTCTCATCTCAGCAATTAATTCTGATATTCGTTGTTTCTTAACTTGTTGGTTATCGTAGATATCCTTGAACAAGCCACCTAAGTTCTTTCCTGGAAATAATTCAAATTCTGTACTCATGATTTTACCACATTATCTTGTATATAAATATGATAAACAAAAAAACCTCACTTTTTAAGGTGAGGTTCTTTATAATGTACATTCTTAGAAAGTATATATTATGCTTTCTTTTTTAGGATGTGGTATATAACTCCAGCCCCTACTAATCCTAGTAAGCCTTCGTTACTTAATGAACCTATAATACCCATAATGTTATCCACTACTGATACTTCAGGCCAAAAAGGAATCGCTGCACCTTTGAATAATACTTCTAATACTACTCCAAGAGCAATGATACTAATACCGATTTCAGTAAGTGATTTTGCCCAATCACCCATTTTATTTAGAAATTCCATATTGTTGTTCTCCTCTGTTTTTGTTAGAAATATATAACCTCTTCCTTCTCTAAAACATCGGACATGTCAAGAATAACTATAGTATATATTACAAAAAAAGTTACGATATATATTTTATACCGAATTAAAGAAGTGTATTGGGGGTTTATATATTTATGTATAAAAAAACCCCGCCGATTGGAGGGGCATTTTGTACTAACCACTTTGTTATACGATTAGAGATTTTCGAGGGAATTTATAACCTATTATTAGTATCCTCTATCTTACAATAAGTATAATGTAATTAATTGAAAATTTAAATTATTTTCTTTTTTACAATATAATTATTAAGTATTAAAGTATCCATCTCACAATTTAAAAATGTTTTAATTGCATCAAGTGGTGTTAGAACCATTGTTTGGTCTTTTAAATTAAAAGAAGTATTGATTACCATTGGATATTCATTTATTTCTCTCAATCGTTCAAGTAAATTATACATTCTCCTATGTTGTCTTTTATTAACTGTCTGTATTCGTGCAGAATTATCTATATGAGTTATTGCAGGTAAATGTGTTGCGTGTTCTTTTTTTACTTTTACTACCTGATTCATATACGGTACTTTATCTTCATATTCAAAATATGTTGAAGATGATTGCTCGGATACCATTGGTGCAAAAGGTCTAAACCCTTCTCTTTTTTTAATAACCCTATTCAAACGAGATTTCATTTGAGGATCTCTTGGATTTGCTAGTATAGAACGATTACCCAATGCTCTTGCACCAAACTCCATTCTACCTTCTACCCAACCAAGAACATTTCCTTCTACAATTTCTTCTGCAACTATATCACATATTTGCTCATAAAGTTTTTTTTCAAACCAAACATCTTTATCATATATCTTAAGTGCATTTAGTATATCCTCAGTAGTGAATGATGGTCCTAAGTATGGACTTGAGTTATCAACTCTTTGTTTTGATTTACTATAATAGTAATGTAATGCACACCCAATGGATGAACCTGCATCTGATGGAGCTGGTGGAATGTATAGGTTTTTGAACTTTGTTCTTTTTAAAATTTTACCATTTGCTGTACCATTATAAGCACAACCTCCACTCAAGCATAAGTTCTCTGATTTTGTTTGTTTATATAATGCATCCAATAATCTAAAAAATAAGAACTCATACATTTGTTGTAAACCTGCTGCAATATCTTTGTGTTTTTGTGTTAGTTCATCTTCAGGTAATCTATTTGGTAATTCAAATAGTTCTGATAATTTTTCATTGAACATACTAGTTGTTGAATACTCATATGTAAAGTAATCCATATTTAATTCAAATTTACCATCTTTGGTAGTGGTATATAGTTTTTTGAATTTTTTTAAATATTTTGATGAATCTCCATATGGAGCTAATCCCATTACTTTATATTCACCTTCATTTGGTTTAAATCCCAAAAAGGCAGTAAATGTAGAATACAACATTCCTAAAGAATGTGGAAACTTAATAGAACCTATTTTTTTAATATCATTAGTTGCATATGCAAGTGCAGTAGTTTCCCACTCTCCTACTCCATCAACAGATAATAAAGCAGCTTCGTTAAATGGAGATGTGTAATAAGAATATGCTAAATGAGATAAATGATGGTCACAATAAATTAATTGAGTCTTGCTTCCTCTTAAGCTTTCTAATTGTGATATTGTATCTTCATATACTTTTTTATTTTTAGATATTATTTTTAATCTACTGAAGAAGTTTGTCCATCCTCCTTTTTTTGTAGATGTTTCAATTCTATCTAATTTTAATTTTGGGTTTTCATAAAAACAAATTGCTTCTAAATCATTAGATGTAATTTTGAATTCACTAATTAACCAATTAATAGTGTTAATTGGAAAAGATGAATCATGTTTGATTCCTGTAAACCTTTCTTCTTCACATGCGCCTAATACTCTACCATCCTTTATTAAAGAGGCAGCCGAATCGTGATATCCACAACTTATTCCTAAAATATAACCATTAACCATTTATATCTTTATATATAAATATTACAAAAAATCATTATCTATATATGGATTCGAATCAACATCGTTGGTATCCTCTTCCTTAGATGACCAGAAATCTTTTTTTCTTGGTTCTCTGAATTCACCATACTCGTGATAATCGTTTAACATTTTTTTCTGATGGGTTTTCATTACATTAACCACTTTAGTAATATAGTGTGTTTTACAATCTGTCATTTCTCTTATTAAAAGATATAAATGTTTTTTGTTAAAGTTTTCTATATACTCACTTCTACGAAATAATTCTAATATAGCATCTGCTATTTGTAAATCTCTTTTCTTAGTAAAAATAATATTAAGATTTTTATCCCAATACTTTAACATTATATTTTTAAATTCTTTAAACTCATTATTTTCAGATTCTTCATTAAAATCATTTTCAGGATTCCAAGTTTCTGGCATTGCTGATAAAAGAGAATTTTGTTTCCATCTTTTATAGTTACCATTGTTTTTTAAAATTAAATGATTCTTTGCTATAATAGTAAAGTAAGAAAATGCTCTTCCTTTATCTGCTTTAAACATATGTATCTTTTCTACCATAGTAGAAACTACTTCAGTTTGGATATCTTTTTTTGAAACATCAAAATATGAAAACCTGAAAGTATTAAGAACATTTTCTGCTAGTTTTTCAAATGGAAACTTTATTCGTTCTTCATATATTTTAGAACGAACTACTGAATCGGTTGAGTTATTATATTCTATTATTGCTTCTTGAGCAGGAGAACCAAAGTATATCTTTGATTTTTTTCTTCTTGGTTTTGGCATATTTTTATATTTCGTTGTTAAGGTCTTCGGTTAACTTTTTAAGTTCTGAGAAGGTTACTCCCACTTCATCATCTTTTTCAAAAACTTGTCTATTATCAAGTTCTCTCATTTTAGTTAAAGCATTTGCAATACGTCCTCTAACTTCGGTTAGATTATCTTCGAATTGTTCATTTTGTTTTAATAAGTTTCTTACACCTATTAACAAAATAATATTAAACAAAAACGATACCAATAGTATAATATTAGTTGTATTTGATAAAAATTCTATCATGATTGTAATTTTAAATTTATATCGTACCCACTAAAAGTTTTCATGTACGATGTTATTTTAGTTCCATTTCCATCTCTAAAAACTTTTCCGTTTTTAAAGTATCTTTTTACAGAACCTTGTCCTCCAAGATGTGCAGCTGCTAATATTCCACTTTCAGTAATCAACATACCATTAATTGTTTTACCATCAAAGGTATCAATATAAAGTTGTAGTTTTTCTTTGTTGTGTAATAATAAAGCCATCATTGCTTCTTCTTGTAGTTGTGGGTTATTTAGGAATTCTTTTCTAGTTACTTCAAATCCTAATCCTTTTAGAGTTCTTTTTCCAAATTGATACTTACCCATGTATCCCCATTTGTTTACAACATCATATCTGTTTGTTGATTCTCTATGTCCAATAGCATCTAAGAATTTTTCTAGTTCAAAATTGTGATGCTCTATAATAGAATCTTTTGTAGCTTGTTGTTTTTTAAGTTCTATAAGTTTTTCTGTTTTTAAATCATCCAATGTAGTTTTAGTATCGATTGATTTAGCGGAATCTATCATTCCAAACGAACATAGTGTAACTATGGTCGTTAATATTATTTGTTTTCTCATAAAGTTTTTCCTCTTGATTAAACTATACTACTAATATACGGAAAAAAATCCATATATCCAAGCTTTTTCATATATTTTTAAGCTTCTCCCATAGGACCGTAATACATTTCACTCATAACCAATTCTTCGTCCAATTCTTGTTTTGAATTGAAATCATCTTCTAAGAAACTGTTGCTATTAAAAATTAAATCAGAATTCTCTATAACGGTATCTTCCATGGCTATTATGGAATCTCTTAAAGCATTATCAATTTCTTCAGAAGTACAAACTCCTTTATCTATTAACAAATTTATAATACTCTGTGTTAGTAATGTTTGTGTAAGTAATTTACTTGTTAGTTCTTTTATTCTCTTTTTTGATTCCAAGTTCATCTAATAAATCTTTTAAGTTATGTCTATCTTCTTCTCCGTAAATCAAATCACCAAATCCTTTAGTGATACTTTTTTCACCATAACCCATAGAGGCTGCTAATCTAATACACACTACTTTAAATTCGTGAATATTCATATCATTAGGAACATCAAGTTCTACTGATTTTGCTTCTCTAATTTCTTCGATGAGGTCTTCATCTGTATATCTAAATATAAGTTTTGCCATGTTTTGTATAATTTTATAAGATTTCAGCTCCTTGTGCGATTAGTGGTTCTGCTTTTTTATACTTCATAAATTCAGTAGTACCATCAGATAATTTAACCATCACTCTATCATTTCTACCATATTTTTTTGGTGCAATAAACGTAGTAGAATATTTTCTTTTAGAATCTGTTATAAGAATTCCATTAAGATGGTCTATCTCGTGTTGAGCACAAACACATTCTAATAATCCTGCATCTGCATAAAATTCTTCTGAATCTTTCCATTGTTCTCCTCCTTTTTTATCAGGTGAAAATATAACTGTTCCTAGATTATCACACTCTACTGTAAATGATTCATGTCTTAGTGTTCTTACCGGCTTTGCCATTGTTTTATCTAAAGATAAACATTGTTCTATGTATACAACAGTTTCTTTTGATGCTTGGGTAACTTTGGGGTTAACTAGTATCAATGGGTCTTTTACGTTTATTAAACAAACTCTATCGGTTAATCCTATCTGATTCGCTGATAATCCCAATCCACCATGTTTGGTTAGCTCGGTTGTTAGTTTTTCTGTAATTGAATCAACATCTGATTGAGACATTGGTCTTGGTAAAAGAGGTTCTCTTAGTTTACCTATATCTTTAATTAATTTCATCGAATAAATTTAATTGGTTTGTTTCTAATTTTCTTTCAGATATATCTCCACCAAATGGTCTAGAGTATATGGTATTTCCCTTATCTGGTGATTCGTATATTTTTACATCAGGATGTTTTCTAAAATAAGATTCTTCCTTTCTGCATAACTCTCGTATCACTCTTCCTAATTCCATATCATTTGGGTTGTCTTTTACTAATTGTTCTATGTTCATTATTGTATTATATCTATTTGTTATACAAATATACGAAATATATTTGATTATTCCTAATTTTATTAAACTTTTATTTCCAAGTGAATCCTGCACCCATATGTCCAAACCCAGCACTTTTACCAAATATTGGTTTTCTGAGTTCTAAGAAATCTATTATTCCTTTAGGTGATAAATCATATCCTTTGATAAATTCGTGTTCTCCATCAACGATTGCAGTTGCTTGAAGAGGTTGGTCATATCCAATTGCATATGCAAGTTGAATCATAACTTCTTTTACCTCTGGTCTTTGTTCTAAAATATCTACTGCGATTCTTCTTCCCATATAAGCTGCACTTCTATCAACCTTAGTACAATCTTTACCACTAAATGCTCCACCACCAAGTGGAACTCTCGGTCCGTAATTATCTACTGCAAGTTTTCTACCAGTTAATCCAGCATCAGCAGTAAACCCACCAATGTTCCAATCTCCTGCAGGATTACAATGTAATGATTCAATAAAGTAATCAGGATAATCTTCAAAATATTCCATTACTAATTTCTGTAATTCTTTTCCTGGTGCATTCTGAAATGAACATACAACTCTTAATGAGTTTCCATTCATAGTAACTTGAGTTTTACCATCATAAGGATATTTATCAAATACAAACTTATTTAATTCTCTTGATAAGAAATATTCTTGTGGTAGAAATTCTTTATTATCTCTACAAGCATAACCAATCATTATTCCTTGGTCACCTGCTCCACCAGTATCAACTCCATTTGCAATCTCTGGTGATTGTGAGTTGATGTTAATAATAACTTCAATCGTATCATCGGTAGTTACATCATGTACTACCTTTACAATATTTTCTTTTGTTACTACTGCGGTTGAAGTAACTTCTCCTGTTACATAAACCAATCCATTCCCTCCACAAGTTTCAATTGCTACTCGTGAGTTTGGATCTTGTTGTAAATGTAAATCTAATAATGTGTCTGATATTCTATCACACATTTTGTCTGGGTGCATCGGAGATACACATTCTGCTGTTCTAATCATCTATTCTGATTTTGTTATTAAGTAATTTTTGGTTTATCTTTACGATATATTTCTACTGTTGAGGCTTTACCTGTGGTATCTCCATTAAACTCTGCATCTAACTCTGTACCTTTGAAAAAGAATTTATCTATTATATCCCAATCACCGTCATTAGTTTCTATACAACCATTAGTATAATAGAAATCTTTGGCGGTTGGTATTGTATCTGATTCAAATTCGTATTCTTGAAGACAACCCTTATTCTCATCAAATGAACATAATATATTATCAACACCTTTTATATATTCAGGCATAGCACAATGTACTGAACTTAATTCATCTGCCTTATCATCTCCTATGATTTCCCATGCATGAGGAATATCGTGAAATTGCCATTTTGTTATCTCTACATCATCCTCATATAGATAACAATAAAGTGCTGAGTTATCTAGTGGCGATGTTTCGTGAAACAAATCCGGACTCCACCAATCGTTTAATCCAAGTTCTTCATTTTCTTCTATATCCCATCTAGCTTCCCATAGTTCACCATATTCTTTTTCTTTCATTAAAGATTGAATACCTTCTACTTGTTTATCTGTTAAGGAATGACCTACTGCTTCAACTTCCCAACCATATAATTCTAATCTATATTTTTTCATAATTTCTGTTTAATTACTTAATGGTGCTTTTATTGTTGGATGATATTCATAATCTTTAATTTCATAATCCCATTCTCCATTTAAGATATCTACATTAGTTAGTTTAATTGTAGGTAATTTAAATGATGTTCTTTGTATTTGTTCTTCGGCTTGTTTTAAATGATTACTATATAAATGAGTATCACCTAAGTTTCCAATCAGTTCACCTGGTTTTAAATTTGTTTCTTCACATAGTAAAAGTAATAGAGTACCATAAGATGCGATATTAAATGGTAACCCTAAGAAAGTATCAACTGAACGTTGATTCCACATTAGAGATAACTTACCATCGTTTACATAACATTGGAATCCATAATGACAAGGAGGTAGAACTACCTTATCTAATTCCCCCACATTCCAAGCTGATACCATCAATCTTCTACTATCAGGATTCTCTTTTATGTTTTGTATTAGTTCTTTGATTTGGTCTACACAATATGGATTAACCTTGTCATCATATCCAAACCAATTTCTCCATTGTTTACCATATATTGGTCCGAGTTTACCCCAACTAGATGCAAATGATTCATCTTCTTTAATATGTTGTATAAATTCTTTTTGAGTAAACATATCATCATGATATTCTGATGGATGTGCTTTACAATATGCTTTATACGCATCTCCATCCCAAATATGACAATTGTTATCAACTAAGTATTTGATATTAGTATCTCCTTTTAGAAACCACTTTAATTCAGTCATCATAGTTTTAACTGCCATCTTCTTTGTGGTTAGTAAAGGAAACCCTTCACTCATATCATGTCTAATTTGTTTACCAAATATTGATAGAGTTCCTGTTCCTGTCCTATCTTCTTTTTTCTTTCCTAAGATTAATATATCTTGTAGGATTCTTTGATAATCTTTATCTAATTTATTCATGTTATACTAATATACGAAAATTATTTGTAATTTCCAAATTAAATTATATTTGTTTTTTTATTTAGTTTAATGGAGTTGTTTTTATTTACTAAATAAATATACTCACCCACATCTACTTTAATTGAAAAGGTTGAGTCTATACATTTTTTATCTAACTCACATCCTTCATCATACCCAAATCTAATTACAGATGTATTTTTTTCTATAAACGATGGAACTGGTTCTGGCCATGGTTCTTGATAAAATATTATAATATTTTTATCTGTTTGTGATGCTATTAAATTTAATTGAGATTCAGGTGGATGTTCTTCTGTAAATGGTTCTTTAGAACTTCTGCAGACTAATATAACGTTTTCTGTATTGAGTGTATTTATGAAAGTACATAATTCTGATAATTCAGAATCATTTATTTCAAAATTAGTATTCATTGAAAATCCTGAAGCTTTATCTGACTTTATTTTTGTGTGCACATACAAGTTATCAGATTTATTATTTAATAAATTTTCTATTTCAGATATCATAATAGTGTTCTTTATTTTTTTGCTTCTACAAACATAGATTCCAAATTTCTTGCTTCTATCTTATCTTTTGATAATCTTGTTTCTATTTCTTCTATTCTACCTATATTACTTTTTAGATGTTCCATTTTTTCTATTGAACCAAACCCAACAGATTCCAATTCCATTTTTAATGATTCATAATCCCACATCCACTTATGTCCCCAATTATATATCATTGAATTTAAAACTTGTGTATTTGTTTTAACTTTATCCTTAATATGATAAACTGAATTTTCCCAAAAATCAATATCTATTGCATTTTTATATGTTTCAAAAAACTCAACATCTTTTGCATTATACACCTTATCTATCCATATCATTATATCAGGACATACAATTCTTAATATACCATTTGGTCTAAGGACTCGGTAGCATTCTTTAAGAAAAGAAATTGCCTCAGAAAATGTAAGATGTTCTATAAAGTGTGATGAAAATATCACCCCAACTGAAGAATCTTCAAATGGCAATCCATTATTTACATTATGATTAATTACAAATCCACCAAGATTATGTTTATAGATTTTAATATCATTTTGCAAATCAATCTCATCTAACCCAACATACTTACCTCCCCATATTGTAATTCCAAGCCAATTTGGAATCATTTCTTCATGAGAAGCTCCTACATTTATATTTTCAAATCCGTTAATATTCCCAGTCATTTACTTTTTGGTTTTTATATATTGCATTTCGTTGTATAAGTGAAAACTCTTCTTTTTGTGAAAATGGATGAGGTAGTAAATCATAAATATTTAAAACCTCTTGTCTTAAAAATAAATCTGCTGGTAGAATTCCATCCTCACCTACTGATTTCAAAAGTTTGTTAGCTCCATTTACCGTAAGTAGATATGCATGAGCTCCAAATAACCAAGTTCTATTACATTGACATCCTTCTCCGAAAATGTGTATGTTATGATATTCGTTACAAATCTCTCTTCTTTTTATACCAACTCCTTCCCAAATTCGAGTTCCCCAATTTGGTTTACCAAGATTGAGCAAATCATCATCAAATGTATTTAATAAATTTATATCAAAAGTTAAATCAATATTTGCATCATGTTCAAATATTATAATACTTTCATTATCATCTACACACTTTTTCCAAAGTTTATAGTGAGATATAAAAGTTGCTATTTCGGAATCTACATATCCTCCACCGAATCTGGTGATATCTTGTATTGTAAATTCATTATCAATAAATTCTTGCCAAACATCATATCTATCACATCCATTAAATAAGTGTGGTTCTATTCCAATTGATTCTAATTCTAATTTAATTGATAATGCACTATCTAAACTTTTTTGTGATTTTGGTAAATGTATTATATATCCTTTCATATTACAAATCTATTACTATAAAACCACTTCCAAGTATCACACTTATGTTTTTTGTTATTGTATGGAAGATTACCGATTGGTATAGAAGTGTATTGACAAGACCATGCTCTTCTATCTCCTTTGGTTAGGTTTGGTACTGAATAGTGAAGAGTTTTTCCACTAAACACCACCATATCACCTTTCTTTGGATATAGCCATTCCCATCCACTACCAGGTGGTTCATCTCCATAATCTAACCAAAGATTTTCTTCAGTTACTCTTTCTTCTCTAATATCTTGAAATCTAATTGCACCATTCTTATCTGTAAAATCATCAAGTATCCAATAAAAG
>Ga0257106_1001037_pt1 | contig 14518 bp, 10 predicted proteins | sample LP_taG_3_FD_190177 | JGI IMG/M metagenome (GOLD analysis project Ga0257106, IMG submission 190177) | Marine microbial communities from Northeast Subartic Pacific Ocean, Canada - LP_J_2011_P26_10m | ecosystem: Environmental > Aquatic > Marine > Oceanic | place: Canada: Northeast Subartic Pacific...
GATTACCTTGCATGATATCTTCTCGAAGATTATATAAAATATGAATTAAATTCTTATTATTACATTGATCTGCGGTTATTTTTAACGCTTCAATTATAGAGGTATTTGCCTCTAATAATGTAGCTAACTGTCTAGTCATTATTACAATGTCTTTAGTTTTTACTTTTGCAATTTTAGATACATCACCTTTAGCTTCTTTTACATCTACTGGTGTGAGATTTAAATCTTTAATAAATCTTCGAGCCTCTCTCTCAGACTGAGCACTCAGGACTCCTTTCTTTTTTGAGCCAATATTGTCTAATGCTATATAGCTATAAGCTGGCATCGTCTTGGAGGTTATTAACTCTCATAAGCTCTTCACATGAAGTGATGCTATTTTTAATAAGATCAGTTGAAGCTTGATCAATGGATTGATTATCTTTGAAGACATAGTCTGAAATTATATTTTCAGAAGCATCATTATGTATCATTTCTTTGAGAACTTTATCAACTTGAATACACTCTGCAATCGCTATTCTTCCTTGATAGCCAGTATTAGAGCAAGCTACGCAGCCTTGGGATTTATACACAATTTGGTTTTTATCTAAATTAAATAAATTGATTGCCTCTTTAGAGGCCTCTTCTTGAGCTTTACATTCTAAACATAGCCTTCTAACCAATCTTTGTGAGATTATCGTTCTTAAGCTCGATGCTAATAAAAATGATTCTATACCCATATCTCTTAATCTTGTAATTGCTGCTATTGCACTATTTGTATGAACTGTAGAAAGAACTAAATGGCCTGTAAGACTAGCTTGAATACCTATTTGAGCTGTTTCTGCATCTCTCATCTCTCCCACCATAACAACATCAGGATCTTGCCTTAATATTGCTCTTAGGCCTCTAGCAAATGTATATCCTGTTTTAGAGTTCACTTGAGTTTGTCCAATGCCACCAAGAGTATATTCAATAGGATCCTCTACGGTCAGTATATTTTGAGAAGAATCGCTTAAGTATCTTAAGCCTGAATAGAGGGTGGTTGTCTTACCTGAACCAGTTGGTCCTGTGAAAAGTATTATTCCTTCAGGATTTTTTAAGGATGACTTATAGTTACTAAGGATAGGAAGAGGAAGGCCTAGGTCTTCAATATTTATCTGTGCTGCCTGTTTGTCGAGCAATCTCAGGACTATCCTCTCTCCATAAGACGAAGGAAGTGTTGAAACTCTTACATCAATATTTTTATCACCAAGAGATAAAGAAACTCTTCCGTCCTGAGGCAATCTCCTTTCTGAAATATCTAAACCTGAAATAATCTTAATTCTTGAAATCAAAACTGAGCTAATTTTACTATCTTGTTGAAGTATTTCTTTTAAGATTCCGTCAACTCTAAAACGAACAACTAATTTATCTTCATATGGCTCAAAATGAATATCTGAAGCTCTATTCTTAACTGCCTGACTTATAATTCCATTAATAAGTTTTATTATTGGAGTGTCATTGCTGCCACTCAATAAATCCTCAGTAGCAGATATACTTCCGGCAAATGTTTGTAAATCAAACTCATCAGTTAGTTCTTCAGAAATATCAGCAGATGAGCTATTTACAGAAAAACTATTTGTTAGTAACTCATTAAATTCAGAAGGATCACATATTTTGAAGACAAACCCAGTTTCAAGAAATCTTTCAATTTCATGATAAAGATTTTCAGTAATCATCTTTGTAGAAATTACCTCATAGCCATTCTCACTAAGTGAAGCTATTACCTCATTTTCTTTAACGAAATCATAAGGAAATATGTCAGAAACATTTGTTTGATGAGATTTACCGTCTATCATAAATTTAATCTTTAGATTCTGTAAGATCTATTAATTTTGTTTCTTGGCCAGACAAAGCTTGACGGACTTTAATATAATTATATTTTTCAGCAGAAATTTCAGAGGAGACAGCTGAATCAACTATTATTGTTGGTCTGAGGAAAACCATTAAGTTTTTTTTAACTGTTGTTGAAGAAGAGGATTGAAATAATCTACCAATTAACGGAATAGATCCAAGAATTGGCACTCTAGACATAGTTTCTTGAGTATCTTCATCTATAAGACCACCTAAAACTATAATTTGGCCATCATCAACTAAAACAGTTGTCTCTATCACCCGCTTATTAGTAATTAGGTCAATTCCAGAGGTTATAACACCAGCAACACCAGAAACTTCTTGTTTGATATTTAGAATAACAGAGCTTCCTTCATTAATCTGTGGTGTAACCTCAAGCTTTATACCAACCTCTTGTCTTGAAGTAGTCCTGAAAGGATTAGCATTACTGGTTCCTAGGCTTTCCCCTGTTGTAATTGGTATTTCTTGACCAATAACAAGATTAGCAGTTTCGTTATCCATAGCAATCGTAAATGGTGTGGATAGTATGTTTGAATTAGTATCTTGAGCAATTGCATTAATAATTCCAGCAAAATTATCAGATCCAGGCGTAAGGTCTCCAAATCCAGCTATCAAGCCTTGGGATCCAAGTAAGGATGTCATGGCAGCTGATGTTAAAGTTACATCTTGCTCGTTGGCAGATGCTCCAGCAATTGCTAGCAAATCAGGACCCGCACCACCAAATCTTGTAACTCCAACTGGAATACCATTTTCATCAGATCCATTATAAATAGTTTCAATTCCAAGATTCTTTGCAGCAGTTTCAGAGAGCTCTACGATGATTGCTTCTACTAAAACCTGAGCTCTTCGAATATCAAGTTTAGAAATAATATTTCTTATCGAAGCAAAATTTGCTTCAGCGGAGGAAACAATTAATGAATTTGTTTTTTCATGGTGAGTTATAACTGTTTTTATGCCATCCGCATCTGCTATAAAACTACCAGAAACAGAATTTAAAATGGCTGAAATATCTGAAGACTTAGCATATTTTAAATATATTACGTCTACTGAATCATCAGATGTGACATCTTCGTCAAGCAGCTCTAACGTCTGCTTTATATTACTAGTTATAAACTCATTTGCAGAAATAATTACAGAATTTGTTGGGCTAAATGGAATTGCTATAAATTTATTTATAGTAGGATTATTTTGAGCTTTTAATTTATCTAATATCCTTACAGCTTCAAGTGAAGAGAGATTATCAAGTTTTATAATAGATATTTTGGCAGTATTATCTTTATCAAGATTTAATAATAAGTCTTTTATTCTATTTATATTGCTGCCTCTATCCACAAGGAGAATTGAATTTATTGAAGATATGCTAGAGAGGTGGGATTGCCTACCTGTAATAGGCTTAATCATAGGCAATACCTCTTCAACAGATCTATTTAAAAGTGGTATGACAACAGTTTCAAAATCGCCTAGATTTTTTGAAGAAATGCTTAAATCCCTCGTTGCTTCATTTTCAGGAACTATTCTAACGAATCCACTTTCTGCAATTATAGTAAAACCATTAACCTGAAGGGTTCTTAAATAAACATTCCAAACCTGCTCCCTGTTAAGGTTTGCGTTTGAATAGATTGTAATCTTACCTTTAACTCTAGGATCCAAGATAATAGTCTTCTTGGCAAACTGAGCAATATCTTGTGTTACTTTTTTTATATCAACGTCTTCGTAATTTAAGATGTATGAGTCTTGATTAGAAATATTGTTCTGAGAAAAAACATTAATGGCAAACACTAAAAATGTAAAAGTAAGTAATTTATTTAATTTCATATCAATTCTCTTTTCCTACTAGGTTCTCAATTTTATATAACTTTTCACCATTTCGAAAAATTATTTCATCTTGATCAATTTTAATTAATTTATATATCCCCTCAAGATTTTCACCAAGTGCAACTACATATTGCTTATTGTTTTTTTTAAGAATAACTGATGCATCTATAGAGCCAGACCTATATCCAACTAGCTCATAATCAAATGATGAATTTTCAAGTGCCACCTCAGGACCTAAGTCATTTTCAATATTTTGAATAGCGGTAATATCAGATATTTCTTTTAAATTTAATAATTGAATATTTGGACTTTCTGATAAATTTAAAAAAACCATGATAAGCATCAAACTGGCAGGTGTAATAAATACCACTAGGAGAACTTTCTTTATTTTTTTAAAATTTATCATAATAATTACAAGCCAATAGTGTAACTTATTTTAATAATCAATCTGAGGGTACAGAAATTTATTAATCTTAAAGAAATGTTCTTTGAGCAAATAAGAAATCTTAAAAGCTAAATTTGATATAAGTGGTTTATTTTAAACCAGATATTTTAATAACTTTGTTGAGCCTGCCAGTCTTCATAAAAATATGAAATTTATTCCATAATGTTTTAATCATTCTATTTCCCTTGTTTATGACAAAATGAAACATTAATGTGTCATTTGTGTGACAGAATACGACAATACATAGATATTGTAAAGATGTTAATCAACGTCTATAGGAAGAGTAAACCAAAAAATTGATCCATTTGGCTCTTTTGAGGTAACTCCAACCTCTCCATTTAAGCTATTTGTGAGATTTTTAACAATAGCCAAACCCAAGCCGCTTCCCTTATTTTCAGAAGCTCTGGCTGATGCTGTTCTGTAAAACCTATCAAAAATGTGATCTTTATCGATATCGGCCACACCAATTCCACTATCAGCTACCATTACTTTGATGTGATTTTTTTCTGTAATAGTTGAAATTTCAATAAATGAGCCTTTTTCAGAGTATTTAAAAGCATTATCTATTAAATTATTCATTATTCTTTCTAATGCCTGAATATCAGCCTTAATAAGACCTTTATGATTAGATTTATAATTAATTTCTATATCTTTTTTCTTCGTAACACTTTTCATTGATACTAAAAATGCTTTTATAAATTCATCTAAGTCAACTGAAGATATATTAAGCTTTAAGTCTCCATATTCAATTCTAGACAAATCTATCAGATTGGAAACCATTGAGGATAATCTTTCTGAATTATGAAGTATGGCTTTTGCAAAAGTTCTTGCGTCTTGCTTGTTATCTAATGCCCCATCTAAGAGTGTTTCTGAGTTTGCTCTAATAACACTTACTGGTGTTCTGAGTTCATGAGATAAGTTTGATATGAAATCACGCCTCATAGAGTTTAATTGCCTCAGTTGGGTAATATCATGAACAACCAATATTAGCTCACCAGTTGTTTTTGATTGATTCATAGATCCTAAAACCCATCTAGTCGTCTTATCTTCTAATTCAATTTCAAACTCTATGTCAGCTCTTTTTTTATTTTTTACTCTTTTAAAAAGATAGTTAAGTGCTGGGATTTCTAAACTCGTAATATTTTGCCTAGATAAGTTATCAGAATTTAATATTATTGAAGACTGCTCATTAGTAAAAACTACTTGGCCTTCAATATCAGTAACTATAATACCCTCGCCCAAATCATCTAGAACAAGACCAAATTGATCTCTTTGTTTTGCAATCATTTTTATTTGATTTTTTAAATCTTCAGAAATTTGTGAAATTGATCTTGCGACTGATCCAAATTCATCTACTCTTTGAGTGGGTAAGCTTTTTAAATTACCTTTTTTATAATCACCCTCAGCAATATTTGTTGCAATATTTGCAAGATCTTGGATATTTGAATACAAAAAATTAGCTGCAACGCCGCTTGCAATAATGGAAACAATAAAAACTACAACAAATAGTAAAATTACCGACAAGCCAAGAGTGTCAGTAGCATTTTCTACATAATTTAATGGAACAGCTATTCTAATTATATTTGGATTTGGTTCTTGGTTGTCACGAATAGCAAAATACAAAAGATCTTGTTTAAGGGTATTGCTGTATCTTGATGACCATCCTGTTCCACCTCTAATGGCATCAATAACCTCAACTCTATTAGAATGATTATCAGTTAAATCCAGTTGATTGAGGTCTAATTCAGAATCACCTACGACCTGGCCGGTGTTGGTAATAAATGTAACTCGCGAATTAGAGGCAGCACCTAAATAATTAGCTGATTTATCGGCTTCGCTAATATTATTGAACTTACTGATACTGCCTACAGACGCAACTAATAAATTAGCTTGTTTTTCAAGCTCGTTAACAATTTGTAATTTAAATGTTCTGGAGAGGTCTCTTTCGGCAACAACGTAAGCAATAGCAATGCTTGCACTTAATAATAAAAATACAATTAAAAAAATTCGGGATCTGATTCCCATTTAATTATTCAGGGTTTCTTGAAAATTTATAGCCAACGCCTCTAATAGTCTGTACATATTTACCCATTGGTCCTAATTTTTCTCTAAGTCTTTTAATATGAGTGTCTACAGTTCTAGTAGTTACTTCTGCGCTATAACCCCAGACATCTGAAAGCAGTTGATCTCGAGACTGCACTCTGCCTCTTCTATCAACAAGCTGACGCAATAACTTAAATTCAAGAGCAGTAAGAGCTATCTGACCATCATTAACAAAAACTTCATGAGAATCAATGTCAATTTTAAGATCGCCAAAATAACGCTCAACTTCAACAATATCTGATTTTTCTGAGATACCTCTCTTAAGAATTGCTTTTATTCTTAAAATTAATTCTCTCACACTAAATGGCTTTGTTACATAGTCATCAGCACCCAATTCGAAGCCAACAACCTTATCAACCTCATCATCTTTAGCGGTAAGGATAACTATAGGGATATTAGATAATCTTGTATCAGATTTTACTTCACGGCATAAGTCTAAACCAGAACCATCCGGCAGCATTAAGTCCAAAACAATTAAAGAAAAAATAGTAGATTCTAGATTTGTTCTAGCATGAGCTAGCGAACCTACAGAAGTAACATTAAAACCTTCTCTGGTTAAATTATATTCAATGGTTTTCCGAATATCTGGCTCGTCTTCGATTACAAGAATCTTAATAGACATAATTTAAAATAATAAATGATTGAAACAATTTATACTCTTTTTTTAAAATTTATTAAACAATAAATAGAAAATTTTAATAATTAATTACTCTCTGAAAACATTTTTCTTAATAATGGTTTGTCGTATTTACCAGAAGCAATTCTGGGTAAATTTACCTTACTAAATTCAATAACGACAGGTATTTTGAATGCAGCAAGTTTATCAGCTAAGAATGATTGAAGGTTTTCTGAGCTCATGTCTTTATTTGGTTTAAGGTAAACGCAAGCACATAAAACTTCGCCCAATCTTTCATCTGGAATTCCAAAAACACAGGCTTCAAGAACATCTGAATGCTCATAAATTGCACTTTCTACTTCGGGACAGGCGATATTTTCACCACCTCTAATTACCATATCTTTTACCCTATCAACAATATAAAGAAAAGGCCCTTCGAACTTCCCTAGATCACCGCTCCTAAACCATCCATCATCATTAGTACATTCGGCAGTTGCATCTATGTTCTTCCAATACCCAACCATATTAGCTGGAGATTTTATTGCTATTTCACCTAGCTCACCTTCTTCTAGCTCCTTCCAATTATCATCAATAATTCTAATATCTGTAATTGGAGGAACAACTCTTCCTGCTGTAGATGGATGAGCTATATACTCATCTCCGTTGCATAGTGTTCCCACTGCATTAGTTTCAGATAAACCGTAGCCAATGCTAGGCCTTCCTTCAAATTCTTGATCAAGTAATTTTACATGCTCAGCCGGTCTTGGGCCCCCGCCTCCGCTTAAACTTTTAAGAGATGAGGTGTCATAATTTAATCTTTCTGGATGATTAAGAAGCTCCCATGTTTGAGTTGGAACTCCTGTAATATCTGAAATTTTTTCACTTTCTATTAATTTTAGGGCTTCACCAGCATCCCATTTCTTCATCATAACAATCTTTCTTCCAGCTAAAATCGACATTAAAAGACCTGCATGACTTCCTGTAACATGAAATAAAGGCACGCAATGAAGTATGGCTAAGTCTGGACCAGTTAAAGGTTCTGCATCAGGGTCATCTAATATAGCGATTTGACTCAAAACAGAGGAGTAGCAAGCCCAACTAAAAATAGTACTTATAACACCCTTTTGTGAAGAAAGGACACCTTTTGGTTTTCCAGTTGAACCAGATGTGTAATAGATGGTAGCGTTATCATTTCTATTAATTAAGATTTCTGGGAAAGTTTTATCATGATCTTTTATGAAATCTGAAAAGCTGGTGAAGCTATCATCTTGGGTATAACTTGTTACAATTTTTTTAACATCAGGAAGTGAATCCAGGCCTTGAAGTCTTTTGGTATCGGCAAAAAGAAGCTTTGCATCAGAGTGTTCAAGTCCATAAATGACTTCTGTTGGCACCCACCAAGAGTTTAAAGGGACACAAACAGCTCCAACACCAACTATACCGAGATATGCGAAAATAAATTCAGGATTATTTTGCATACATATAGCAACCCTATCACCTTTTTCTATTCCGGCTTCTAGTAAGGCGTTCCCTGTTTGAGCACTCTTTTCAAAAACTTCTTTATAACTATAACGCTCATCTTCATATACCAACCAGTCCTTTTCTTCATGAAGTAAACCAAAGTCTAAAAAACCTCTTAGGCTATCTGGAAAATGAACATACTCTCTAAATGTTACACCTTTATCATTAACCACTTCTTTGGTTTCAAACATCTGACCAGGTGCAATATGTTTAGATAAAATTTCTTGGTAAAGGTCTGTCATAATTAGTCTCTTTTTTTGCGATAGTTATTTTATAATTTCAAGCTATTATAACGAATGTATTATTAAACGAATATAAAAAAATAAATGTCATATCCTAAAGAACTTCATTTTGCTTCTATATGGGAGCATGTCTCTGACATAGTTCCAGAAAATATTGCTGTTATTTGCGGTAACAATAAAAAGACTTGGAAAGATTATGAAAGCGACTCGGCAAAGTTAGCTTCTTTTTTAATTGAACGTGGGATTAAAGAAAATTCAAAGGTTGGTTTGTACCTTCACAATTGCAATGAGTATCTAGAGGCGCAGTTTGCAACATTTAAGGTTATGGGTGTCCCTATTAATGTTAATTACAGATATCAATCTGAAGAATTAAAATATTTATTAAATAATTCAGATTCTGAGGCTGTTTTTTTTCATGGATATTATGCAGATCAGGTCAAAAAAATTGCAAAAGATTTGCCAAAAATAAAAACTTGGATTCAGGTTGATGATCAAGACTCAACAGATCTTAATTTTGCATTTAAATATGAAGAAATTATTAATACATTTGAACCTATGCCTCGCATAAAAAGAAAGGAAGAAAATATATATATGATTTATACCGGAGGTACTACCGGTATGCCTAAAGGTGTTATGTATACACATGGTGGATTTGCTGTATCTATGTTTGGAACCTTGAAGCTTCAAGGTTATAAAGTTCCAGATGTTAGAGATAGAGAGAATATATCAAAACTGAAGTCAGTAATATTAGAAATGGATACGAATAACTCCTTAAATAAATGTTTAATTGCATGCCCTCTAATGCATGGAACAGGAATGTTTTTGGGCGGCTTTTTAACTCATATTCTTGGTGGAACAATTATAACGGTCCCTGCTTTAGGGCTTGATCCTAAAATCCTTTTACAGCAGGTGGAGCTAACTAAAGCATCGAGTATGGTGATTGTTGGTGATGCATTTGCTAAACCTATTTTAGCTGAATTAGATAGAACCAAAAAAATGAATGATCCATATGATATTTCTAGTTTGAAAATATTAATCTCGAGTGGTGTCATTTGGAGTGCAGAAGTAAAAACAGCAATGCTTGAACATCATGATATGAAATTATTTGATTCAATGGGTTCAAGTGAAGGTGGTATGGGCTCATCAATAACATCAAGGGGTATTCCAGCAAAGACTGCAAAATTTAAGATGAATAGTAATGTTATAGTTCTAAGTGATAATGGGGACCTTGTCCAACCGGGATCAGGCATTAGAGGAATGATTGGCACAAGTGGCTTAGTTCCTCTTGGATACTTCAAAGATCCAGAAAAATCAGCTATAACATTCAAAGAAGTTAATGGAACAAGATATAGCTTTCCTGGTGACTATGCTTTGATTGAATCAGATGGAAGCATAACATTACTAGGGAGAGGCAGTAATTGTATCAATTCTGCTGGAGAAAAAATTTATCCAGAAGAAGTCGAAGAAGCAATTAAGAAAAATATATCTGTTTACGACTGTTTAGTCGTTGGAATTAAGGATGATCGATTTGGCCAGAAAGTAATTGCTGTAGTTTCACTTAATATTGATACTAAAATCACAACAGAAAACATAATAGAAAATACAAGAAAATATATATCAAGTTACAAGCTTCCAAAACATATTATCTTGGTTGATAAAATTCAGAGAGCTCCAAATGGAAAAGCTGACTACAAATGGGCTAATATGGTTGCAAATGAAAACATACATAAAGTGAGAACAAAATGAGATTATATTTAATTTTTATAGCTAGCTTTATTGGCTTTGATCTTCATTCCCAAAGCTTTCAACCGATAGGAACTATAAATCCTAATTCATACGTTGCAGCACAAAAAGAAATAGCTGAAGGCCTTGAGGGCATGGTGACTACTCAACATTTCTTAGCAACGCAAGTTGGTAAAGATATTTTAAGTGAAGGTGGGAATTCTTATGACGCTGCAATTGCTATAAGCTTTACGCTTGCTGTTGTCTTACCAAGAGCTGGTAATATTGGTGGCGGTGGGTTTATGGTTATGCATGACTCAGAGACGAACAAGGAATATTCTATTGATTATAGAGAGAAGGCCCCTGCTGCATCAAATAAAGATATGTATTTAGACAAAAATGGTTCTTTTAATTCTGAACAATTATCAACTTTTGGAAATTTATCTAGCGGAGTGCCTGGAACAGTTGCAGGATTATGGGAAGTACATTCTAGGTTTGGCTCTTTGCCATGGGAAAGATTATTAAAAGATGCTATTTTTTATGCTGAAAATGGATTTGAGATAACTCCATATCTCGCAGATATGTTAACTAAGTACAAAAATAAATTATCCGCATTTAGTTCAACTAAAAATATTTTCCAAAAACATTATCCAGATTTTAAAAATAAGACCTTAGTTCAAAAAGATCTAGCAAAAACGCTAATAGAAATATCAAAAAAAGGAAGGGATGGCTTTTATAAAGGAAGCGTAGCTACAAAAATTGATACATATATGAGGGAAAATGGTGGTCTTATTACAAAAAAAGATCTTGAATTGTATATGCCTGTTTGGAGAGATCCAATTAAATCAACTTATAAGGATGTTGAAATAATAACAATGGGGCCTCCTTCTTCAGGTGGTATTCATATTGTTCAAATGCTAAACATCCTTGAATTGCATGATTTAACAAAATATAAACATAATTCTTCTAAATATATAAACCTATTAACTGAAACGATGAAATATGCTTATGCAGATAGATCAAAGTATTTAGGTGATCCGGATTTTTATGAAGTACCGATTTCAAGGATAATAGATAAAGATTATGCAAAGAAAATATATTCAAAAATAAAAGTTGGTCAATCAACTCCATCCTCTAAAATAAAGCCAGGAGAAGGTTTTGATAATGAAAGTGTTGAGACAACGCATTTTTCTATAGCTGATAAGTATGGGAACGTTGTTTCCTCGACATACACTTTAAACTCTACGTTTGGCTCTGGTGTTGTCATCGAAGGCACAGGCATTTTGATGAATAATGAAATGGATGACTTCTCTGCAGCCCCAGGAATTCCAAATCAATTTGGTCTCTTGGGTTCAAAGGCTAATGAGATTCAGCCTTTCAAAAGACCCCTGAGCTCTATGACCCCTACTATAGTAATGAAAGATGATCAGTTTTTCTTTAGTACAGGCAGTCCAGGTGGATCAAGAATAATATCAGCTGTACTTCAATCAATTTTAAATATTGTCGATTTTGATATGGACCTTGAAGAAACTAATAATGTTATTAGAATACATCATCAATGGCAGCCAGATCGTTTGCAAATTGAAACAAGGCTATCTGAAAAAACTAGACTTGAACTTTTAGATCTAAATTACAATATACAAATAATTGAACCCGCTACTTGTCTACAAACAATAATGTATAGAGATAATAAATATTATGGATATGGCGATTATAGAAGGCCTGATGCCTTCGCCTCTGGAGATATAAAATGATTGATAAACTCATGGTTATAGGTGCATATGCTGTTCCAGCATTATTATTACTTTTCTTCTGTTTCTGGATAACTAGAAAAAGATAAATTGCTTCCAACGACTGACAACATTTATTTTTTTATTTTATTAATAGGCCTTCTTTCTTTTGGGAGTCTCTCTTCAGTTTTAATTTATAGACTTCCTTTAATGATAAAAGATAATCAGGATCGAATAAATTTATTTTTACCAAGATCTCACTGCATTAAATGTAAACAAAATATAAGGTTAATAGATTTAATTCCTTTATTTGGATACTTAATACAGATGGGCAAATGTCGAAATTGTAATAATGCCATTTCATCATATTACCCAGTTAATGAGATCATTCATTTACTTGTTGGCATAATACTTTTTAGCTATTTAAATTTTTCATTAATATTCTTTGTTAATTATTCTTTATTTTTTATTCTCTATGCTCTTTTTATTTTAGATATAAAACACTTTTATTTACCTTTCTATCTTAATATTCTAGTGTGCTTAATAGGAGTGATTTCAAATGGGTATTTTGGTCTCTATATTCCTTCCATATATCTTTCTTTTAAAATGTCACCTTTATTAATTTCGTTAATAGGTTTATTTATTGGCTATTCAACTCTTTGGCTAATAAATTTTATATATAAATTAATTAGGGGCAAAGATGGAATTGGAGGCGGAGATTTTATTTTATTTGCAGGAATAGGTTCGATTATAGGTCCTTTGGCTTTAGCTCCAGTGATATTAATTGGTTCTATATGTCTTATTTTACTTCCTGTAATAAATTCAAAAAAATATTCTGAAGAAATACCTTTGGGTTCAGGTATTATTTTAGGTTTTTTTATTTACAGTTTATTTAATTTTTTTGAACTTTCTTTTCTTTCGGCTGTCATATAAGTATAGACCTTAGAATGTCCTCTTAATTCATATCCCCTGGGTCTTTAAAAGCAGGCTTAAATGCCTGCTTTTTTTTGTAAGGTATTAATAATTATAAAAAAAAATGTATACTCTTAAGTATTAATTAATTAAATATATACATGAAAAATCTAATTTTGTCTTTTATTGCAATTTTTTTTGTTGCATCTTGCTCACAATCAAACAGTGAGGAACCATCTGTTCCAGTTATTGAGTATGTTTGGCATTCAGCCGGCCCTGACTTTAATTCTAAAAACCTCGCTAAATTAATAATTGAGTGGAATGACATAATAACTAGCTCGGGTATGGAAATGAATGGAGCTAATATCTTAACTCCTCAAGTTGCTAATGATGGTTATGATTTTATTTGGGTAATGAGATGGCCTTCTATGGCTGCCAGAGATGCAGGATGGGATTGGTGGACGAATAATGCTTCGACTGGCTGGGATAAATCCATTGATGGAATAATGAGTTTTGATCCAGTAAATGCTTATGCGTTTGAGGTTAGCAATATGTCTTCTCCAAAAATTGAAAATAATACAGGATCTTTTTCAAATAGATTTCATTTTTGTGCATATAACGAAGGTTTTGGTGATGAGTCATTAGAAAGTTTCAAAGATGCAGTTGATTCAAACTTATGGACAGATACCTATTGGAATGTTCTCTTAAACCCAACATTTAATCCTGATCCAAAGCCAGATTTTGTATGGCTCGACTTATGGGCTGATGATACAGATAAAGAAATAGCATTAAGAAAATTTATGGATAGTGAATATGCAAATATGTATTTAGAAATGTTCACTTGTAATACGGCTGATTTTAATGGAACAGTTATCAGATAAATAATTGGAGCGGGTAGAGAGGATCGAACTCTCATCAAAAGGTTGGAAACCTCTTATAATAGCCATTATACGATACCCGCTAATAAGAAAATGATTATAGTAAAAAAGGGAGCTAAATGCTCCCTTTTGTATTTAAAAAGCTAAAAAACTTTCAAAGGATATACTTTTTATAAGATCTTGAATCCAAACAGGATGCATTTTCAATAAATTCATTCTTGATTTCTGTTGCATCTTTAATATTTACCCATCTTTCTAAAAATACATTTTGATAGTCTTTGTCATAAAATTCATTAATCCAAATAAAGTTATTGTCAGCAGCACTATTAATATAGGATAGAGAATAAGCTAAATCTAAAGAATTAATTTGATTGGTAAATCGATCAATTGCTATTTTAAAAGTGCCGAAGTTATAGTTTTCATTATATTTGCATCTTAATATTTCAACATAAGAAAAATCATTTCGATTTAGATTTTCATAACTTATAAAATCTAAAGCCCTCCTTTGGTATATAGCAAAATTACATAATGCGATTTCTTCCATGCCCATTTCTTTAATAAGATTAACCAATTCTAAAGTTGCAAGATGATCTGAAAGCGATTTAAAAGAAATAATAAAATCCTTAACTTTTTCAACATTTTCTGGAAAAAGAATAGAGATTTGA
>Ga0257106_1001038_pt1 | contig 14507 bp, 10 predicted proteins | sample LP_taG_3_FD_190177 | JGI IMG/M metagenome (GOLD analysis project Ga0257106, IMG submission 190177) | Marine microbial communities from Northeast Subartic Pacific Ocean, Canada - LP_J_2011_P26_10m | ecosystem: Environmental > Aquatic > Marine > Oceanic | place: Canada: Northeast Subartic Pacific...
CGTCCGCGTGCGCGAGCGCGAACGCGCGCGACAGGACGCTCGCCGCGTCGTCGCCCGACGGCGCCGGCGCGGCGTAGGTCGCCGGCGCGGCGTGGGTCGCCGGCGCGGCGTAGGCCGGCGCGGCGTAGGCCGGCGCGGCGGGCGGCGCGGGCGCCGCGGAGTCGAAGGCGAGCGGCGGCGTCACGGGCCGCTGCGAGAGGGCCATGGCCCGCGCGAGCGCCGCGGCGAGGGGGTCGTCGCCGGCGGGCGCGGGCATCGCCGGCGGCGGCGCGCGCGCGACGTCGCCGCGGACCGGCGCGTCCGCGACGGCCGAGAACGACGCGAGGACGTCGCGCGGGCCCTCGAAGGCGAGCGGCGGCGTCACGGGCCGCCGCGCCAGGGCCATGGCCCGCGCGAGGGGGTTCGCGGCGTCGTCGCCGAAGGCGGGCGGCGGCGACGCGGGCCGCCGCGCCATCGCCGCGGCCCGCGACAGGATGTCGACGCCCTCGGCCGGGGACGACCCGCCCTCGACGCGGAGCCGCAGCGCGTCGACGCGCGCGTCGAGCTCCGCGTCGCTCGGGGCCACGGGCGCCGAGAGCCAGGCGTCGTCGCCCGGCGCGGCCGCGGCCGCGCGGCTCCGGTCGGCCGCGGCGGCCGCCGCGCGCGCGTCGTCGTCCGCGGCGCGGCGCGCGGACGTTTCGGCGCGCCACGTCGCCTCGCGCTCGCGCACGGCGGCGCGCGCGGCCTCGGCGTCCGCCGCGGCCCGCCGCGTCGCGTCGCGGTCCTGGGCCTTGTCGAAGTACGAGTCGTCGTAGCCGCAGTACGCGCGCGACACGTCGCTGAGGAGCGACTCGTAGCCGAAGGTCGCCGCCTTGGCCGGCGCGGGCCGGCGCCGCGGCGGCGGCTTCACGTAGCCGAAGCCCGGCTCGTGGGGGGGCCTCGCCTCGCGCGACGACCGCGGAGTCTCGCGCGGCGTCTCGCGCGGCGTCCTCCGGGCGACGTCCGCCGAGGCCCGGGCGTCCGCCGAGGCCATGGACGTGCGGGCCTGGGCGACCTCGGCCTCGATGGACGCGAGGAGCCCGCCCGCGGCCGCGGCCGCGCGCGCGGGCGACGCGCGCGCGGGCTCCGCGGACGGCGTCGGCCGCGGCGGCGCCGCGGGCTCGTCCGGCGGCGCGCGCGCGCCGCGCCGCGGCGGCACGTCCGCGGACCGCCGGCCGTCGTCGGACCGCGGGTTCGACGGCGGCCGCCGCGCGTCGTCGGACTCGCGCGACGCGGACCGCCGCGGCGGCGGCGGCCGCGGCGCCGCGGTCTCGTCGCGCTCCGCGCGGAGGCGCAGGTACTCGGCGTTCTGCTGCTTCGCCTTGAGCACGGCCGACGACACGGGCGCCGACGACGACGTGAGCGCGTTGGACCGCGCGAGCGTCGCGCTGGGGCGCCGCTCGTAGGCGCCGCTCTTCGACGGCTCGCCGAGGAGGCGCAGGGCCTTTTGCTCGTCGTTCTCCGCGAGGCGCCGCAGCTCGCGGCTCGACAGCTCCCGCGGCTTCGCCGCGTCGCTCGCCTTGCGGAAGACGAGCTGCCCGTTCGCGCCGCAGGTGAGGACCATGGCTGCCCGCCAAACTGATTTTCGCAGCACTCAATGACGGCACCTCGACCTGCATCGAGAACTGCAACACCCGCAGCGCCGCACGATGGGGCAGCCTCGCGCCGCGTGAGCCCCATGGTCAAGTGGCTGCGGAACCCCGCCACGGGCGAGGCGAGCGAGCAGGGCGTGTCCTGCGTCGCCGTCCAGGACTACAAGGGCCGGCGGCTCATCGCGACGGGCACGACGCACGGCGTCGTCAAGATCATCGACGGCGCCAGCGGCCAGGTCGCCTTCCTTCACCGGGGCCACGACGCGAAGATCAGCGCCTGCTACTTCGACCTCGACGTGGACCACAACGACGGCCGCAGCGAGCTCAAGCTCGCGACGTGCTCCACGGACCGGAGCGCGTCCGAGTGGAACATCCGCACGGGCGAGCACGTGCTGGGCATGGGCGGCGGCGTCGGCGCGCACGTCGGCGGCGTCACCTGCATGTCCATGAGGTCCATCGAACGAAGAGATCTGCGCATGGAGGGCGGGCGGCGCGTCGTCGCGACGGGCTCCGTGGACAAGACGTGCAAGCTCTGGAGCTGCGCGTCCGACGACCGGTGCCTCCGGTCCTACGAGGGCCACGGCGCCACCGTGACGGCCGTGTGCATCTGCGGGGACCACAACCACGAGATCCTCCTGTCGACGTCCATGGACCGGACCTGCCGCGCCTGGCACCTGTCCAGCGAGGAGGAGTTGGTCCGCTTGGACGAGGCGACGTCCGTCATGTGTCTGGCGTTCCACGAGACGCTCCTCGGCGGCCAGCCGTCCTTCGTGACGGGGTCGTATGGCGACGCCAAGGTCTGGCGCGTGCCCCAGGTCGACGCGGATGTGGCCGAGGCCTGGGCCGCGCTGCCCGAGGACAAACGGATCGTGCAAACGTTCGCGAAGACCGAGGGCCGCGTGCACCGCGTCTGCGTCGCGACGCTCTTCGATCGGCGCGAGGTCGTCGTGACGGCATCGCGGGACACGGTGAACTTCTGGGCGCCGGTGCTGGACGCCGACGGCGTCAAGGAGCCGTTCATTTTGGAGTGGCTCGTCGCGTTCGCCGCGTCGGGCCTCGTCCACGACCTCTGCCTGCGCCCCCACGCCTTCTTCAAGCCGTCGACGGCCTTCACGGAGCCCGTCGCCGAGGACCCGGGCGACCTGACGGTGGACGTGGACGTGACCGTGCTCGACGCGTCGGGCCTCGCGCAGATGGACTCGCGGAAAGGCCTCGACCCCTACGTCGTCGTCCGCGTCATCAGGGCCGGCGAGCACCGGCCCACGGAGGTCGGCCGCACGGCCCACGCCAAGGACACGCGCAGCCCGACCTGGGACCGGAAGACGTCCAAGTTCGCGCTGAAGATCCCCATCTACAAGTCGTGCGACGTCATCTTCGTCGTCTACGACCACGACCGGACGCGCGGCAAGCACCTCGCGTGCGGCCAGATTTTAGTGTTGGGTTCGGAGCTCATCAACGAGGACGGCGACCCCGTCATCACGAAGCACCTGCTGGCCATGGGCGGCAAGCAGGTCGACGTCTCGGGCACGCTGAGCGTGAGGGTCGACATGGGCGACGCGCCGCAGGCCGATTTAGGATTGGAGGTCGTCTGCGCGTGCGCCAACGGGTCCGTGGACCACGCGCTGCTCTTCGACCTGCCGCCCATGCCGCCGCCGGACCCCGTCATCGACGTCGAGGAGGCGCCCGTGCTCGAGATGGCGCGCGTGCTCCACGCGCGGCGGCACGAGCACCACGACGAGCTCAACCTCGTCTACGACGACGAGATCACGGTGCTCAGGAAGAACGTCGACGGCTGGTGGTACGGCAAGCGCGTCGTCTGGAACAAGCGCCAGGACCGGTCCTGGTTCGAGGAGGGCTGGTTCCCCGCGTCCTACGTGGAAGGCGACCGCTGGCTCCAGAAGAACAGCGGCGACCACTGGGGCGGCCACAAGAACGACGAGTGGGACCTGCGGGTCATGTCGTCCAACGAGCCGTCCTTCGCGACGGGCTCCCACTCGTCCCTCGAGTCGGGCTACGCGCAGAAGCTCGTCGGCAAGAGCCTCGCGGATCTGCGCGCCGAGGGGTCCCTCGACTACAAGGCGCGCGCGTCCTTCCAGGAGAAGGATGGGAACCGGATCGGCAAGCAGGGCACCGACGGCTCGCGCAAGTCGTCGAAGATGCGCTCGCCGAAGCGGAACTCGCGGCGGCCGTCGCAGCGGAAGATGGCGCCGGGCGTGCACCGCGACCACCACGCGAAGTCCGGCGACCACGACGACTAAGGTGTTTAGAGCCTACTTGGACGACGCCGCCGCGTCCTTGAGCGCCTTGCGCTTCTTGATGTAGTCCGTCGCCGCGCCGTTGAGGCCGAACTGGAGCGCCCAGAGCGGGCCCATGTAGGACATCCGCGGCGCGAGGCCGCGGAGGAAGACGCCGGGCCCCTCCTCGCGCAGCATCGTCGACACGCAGTCGACGACGCCCGCGTAGGGCACGGCGCCCACGGCCGCGGCCTGCGTCATGAGCCGCGTCTTGATGACGTCGATGGGCTGCGTGCACAACCCGCCGACGAGCGCGGAGCTCACGCCGTAGAGGTAGTTCTCCGCCGACGTCAGCGAGCTTCCCTCGGGCCGGTCCCGCAGCGCGCGCTGCTTGAGGGCGTCGAAGGAGCAGAAGCAGATGACGACGAAGGGCAGGTTCCGCGCGACCGTCGGCCGCCAGCCGCTGTAGAAGCCGAGCGGGCCCTCGGTCCGCGCGATGCGGCCCACGGCCGTGGCGAAGTTCGGGTAGATGCCCGTCACGAGCCGCTGCTTGATGACCTCCTGGGGGATGCCCGCGACGCTGCTCCCGAGGCTCGCGCACGCCGACGCGACGATCGCCGGCGCCACCGGCCGCAGCGCGCCGAAGATGGAGAACTGGAGGCCGCCGACGAAGAAGGCGAACATGCTCGTCGTCGCGCAGCCGCTCACGAGCGTCCGCGCGCCCAGTTCGCTCAGCGTCTTGGCGCCCTTGCGCGTCTGCGCCAGCGTCCGCAGGGCGTCGGCGGGGTACATGACCAGCTGGGCGCCGAAGCGCGCGCTGCCGCCGGCCAGCAGCTTCTCGCGGTTGTTCAGCGTGACGGCGCGCGGGGCGACGGTCTTGCCCTGGGCCGACGCGGCCAGCGCCACGGCAAGCCAGAGCTTCCACATACTTGCAAGCCAGAGCATGCTTCACGCACTTCGACTTCAAGGAGCTCGATCCGGCACGATGCCGTCGTTGCCGTTCGAGGGCTCATCGCCTCGCCCGCATGAGGACGACGAGCCGGCCGATCCCCCGCGCACGAGCCGAGGGCAAAAAAAAAACAAGAAAACACACCTCAATCGAAGAACGACGCGCGCGGCGCCGGGGGCAGCTCGTCCCACCAGGCCGCGTGGTCCGCGCCGAGGCCGAGGACGAGCGAGAGCGCGCCGCCGAGGGCTTTTCGCTTCACGCGCTCGTCGAGGGGCGACACGGTGCGCCGGTCCGGCGAGAAGGGCGCCTGGGGGTCGTCGTCGACGCGCATGGACGGGTTGCAGTTGATTTCCAGCAGGTGGGCCGCGCCGGCCGCGTCGAGGAGCACGTCGAAGCCGAAGAGCTGGAACGCGTTTTTCCCGGGCCGCGCCGGCCGCCGCCGCCGCTCGCCGTCGAGCGACGCCCAGAGCGCCGCGGCGGCCTCGGCGGCGCAGGCCGCGAGCGCCGGCCGGCGGAGCCCGCCGCCGTCCGCGACGAACTCCGCGAGGCCCGTCTTGCACGCGTTGGAATTGACGGCCGTGTTGCAGAGGTGGATCGTGCGCTCGTCGCGATTCGACGCGTCGGGCGGGGCGTAGGGCCGCGCGCAGGACCGCACGAGGCCGTCGCGGCAGAGGTAGGCGCGCCGGTCGCCGCCGGCTTCCATTAACAGAACGTAGAGCCGGAGGTCGAACTTGCGGCCGGCGCCGTCGAGGAGCGGGTCCGCCACGTAGCGCTGGCAGACGCGCGGTTTGTCGTCCATGTTTTCGAGCACCTCGGCGGCGTCGCGGGCGAGCCAGATGCCCGTGCCCTTGGCGCCGTCGGCCGGCTTCACGATGAGCCAGCCGGAGGACGCTTCGGCCGCGAGGCGCGGCGCGTCGCGCGGCAGGACCCAGGTCGCCGGGTGGCCCGCGGCGCTCCCGCAGGCGTCGGCGACGGCGGCCTTCGTCGACGCGCGCCGCGCGCCCCAGAGCTTGCTCACCCACTGGCCGTCGCGCAGTGCGGCGCGGCGCGCCTTGTAGGGGGCATTGCTCAGCGAATGCCAGAAGACGGTCGTCGCGTCATCGTCGCTGTCGTCACCTTCGACGAGCCGCAGGCCGAGCTCGGCGCAGACGCTGCGCAGCAGAGGGAGCGTGTGGCTCGCGTAGGTCGCGTCGACGACGACCATGTTTGCTCCATTGCCTTTATCACAGCGTCAACAACATTGCGATGATCACAGATTCTACTCAGTGTTCTAAGATCACCGACGTTGGCTTTTTGCATGCACGAGCCAAAAATTCCTTGAAGAAGCCACGTGCACGAGTCGCAATATTTTTCGCCGCCTTCAAGTTCGCGCCGATACCGCCCTACGAGCGGCGCACCCCCATACCCCCAAGAACGAGTGCAGTGCAGTCCTAGGTTAGGCGAGTCGGGCGGCCGACTCGAGGCGACGTCGCCGCGTCAGCCGGGCGGCCTCGGCGGCGGCGGCGCCGCGGGCGGCGGCCTCGGCGGCGGCGGCGGCGGCCCCGGCGGCGGCGGCGGGTCGTCGGCGAGGCCCGCGACCTCGAGCGCCGACGCGATGCGGGCGAGCGCGTCGGGCGGCTGCCGCAACGGCGCGGTCGCGGCGACGACGAAGCACCGCATCGTCGAGAGGTCGTAGGAGACCGCGGGCTCCGCGTCGTCGAGCCAGAGCAGCGCCTCCTCAGACGTCTCGCGCCGCGCCGCGGCCCAGGCCGTCTCGCCGAGGTTCCGCTTCCCGCCCGGGAGCTCGAGGATCCAGTGCGACGCGTCCTGCGGCGGGAAAGCGACGAATCATACGCGGCGCGCGAAAAAGGAAACGACGCGGCGAGGACGCGCGTCGTAGGCGATGACGAAGACGTCGGTGTCGGCGACCTGGGGGCAGTTGAGGAAGGTGAGGAGGTGGTGGTCGGCCTTGGGCGGCGCGGCCTTGACGGGCAGGCCGTAGGGCTCGAGCTGCAGGCCGAGCTGCCGCGCGGCCGCGGCGGACTGGCGCGAGGGCGCCTGGAAGGCCGCGCGCAGCAGGGAGATGGGCGCGACGGCGACGGCGTGGGCCGCGTCGCCGTGGAGCGACGTCGAGTCGGCGACGGCCGCGCGGTACGCCGCGACGTGCGTCGCCAGATCCCTCCGGTCGCCGACGACGGCGACGGTGCCGTTGGGCTCGAGGTCCAACACGCAGCGCGCGCAGTTGGCCTTGAGCACGACGTCGTCGATGGGCGGGTCCGGGAAGAGCGACGCCGCGAGCGTCGCCTCGAGCGCCTCGCGGCCGCCCGCGCCCGCGACGTGGAGCGCGGTCCGCGTGCCGCGGCTGTCGGGGATGGCCAGGAGGCCCGGCGCGACCTCGCCAAAGGCCGCGGCGCGGTGGCAGTCGCAGCCCGTCACGTGGACCTTGACGCGGAACGCGTCGCCGCCCGCGGCCCGCAGCGCGGCGACGAGGTCCTCGCGGTTCGTCACGAGCTGCGGCGTGCCCATGATCGACTCCGCGCGCCGGAAGGCCTCGCCGGCCTGGCCCCGCCGCGGCCGGCTCGTGCGCGCCCGCGACGTCGCGTGCACGTACTTGCAGTTCGCGCCGTGCTTGCACCGGCCCATGCGGAAGAACCGGCAGACCTCGCCCGCCGCCTCGCCGTTCCGCTCGCTGTCGCGCTCGCTCTGGCGCCGCTGCCGCCACGTCGACCGCGACACGCCGTCGATGGGCACCGTTGGTGTTGTGCGCGGCGTCGTCGTCGCGCGCGGGCAAAAGTCCTGCGCGTTCGGGTTCATCGCGGCGCCGTCGCCAACGAATCCGCCGGTGGACGTTCGAACGCCGCCGCTGGCTGCGTTCGCAGCGGTTTTTTTGCTTTGTTATGCAACTTGGCAATCAAGGAGGCGCTTGCAACCGGTCACGGCCGGTTGCAAGCGGAACTCATTGGCGCCGAGCCGCTGCGGTCAGTTCGACGTCGGACATCCCATTGCCCCAGCTGTTGTCGACGCACGATGCAACATTTGGTAAACTTTTACCTCAAACCCGCTGACGCGATGTTTTTGGCCGGCGCGCACGCGACCAGGGCTCGAGCTGCTGGGTGCTGCTTGTAGCAGCATAATGCCATGGGCACTGCACTGGCTGAGAGACTCCGAGACTCCGAGTCGGAAGCAACCTCAGGCTAAAAAAAAACACGCCCGGCCGCGGCGCATCGAGGCAGCTGGTCGTCACAACGGCTGCCCAGCAACCACGCTGAGCTCGTGCCTTCCCCCGCCTACGACGGGCTAGCCCGGCTAGGGCGGAAACCTGTTCGCGATCGTCGCCCGATGCCGCTTCAACGTTGAACTCGCGGAAACTTGGCACTTCTTCGATGCCTTCAAGGCCTCCAGAGCGCAGCATGGCCCGCCCGCTTGCGCTCACCCTCTGCGCAGCAGCGCTCTGCGCCGACGCGCTCGACGTGAGCCGGAGGAAGGTTTTACACACACCAGCGGCGCTCGCAGCGCTCGCAGCACCGCCGGCGGCCGTCGCCGCCGACGCGGCGCTGGCGCAGTTCGACGACGGCACGCTCGCGCTGCGCTTCCCCTACCCGTCGGGCTGGAGCTGCAAGGGCACGGGCGCGTTCGAGAGCTTGATCACGGGCCGGCGCGTGACGACGTGCGGCGCGAGCGATGGGTCCGCGTCCGTCGCGGTCGCGGCGCGCATGGTGCCGTCGAACGACATCTACAACAACCTCGAGCGCGCCATCTCCGCCGACGAGGTCGTCGAGATGACCGTGGACCCGAAGGCGTCCGTCGCGAAGACGACGCTCCGCGACTTCGGGAGCCGGCGCGGCTACGTCGTCGAGAGCTCGCTGGGCCCGACGACGAGCGTGGACCTCTTCACGGTCCACAGCGGCGACCAGGGCCAGTACTGGGCCATCACGCTCACGGCGACGGCGAAGAACGCCGCGGACCTGCCGCGCGGCGTCATCGACGCGTGCGACTTCTACCGGCTCTTCGACAAGTAAGCGGCGTGCTAGTTTAACAAAAAAAATTCAGACCCCCGCGACGTCGCCGTGGAACGGGTTGGTGACGCCGGGGAGGTCGTTCATCTCGAGGCCCGCGTCCGGGTCGGCGCCGATGACGACGCCCGTGGCCATCTCCACGGGCACGTAGCCCGGCGACGACGGCTGCCGCGGCGCGCCGAGGCCGGCCTCGGCGCGCCGCGTCCAGCGCGTCTTGCAGCAGCAGCAGATCGCGGCGACGACGCCGCCGACGGCGCCGCCGCAGAGGAGCAGCACGACAGTGAGGAAGATCAGGACCTTGCGCCAGGTCGGCGGCGGCCGGTCGTTGCCCGGCCCGTCCTCGCAGTAGCCCGTCGTGTTGTCGCAGGGCTGACAGCACGTCGACACCGCCGTCCAGTCGTCGGTCTTGTAGCACGCGTCGCCCTGCGTGTAGCCGTAGCCCTCGGCGCACCAGCCCTTGCCCTCGAGCGCGCAGCAATCGGCGTCGACGTTGTCGCCGATGCGGGGGTAGCCGCGCTCCATGCACACGGCCTCGTCGGGCCGCGCGCACGTCGCGCCGGGCCCGGGGTCGCAGTCGTCGCCCGCCGCGCAGGGCTCGCAGCAGACCGCGTAGGACTCGCCGCCGTCCCAGCGGTCGCAGACCGCGCCCCGGCTGTATTTGTAGCCCGGCGCGCAGGACGCCCCGGCCGCCGCCGCGCAGCAGTCGTCGTCGACGTTGACGCCGGGCAGCGGGTAGCCGTTCTCGTGGCAGACGCCGGCCGACGGCGGCGCGCAGGTCGTCCCTTGCGCGGCGCCGGCGGCGCAGAGGAGAGCCCAGGCGAGGCGCATGGCTCGTGAAAATCGGGCGGAGCGGCGGCCGCGACCTTCCGGCGCTCGTAAAGCCGACTTCGCGGCGGCCGCGACCTTCCGGCGTTCGTAAAGCCGACTTCGCGCGCGCGCAAGCGTGGGTCTCGCAGCGGCGCGGAGGCGTCGAAGCTCCGCGGTAGACCGCGGTCCACGCCTTTGCCACCGCCGATTGGCCGATGTTGCACAGCGCATTGCTGAGATGATGCTGCTGCCCCTTTGGACGGGATCGCGGGCCATCGAAGAGAGAATTGACACGACCGCGGCCGCGTTCTGTCGCCGTTCGTCGTACTCGGGCTCCACGAGCGCGCGACGCCGTCATGATGAAGAGGACCGTCTGCCTCCTCTTCGTCGCGACGGCGACGGCCCAGCTGGGCAACGGCAGCGACTGGCGCTACTACACCACGCAGGACGGGCAGCCGGTGCCCGGGCTGCCCGACGGCGTCGAGGGCCGCATCTGGCAGGGCACCCACGGGGTCTACGACGTCGTCTTGGCAGCCCCGAACGCCGTCCGCTTCAAACTCGCCGCGGGCGCGACGCTGGGCTCGCGGCGGGGCGGCGACGGCAGGTTCGCCTTCGACGTGCCGATGCACTGGTGCGTCACCGCGGGGAACGTCACCTTCGAGGCCGGCGGGCCGACCTACGAGACCGGCGACGTGCTCTGGGCCGGCGCCGGCATGGCCCACGGGCCCATCTACTCCGCCGGCGGCGCCGTCATCAGCGCCGTGTCGGGAGGCCCGCGCCTCGAGCCGGCGGACCTCTTCTCGCCCGCGGCGCGCGTCGCCACGAACCCGAGCGTGGAGACCTACGGCAACGCGAGCTCTCCCAAGCTCCGCGGCTACCGCGGCGCCGACGTCGCGTGGCAGCAGAACCCGTCGAACCACAGCGCGGAGTGCCTGGCCAACGGCGGCGTCTGGAACAAGTTCTTCGACGGCGTCGGCGACTCGCCGCCCGTGCTCCGCGTGCGCTGGTCGGCGAACTGCTCCATCCCGTTCCACTACCACCCGACGGGCGCGATCTACTGGATTTTGTACGGGCGCATGTACTTTGTGGGCGACTGCGGCACGGACTGCACCGACCGCGCGGTCGGCCGGGGCGAGATCCGCTGGGTCCGGCCGGGCTTCAACTACGGCCCGGAGCACAACGACTACGACGCGCCCTGCGAGATCACGGTCCTGGGCGTGGACACGAACCCGACCTTCGAGCACGCGCCGGCGCCCTACCGGGTCCAGAAGCGCGTCCTCGTGGACTACATCTACGGGTAGGCCGGCTCTCGGGCGATCTTCCGTGCTGTGTTCTTCTTGGTTCTCTCATAATTCATCGCTTCGTCCTGGCGGCATCGCCTGCGGTTGTAGCTTGAGAGTCATCTTGAGCCTAGCTGAGGCCTAACTTGCCCTTCAATTTGAGCTTGCTGTCTTGCCAGCCTGCCTCGAGTGGAGCAGCGGTGAAAGCTCTCGATGCGCGCCATGCATCGAGCCACGCTGGCATTCGCGCTGGCACTGGCGTCGACGCGGGCGCTGTCCCAGCAGCGCGTGCCCTGGGACGTCCTGCGGTTCGTGGAGCAGTCGAGCAAATTCATCACGCTGCCGTTCGCGCCGACGCCGCGCGCCCGTGTCATCCAACCGGGCGAGAGCCTCGGCCCGCTGGAGCTCTACCCGCTCGACGACGTGGTCATGGGCGGCGCGAGCTCGTCGACGTACAGCAGGGGGCGCTGGAGCGGGTCGGTCACCAGCGCGAACAACGGGGGCTTCGTCGGCGCTCGGTCGAAGGCGCTCGCGCTGGACCTGACGCGCTGCGCGGGCCTCGCGCTGACCGTCGCTTCCGACGGCGCGCTCCGCCGCTACAAGTGCGGCCTGCGCGACTCGACGGACTTCAACGGCATCGTCTACACGGCGTCGTTCGACGCCGACGGCTCCGCCGAGCAGACGCTGACGCTGCCCTTCGAGACCTTCGTGCCGACGCGCTTCGCGAAGACCGTGCCGGGCGCGTCCCTGGACAGAAGAAACGTCCGCGCCTTCCAGCTCGCGCTGAGCAAGTTCGAGTACGACGGCGGCCTGAGCCCCGCGTTCCGCGAGGGGCCGTTCCGCCTCGACGTCCTCGACGTGCGGACGTACTAAGAAGCGTCGCATACGCGCCTACGACGATCGCGGGGCGGCCCGCATTGCTGCGTTACGGCGTTCGGAGACCTCGGAGGGGCGTTTCAAGGCCATAATTGGAACTTCAACACCACTCGTCAACAAAACATGTTTACAAAGCAGCCCGCCTCGTCACCAACACGATGGGCGGCCGCGAGGACAGCCTCGCGTGGCAGCTGGGCCTCGCGGGCCTCGCGGGCTTCGTCGCGCAGGGCACGGTGCACGGCATCGAGACGACGATGGTGCGGCAGCAGCTCGCGTCCAAGCCGCTGCACATGGTGGCGACGGCGCGGGCCATCGTCGGCGCCGAGGGCGTCGCGTCGCTCTACCGGGGCTTCGCCGCCGCCGGGCTGCGGGAGCTGAGCTACACGAGCCTGCGCTTCGGCCTCTACGAGCCGCTAAAAAAGGCGCTCGGCGCCGAGGACCCGCGGACCGCGCCGTTCCACAAGAAGGTCCTCGCGGGCCTCGGCGCGGGCGCGTTCGCGTCCGCGGTCGCGTCGCCGACGGACCTGCTCAAGATCCGCGCCATGGCCGTCACGGGCCCGGCGGAGTCCCTCGCGGCCCAGGCGCGCGCCGTCGCCGGCGGCCCCGCGCGGCCCTGGCCCCTGAACTTCTACCGGGGCGTGTCGGCGACGGTGCTCCGCGCGTGCTGCCTCGGCGCGACGAAGATGGCCTGCTACGACCAGGTCAAGGAGGAGCTCCGGCGGCGCTGCGGCCTCCGCGACGACGTGCCGTCGGAGCGCTACGCGCTCCAGGGCGCCGCGGCCGTCGCCGCGGGCCTCGCGATCACCGTCGCGACGTCGCCGGCGACGAACGCGCGCGTGCTCTGGATGGCGAGCGAGCCGGGCACCTTCCGCCACCTCGGCCACGCCCTGGGCCACATCGTGGCCACGCGGGGGCCCGGCGGCCTCTTCCGCGGCTTCTCCGCGCAGTGGGCGCGCTTCGGGCCCTACGCGCTCGTCCACTACTTCGCCTGGGAGCAGATGCGCCTCCTCGCGGGCATGCGGCCGCTCTAATTTGATTTAGTTCGCGCGCGGGGCGATCATGGCCGCGGGCTGGACCCAGGCGCCGAACTGGGCCGCCGTGAAGAGGCCGAGGGCCTCACCCGCCTCGACGAGGGACGTGCCGTCCGCGTGCGCCTTCTTCGCGACCCTGGCCGCGTTGTCGTAGCCGATGTGCGGGTTCAGCGCCGTGACGAGCATGAGGCTCGACGACATGAGCGCCGCGATGCGCGCCTCGTTGGCCACGACGCCCACGACGCAGTTCTTCCGGAAGGAGTCGCACGCGTCCGCGAGGAGCCGCGCCGACTCGAGGAACGCGGCGATCATGACGGGCTTGAAGACGTTCAATTCGAAGTGGCCCGTGGCGCCGCCGAAGGTCACGGTCGTCTGGTTGCCGAAGACGCGCGCCGCGACCATGCTCACGGCCTCGCACTGCGTCGGGTTCACCTTGCCGGGCATGATCGACGACCCGGGCTCGTTCGCGGGCAGCGAGAGCTCGCCGAAGCCGCAGCGGGGCCCGGAGCCCAGGAGCCGCAGGTCGTTGGCGATCTTGTTGAGGGAGCAGGCGACCGTGTTCAAAGAGCCGTGGGCCTCGACGACGGCGTCGTGGGCCGCGAGCGCCTCGAACTTGTTCTCCGCCGTCTCGAACGACGAGCCCGTCTCCGCGGCGATCAAAGCCGCGACGGCGACGTCGAAGCCCCGCGTCGTGTTCAGGCCCGTGCCGACGGCCGTGCCCCCCAGCGCGAGCTTCCGGAGCCGCGGCAGGGCGCCGCGGACGCGCGCAGCGCCGAGGTTGACCTGCGCGGCGTAGCCGCAGAACTCCTGGCCGAGCGTGAGCGGCGTCGCGTCCATGCAGTGCGTGCGGCCGATCTTGATGATCTTGGCAAAGGCCCGCGCCTTGGCCTCGAGCGCGCCGCCGAGCGCGTCGAGCGCGGGCAGGAGCCGCGCCTCGAGCTCGAGCACCGCGGCGACGTGCATCGCCGTGGGGAACGCGTCGTTCGAGCTCTGGCCCATGTTCACGTGGTCGTTCGGGTGCACGGGGTCCTTCGACCCGACCACGCCGCCGAGGAGCTGGATGGCCCGGTTCGCGACGACCTCGTTGACGTTCATGTTCGTCTGCGTGCCCGACCCCGTCTGGTAGACGACGAGCGGGAAGTGGCCGTCGAGGTCGCCGCGCGACACCTCGTCGGCCGCGGCCGCGATGGCCCGCGCGACGTCCCAGGCCAGGGCGCCGGACTGGCCGTGGTACGTCGCGCAGCACTTCTTGACGACGCCGAAGGCGCGGATGAGCGGCCGCGGCATGACGGCGCGCTCGCCGCCGATGTCGAAGTTGAGGAGGCTCCGCGCCGTCTGGGCGCCGTAGAGGGCGTCGCACGGGACCTCCAGGGACCCGAAGGAGTCGGACTCCGTCCGCGTCGAAGCGGGGGCGTCGCCGGGCATGGTGGGTGAGGCGTCGGGGAGGCGCGAGGCCGAGGCTTTGTGGACAGCGGCGCCGGATAAATCGATTTCGGCGATGCCGGCCAGCCGAGCCGTCATCGAGCAACGTCGAGCGACGCCGCGCCAAAGCCCTCGTCAACGCGCGCCCGCGCACCTGCAGCGCGATGGGCCGAGACGGCGGCCACTACGGCCCCAGCGGGGGCGGCGATTCCTTCCGCGACGTGGAAAAGGAGCGCAAGCGCTTGAAAAAGGAGCGCAAGGAGCTGGACCGGCGCGACCGCAAGCGCAGCAGCAAGAAGCACA
>Ga0257106_1001039_pt1 | contig 14490 bp, 14 predicted proteins | sample LP_taG_3_FD_190177 | JGI IMG/M metagenome (GOLD analysis project Ga0257106, IMG submission 190177) | Marine microbial communities from Northeast Subartic Pacific Ocean, Canada - LP_J_2011_P26_10m | ecosystem: Environmental > Aquatic > Marine > Oceanic | place: Canada: Northeast Subartic Pacific...
GTCAGACGCTACCCACTGCGTCAATAGTAGATTCTGCGCGAAGCCGGCGCCTCCTTGAAAGGCAAACTCTTTCCAATAAAAAATGTAAATTTCCCCTACAGTATGTCGCGGGCGTGTGCCCGTAAATGTTACTTTCCAGGCGCGTACGAGTAGCTTATGCTCAGAAAAGGCCTTGCTAACCGATAGTTTTTTATGGGTGGTCCGCTTATGGAGAGATGTACTGGAACAGGTGTAAGATTATGAGGGGACCAAAATTCAACATATTATTTTCGTTGATGCGGACCCTCCGTCATCGCAGTTAGTGCGACTGATCTGGGTTTGGCAGTGAACGCTGCACATGCAACCACAGGAAGAGCGTTATCGCTCTTTTTCAACATTGCATTTGCGTTTTCGCTGTTTGAAAGCAGCATGGAGGTATGGTGTAGTGGATAGCATCAGGGGCTTCGGATCCCTGGACCCCGGTTCGAATCCGGGTACCTCTGCCTGCTTTGAACTCAGGAAAAAACAAAATCAGTAAGACAACAAAACAAAATAAGCAACAAAGGAAATGATACAATGAAAAACAACACGAACAAGATGATTATGGGTAGAAATGGCGATTGGTTTGTTGAACACGGGTTCCAACACCCAAACGACATCATCGACCACCATGCAAACCTGCAGCTGCCTGAAAATTTCATTCAAATCTTTTCAGCCTACAACCAGCACAACATCGCTGAGGGTGCACAATGGGACACCTGGCCGGAATGGGAATTAACGCTCACCTCTATGGACGACCTTCTGACGTTTGGAGACCCCGAAACAGAACCACCTGAGATGGTCGCTGAAAGAGAACATTGGCTCGAGTTGATGCAATTCATGCACGATTCAGACGACCTTTCCATCGATGGTTATACCATCACGGTGCAAGGCAAATACGGCCACACATTCTGCTTCGACATGTGCATTGAATACTTCACTTGGGTGACCCCAAGGTCACTTGTCCAGCATTACGAGAAAACCGTTGGCCTAGGCGTCGAACAACTTGGCCCCCCATGGCAGCCAAATGTGCTCCAGTACTTCATGAGGGAAATTGTGGAACATTCGCTTGGCGCTTATTGGGTGTGCCCTGAACACGTGCCCAAATACGGTGGCAAACCAACGGTTCAAGCCTCTGAAGTCGACTTTTGCATCGAAATGAAAAAAGGTGATATTTTTCCACTGGCGATGCTTTCGTTGCTGCACCTGTGCATCGAGGACACATACATTTGGAAAATGGGCTTTGAGCACGATCTCAAACAAATTGAATACATCAGTAAGGTCGAAGCTGAATGGCCTTCGGGAAGACCGCATCAAGACAGAGAATACCTATGAGGTGAATAAAATGGATAAGAAAAACGGAACCAACAAGAACAACAGAAAGAACGCTACGAACATCACAATGCTGATGCAATTATTTGTTCTCTATCTGCAACAACAAATTGAACTGACCGCCTACGAACTTGAATCGGTAAGGGACTGGAAAACAAGGCACGAAAAAGGTGATACGGATAATGATGGAAACGGAATCGCCAAGTTCACTGAAGGCGAATCCTCCTATGGTGAAGAGTTCACAATGGAGTGGATTTAAACATGGCATGGAAACCAAACCCAAGTGCTCCACTGTGGAATGCCTCCGGCCAAATGAACGGCGATGGACCGTTCTTTAGCAGTCTAGGACTTCAGCACAGCAAGCAGATTGGCCCTTCATGCGTCGCGACGACTCTTGCCATGATTGCAAAGGCAACTGGCGGCGAAGCAACGGTTGAGTCCTTCAAGCAGGCGACCAATTCACAATCGCCCCACTCTTGGTCGAATGCCCTCAAGCCTTACGGCCTGCAATTGGCGTATTGCAACCATGATTTGAGAAGGATAGAGCATTACATCGACGAACTTGTCGGCTTGGATGATTTATTCGTCGTTAGCTTCTATTCAGTCGATCCGCCAAGCGACCCAGATGAAAATGGGAAGTTATGCACGGCTCACATTGTGACGTTGCACAAAGGGACCATCTATGACACGGCAAAACACAGCGATTCTGGTGGTGTGGTCTCCGCTCATGATTATGCAAGACTTGAAAGGCAAACCAAGAGAATATTCAGGGTTGTTCCTCTTGGTCATCCGAGGTGCGTCTGATGAGTCAAAGTACGACTGCCACCTTGCCTCTGAATGGCTTTGGCACATGCGTTACCTATGGCCAAAATGGAGCGATGGGCATCGGTTTACCGATTGAAATCGATGCAAACAGGCCAGTTGTCATTGCACACCCCGCTGCGGCATGCCACTACCATGCCAGCATGAGTTTGTTTGAAGACGTGACACAACCCTTCCTTCAGGTGTTGGTGGATTATGGATTGTACGTGCCAGATGAAGCGCCCTACCATGCTGACGAGGCAAATCATGCCGTCTATCAAAGGCTGCACAACACCTCGCAAGGGCACCCAGTTTACAGAAAAGCCTCCTTAGAACTTCCACACTGGCAAATCCATGCGGTCGGTGATGCTTACGAGTTTCTCACAAAAGCCCCTCCAATCGACATCCTGTACGTCGACTGGTTGTCATGGCTTGACAGGTTCATTGAGAATCATGATAATGCATTTCCTGAAATGATGGCTCATTTTGCTGAGAACATTAGGGACGGCGGACTTGTTATTCTTGACCACAAGCACTTGCCCGAAGATGAGTATGGGCCTTCTTGGTACAACCATCCGGGTGGAACGTTTGCCGTCACTGGGTCCACCTCGATCAGTGAAGTATGCAAAATCGAGTGGTTGGGAATGAACGCACATTATGAAATGCAGACCTTCGAGGCCACGGTGTTCAAAGTCCATCACGAAGGAGATGGAACTCTTGGCGGCATCGATTGGTCAAAGGCAATAGAGCCTTGGTTTTGGAGTTCGATTCCAGAAATGGCACTTGACCAGCACCAGATTCAATCGCTGATTGACAACGGTCAGAGTGAAACCATTCATCCAAGCGCCGTGACCTGGGACAATTGGCATGATACTTGGTCGAGGATTCACATTTATGGCAGCGACACAACCCTCACGTTCAGAACGCCAGTTCCAGTCCAAACAGCATGGCCAAAATCGTCGTACTTAGCCTACCTTCAATGGTTAATCGAACATCCAACATGCTTGCAGCCACCCCCCAAAACAAGAACACTCAGCTTCAACAATGGGCAGTTTTTGCTTCATTTGGTGCATGGCGATTTGCTTGATTTGGCTCCAATGGTGTACGGGAAGAACACGGTCTTGGCGGTAAGAAATAAACTGCAGAAGCAAGTTGTTGACAGGTGCCCTTGGTGGGCCAAACAGGTCGCTATGCTCCAAACAAGCGAGCCATGGAGGCCAAATCCACTGCCCGGATTAAGATGGTCTGGCCCTCAAGCAACACCGAATCTCACTCAAAGAATCATTGAAGCGGCTCTTGACCAACTCCACGATGTATTTTTTGCTTATCATCCAACCTTTGAATGCAACGCAATTGTCACCGTCGCCCATGGTACAGCCTCACTTGACGATGTCATCGCTGACATTGAGGCCTGCATTGATGAGGGGGTTTTGCCGGGTTCAAACCTCCCCTTTGAACTCACCATCGTTCACCAGAACGACCAAGATTATTCATTGAAACCAGCAGCCATTGGCTCAAGCAATTGAGCATCGCACTTTGGCACGCAAAAGCAATGCTGTAATGATGATTGGTGGAGGCCCACAACCCTGTTGGTGTACGGTGCACGCTGCAATCGCAGAGGAACTGGTTCGATTCCAGTACGGGGGGGTATTCATTCTGGAGAATGGATTTTATTCCCTAGAAAGGCAGATTCTGAACATCGATATACAAAAATAAGAATTTAGCGTCGGTTGTTTATGGCCAATACGAACGCGCTGATCGTAGGTGGAGTTTTGCTCATTGGTGGTATCTTAACAATTCCATTGGTTATCGGAATTTTTTGTGCTCCAGCGGGTTGCCTTGTCATGCTCATCGGATTGTTGGCTTCAAACCCCGTGCCTCGGCAGCAAGTGATGTACATGCCACAACAAGGCCGATAACCCCCTCCGTCTCGACATTCTCCTCGCTGAAGACCAGATGAACGCCATCTTGTGCTTCCCTTCCGGTTGGCAATGCGATGTTGGTATCGAAAAGCCTTGTTTTATCACAAATAGGAAACATCCCTTTAAGAGTAAATCATGGTAGACATGAAATTAGGTGAATAACTTATGAGCGGAAAAATAGCAAGAATCGGATTAATCGCAAGCATGTTGTCAGTTGTATTGTCTTTGTACATTTACTTCATTGGTGACGATCAAATGTTGGGTGTCTTCGTGGGCCTTTGGGCTCCTACACTCATCCTCGCAACCAAAGAGTTCGAGGAATTGTTGGACTCACCGTCCAGCGAGTGAAGATCAAAAACCCTTGGTTTACATTGAACTCCGATGCGTGAGTTCAACTGGACATTGTCAAGTGCTTGACCGAAGGTGCCATTCCTAGATCCTCTGGGAAGAACATCGTTGGCTTTGGCACTGGAATTGGAGAAATCTCTCTTCCAACCAGTGCAACACGGCTTGGTCTTGAATCAGAAAGCACTTCCCTGTAGGTCAAAGGGGCAATCTTGTTTGAGAAGTTCATGATGTCATCGTGGCTCGGCATGTTTTCCATGCTCAAGTTCTCGCGGCTGTGACCAACAAACACGTAGCCCTTGTTTTCGATGAAATCCGGATCGGCTCGATTGTCGAGCGCAGCAAATTCTTCGATGTGTTTGTCGGACATGTTGATGCCTTTCATCAGCGTATGGCGAGCTACAATCCTGGTGTCAAGCGAGGGCAACAAGTCAATCGTTTTCTCAAATTGTTCCCATGCACCGTTGTTGTACTTTGGACGGCACACCTCATCAAACACCTGCTTGTTTGGGGCATCAACTGAGACATAGAGTTGTGTGGGAAGCGTGTCAAGCCTTTCAAGCACTTTAGGAAGCGTGCCGTTGGTGACAAGCATGGTGGTCATGCCGTGCTTGTGGCACAGGTCCATGTATTCAGAAAGCCGAGTGTAGAGCGTTGGCTCCCCATTGAGTGATATTGCAACGTGCTTTGGGTTTTGAGCGTCCAGCCATTTTTCGCGTGGCACTTTCGGGTTGCCACCGAAGCCGGAGAGCAAACGGCGTTGAGCGCGTACAGATTCATAGAGCAGCTCAAGCGGGTCCTGATCGGTCAGTTCCAGTGTGTCCATGTGCGGTTCTCGCCAGCAGTAGGTGCACGCGAGGTTGCACTGGTCAACAACGGGCGACATTTGCATGCAGTTGTGGCTCTCAACACCGTAGAATTTACCCTTGTAGCACTGACGGTCTCGCAACAACGATTCCTTGGTCCAGTGGCATGTTTTCACGCCACCGTGCTCGCCCACAATGTGGTAGCGCTGCTTTTGCAGTTTGGCTTTCAGTTGAGGGTCCATGCCTGCCATAGGGATCACTCCAGAGTCCAGATTCCACGGCTGAGCAGGGCTCGGTAGGGAATGGCTCGGATGTACAGCGGTTTAGCCATGCGCCTATCAATGCCTCGCTGGCGCTATCGGGCGCATCGTTTGCCCGTTCTCAGCGCGATTGAACTCAGCGGTTGAGGATTGGCAAGAAGGCGTTGGCCGCTTTCTCACAAGCGTTTGCCACATCGTCAAGTCGCTGCAACACACGGTACATGTGCATGGCTGCGAGCGGTGCATCTTCGCCGTGCGTGAAGACATAGGCTGCTGCCATTGCTTCGACGCCATCGGCTTCGTGCTCCTTGAGGTTCACCTCTCGAATGAGGTCGGCGAGTTTGGTTTCAGCAGCCTTGGTTTGTCCACTGATGGTGAAGTCACGAAGCGCTTCAACGGCGTCTTCGTACTTTGCCACGGTCTCGCTCACAGCCTTCGCCATTTTCTTGAGGTTGGCCTTGGCTTCATCGTCATCGAACAGCGGGCGGAAGGCCAACTGCTCAGCGACATTCTGTGCATAGTCTGCAATGCGATCTTGTCGAGTCACCATGTAGAGGAAGTCATCAAGCGACAACTGCACACCTATACGCATGTCGTTGAGGGCCAAGCGACGAACTTCGTTCTTGACTGTGTCTGCGGCAAGTTCTGCCTCGATGGTGGCTTGGATGGCTTCAGATGCATCTTCGCCGTCGCATGCCGTGTTCACTGCCTCAAGCATGTGCTCGACCGTCTTCTCGACGGCTTGAGCGTGCTCGTGGAACAACTCGAATGGGGTGGTGGAGTGTCCATCGCCACCAACATCGGAAAGAGCATCTTCAACGTGAACTTCACCACTGCTCTTCCAGATGGCATAACCAACAGCCATGAAGGAGAGTGGGAGAAGAACAATCATGTTGAGTGATTCTCCACCCGAGGCAACGAACAGCACAATTGCGCCGAACGCAGCTGCCGGAACACTTGCCACCCATGAGGCGGCAATCTTTCCGAAGACGCGGAAGTCAACGGCCTTTGCACCACCAGCCAAGCCGACGCCAACAACGGCGCCAACGAGCGTGTGGGTGGTTGAAACAGGCACCGCTAAGAACGGCATAGAGAATACTAAAATTGTGGTCGCAGCACCGAATTCAGCGGCAAATCCACGCGTTGGTGTGATATCAGTGATCTTCTTTCCGATGGTTTCCATGACTCGCCATCCCCAGGTCATGACACCGATGGCAATTCCTGCGGAACCAAGGAGAATGAGCCAGAGTGGAATGTCTGCTTTTGCTGCAAGTTCACCCGTGTCGCTGCTCAACACCTGCCAAACGGCAGCCATAGGGCCGATGGCATTGGATCGGTCGTTAGCACCGTGGGCGAAAGCCACATAGGCAGCGGTGATGATTTGGAGCCAAACGAAGATTCGTTCAACACCACGGAATCCACGCTTTTCTTCATTGATGTCAATGCGTCGAAGAACCAAGTAAAGAACCAAACTTGACACCGCTCCGATGAAGGCTGCGAGCATGATGGAGTTGATTGGGATCCAAGCATTGGAGGCCCATGGATCAAAGACACCGTCTTCCTTGACGGGAAGCCAGTCGTACTTGTTCTCAATCCAACCTTCAGAAGCAGCCCTGGAAATGAAACCCTTGAGCGCCTTAAATTGAAGAGCGAGGCCGAGGACAAAGAAGGTCGGGAACGCAAGCACTGGTGCGAGCCAACGTGATCGGTCGATTGGGTTCTCACTCTCAAGAATCAACTTCTTGATGATCATGAAGGAGAAGAAACCAATCAGCCCCCCCATCAGTGGGCTTGCGACCCACGACATCACGACCTTCTGAACGACTTCCCAATCGATGAGTGAAGTGTCGTGCTTGACTTCAAGAATCAATCCGACACCGAGAATTCCACCGATGATGGAGTGTGTTGTCGAGACAGGCAGGCCCATGCGAGTCGCGATGGTGAGCCAAGTAGCCGCAGCCATCATTGCAGCAATGAAACCAAAGGCGATGTCTTGCGAAAGGACAGCATCCACGGTCCCATCGGCAAAATCTACGGTGAGAATGCCTTTGCGCACCGTATCTGTTACAGCATCACCCGCGAAGAACGCACCACAAAATTCGAAGACAGCGGCGATGACCACGGCTTGCTTGAGGGTCAGTGCTCTTGATCCGACAGAGGTGCCCATTGCGTTTGCAACGTCGTTTGCACCGATGTTCCAGGACATGTAAGCGCAGACAACCAAAGCTAATCCAATCAATACAACCGTTATGGGTTCCATGTTGGTTCCATGTTTGATTCAGTATATATCCGAATCCGTGTATAATCTATATAGCCCTATTGAGTGGGAGCGCTTGTTCGCATGTCATTAGGTCCAGGGGAAAATGAAGTCCGAAAACTCCAGTCAACAGGTGGAAGCACCTTCACTGTGAGCCTTCCAAAACCATGGGTGCTTGCTCAAGGGCTGAACGCCCGTGATTCATTGCGCATGGATTGGAGGCCAAGCGGAGCGTTGCGTGTGACGCCCTTAGATGCCTCCGAGTCGGTGATACAAAAGGTGTTTTTTTCGACCAACAAACTACCTGAGAACAGCCTCCACGATCATTTGATGGGCGCTTATATTTCTGGTGCTGATGAGATCCACATTCGCTTCGACCCGGTAGAACAGAAAGGCGTCAAAACCCAAATTCGTCGCTTCCTTCGCTGCACACGTGGATTCGAAATCATGGACGAACAACCCTCGAATGTTCAACTGAAGTGTTTACTGAACGTAGGCGACATGCCATTGCATGCAAGCTTGAACCGGATGTACTTGCAAGTCACCTCACTCACTCGAGACATTTTGAGCGTTTTTGAAGGTGGGCCAAAAGAGTACCTCGAAGATGCGGAAGAGCGTGAAAACGAAGTTGATGCGCTGCTGTACCTCATCGAGCGGCAAATGAGGGTTCTTTTGGATTCCCACCTCGTTGCGACACGGTTGAATTTAAACCGCACCCAAGCGGTGGAGTACTCCAATTTGGCGCGATCGCTAGAACGGATGATGGACCATGCTTATACAATTGCCAGTTTAATCCTTGAGCACCCTAAGTTGACGAAAAACATGATTGACATGGCACCTTTAGAGCAGCTTCCAATTTGGCAAGCAAGCCTCAAGGAATTGATGATCAACATCCGAACTCGCGATTCAACCCGAATTGAGAAGGCGCGCTTCGATCTCAAGGACGCTCAACGGCGCCTCATGGATCACGAGCAATACGTGTTGAAGCATCATCGTTCCAATGAGTGGATGGCCTTTGATTTACGCCTCTCTGAATCAGTTCGGCGTTTGTGTGCATACGCAAGGGACTTTGGCGAAGTTTTGCTCAACATGAAGGTATTCAGCGTGCTGCAACGCATCCAACCTTAAGTGTTTTTTTAAACACCTGCTTTGTATATTGCACCTATGTGTTGGCCAATTCACCACTGGTTGATATATGACCGGTTACAAATATACACTGAAGGCAAAGAACAACTTCAGGGGGCGCACATATGGACATTGAATTGGAAGCATACGTAGACGGAATTATTGAACGACAACAGTATCGGAATGGGATCTTTACAGATCTCCTTGGCGGTATCATCAGCGCCATTGCTGATTACAGGGCCACGCCAAACTCACGCGGCGTGTTTCACCCACGACGAGGTGGCTTCTGATGGACGCCTACCTTGCAACATATGTAGATGGCGTGATGGCTGACCAGGATTACCAAAACGGTATTTTTTCTCCGACGCTGTTTGAACGAATTGTCAAACTATTCAGCAGACGCTGAATACAAAGGCAAATAACCCAGCCCTCGATAAACAAATCGTGAACAAGTGGCAACCGCACATGTTCGGGCTTATTGCTCCGACATTGACCCTTGCGTGTTTGCTTGCAGGCTCATGGTGGATGGGATTGACCATCGTGACGGTTCTTGTGGCCTATCCGATTTTTGATGCGCTTGCAGGTTCCAGCAGTGAAACGGATCCACTTCAAGAAGGGAAAGCGCACAGTGTAATCCTGCATATTCACGGTCTGTTTGTACCCCTTCTCGTATGCGCAATGCTGTGGAGGGTGTCGATTGATGGTCTTACGCTCCCGGTTTGGCTGGGTGTTGTTTCAACCGGCCTGAGCACCGGTGGCTCTGGAATCGTTGCTGCGCACGAACTTGGCCATAGACGGCCTCGCTCGCTGAGTTGGTGGCTTGCTCGCATTGATTTGTTGAGCGTTCTTTACCTCCATTTCACCATTGAGCACAACCACACGCATCACAAGCATTGGGCTCGGCCTGTTGATCCAACTTCGTCTCCATGGGGCCGCAGCATCTATGCTCACGTTCTCCGAACTGTCCCGTTGCAAGTGGTGGGTGCCTTGAGGGCCCGGCGAAAGGAAACCATCCGTTCTCTCTTATTCGAAGGTGGCCTCTTGATCGCTCTCTATGCTTACAGCCCTCCCATTCTCCTGGCCTTCGTTGCCCAAGCAGGAATTGCCATCTTCCTTGTCGAATTTGTCAATTACCTCCAGCACCACGGTTTGAGGCGTGAGCCAGATGAACGGCCAAACGCCACACACGCATGGGAAAGCCGACATCGGTGGTCGAGGTGGACCCTTCTCGAGTTGCCCCTCCATCCTTCCCACCACCTAAAATCCAGCACCCCCTATCATCGCCTGGATGTGCACGATGAAGCACCCCAACTTCCGTTCGGTTACTACGTGATGTTCTGGGCCGCCCTCTTCCCCCCGCTGTTTACACGGCTTTTACGCCCTCAGGCCGCCAAATAACCCATTCCGGCGACCATTGATTGTCTAAAAGGAAGGGTCAAAGTGATACTTTCAATACATATCCCTCAAGTAGTAGGTGCTTGACGCAGGGCCATGCCTCAAGGTACAGTTAAGTGGTTTAATCAAACAAAAGGATTCGGATTTATTGAGATCGAAGGTGGCGCAGACCTCTTCGTTCACATCTCTGAAGTAACAGGCGAAATCGCTGACGGCGACACAGTCCAATTCGAAGTTGGAGAAAGCGACAAAGGACCAAACGCCACAGGCGTTAGCAAAGTCGAGTGAATGCTGAAGCATCGCATCACCTCTAGGTGCTTGCGTCGTTTCACCTCCCAGAAGAACAACTCACGTATTGAGCGTAAGCTTTGTGCTGCAAAACAGCATACTGTGGACGCACAAACTCAATTTAACCCGCAACTCATCAAGTCTACTTGTTGATTTTTTTGGATTTGGAGCCATTTCCAGAACAAACGGGTGCATCTCAAGAGGTATGGTTTCGTAAGTACTGCTGAATGCGTCTATGCTGGAAGTGAACACGTTAGCCAAAACATTTGGATCTGGGTCCAACAAGGTGCAAGTGCTGAAAGGCGTGGACATGAGCATCAAAAAATGAGAAATGGTTGCTTCATGGGTCCTTCCGGCTCTGGAACCTCAACCCTCCTGAACATCCTCGGTGGCTTGCTTGCAGGCGACGCGGTGAGGTTCTCACGGATGCTCTTTTTTCTCACCAGGTAACCCAACAAAGGTACTTATACCGGGGGTCAGACCGGTGGTTTGAAGGCACTGTCATGGCACTCCAACGCTTCCTTAATCTTCCTAAAGAAGAGAAGGACAAGGTGCTCGGCATCGCCAAGAAGCAATTCGCGCAGTACGGTTATGACCAAATGTCGCTCAATTTCTTTTTGAAGGAACTTGGCATTTCCAAAGGTCAGTTCTATTATTGGTTTGAAGAAAAGGCCGATTTGTTTTTCACTGTGATGCAAGAAGGGTTGGAAGCTCTTCGTTTGAGATTGGAGGCGCACGGGCAGCCCACTTCAAAGTCGGATTACTGGGGTCACGTAAGTGAGTCCAGACTCATCACTGAACGGTTTTGGAATGATCAGGATTTTGTTGAGATAGGGAAAATGGTTTCTCAGCAAGTTCCTCCAAATCATCCAATTTATGAGCGATTAGAGTTTGTCGGTCAACCCATTAAACGCCATTTCGGTGAGAGCCTAAGATTAGGTCAGAAATGGAAGTTAGTGCGAACAGATCTTTCTGTAGAGGTTCTGCTGAAGTTAACCGAAGATGTCAGTGATGCCTTTTATTCACCCATGCTTGGTTCTTACTCCAAAGGTTCGCCTCCTTCTAGCGAAGCAATGGTGCTTTACGATTTGCTTGGGCGAACGCTTCGTTTGATTCTACAACCATCATTTGTTGCTGTATCAATGATTGCTGCAACATTGGTTGTGGCGGAAATGTTTGTAAAACATGGATTGATATATTAATTTTAGAAAAAAAGAAAACATTAGGAGGAAAACGTATGCTACAAGTCACGAATCTTACCAAGGCCTTTGGGTCCGGGTCCAACAAATTGCACGTGCTCAAGGGCGTGGACATGAGCATTAAACAGGGCGAAATGGTTGCCTTGATGGGTCCATCTGGCTCAGGGAAATCCACCTTACTGAACATCATCGGCGGTCTTCTAGCCGGCGATAAAGGTTCAATCGTCCTAGGTAACAAAACATATGGCACAAAAAATCCTTCCAACGTTGTCGATGTCCGCAGGGAATATGTTGGTTGGATTTTCCAAGACTTCCATCTGCTTGACAACCTCACAGCCGTAGACAACGTCGCCATGGCCCTCGAACTTTCGGGGATGCCCGCACGGGAAGCAGAGCAAGCTGCAGAGGTGGCCTTGACCAAGGTTGGACTGAGCGATCGAATGCATCACATTCCCGATCAATTGTCTGGTGGACAACAGCAACGCGTCGCTATTGCACGTGCTATTGCAGGCAATCGCCCGTTGCTCTTGGCAGATGAGCCAACAGGCAACCTCGATATTGCAAGCGGTAAAGAAGTGCTTCAATTGTTCAAGGATTTGTGCCACGACGAGGTCAATCCAATTTCCATTCTGATGGTCACTCACGATCCCGATTTGGCATCAAATGCCGATCGCATGTTGCTTTTGAACGACGGCAAAACTGAGGCTTCTGACATCCGCTCCGCATGGGGCCTGGATGACGACACTCAAGGGGGCGAGGAAGAATGAGTGAAAAAAAGCAAACGCTCAAGTTGGTTGAATCCGATTTCTCACCTTCCCAAAGCCTCGCAAAGCGCATCATGCACAAAGTGACGGAAACCCCAGGCCAACTTCGTCTCGCAGGCCTAAGCGCATGGCGCGGCAAAGAGCGCGGCCTTGCTGTGATCGCTGGTGTGTTTCTTGCTTCTCTTGTCATCACCACGGTTCTTGCTTATGGCGTTGGTCTGTCTCAGTTGTTCTTTGAAGAATCTCTTTCGAACGAACCATTCGATGCAAAGATCGAATACGCTCGAACGCCTGTGGAAAACAGCACAGGTTGGTCCAACAACACAACCACCATGACGAATGTGTGTGCTGAGTTGATGGAGGAATTCACTGAATTCAATGATTGTACGCTTGTGCTCGGCAGGCAAGGCATTCACAGTGGCGGTTTCTTCAATCAAGAATTCATTGTCGCTCAACCGCTTGAAATGCTGGCCATCACCGACGATGCAAACCCGTACTGGGGCAATGTCACGTTCGATTATCCAGAACTCGGAGACGCCGGGCCACCAATTTCGTCAAGCAGAGCCGTACGGTTCCTCGGACCCGGAGCGTTTGATGGCGTGTTTGCAGATCGGCTTGGTGAAAATGTCATCGCAGGTTTTGGTGAATGGCCAAGTCCTGAGGACGCTCGCACACAACGTGGTGTTATTCTTCCTTCAACGGTTGCCTCAGAAGCCAAAGCCAGTGTTGGTGATGTGCTTGACTCACTCACCTTTGCTTATGTTGTCGACGAATCGACTCTGTTCGAAGCGACCGTGACCAACGAAAACTGCGACGGCGAAGTCACACCAGAAGAGAATGAAATGGTCTACTGCCGCATGCCAATGACGGCTACCAACCTCACTGTTCTCGGTATTTACGAGCCGTGGGATCTCGGAAACCCGACCCTCGGGCCCAATCCAATTTTCACCACTTGGGAGGTGTTGGAAGAGACCCAGCGGGCCGCCCTCATGGACAACGACCACATGTACCTCGGCGTGACCATTGACCGAGGGCAACTTCCGACAAGTTCCACCGCCGATGCAGCAGAATGGTTGGAAGACCTCGGAACTCGCGTTCAAGACGGAAACTACACTGATGAAGGTGTGGAATTGTACTACACAGACATTGTGAGCGGAACCATCACTTTCCTGAATATTTTCCTCGGCTTGATTCAAATCTTCGATTACATCATCATGATTCCAATCGTTATTCTTTCCATTTCAGTCCTGATTTATGGATTGGTGCTTTCACTCGAGCAACGGCGGAGGGAAGTGAGCATTCACCGTGTGATTGGTGCGGACGGAAAAAGGTTGCAAAGCATGGTGTTGCTGGAGTTATTCGTCATGTCTTCTGTGGCGTGGTTGGCTGGTTACTTGTTGGCTCTTTTCGCCGTTCCAATCGTTCTTTCAGCGGTCGGGTTCATGGAGTTTAGAACGGGCGACTTTGATGTCAACCCGACGTTGGGCATCGGTTCAACATTGTTCACAGCGATCACAACACTGGGACTCGCGCTTCTGTTCGGACGAAGCCGCACCCGTGATTTCATCGCCCTTGAAATTGAAGAAGGGGTTCGTAAAACAACCGCTAAATCTGAGCCAAAGCGATGGCTTCACTGGCTTTCGTTCTTGTTTGGTATGCTGGCGGTCTCCGATGCATGGCTCAAACTCAATGGAAGCGAAGATGGATTGAATCTGAATTTCTTCATCAACGGCTTACTCGGAATATTCGGACCGTTTGCACTCTGGATTGGTGGCGCTTTGCTCCTTGGACGGATCGGTGCTCGAGGTCCACAAATCATGCAATTGTTGTTTGGAAGAACCCCACTGCTGAACGACGTCAAGCGTGGTCTGAAGGGTTCGGGCTCCGCTGAATCTGTCAACCGCCTTGCAGTCATCATGATCCTAACGCTTTCGATTGTCACGCTTGCTGCGGTGCAAGGATACACTGGGACGCTTGT
>Ga0257106_1001041_pt1 | contig 14470 bp, 18 predicted proteins | sample LP_taG_3_FD_190177 | JGI IMG/M metagenome (GOLD analysis project Ga0257106, IMG submission 190177) | Marine microbial communities from Northeast Subartic Pacific Ocean, Canada - LP_J_2011_P26_10m | ecosystem: Environmental > Aquatic > Marine > Oceanic | place: Canada: Northeast Subartic Pacific...
ATTACAGGTAACATAACAAAATATTAATTACATTTTGAGAAGAAACAATGTGTTTTTTAAGGAGTTGTACTTACTGCTTCTATATTTTCTTCATCTTCATCAGATTCAAGCAGACCGCAATCAATAAGCACTTCTTCAGTATCTCCACCACCAAAAACTACTCTTTCGAAGACGACTACTGCCATTATTTCTTCTTCTGTTAGCTTGCCCTGAAAACCAGGCATTCCACCGATAGAGATGGTATCTTCTGCACCATAGGCAGCACCAACTTCAGCTTGCCAACCCGCTGAACCTAGTTGTATCCATTTTGCATGATCTGCACATGTTGGAAAAGTTTTATAAAGAGCTCCACCAATGAAAGAGGGACCAACACCACCACCACCATTAGCTCCATGACAACCTGCACAAGCAGCTGCGCCAGAATAGACCTGTTGACCTACTGCAATATAGTTAACAGTATTTGTAGAGGCGACACCTTTTCCTTCGAATGGAGATCCATCACAATTAACTGTTTGCTGAGATTTTCTATCAACATCTAAAATTCCGTTTACTCCACATTCTTGGGTTCCGGAGGAGTTAATCATTCCTATTAATATGAAGACTGGAATAATCATAAAGCTAAAATTTAACCATCTTGGTAATGTCGCATCAGTATTTAATTTAATTCCCATTGTGTTGTTAGCCATTGAAACTTTCTTTAATACTGTTTCAATTTTTTTTGTAGTTTTTTCAACTGGAGCTTCTTCTACTACAGCAACTTCTTCTTTGACTTCTTCAACTGGAGCTTCTTCTACTACAGCAACTTCTTCTTTGACTTCTTCTTTAACTTCTGGTGTAGAGGCAGCAATAGCTTCTCCACCAGCCCATGACTGTAAAACTTCATCGACTGTATTTCCAGTTGCTTCAGCTCTTGCTTCAGCAGATCGCTGAACTAATGATTCTGGAGCTCCCAGTATTTCTGCTACTTTAGCTAATAATTCACTCATTTACTTCTCCTAATGATAATAAGTAAGTTAATAAATAATCTAAATCTGTACTGGTCAAGAAATCATAGTTAGGATGAGGAATTTTATCTCGTACTGAGGCGGAATCTTTTAGATATCTCGAAAGCCAGCTTTTGTTATTTGTTGGTTCCCTTGTTGCTGATGTTGACAAATCTGGTCCTAAACGGAGAAGTCCGGTATTTTTAATAATTACCTCATCTGCAAATCTGTTTTTTAGAATTTTTCCATTTTGTGAGTCTGGAATTAAAAGTCTTACATTTTGAGTGTGACATGATTGACAATTCAGTTCGTTATATACCTGTGCACCTTTGAGTACTTCCTGACTAACTTCAATTTCATTATTAAGCGATTCAGCTACTAAATCTTGACTTTGGTTTTTTGGAATTGCAAAAGCAAAAAAATACGTAAATATTGCAACACCAATGACACCTGTTATAAAAGCAAGAGAACTTTCATTTTTCAGTTCTACAGATTCTTCTTCAAAAACCTGTTCAACGGCTTCTTCCACTACAGCAACTTCTTCTTTGACTTCTTCCACTACAGCAACTTCTTCTTTGACTTCTTCCACTGGAGCTTCTTCCACTACAGCAACTTCTTCTTTGACTTCTGGTGCAGAGGCTGCAATAGCTTCTCCACCAGCCCATGATTGTAAAACTTCATCTACGGTATTTCCTGAAGCTTCAGCTCGTGCTTCAGCAGATCTTTGAACGAGTGTCTCTGGAGCTCCCAGTATTTCTGCTACTTTAGCTAATAATTCACTCATAGGTACCTCCAGATACTTCTGAGACAGTTTCAGATTCAGTCACTGCTCCACCAATAATTGCTTTCAAAGTTGAAAGCGTAAATAGGAAAGTGGAAAGCAAAAATAACAATGAAAGGAAAAGGTTAAATGTGTATGGGGTAGAAATTAAAGACCAGGTTATCAAAAAACCCTCCCCATAAATTGTAGGATTACCAGCATTAGCTCCCGCATTCCAAGCAAAACCTGAATTGATACCTATGAGTGCATTAAGAGATAGACCAAGAACTACAGACATTCCCATAAGGTAAGCATTAAATGTTTCTAACCTTCCATAGATAAATTCTCTGCCATATATTTTTGGTACTAAGTGATATACAAATGGAATCAAAATAAGAATGAGGCTATACATATATCCATAACGAACACTGTATTCAAAGTTAGTGAGGCTAACAATTGGAGTTACATTAGATATTGAACTTATTACTTGTAAGACATTAGTAAATCCAAAAACTACAAAAGCAAAACTTATCAATACTGAGAAAATTGGATCTTTATTTTCTTTTGTTATCACAGTTTTTGAATAGTTAACTATCAAGGCAAGTAAAGGAATAATTAAGCTTAGTGAAAGATAGATAGATACATTTTCTATCCAGTCCGGTAAAGTCGTTCCATAGAAATATTTAAAACCTGTCCACGGTAAAAGAAATAAATACCCCCAGAAGCTTATTCCCCCGAGGGTTTTACTAAATAGAGTTGCCTGCAGCCCTTTGGTAATTAAAAAATAAAGTATTGCTAAAAATACAAATGAGCAACCTACATATATATGAGTTGAGAGATACACAGCGTTCACATAAAAATTATCTGACATAACTACAAAATCGCTTCTATAAACAAGTAATGAGATGAGGTAAAAAATTACTGCACCAACAAGGAATTGACTACTTAAGAAAATTGAAGGCTCTTTTTTAGCAAGAACATTTAACAATATTAGACCTAAAAAAGCCCCTACTATAAGTGTCTTAAGTAATAAAAGAACAGAACTATTTCCCAGGTCTAAAAGAAGATTTGGTGAGACGAAACCTATCACAACATCTACAAATTCAACTCCTATTACACCAAGCCCAGTAAGGAAGAATATTGGAAAAATGATGATTGTCCTACCTAAAGATTTTGACAGTAGGTACACAACAGTTACAACTAGAGTGAATGAAAATAAAAAATTGTAAGTGACTTGGTTTGAAATTTTATCCAGCAATCCATAATTAAGAATTTGATTTCCAGGAAGTACATTTGCAAAAGATCTGAAGACTTCTTTTAAAAAATTTAATAACGCAGACAGCACAACTACCAAAGGTAGTAGAAAAATAAAAACCTTTGATAAGTCCTGTTCATTTTTTGGAATTAATTTTATCTTCATCAATTTATATACTAATTACTCAAATTGACTTTAGTAGTAAACCCAAGAAATACAGGGAAAAGTTAATAAAAATATTAAAAAAACTTATTCATTCAATTTATAATATGTACTGGTTGTACGATAAAATAGAATATAAACATTTAAGGATTTAGCTTGTTAAATTTTGTATATAGGAACCGAGTCAAGCTTGGTTTGCCGACTTTTTTTGCTGGGATGGGTAGCTTAGTAGGTGGCGTCATTGTCGCACATTACGCAGGTTTCCCCGTAGGTGAAATAGTAGATTATTTTAATTGGATTCCACGCGGATGGCTCCCACAAACTATTGGACAATTTGTAGCTTTTAGTGGTAGTCAATTAATTCTTATTGGCCTTGTCCTTATGGCTTGGAGTGATAAACCCTTAACCTGGAGCAAGGCGGCTTATTTTTCTTTTTTAAGTTGGCTACAGCTCACACTAATTTTTGGTGTACTTCCTTCAGAATGGCTTAACTTAGCGCAAGGTCCTCTAGAGTGGACCAACCAAAGAGAGTTTATTAAATTTCCTCCAATGCTATTTCTTGGTAACGAAGTTTCCATGAGCTTTGGAGCGTTAAAAGACATTATCCAATTGGGAATATCTCAAGGTGCATTAATTGCTGTTTTTGTTCTTGGTTATTTAGTTCAAGACATCAACAACATGAAAGAAAAAGGAAAAGTTAAAATTTCTGACTATGGTAAAAAAGTTGTAAAGACTGGTTCTAATGGCTAAAAAATCAGAAGTTTTAATAGAAATGCCTGAGTTTGAGAAAAAATATAATCTTGCGATGGTTGATGCCGAAAAAGTTGCATCAAGGGTTCGTCCCAAGCAATTTCTTCATATTGATGAAGCTGAATGTATTCTCTGCGAGGGTTGCGTAGACATTTGTCCATGGAAATGTATTCACTATCTATCAGTAGACGCTATTGATGAATCTATAAATGTAGAAGCTCCAAATGCTGAAGATGCTCCTGGTTTTTTTGTTGTTGATGAGGATGCTTGCACTAGATGTGCCCTGTGCGTTGACCGATGTCCTACAGGTGTTATTTCATTAGGAAAATTTGCTGGATCCTTAGCTGATGCAGCTGTTGAGAATGGTGTCTATACAGCGCCTTGGGAAGAAGACTCAGGGGAAAGAACTGACAGACACGGGTATATATATGGAAGGTTATAAAATAATATAATGGCAAAATTAACCCTTAAAGAAAGATTCAAAAAAAGCACATCTGGTTCCGGAGAATCAGCTAAAGCAGGTAAGTTTGCTACAAGTATTTTCCGTCCAGGTTCACCTTTCAGAAAAGGATACACAGATAGTCCAAGAAACAGATCATATGTTGTTATGAACAACGTCCTTTATCATTTACACCCAGTGAAAGTGAAACGACATGGAGTACGTTTATCTTATACGCTTTGTTTAGGAGGAATGAGCTTCTTCCTGTTTATAGTATTGACCATTACAGGTATATGGTTGATGTTCTACTTTCGACCAACTGAAATGGCTTATGCTGACATTCAAGCACTCCAAACGAGTGTGGCATTCGGGTCACTTGTTAGAAACATGCACAGGTGGGGAGCACACCTTATGGTATTAGTTGTATTCCTTCACATGTCTCGTGTTTTCTATCATGGAGCATATAAAGCACCAAGAGAATTCAACTGGGTCATTGGCGTTATCTTATTATTTTTAACATTGTTCTTATCCTTTACTGGATACCTACTTCCATGGGATCAGCTAGCTATTTGGGCTGTTACGGTTGGTGGAAACATGGCAAGTTACACGCCGGTGTTTGGCGCCCAAATTAAGTTTGGATTATTTGCAGGACTAGAAGCAACCACAGCTACCTTACTTAGGTTCTATGTTTTACATGTACTTTTCTTCCCATTCATTATTGTCATTTTCATGGCAATTCACTTTTGGAGAGTAAGAAAAGATGGAGGTATCTCTGGACCACTCTAGAGGAATATAAATATGGTTGATATCCCAGAACACTTACTTTTAAGATCTGCAGAAGCTAGAGCTAAAGCTCTAGGCATAAGTGTTGAACAAGCACTTTCAGAGATGAAGGGTGAATCAACACCAACTGTTGTTGAAGAAGAGCCAGAAGTAATTGAAGTTGAGTTAGTCACTCCTCCAGAAGCTGAAGCACCAGCTCCAGTGGAAACACCTGTAGTTGAAGAAGTAAAAGCTGAAGCACCAGCTCCAGTGGAAACACCTGTAGTTGAAGAAGTAAAAGCTGAAGCACCAGCTCCAGTCAAAGTAGAAGCTCCAGCCCCAACTAAAGCTGCAGCCCCTGCACCTGCTAAAGCTGACACTCCTGAAGAAGTTGAGTTTGCTCCAGAAGTAAAAGTTACACAAAGACTTCTTACTGTTGTTAAAGCAAAACCAATACAAAAGGCAGCATCTGAGCCAGTTGATAAAGTCAATACATGGCCACACCTAATGCTTCCAGAATTTATCTCATTAATGGTAATGATGGCATTCTTGATTATATTGAGTGCAATACTTCAAGCACCACTATTAGAAGAAGCAAATCCAAACATCACACCTAACCCTGCAAAAGCACCTTGGTATTTTCTAGGATTACAAGAAGCACTATCTTATTGGGATCCACAGATTGCTGGAGTTATGATTCCTCTAGTCATTGGATTGATTGGTTTTGCAGCTATCCCGTATATTGATAGGAACAAAGAAAACAATCCATCAAAGAGAAAATATGCAATCATGATGTACACTTTCTTCTTAGCTGGAGCTGGAACACTAACAATTATTGGAGTATTATTTAGAGGTCCTGGTTGGAACTGGACGTATCCATGGATTGATGGAATATGGTTTGACGACTTATTAGATTGGATAAATTTCGAATGAGTGTAGTTGAGCTATCTTTTATTGCCATTGGGGCAATAGGTGTACTAGGTGTTATTGGAATAGTAGCAATTGTTACAGGTAGAGGTCCAGGCAATATTGACTGGAAAAAAAATATAGACAAGCGAGCTGTTAAAGCTGAAAAAAGTAAAGAAAAAACTAGTTTTTTTGCACCATCAAAACCAAAATCAGTTGAAGAAGTAAATATTGAAGAAGTTATTGAGGTAGGTTCGATAGAAGAAGAGCACGAAGAGACTGATGGCTCAATCAAGATTGAAGAAAAAGTAGTTTATGAAGAAATCTCTGAAGAAGAGAGATACATCACAAGAAAACAATTCTTAGGAAAAGCACTTGGAGGTACCTTTGGTGCTTTTATGGGTATTCAAGCATTGGCATGGCTAGGTTTCTTATGGCCGAAAGTGTCTGGTGGTTTTGGCTCTAAAGTTGATGCGGGAAAAATTGAAGATCTAAAAAATCAAATTATACAAGCGGACGGATCTGTCATACCTGCTTTCATCCCAGAGGCTAGAGCCTATGTCTTACCATTTAGCGAAAGTACAGCAGGAGGTTCACAATTTACAGACGGATCAACAATTGCCGATGGATTGGTAGCAGTTTATCAAAGGTGTGTACATCTTGGATGTAGAGTTCCATGGTGTAACTCATCACAAGGTTTCGAATGTCCTTGTCATGGATCAAAATACAATATGGTTGGAGAGTATTATGCTGGACCAGCACCTAGGAATTTAGATAGGTTTGTTGTAAGTGTTTCATCTGCTGGAAAACTTATTATCGATACCGGAACAATTATTGAATCACCTAGAGCTCCGGGACTCTCTGTAAAGTACCCTCAAGGCTTATCATGTATTGCATTAGCTCCAACTGAAGAGTCATAATGAATAGTTCTATTTTTATAACACTTCTTTCATTAGCAATAGTCGGTGCGCTAGCTTATTTTGCTGCTGTTGGATTTAGGGGATCCGGTAAAAATGAAGAAGTTCCACCAAACTTAACTAAATATAAGTCGGATGATGAATTAGAAACAAAACATCTTGATAAATCATTGTCATGGGCTGTCCTTGTTGCTTCTCTTTTAACTATCATGATTCCTCTGTATTATCTCGGTGAGGATTCACGCCAAGAAAGTTTTGTTGAAGAGTTTGAAGATGTCTCTGTTGAAAGAGGACATCATTTATATGAAGAGTTTGGTTGTGGAAATTGTCATGGTGTTGATGGTGGTGGAGGAGCTGCTTCATATGTAGAAAAACGAAGTGGTGTCAAGGTTACTTGGGCAGCACCAGCGATAAATAATGTTTTTTATAGATATGATGATTCCGAAGTTAAGTACTGGTTAATTTATGGAAGAGCAAACTCACCTATGCCTGCTTGGGGTCTAGAAGGTGGAGGCCCTATGAATGATGGCCAGTTAGAAGATTTGATCGACTACCTTCACTCATTTCAAGTTGACCAATCCTTTGAATTAGGAACAATTGAGACAAGCATCAACTCTTCTTTATTGAGACTTGAGAACTCGGCCCTACAAGTTGAGAATGAGATTGTAAACCAAAAACTTTTAATAGAAGAAATAAAAGCTGGTCCAGCAAAACTTCCAATTTTAGAGGAAGCTGTTGCTAAGATATCCGCACTACTAGAGAAAGAAAGCGGCATCGATTCTGATGAAGATGGCCTTTATGACTCTGTAGAGATCGAAATCTCAGAATATAGTGCTACGATTGCTGATGTTGTAGGTTTATCTATTTTGAATCTAAATCCTGAAGAAGAGGAGTCAACACCTTCTCGTAAAGACGCTTCTGTTGCAAGGGGCTATTTATCCCAACTTAATTCTCAATTAATAAATACAGGAATATTAGTAGAAGGCCAGGAAAAATTTCTCAATGAAGGTATAGGAGGACTTAGCTTTTTAGAAACAGCTTTGGAACAGAGGTTGTGGGAAGTCTCATTTGAAGAAATAGCAGACTCCACATTTGAAGGAAACCAAGATGACGCCAAAAGAGCCATTGGACTTTTCAATGCTTACTGTGCAAGGTGTCACACTGCAGGGTATTCTGCAGGTGTTGCCTATACAAAGAAAATTGGTTCTGGAGGATTAGGACCTGCACTTAGAGGTGGTAGGGCTAATATTCAATTCAAATCCAGAAACGATCTTATTGATTTTATAATTAACGGTTCAGTCAACGGTAAAGGTTACGGAGTTAACGGTGTTGGTGGAGGTAAGATGCCAGGTTTCGGAGCTGTACTACCACAGTCCGATATTGAATTAGTGATAGACTACTTAAGAGGAATGGAGCCTGATGCGTGACATAATGAGATCGTTGCTTTCAGCAAATCTAACTATTACTGGAATAATTATGTTTATTGGATCTCTAGTAACTTTTTTTGGTTCGACTTTTCTTATTACTGCAACAAACTTAGGTAAGAGACTTGGATTTTTAGTAGTTGGAGCAGGAACATTCGGATGGTGTATTATAAACTCCATTTTGTTTGTTCTTTATGCCCCACGAGGTCCAAAACCTGCGGAAATAGAGGGACTAAATGCTTTTGAAATTAGAATTCTACCTTTAACTTTCCTCGTAGGATCAACAATTCTGTTTGTTATGTTTGTACTTGCACTTAATAGGTACGAGCAAGAGAAAGCTGAAGCCGAAAATACCTCTGATTAAAAAACTATAAACCCTTCCTCTCTATAATTAGAATATGGATGAAATCATAAACATTATCACTACACTATTACAAGTCGTTATTGTCGGTGTAATTATTTTTAGACTTTTTAGAATATTAAGACCTTTCGAAAGAGGACTTATTGAGCGATTCGGAAAATATAACAGAGAAGCAAAACCAGGTTTAAATATTGTTATTCCAGGGGTTGAACGTCTCGTCATAGTTGATATGAGAGAGCAAGTTATTGACGTACCCCCACAAGAAGTTATTACAAAAGATAACGTAAATATCACAGTTGATGCTGTCATATATTACGAACCAACAGATCCAAAGAAATTAGTTTATAACGTAGGGGACTTCATTACCGCTGCAACAAAACTAGCTCAAACTAACTTAAGAAATGTTGTGGGTGATTTGGAATTAGATGCAGCACTGACTTCAAGAGAAAATATTAATACTCAGTTAAAACTTATTCTTGATGATGCTACTGATAAATGGGGTACAAGAGTAGTAAGAGTTGAGATTCAAAGAGTAGATCCTCCACAAGATGTCCAAGATTCAATGAACAAAGTGATGAAAGCTGAAAGAGATAGAAGAGCTGCTGTTACCGAAGCTGAGGGTGAGAAGAGAGCTGCAATTTTGACTGCTGAAGGTGAAAGACAATCACAGATATTATCTGCTGAAGGTGAAGCTGAAGCTCTTAAAGCTGTCGCGGATGCGCAAAAATATGAAAAAATTGCAATTGCTGAAGGTGAAGCGATAGCTATTGAACAAGTATTTAATGCAATTCACAAAGGTAATCCATCAAATGACTTAATTGCAATTAAGTATTTAGAATCATTGGAGAAAATTGCTGATGGCAATGCAACTAAGATATTCTTACCAGCTGAATTATCAGCAACTTTAGGAAGTATCGGTGCAATCTCAGAGTTGTTTAAAGAAGATAAAGAGGAATCAGAAAAACTTAGTGACGAATAGATAAATACCTATTAATAACATCGACACACCACACAATTTATTTATTAGGCTCTTTGTCTTTTCAGAAGAGTTTTTAAAGAAAAAGTTACTTGTATAAGCATAAGTTATGTCTGCCAAAAAATTTATTAACAACGTTATTAGTCCAAGATAAACTAAGCTTACAAAATAACCACTGTCGGGGTTCATATATATGGGTAATACTGTTAGATATAAAACCCACATCTTAGGATTCAAAAGATTAACTTTTAAACCCGAAAGGAATGCTGTGTTACTTTCTAGTTCAGCATTTGTAGAAACGGTCGAAGTAATTGTTTGATAACCTTTTATTAGGATATAGATAGAACCAATAAAATAAATAACGGTAATCATGACAGGAACAGTACTCACTAAAAGACTTACCACTAATGCTGAAATTAAAGTTAATCCAACTGCACCAACTGCCGCACCAATTCCAACCTCGATGCCTTTTCGTCTCGAATTCTGAACTGATTGATTTACAACTAAAGCAATAATTAATCCTGGGCTAAAAGCAAAACTAAATTGAATAATTAGAAATGGTACCAATACTGAAGAACTGATCATTAAGTTGTAATATTTGCTATCAAGCTTTTTTCTTGGATAATTCAGGTACGCCAAGAACCATCGCTACCTCAATGTCCTTGTATTCTTTAGCAATTTGATCGCCAATGATGATTAATAATTCAAGGGTTGCTTCTTTTTTACCTTGATTAGCTCCAAAAGAACGAGGAGCGTCAATATATTGTTTTCTAATATTGATAAATAGTTCTTTTGATTCTGTTTTATTAAAATTATCAGAAATCATTTTTTTAGTAATTGATTCAAAACTTTTTCGCTGTCTTCTTGGAAGGTTAAATTTCATATAGATATACTAACTAACTATTCATTCTTACTTGCAGCGAGACTTCATAATCTTCTGAATATTTAACTGTATCAAATTCAGTAAAGTCATACTTTTCATGAAACAGTAAAGAAGGAATATTTTTAGTTGGTAAAAGATTAACTTCAGCGGTCAAATGCGAAATAGCATTTTTATTAGAAAACTTTATAACTTCATCATAAAGTCGAGAAGCTATTTGTTTATTCCTAAAACTTTCATCTATGGCTATCCGGTCTATATATAAAAAATTATTCAATCGCTGTTTCCATTGTTGATAATTTTTATGATCTAATTCAATGAGATATTCATGGGTATCTTCAGTGTCTTGAAAACAAACAATGTAACCAACAACAATATCTTCAATTAAAACACACAAATTGAAGTCAGAATTATTAACAAGTGATTCAAATTCTGATAAAGATTTTGTCCCAACTTCTGGAACATTATCCTCATTTATTTTATGGCAATTAGCCATATTCTCACTGTTTATAGGTATTAATTTCATATGATTATTTTAAGATTATACATTGTATGTATAAAATGCTAAATTATCCATATGGGAAATTCTACAGTACTAATGAGCTCACCGGAATATTTTAAAGTTGAATATTCTATTAATCCTTGGATGATTGAAGGAATTAAAGTTGACCTCGAGTTAGCAAAACAACAATGGGAAAACCTTAAATCAACGATTGAAAATGCGGGTGCGAGTGTTCAGGTTGTACCCCCTCATGAGCAGTATCCGGACTTAGTCTTCACAGCAAACTCAGGGATAGTAAAAGATGATAAAGTACTAATTGCAAATTTTAAATATGAAGAAAGACAGGGCGAAGAAGATATATATTCAAAATGGTTCTCTGAAAACGGATATGCAGTATCAAGAATTCCTTCTGAGTTTAAATTTGAAGGCAGGGGAGATGCTTTTGTTTTAGGAGAGTATCTTATTGGATCATATGGCATGAGAAGTGACAAAGAAGCGCTTTTGTATATTGCAGATGAATTTGGTCTAACACCTAAAATAGTAGAATTAGTTGATCCAAAATTTTATCATTTAGATACCTGCTTCCAACAACTTCCAACTGACAATAGGGATGCAATCTTTTATCCAAAAGCCTTCAAAGATGAATCACTATCAGAGTTTGCTGATTTATTTAATTTAATTCCTGTTTCAGAAGCTGATGCCAACAGACTTGCATGCAATGCTGTAGTGATTAACAATACAGTAATCTTCCCTTCAGAAGATATTGATGCCATTCAAACAGTAAAAGACTTGGGTTTGACTGCTGTTGTAGCAAATGTGTCAGAATTTTTAAAATCTGGTGGTGCCTGCCAGTGTCTCGTAATCACATTAAAATAACATCATGATTATTAAAGCCATTTTATGGCCAATTAAAAAAATATTACTATTCCCTTTAAAGATGCTTTTTTACACCACGCTTCTTTTCGTCGTAAGTGTTTTATTTTTTCAATACAGAGCAAATTATGAGGTTGACGTTAGTCCATTAAGTGTGGCAGAGTATGAAAACTGTCTTAATGTTATTGATGACTATGATGTGACTATAGATTTACTATCCCAATATGTTGAAAAACTAGATAGTCAACAACAATCATTTCTCTATAGCTACCTCCCAGATCCATTCAGTGTTTTGACAAAACCTCAAGAGATTAGTGAAAATGATTTTAGAAATGTCAGAACCTTTTTGAAGAACTACCTTCAAGCAGGAAGGTTTCCTGGTTTTGGAGGAAAGGCTTTCTCACCACAAGCAGCAAGTTTGTGTAGAAGTGGATTAAGTTAAATCTACAATACTTGCATTCGTTAAAGAGACTAGTTTTTCAGGTGATAGGAAAAATTTACTAACTCTATTACCCCCACCTATGAAAACCTTTTCTCTAGTCATAACATTTTCATCAACATAAATTTTAATCTCTTGAGGAAGACCCAAAGGACTTATACCCCCATAAATTTGACCTGTGATTTGTTCAGCTTCTTCTCTTGAAGCAAAACTAAGTTTTTTAGAATTTAGTACGGTTTTACCTTTATGGTTTACATCGAGTCGATCAACGCCAAGTACACAAAATAAAGCATAAAATTGTTCTGGCTTTTTAGACTTTATTAAAATCGCATTACATGAATCTTCAATTTTATATCCATAATGATCACAAAAGCTCTGAGTATCTGAAAATTCATCTTTACATTCAAAAATTTCTAGTGAATCTTCATTTTCTTTAAATAGATTGTCGACTGAACTGTGAATATCAACCATATTATCTATGATATATGATTTTATTATGTACACTTCTTCTATGGAATTTAAAACGATAATTGAACCTTTCAAAATTAAGTCTGTCGAACCTCTTGCTATTACTACTCCAGAAGAGAGAAAAGAATTTCTTGAAAGAGAGCATTGGAATTTATTCGGCCTGCAATCGCAAGAAGTAACTATTGATTTATTGACTGATTCTGGAACTGGTGCAATGTCATCAGAACAGTGGGCAGCAATTATGAGAGGCGATGAAGCTTATGCCGGCTCTCACTCTTGGCAGAGATTTAATAAGGTTTTATCTGAACTAACAGGCTACAAACATATTATCCCTACTCACCAAGGTAGAGCAAGCGAAAAAATTCTTGCAACTATAACCGTTAAAGAAGGTGACATTATTCCAAGTAACAGTCATTTTGATACTACAAGAGCAAACTTTGAAGCTGCCCTTGCAACACCTGTAGATTTATTATGCAAAGAGGGATTAGATCTACTGACACCAGCACCATTTAAAGGAAATATAGATTTAGAGAAATTAGAAGCATTACTTGATAGCGAAGATGTAGATAAAATCCCTTTTGTTTTAATGACAATTACAAATAATACAGGAGGAGGACAACCTGTATCAATGGAGAATCTTAAAGCAGTAAAAACCCTGTGCGAAAAATATAATAAAATGTTTCTACTAGATGCTTGCAGATTTGCAGAAAATGCCTGGTTTGTATCTCAAAGAGAAGAATCTTATAAAGACGTTGAGATAAGAGAGATCACTAAAGAGGCATTCCGTTTAGCTGATGGTTGCACTATAAGTTTAAAAAAAGATGGCTTTGGTAACATTGGAGGCGTTCTTGCTTTTAATGATGATGCTCTTGCAGAGGCAGCAAAAAATGTATTGATACTAACCGAAGGTTTTCCAACATATGGAGGACTTACAGGAAGAGACTTAGATGCTTTAGCTCAAGGTTTAATAGAAATTACAGATAGAAATTATTTAGAATATCGCGCAAGGTCCATTTCATATTTAGCAGAGAAAGCTCTCGAGTATGGAATACCAATCGTCCAACCTGCAGGTGGACATGCTCTTTACATAGATGCAAAAACATTTCTTCCTCATATTCCTCCACATCAATATCCAGGACACTCACTCGCATGTGAGATCTATCTTATTGGCGGAGTAAGAGCTGTAGAGCTTGGAACATTAGCATTTGGTGTTGCTGGCGAAGATGGACAAGATGATACTCCCGCAACACATGAGTTAGTGAGACTTGCAGCACCTAGAAGGTCATACACACAAAGTCATTTTGATTACGTTGCTGAAGTTCTTGAAAAACTTGTGGAGAAAAAGGATACATTAAAAGGGTATGAAATAACATATCAACCAAAATTATTAAGACACTTTACCGCAAAACTAAAACCAATTTCTTAAATTAGCCAATTAAAAATTGGTAACATAACAATTATGATAAAATGGACTTCTCTTATTGCTGTAATTCTTTGGTTCACAGCTTTTATTACTGGAGTGTGGGCAGATTATGGTACCGATGAGGGTATTTTTACAATTCGCACTCTTGGTGCTGGTATGACTACCCTAATTTTTTTATATCTCTATTTAA
>Ga0257106_1001042_pt1 | contig 14466 bp, 25 predicted proteins | sample LP_taG_3_FD_190177 | JGI IMG/M metagenome (GOLD analysis project Ga0257106, IMG submission 190177) | Marine microbial communities from Northeast Subartic Pacific Ocean, Canada - LP_J_2011_P26_10m | ecosystem: Environmental > Aquatic > Marine > Oceanic | place: Canada: Northeast Subartic Pacific...
GTAAATAGGTCTACCTCCTGCTAATGCTATACCGGTTGCTATTGCTCCACCAGCTACATCAGCCATTGAGAACTCTACCATACCGTCTTCTTCATATAATTCAGGCAAAGTACCACCAACCCATCCTACTGCTGTTAAGCATTGGCCATAACATTTTCCTATTTTATTAGTAAGGTGATGTCGAGTTATATCTTTTATAGTATCTCTAACTGTTTTTGCCATATGTCTTTTACACGTTTTTTATTAATATTATCAATCTCTTCTGCTTCATTTCCTAATATAGTTTTTTGATCTTCAAACCTATCAAAGTAATCTCCATCAGTACCTGCTCCTGAGTGCCAGTATTTTCTTATGGTGTTAATATTTAAAAATAAAGGATGGTCAAAGTTATAGTCTTTTAAGTGATTATTTATATCCTTTGGACTATCCGTTATATCAAATGCTTTAATCTTAAATGCTGATGCAACCTCATCCATGTTCCAATTTCTTCTTATTTTCTTTTCAGTTAGTATTGATAAGTTATTATCTTCTACAATAAAAAGTATTGGAAGGTTTTTAGTTGAAGCCCAACCTAATGCTCCTAGAACGTAATCTTCTTCTGCTGAAGCATCACCCATAACTACTATTGTAGGTTTACGAGTTTCATAACAATGCCCTACTGCTATAGGAACTTGACTTCCCATCAGTCCATCATGTCCAAATATATTCTTTTCATGAGAATGTATAGAAGCAGATCCTCCCATACCTCCAGCACATCCTGATTTCCTTCCTAAGAGTTCATCTACTAATTGTTTTGGGCAAGCTCCTTTACTAAGGTAGTGTGAATGTCCTCTATGTTGTATAAACAAATTAGTATCTATACCTCTGCTTTCAAATATAGTATGTATGGTAGCTGGTATATACTCCTGTCCAGCAGACATATACGTAGGGAATTTTATATTCTTAGCTTGAATGTTTCTGTATAGCTCATTTTCAAAGTTTCTACAAAATGATGCTTTATTAAATATTTCTAAATACTCTTTTCTTTCCATGTCTTATTTATCATTTTCATTGTATTATTCCAATCTGAATGTCTATAACCGTTATCATCTATATAGAGAAATGCTCTAGGTTTTTCTGCTGTAACATAATCTATATATTGAAATACATTATACTTCTTTAGCCACTCTTCTACTAACTCAGTCCCCGTCTTACCGTTCACTAAAGGTCTACTTGGTTTAGCTTTAGCAGTGTATATAATAATATTATATTTCTCAGATAATACCTTAAGTGCTCCTAAAGCAAATGGAAGAGGGTCTCCGTAGCAAGTGCCATCGTGAAATCCTTTATCCATATTATGTATTACTCCGTCGAAATCTATAGCTAAATTCTTAGCATCAATTTCAAATCCTGGTGGGAAGTTTTTACTATTCATTTGGTTTAATTATCATTATTAAAGTTTCAGAATCCACTTTAGTAAATTGTTCAGCTAGAGTATGTAATACAGTAGCCACAACTACATCGCCAGGGCTTGAAACATTTTGGTTATAGTCTGCTTGCAATCCTCCTCTTAAAAACATTACATTGTATTGAGGTTCTATTTCATATATGTCTGATATATCGGTAACATTCTTTACAGATAAGGTACAGTTTGCAAATTCATAATCTTTTTCATCTTCTGTTATCCATAAACAATCTTCTGCTTTTGGACTTTCATGCGTACTATCTTCATAAGGTTTTCCTTCTCTACCGTAACTATCTCTAAATCTTACTAGATCTTTTTTATCAACAGGAGTTTCTATTTCAAATACAAATGCTCCTTTTTCGTCTGTTGCTTTAGTAGAGTGAAATAAACCTTTTCTAATCATTATTTTACCTCCTGGTGTAAGTTTGTTTGTATTATTAAAGAAGGATACATCTGCTCCTCCATCTAATAAAACTAATCCAGTTGTTTTTTTAGGGTGACAATGTAAAGAAGTTGCATGAGTATGCTTTATGTATAAGAACCATAGAGCAACGTGCTCGTTTTCGTATGCAAGATATTCGTACCCCCAAGGTTTAGCTACTATAGTTGATTCGTATCTCATTTACCTCTAGACTCTAAATGTTTGTAACCTGTTCTCATCCATTCTCCCATAAAATCATAGTGAGGTGAAGAAACTATATTACTATCAACTACAACAGGTCCTTTATGGTATGTTGCTCCTGCATTATTAATATCAGCTTCAATAGCATAGTAACCAGATACTGTTTTTCCTTTAATAACGTCAGCTGTAATAAGTAACTGAGCGCCATTACAAAGGGAGAAGATAGTTTTATCTAAAGCATTCCATTCTCTTACAAATTCTACTGCTCCTTCTTCTAGTCTAAGTTTCTCTAATGCTTTAACTCCTCCTGGAATTACTAATAAGTCGTACTCTAAGTATTTCTTTCTAATATTAGGGTCATTGAATTCTCCTACTAGTTCATCTCCAATCATATGACATCCTAAGATACCAAAAAATCTCCCTAGTTGGTTAGCTACAGTAGTAACTTCAAAATTGTTTTCTTTAAGACTGTGGTAAGGGTAAATTACCTCGTGATCTTGAAAACCTGCATAAGTAAGTATAAGTGCTTTTTTCATTTTTATTTATTTAATTGTTATTTATCTCTTTTTGATAGTATAGGATTATCTGTCGGCCAGTTAATTCCTATATCTTTATCATTCCATTTAATTGTAAATTGACTATCTACATCAGGATACTCTCCTTCGTAAGACCATTTATAAAAGAAAGTAGCTTCATCGCTAAGTACGTAATGTCCGTTAGCAAAATTTGGAGGAACTATAACTGTCTTTTTATTCTCAGCTGATAGTATTGTCCAATCCCATTTCATATAATTTGGGGAACTAATTCTATTATCTACAACTACAAAGTATACTGAACCTGCTACACAAGATATTAGTTTCCAAGATTTACTATCTCCATGGAGACCTCTTAGAACATTTTTACTTGATCTAGAAACTTTATCATGATTAAAAACTAAATCACTTTTCTTTTGATCGAACAGAGTATATAGTTCTCCTCTATAGTCATGAAATGAACTAGGTTCGTATATTTTAACTTCTGGGAATCTCATTACCAACTTATTTCCCAATCTTTAAAGTCTGCTGCTAAGCAGTCTATTTTATAATCTTTTCTACCACCCACTTTTTCTTGAATTTTATTTTTAGCAGTATTTCGAATACCATTAAGCCCATGAGTTAATTCTAAATCATTCCCATCTTTAATACCTTTTCTGTAATTAGATTCATTGTGCCATATATGAAGATTCATTTGAGATAGTACTACAACTGACCTAACTAAATCAGCATCTATACCTTCTAAGTTTATATCATGCATAATATCTTTAATCTCTTTAGCATATTCTTCTTTATGTTCTGGTATAAAGACTTCTTTAAGTTGTGCTATTGATAATCTATCAACTAACTCACTTAAGGTTGGTAGGTATTTTCTATTGCTCATAACTTATTTCCTTTTCTTATTCTATAACTATCTTCGTCAAAGTGTTGAGTAGATACTTCAAATATCTCTGACATATCTCTTAATGCTATTAATTGATGTGGTGATCCTCTTTCAATAGTAATGCATGTTCCTTCTGTAATTACTTCGCTCTGTTCTATTCCTTCTTCAGTATCTAACCAGATATATTCAAAAGCTCCTTTACTTACGTACCAAGATTCTTTCTTTATTATATGGTAGTGAAGAGAGAACTTATCACCTGCTGTAAAGAACCTAAGTATCTTACCACAGTACTCTTCATCATTGTGTATCCATATTTCTTCTCCCCATCCTTTTTGGACTACTTTAGGCGTTACTACCATAATTCTTCTATACGTTTTGCTTTATCGTCTATTACTAAATCGAAAGAAGGCTTAGTATTGTTACCTGCTTTACTAAAACCAGTAATTATATCATGAAACTTACATCCCCATTTATTTAATTGAGCTTCGGTAAGTTCATAGTAATCAATACTTGAATGACCTCCTCTTGCAGTCCAATATGTAATGTGCCATCCTTCATCATACAGCTTATTTACCTTATCTATATTATGTTCCTGAGGTATGGCTAATTCGTAAATTCTTTTATCTTTATAGAAGCATATAGTTTCATCAATATCAACTAACGCTCTTTTATTAATATTATAAAGTTTACTTTCTCTCATTACTTAGTATGTTAGTAGTTGAATAGCCTTTTATTCTATTAAAATATACGATCTTTTTTGCATATAAGCCACCAACTATCTCTTTATTTTTCCAATCACTTCCTACAACTAAGATATCAGGAGCTATTTCTTTAATAAGATATTCTAAATGCTCTCTAGAAGAAAACTCAAAAACTTTATCAATTGCTTTTAAACTCTCTAGAGCATAAGCTCTATCTTCTAAAGTATTAAACGGCCTATCCTTCCCTTTATCTTTAGCAATTTTAGCATCTGAGTCTATGCCTACTATTAATTCTTTACCTAACGTCTTAGCATAGTTAAATAGTTCATAATGGCCTCTATGTAAAATATCAAAACAACCATTTACCCAAACTTTTGTCATACTGAAAATGTTTTATGTAAATTTTTACAGAGTACAACTTGGTACCCAACATGAGTTACAGTATATTCTTTTTCGTACATTGCAATAAAAGTCCTTATTCCTAATTCTGGTGATGATACAGCATGAGGTTGATTAGGATCTTTCCAACCAAAATCATCGAAAATTAGTATACCACCTCGATTTAACATCTTGTGAGCAAAATATGCATCTACAAAAGTATCATCAGCTCTATGAGAAGCATCGATAAATATTAAATCATATTTCTTATTTACTGAAAGTAGATCTGGTAATACTATTTGTGATATACCTTTATTAATATGGAAATTAATATCCTTATGGAAAGATATGTTATGTAAAAATGTTTTTTCTATAATATCTTTATCTTCTTTCAGTCTTTCCATAGTAGTATCCATTCCGTCTTCTACTTCTGAACCTCCAAATGTATCTACTATGTCGTAGTTAGTACCTGGTTTAAGTATTTCGTTACATAAGAATACAGTTGCTCTTCCTTCATAACACCCTACTTCTAATACACTTTCTATATCACGACCATAACCATCAAACAGTTGAGTCCATAATGGTATATTATGGTCAAACCACTCTTCATTAAATTTATATTTACTATCATATGTATACTTAACTCCTTTCATATTATATATTTCTAAAACGTCTTTTGTCAGACCATTGTACTTTTTTAGTTTTACCTAACATTTTATATCTACTAATTTTGTCATTAAGGCTGTTCCTTGTCTCATTTGTATGAGACATATCACTGTTGGTTTGTTGATCTTTCATTTTATAAAGTATCGTAATAGTTATTCTGTTTCTCTTGTCTTTTTATATCTTTAGGGTGTATTAAACAGTATAGTTCATCTGCAGGTAAAGCTACATAATGATTATAACCTTTTAATACTTCATGTACTTTATTTACCCATTCTATATCAGCTTTGTTTTTCCAGATTCTACTTTGATAATCAGGAAAGTTTATCCAACCTTTATCATTAACATTCCACCTCCACTTATTAATATGGTCTTGCGTTAAACCTTCTACTGTATTTATTCTAGGTACTAAAAATAATTCACATTTACTATTAGATTCAAATATTGAAGGTAATGCTTTAATAAACTCTTCCTTTACTAATTCATCAGCATCGATTTGAAATATATAATCTCCTGTGCATAGTTCGGTTAGGTGATTTTTCCATTGTGCGAAATGACCTTTAAATGACTTAGGGTAAGCTTTAATTAAATCTTGACTTTGAAGACCTACTAAATAATCCCAAACTTCTGCTGTACCTGCTTGCTTATCAAATAGTACTATAACTTCATCTTCTTCTCTTATACTTAACATAAGAGTAGATATTAACTTTTGAATCTCTACGTATTCATTACAAACAGTAATTGCATAACTAATTTTCATACTAATCTACTTTAAAAAAGTCTATAAATTCTAAGGCATCCATAAAATCTTTTCTTTCAAAAGCTTTTCCACCTTTCATATCCATTTTATGTGTCTGTCCATCTGGGTATTTACTTAATTCTTCTTTAGGTATCTTTAATGCTTTAACACCTTTCCATTTCCAATCTTCTTTATTCTTTCCATCTAAAAATACCATTCCTTTTTCCGGAAGAGTGATTGTTGCAGGAAACCAAATTCTACCATCTTTTCCTGTATGTAATAAATCTTTATATAACTCAGGCGAGGTTTCTAATAAATCGTTAACTGTTTTAGACCCTTCAGTCATAAGAGTAGAAGTAGTAAAACCGCTTCCAAAACATAACCAAGTTTTTATTTCTTGTTCATCTTGTTCAAACGATTGTTCATAACAAGCATTACTTCCAAATGGTCCTTCTACTAAATTCATATTATTTTCTTTTTAATTTTTTAGGTAAGTTTATTTCTAAAGGTTTAACTGTTGCTGGTGGTATGAAGGCGCTTTCTATAGCAAATTTAGGTATATTTTTATTTAGAATCTCTTCTAATTTCTCTTGCATTTTATCTATAGTAAAGTACTTTCTAGTAACTACTCTTTGTTTTTTTCCATTTGCTAAAGCTTTTTTGTAATGCTTGTAAACAAATTTTAAATTATCTTTTGCTAATTTATCATCAAAAGTAAACCATTTAGCTTCAGCTAGAATCATATCTTTTATTACTGCAGATGCATGTACTGTTTCTAATTTACCTCCTACTAGGTAATTTAAATCACTTCTTAAAAAATCTATCTGCCCAGACCAACCTGAAGCTATGATTGGTTTTCCAGTAGAAGTAAATTCTAATAAAGGTCTTCCAAATCCTTCACCTCTGGTAAAGCTAACCATTGCCTTTACTTTAGGGTGATTATACAGAGTGTTAATTTCACTATCATTTATCTCTCCGTGGAGTAAGTAAATATTTGGTAAAGAACCGCCAACTTCTTTTCTTATTAAATCTATCTTCTTAAATATTTCTTCTCTATCCATTATAGAAGTACTAGCACAATGAGATTTTAATATTAATGCTGGTTTTTGTGATTGAGTTTTAAAGGTAGTTAGAAAATTTTCTATAAGACCTCCAACATTTTTTCTATCTTGTCTATGATTACCTTGCATCCAAGAACCTACAAACAGAAAACAAAAAGATTCTTTTATCGAATCTAAACTTTCAATTATTTTGACATTAGTTTTACGGCTAAACTCTCCGTTATACTTTTCTAAATCTAAACCTTCAAATAATACTTCAACAGTTACATCTTTACTAACTTCTAAAGTACCTTGCTTTTCACCTGTTTGGTTATTTTGCATATCATACTTAGTATCTACTAAAGATGCTTTACTATGCTCCGAAGAGGTAAGTACTAAGTTCATTCTGTTAACACCTTCTATCCATGAACTATGAGATAGGGTAGTTTCCATAGCAGCTGTTACTCCTATATTATAATCTCCTACAGCTTGAAATTCATTAGGTATAGTAATCTGTATCCATACTTTAGGTTTAGAAGGCATGTCTTTTATCATTCTTTTAGCTAATTCTTCTTCCTTATGTTCTTCTAAGTACCCGAATTTAGTACCTCCCCATTTTTGAGGTAGTATTCTAATATTCCATTCTTCTCCTTTGGATTTGATTAATGCTTTTACAAAATCTCTTGATCTTGCTCCGTAACCCGAATAAGTATCTATCGGGCATGATACAACTGCTAATGGCTTTTTCATATTTATAACCTAATATTTTAATTTATGTTTAATGTAATCTGGATCTAAGTTTTCTATTTTATGAAGTTCGAAATTAGGACGAGGTTTAAAATTCTCAAAACACTCTTCTATACAATTGTAAATATTCTTGCTCATATTTGCTCCGGACATTTGTGCTTCATCACTTAGTACCCATTCTCTTCCTTTCTTACCTTTTTCTATTCTTTCTTCAGGAGTTAGGTTATGACAAGTTTCTATAGCGGTAGCTATATCTTCTGCGCTGCATCTATCATCGAATATGTAGGGAGTAGGTACAGATCCTACTAAAGATATATTAGACGGGAAGATTGGAATTGACCATTCTCCATGATCTTTATAAGTACCTCTATGGTTTGAAGGAAAATCTTCATCAAATTCTATCCACTTACCTTCATTATCTGTAAATCTCATTTGATCTTGCATTCCACCTGATACGTTAGCAGATATCATAGTTTCTGCCATCATTGATTCAGTTAAAGCTAATCCCCATCCTTCATTAGAAGAAGGTAAAACAGTTAAGTCAGCTAAGTTATATAACCAATTCATTTGAACTGTATCTAGTTTCTGTTGAGAAAAATATACCCTACAGTATTCTGGGTCACATATTGCTTCTCTAACTGCTCCTAAGTCAGTTCCGTTCTCATCTGCTATTTGAGTATGTAAAACTAATGCACATTTTTTCGCTTTATCTTTTCCTATACTATCACAGAAGAATCTATACCCTAATATTAAATCCGATACACTTTTTCTTCTAATATTTCTAGAATTAAAAAATACAACATACTCTATATCTTCTGCATCATTTTCAAATAAATTAGTTTTGAAATCTATATACTTATCATAATGTTCATAGTTCTTATCAATCTTAAAAAATGATTCTTCATTAATACCATGAGGAACATATTTTATAGTCTTATTTTTAGCTCTCTCACCTAATACTAATTTATTAATATTAACTGTTTGTTTAGATATACCCATTAGTAGATCCACTGAGTCATAGTAATTTCTATTGTATAAAGGAGCTGGATAGTCATCCCATATATTCAACCACATAATTGGTATTTCAGATCTAATTTCTCTTTCAATTTGAAATAACCATACCCAGTATCTAGGATCAGTAAATATAAATACTGCATCAGGATTATGATGAGCTATTAGAGTTCTAACAAGATCTGGATTACCGTAACCATTAAATGGAACAATTTTTAAATCAGCATCTTTTACTCCTGTCATTTCAGCAACTTCTTCTGAAAGGTCTAAACCTTTTCCTGCCTCAGGATGCTTTACTGCTCCTCCTACATGAATCCAGTTATACTTATGTAATAAGCCGAATACGAACTCTTTTGCCATAGTAGCAATTCCTGAGTGCATTCTTAAATCATCGCATAGTAAGAGTATTTTCTTTCTATCTTCTTTTTTAATATATCCTTCTCTATTTTTCATCTAATTCTTCTATATTAATATTATTTAAATTATGGATGCTGCTTCTAAACTTCTTATCAGTAAGATAAAGAAAAATACAACGGGAGGCAAGCTTTTGAAAAGAAAACTTATTCTTTATACATTGATATTTAAATTGTTGAAATAGTTCGTCTTGTATACGAACCGTGGTTAATCTTTTTTCGGAGTTTTTCATAACATATATACTTATATATTTATATATAAATAGGCTCTATTTTACAAAGTCTTTACACTCATTACATTTTCCTAGAGGATTAGTACATGGGTATTCTTTGTCTATATAATTATTATCTTTATCTAATACATCACTAATAAACTTATTCATAGACTCAATAACTTGTTTAGTTTTCCTTGGACCTGATGCAGGAGAAAACTCTTGCACTCTTCGTTGTTGAGAAGCAAAATCTGCTTCTGCAGGTACTCTTCTTTTTACTATAAAGAACTCAACGTCAATTTTGCTAGGATCTATATTAAATTGTTTAGCAAAAAATTCTCTATACAATATTACTTGTGCAGTTAGGTTAGGATTCTTCTTATAAGTATCATTCCAACCTCTAGTGGAAGTTTTAATATCCATAACAGTCCATCTATCTATAGTAGGGTGATAAAAAATTAGATCTACAAGTCCTTTAAACATTACTCCAGGTCGTATCTGCTGGTATAAGAGTGTTTCTATACCTGCTAATTTAGCTGTCTTAGTACTAAAGTAACCTCCTCTTTTCTTCTTAATAAACTCTAAAATATGTTTACCGTCTAACCAAAACTCCTGTAACTGTTCTGCTGTAGAAAAATGCGTATGTCCATTAATTGCTTTTCCAGATTTATATGCCTTAATCATATTATCATATAATATCTGATTTATGTTTAGGTCGTTAGCAGTTTTTACTTTATCGTGATATAGAACTTCTAAATACTCTTGGAGTGTTTCATGCATAGCAGTACCAAAACAAGTATAAATATTTTGAGTAAAAGGTACTTGATTTCTTAAGTACATTAATTCCCACTTCTTAGGGCACTTGTTATAGGTACTTAAAGAGCTATAAGAAATATGTTTATTTTTTGAAGGCGTCTGTTTAATTTTACTCTCCCAAACTTCCTTTACTAAGGGATTAGTTTTTAACTTAACCCTATTAGGGTAGATTTTTTTTTGAGGCATTTAATCATTTTTCCACATACCTCTTGAAACTAATTGAGCTATAATGCCATAGTTAGTTACATCTTGAAAGGTATCAATTAATGTTTCATTTTGTGCTTTACGGCCTGATATAATCATATTCTTCCATCTGTTGATTTTATCAGAAAGTCTATACCATAATCCAGTCATAGCAAATTCTACCTCGTCTTCATTTTCTAAATTAGTACCTGCACTAATATTATGCATTCCGTAATCTAAATGTTTCTTAGCAAAAAGTTCAAACTGTTCATCTTGAATTTCTTTATAACCGTAGTAAATTGTTGGATATTCTTTTTCTAGTACCTCTCTTGCAGACGGAGGATTTTTTGCATTCATGATTTCTCTATCACTCATTTATATAACTTATTTAATTAAAACTTATTTTAGTCGTTTAGTATCTTACCAGGATTATCTTCAGGGAAGTATCTGTTAAGTATTTCTATTTGCTCTTCTGCTTTGGACAGTTGATCTAATGCCTCCTCAGCATTTTTAAAGTAATCACCGGTGGAGTGGTCTCCAATCCCTACTACCTTATCAGTAAGTAATTCAAATGATGTTAATGCTTTTTCTTTATTGGCTTTTGCTTGGGACAAAAGTGCTTTGATAACTCTGAATTGCGCCATGTATTATGTATTTATATTAATATATAATATACGAATAAATACTTATATTAGCAACTATTTTTTAGTAAACTTTTGCTAGCGGATCTTTAAAGTTCTGTGGTGAATTATTATCTGCAGTTATATATCTTTGAGCTTCAGCTTTATCTACTTTTTCTATTTCTCCAGACTTTAAGAGTACCTTCCATTTACTAGGGCCTTTATGTAGTACTTTATCGATATTATTCTCTAAATAGTTAGTTGGTCTGATTTCAGGGAACATTTCTAGTTGTTCGTCAGTTTTATATTTTTTCATATCATTTAGGTTTTGTTTGTTTTGAAATTCAATAAATGAACCTTCTTTATCATTACTCATTCCAGCAACTAAAAAAGCTTTATCATCTTCTTCACTATAAGGTCCGGGTTCATCTGCTCTTTCTAAAAAATTTATAACATCTGGGTCATTTTCCCAATCTGTATGATTACTTTGTTCGTCTAAATTATCATAATGTAAGCCATCGTTTCCATTTTGCCCTATAATATCCATTCTTTTTTCGTCTTCTGTCATTTTAACTTTTTTTTTTGACTCTTCTTCTAACTCTCCGTATAAATTTTTCCTACGTTTAGGGTATGCTTTATCAAATGCAAAGTTAGCTGCTACTACTAATGATATTGCTAGAGGATCGAATACAAATATAATAACAAGGAGTAGAATATTAATTATCTTATCCATTGAAATACCGGTTAATCCAGAAAGATATTCTAGAGGTCCTAATTCTCCTGCTACCTCCAAGTTATTTTCTAACTCTAAAATAGCTAATTGATATTTCTGTAGACTATCTGCTACAGTCTCTCTTTTGAATTGAATATCTTTTCTATTTTCTTCTTCAACGTTAATCCTGTTTTGAGCCAAACGTAATTCAGCAGTGGATATCGTGGTTCTAATGCCCCCAGCCACCGAGGTGTCTCGTACTTGGATTGATTGAGACCTTGCATTACTAAGATTAGAAATGTTACTAGAAATTCTTTCAAGTTCTTGATCATACCTTGTAACGTCTTTTTCATAAAATAATTTTTTTTGTTCCAGGAAAGAAGTTTGATTTTCTTTCATAATTAATTGTCGATAAGTATCTTGATATGCCGCACTTAAAAATCCGTATATACCCATACTAGTAATTAATATTAAAACTACTGTAGCTACTGTGAGATACATTCTGAGAAGTTTATTTATAGTAGACCAATACTGATAAAGTAGAGAAGCGACTACTAATTTAGCAAATTCTAACGAACCTGCCATAATTATTACTTCAAACTGGGCACCAGCGAATAGTTTGCTAAGGCCGTAAACTGAATAAAAAGCTGCTGAACATGATACTGATATAGCAGAGAATGCTATTAGAAATGGAAACATTCCTTTTTTGATAGTTTTTAACATAGTATATTAATTCTGTATAAGAAGAAGTGTTGTTGCTATTACTCCGACAGTTGTTCCTATCTTATAAATAGTTGTCATAGCTCTTTGACGTTTCAGTGCTTTGTTTAAATCTTCAGATAGTTTCTCTTGTACACTATACTTATTATTAAGTTCTAATAACATACCATCGTAGTTTACTATTTGAGAATTTAGATTAGTTATAAGTATGGATTGGGTACTTAACTTACTATTAGTTTCACCTAATAGGGTATTCGTAGCATTAAGTTCTAATTGAATTTGATCAAAAGAGACTAAATCCTTTACAACTAATTTAGCAATTGGTTTAGTCAATACTATCTTCGAGCTGTCTATAGCGGTCTGAGAAAAACTCTTGGAGCTGAGAGCCACCAAAAGAATCAATAGCACTAAGTTTCTGCTCAGTTTCTTTCTTGATAACATATATTCTTCTATTTAATATTTTTATTTTACCATTATATTCAACTAAAACAGTATTTAATGAATCTGCTTCTAATTGTAAATGGTTATTATAACTCTGGATAGAGTCTATTCTTTGTTCTAGTATGTTTATTTGGGTTTGATAAGCTTTAATATCAACATCAATCGATGGATTGTTCCATACCATGTATGCGACAAAACCTCCCAAAATAGCGAACAATAAATTCCTACTAATATTACTTTGATTACTAGCCATAATTTAATATAAGAAAAAAAATTGAACTATCCAACTATATCCTTACTATCTAATAAAGTGTAGGTAAAAGAGTTTCCCCATACTTCTCTAGCAGACTGACATATATCTAAAAAGCAATGCCAATCGTCATTATCAGCTATTACTTGGCAACCTGCAGACCATTTATCAACTCTTATTGATTTACCTCCTGATCTTCCTGTAGCTCTGTGAATATTTATTCCGAATAATCCTTCATCAACTGTTTCTTCTAAAAGATCATACTTACCATCTTTATTATTATCTCTGTAAACTTTTACAGGTTCTTTTTGTCCTAATGCTAAGTACTTACCTTGATGTAATCTTAATTTATGAGAACCTCTATACTGCCCTGGTTTTAAAATTGCTACTCCTTTTTCGTTTAGTAGATTTTGTTCCCAATGAGAGCCTGGATCTGTTGTAGCTTTAAAGCAGAAAAATTGCCATTCTCCATCTTCCATAAAAGATACAGTAATACAATCATCAAAAGCATTTGTTACTCTTCCTTTAGTTTTTGAGTTTCGAACTCCTATGATATTTACATCATAATTTTTTCCTCCTCCAGTAAAGTATTTGTAACCTTTACTTTTCATTGTTTCTTCAATTTCTTCTCTTGTATAGCAACTCATAATTTATTTTTTTAAAATGCACTCATTATAATTTCATCTATCATATCTTGAAGTTCTTCTTTTGTAGCTAACATTTTAAAAGAAATACCTGCTTGATATCTTTTTACTTCTTCTCCGTCTTGGAATATAATAATTGTTGGTACAACTACTACTTTATGTTCTGCCTGTAGTTTTGGACTCTTTACTATATCCACATATGTAATATCACAATCTGTTAAGTCTCCTACCCACTCTGCTTTATTAGCACCATTCCATGCTGCATTAAAGTGTGTAACAATTATCTCTTGGGTAAACCCTACTTGAGAAACTATTAGTAAAACGAATATCAGTAAATATTTTTTCATAATAGATTATCTTAATTTATCAATTTTTTCTTCCATTCTAATTAAACGGTCTTTCAACTCTGTAACATCATCCTGTGTAGTCATAATAGTTTGACGGATTAATTGATCCTTCATATCATATTCCATTCTAGTAACATCTGGTGGAGGAGCAATTGGTAGTTCTTTTGCTTCTTGTATATCTGCTTGAAGTGCAAACCACATTCCTACAACTGTTGCTATTCCAAATGCTATCCCTACTAATGTCTGAATGCTTACTTGAAAGCTAGTATTTTCATTTAATTCTTTTGCCATTTCTTTTTAAAATATTACGTAGTTAACACCCATTGTAAACTTATGCCATTTTCTAT
>Ga0257106_1001043_pt1 | contig 14452 bp, 20 predicted proteins | sample LP_taG_3_FD_190177 | JGI IMG/M metagenome (GOLD analysis project Ga0257106, IMG submission 190177) | Marine microbial communities from Northeast Subartic Pacific Ocean, Canada - LP_J_2011_P26_10m | ecosystem: Environmental > Aquatic > Marine > Oceanic | place: Canada: Northeast Subartic Pacific...
AGTTGAAGATTCATTCTATGATACCGTATCGTTTTATTTCATAATATTTTACTCACACTTAATAAGAATGGCTGGACGTTTAAACCTTTCTGCCACAGGTATACAAGATTACTGGCTCACAGAAGAACCAGATTTTTCATACTTCCTGATGAGTTTTAAACGACATACCAAATTTTCTACAGAAGCAGTAAAAACCCCATTTGATGGGGAGTGTAATTTCGATACCATTAATGAATGTCGTATACCCAATAACAAGGGTGATCTCATGCGAAGTGCTATGCTTCAATTTACTTTACCTCAACCCAAGACAACTAATAAAACTTTTGCAGTTACCGTTAGTTCTGGGTATTTTTGGATAGACGGAATTAAACGGGATCAATTAACTCTTTATGAAGGAACTACGTATACTTTTAACAATGCAGGTCATCCATCACACCCTTTTAGATTTTCAGAAACATCAGATGGTGAACATAACGGTGGTTTAGAATACACAACAGGTGTAACAAACCCGGGTTCATCTGTTATAACGTTTACCGTACCTATAAATGCACCATCAACCCTATACTATTACTGTAGTAATCATTCATTGATGGGTTCGAATTTCAATATAATACAACCCAGATACATGAGATCGATAGGATCAAGGATAATAGATTATGCAGATTTAATAATAGGTGGTCAGACTATTCAACGTATAACGGGTGATTACATATACATGTATAACCAAATACATGATACGTTTGACGATAACGACCAAACAAATTACTTTCTATCAGGACAAAATTATTACATAGTACCAAGTAGTGGAGAATATACGTATAATGTTCTTTTACCTTTCTATTTTTTTAGACACCCAAGTTTATCTATACCAATATGTGCATTAAGAAAACAAATTGTAGAAATACATATAAAATTCAAAAAAATAAAGGATATCACACTCAGCTATACATTAAGTAATGGTGAAATACAAAGCCCTCCATCTGACATATCGGCTTCCATAAAAGATGTTTCCTTAATAACAGATTTCTTTTACATAACAGAAGATGAAAAAAACTTTTTACTGACAAGTGAGAAAGAATACGTCATTACACAACTTCAAATGTCACAAATTAAAATGAATCCTTCTATATCCAAAAAATCAATTATGATTAATTTTAAAAATCCCGTAAAAGAGATGTTTTTTATGGCTGTGAGCGATGATTTAAGTAAATATAACCCAATAAAAAATGTTAATTTAAAATTTAATAATAATGTTATATTCGATGCCGATAATTTAACTCTGAGTTACGATCATCCACTCAAATATTATACAGGGACAACAAAAAATAATTTTGGTGTGTATAGCTTTTCATTAAAACCCGAAATATTTTATCCAACTGGACAAGTTAATATGAGCAGAATATATCATAAACTATTAGAAATTGAACTCGATAACCCAGATCCGTCATTTGGACACACGGTATACTTATACGCAGTTAACTATAATACGTTATGTATTAAAGGAGGATTAGCAGGTTTAAAATTTTAGTGAGTTATACTAGTAATGGCTGGTAGATTACAGCTAAAAACAGAGGGAGCACAAGACGTATTTTTTACAGACGACCCAGAATATACGTATTTTGTTAAAGATCATATAAAACATAAAAACTTTTCAATATTTAATACCGATCTAGATGTATCAGGTGAAATAGAATTTAATAATACATTAGAATGTACAATACCACAAAATCAAGGTGATCTTGTTAAAAATATAAGTGTAAAAATAGAACTTAATCCAATACCACAAAACCACGTAGGATCTCCTTACGTTGGGTTTGGATACCTAGAAACTATAGGTCATGCCATGATAGAATACGCACAACTATACATAGGAAGTGAATTAATTCAACACATAGATAGCGACTTTTTAGAAATTTATTCAGAAAATTTCGTTACACAAACAAAACAAGAAAATTTATCGAAACTTATCGGAAAACCACCTCTAGAGAAATCTGGTACAGAAGTATCAGATACGTCTATAAATTCATATTTAGGATTTGCAGATACATCAAACGCGTACCCTAAATCGTTTACAGTAAATTTACCATTCTATTTTCATAATAACCCGGAACTTGCTATACCCATTTGTGCTATAACACAACAGGAAATAAAGGTCGTTTTAAAATTACGAGACGTAAACGATTGTATATATGGAAGAGCTCAAGTTGATTCACAATACTATAATATGTATTGTGCAAGAAGCCCAAAAGGTCTAATAAAAAAATTAAAAATTTCAACAGAAATGATAGAATTAATTCAAGATGAAAGAGAAAAAATAAAAAATAGTAAAATTAACCATATAATAACACAAATCCAACAAAACAAAAGAACAATACCAGCACACCCAACTTCAAATACGGTAAATCAAACCATTTCACACAGACTTAATTTTAAAAATCCTGTAAAGGAACTTTTCTTTGTGATACAGAGGAAAAATAACAGGGTATTAGATAGTACAAATTTTACGAGTACATTCGATTACGATCTTAAAAGTTACGAAACTTTAAACGGGGAATATTTAAATTATGAATCTTTACGAAATTTAGAATTAAGTTTAGACGATAGAATTATATTAAATGAAAAAACAGGTGATATTATAAATTTACGAGCAATTCAAAGTGGTATACATCATTCGAGAACACAATTATTCAGAAGATTTTATTCGTATAGTTTTGCTTTGGAACCAGAACGTTGGTATCCCACGGGACAAGTTAACTTTAGTCTTATAAAAGATCAGAATATAAAACTCAATCTTAACCCAGATTATGATCAAGGTATAAGAGAGCTTAGAGTTTATGCCCTTAGTTATAATATTCTCAGGATAGAGAACGGTATAGCTACAACACTATTTAACTTATAATGAACCAAATACAGAAAGACGCGAATGCCGATTTAATTGGTCAGATTCAGGACTCCGCTATTAATATTATACAACCAATTTTAGAACAGTCTGTAATACTTGCAGCTGAATACGCTAAAGTATGTGGAAGAGATACAGTACTTTCAGAGGATTTAGAATACGCCATGAAATATTGTACGATGTACGAGGTTGGTAAAAAAATAGGAACACATTTTCCAGATATATACGATGAATCCGATAGCGAAGATGATGACGAAATAGAAACAGTAGACGAATCAGAAGAAGATATAAAATTTGAAAGGTATTCTGGAAGAGAATACAAATTTGTAAAAATGAATTTAGCTTACGATGACTGGGAAAACTGGGTACCGACAAACCCGTCAGAACAGATGTTAAAAAATACTATAGATAGTAATGAACACATCAGATCTGAAAGGGTGGGAAGAGACGACTTCTAATTATAAAAATATAAAAAGTGACGATGAAGATTCTAACTATGACATTATCAGTGACGATAACGAAACTGATAGTGATAGTGATAGTGAATCGGATATATATTTAGAAAGTAGTACAGAGGGTGAAGATGAAACTGAAACTGATATAGACTCTTTAAAAACATTCAAACCAAAAGCAATTTCCATAGACCATAAAACAAAAGGTTATAAAAAACAGTTTTTTAAAAAAATTATGGTAATAGAAGATTTATTACCCGAATAAAAATATATTTATATAATATAAAAAATGTCTGCCGCTGAAACTGTTACCCTTGTTACAAGAGAACTTGAATCTCAATCTCTCAATGCCGTCGTCGCTGGATTTTCCTTCGCGGCCGCTTTATCCTGGATGGACTTGGTCAGATGGATCGTTAATAGATTCGTCAAACTCAACAAAAATAGTGGTGTTAATTACGGTCTCACTGCCATCTTTACTACACTCTTGTCCGTTATAATCTATCTCGTTATGTCCAGATTGTCGTCGCGCGTCAGAAAACCAGACCAAACCCTCTACTCCGTTACTCGATAATCTTTTTTTTGGACGTTAACAATAATAAAAGTAAAACCCCAAATATAAGAATTATGAAAATCTGAATAAAAGCATCCCATTTATGCGAACTCTTCTCATCTTTATCAAAATCTTCTTTTTTTGTAGATTTTTTTACGATATCATCGAGAGTACTCATATCTGTACCTTTTACACTTTTTTTACTCGATAACTGTTTTTTCATAGTATCAGATACCTGGTTAGGTTGATCTGTTTCAAGTCTATCTGTAGTCCCGGTAACAGATAATTTAATAATATGATTTGCATTTCTAAAATCATAAGGAATGAGTCTGTTATTACTACTGTAATAAAACTGAACTCGTAATTTTGTTATATTTTGAGAACCAGAATGGAAAATGTGTTCTATAGTATCATCTGAACCAGAATAATTAACAACATCACCACACATAAGTATACGACCAGTATAAAAAGGTGAATCGGAAAATACAGTTTTATTAAATTCATCTGAACCACTGCTTAATTTTACAATAATACCATCTATACCCTGTAAATTAATACTCCCAGTTATAATTTTGTTATTAGAGTCAGACGAAACGTCGTTTGCTGTTAGTCCAAGTACATCGTGTGGTGTAGTATACCCAGATACATTTGTATTGTATCCATTTGTTCCCGAATAAAAATCAAAAGTAAAAGGACCCGAACCAGTGAAAGTTATGGCATTTGTATCTTTATCAAAAGTAGCACTTGTAATAATACTAGAAGCATTATTTATAGCATTAGCGAGAGTATGACCACTATAATTACCAATAGGTATAGTTATTGGGGTACCACTTATATCAATTTTGTTATTTCTATCGTGTATGAGAAATTGACTATTATGTATGCGTGCTGATATTAGTGAAATCTTTTTAACGTCATAAATAGGTGTTTTTAAAGATATCACGTAATCACTCGGGTTGGAATATAAAATGGGGTCACGTTCGCTACTATCTATATCTAAGGTGTATACCTTCATTAAAATATAGTGATAATATTTTAATGATTGCATTAACTCAATTTTTTTTTAATTTTTAATTTTTAAGAAAGACTGTGTGCTAATGGATTAGAATACAGTTGTTTTTTAGCTGTACTGAGGGAATTTTGAGATGCATTTGGATTTTGTCTACCTTTAAATGGATTCAATTCGTAATAATCGTTTTGTTTATATTGTTGAGTCCATGCACCATTTGCTGAATTAACACGACCATCTATTCGTGTAGTATCCGATCGAAGTGTTGTTGGTAAACCACCCTGGTTAAGGGGTCCTGCTCTAACATTCATGCGTCCACCTCCATTCATGCGTCCTGCTTTACCACGACGATCATCTATTCTAAATCCGTAACTTTGTTGTTCGTCGAAGTCACCTTGTTGAGCTTTAACAGCTGGTGAATTCAGATAACCATGTGTATATTTATTAATATTCGGTGTTGGATGATTAGAATATTCAAATTGTTCGATGTTACCATCCTTTTTATTTCTTGAAGGTGCCTGGTATAAAGTGTTTGCTGAAATAAATCTTTTTGGTGCGGCTATAGAAAGACCATCTGTTCTTAAACCCGTTTCTGATCGATTTGTTTCTCTTATTGTTTTTTCGTGACTACTTCTACCAGACATAGCAGACATACCTTGAGCTCTACCCTGTTGGGGTGGAAGTCTTTCTGGTAAAAATGCAGTTTTCTCTGGTCTGTTATTTCCTATATCACCTGGTATAGCTCTTCTACCACCAGAATTATCAAATGCAGGACCAGAACGCCCTGGAAGTGTAGTTAGACGATAAGCACCAACATTTTCGGGATTAACACGAAATAATTGTTGATAACCACCAACCGAATCAATATCTGGTCCAACACCTAAACCTGGACCAACAAGTTGTTTTTCTACTGGTGAAATGTTATTCATTCTACCAGCATCAAACCGATTACGCATACCCATAAGTTCTTGACCACTCGTTCTAGGTTGTGGTGCTATATCAGCAAATGAAGGTGCTTCTATTTTATTTTGAAACTGTGGTTGATCAAAAGGATTAACAACAGATGGTATAAAATCTGATGTAATTTGTTCTTCTGAAGTCTGTACTACAGTATTTTGTGTTACATAGTTTTCAGATTTTTCTGTTTTCTGACTTAATTTTTTTCCGGTATATACCAAACCAGCGATAGCTAAAATGGATAAAGGGTCCGCCATTCTTATTTGTTATTAACATTTTTATTCATGTACCTTTGAGCAAACATACCATTTTTAACATCACCCCGAGTACTCGATGCATCATACGCCTGACTTCTTAATGGGAGATTACATTCTTTTGTTTCTGATGGTAAATAATTATTTCTACCTGGAGCAACTATTTTTTGAAACATGGTCGTTGACTGTGGTCTGAGTTGATCACTAGTTTCAATATATTGTGCGGGAGAACCCTTACCTGCCATGTATGGAGCAGTTCCATACAGCATAGTATTTGGTCTACTAGATGTATAATTAAGTGTACTGGGCTGAGGGTAAATTAAAACTTCCTCTGTAGCACACGAAGATGGTACAACTGGATTTTGTACCAATTTCATTCCTGGTTGGAGTTGATACGCCATTTACTATTACATGAGAAATTGTTTAAGCAAATCGAGTATAAACTTTTTTTTTCGTTTCAAAATTATACAGAACTACTGTGCATGCCACTTCTTTTATTACTTTCATAATCCAGTCCTGAAAAGGCACCTAATTGAACACCTCTAGCATTAGGATCACAAACTTCGGGGTTTGTTTTACACATTGGGTCATCTTTTTTACCATATAACCACTCTGCAAATGCAGTTTGATCACCTGGGATATTACTAACGGGCGAAGTTACAAATTGTCTAGAAAATGCATTTCTTTGGTATTCGGGCATAGATGATCGAGATCTAGATGGTCCATATGGAATACCCTTCGTCAAAAGAGCATTTATATTTTTTTTAATATTTGATTTATTAGAATAACACGCCGATGGTCTATCTGGTCTACCATCATAATCTGTTAAAAGAACATTACCAAGAGGGTTTTCTTGATTTGGTATCTGGCATGTATAAGTTTCCGAAGTTGGAGTATCTATTGGTTCGTTTATTTTAGAGCCATCTTTAATCATACCAGAACTATGCATAACATACAAAACACCCAAAGCTGTTCCACCTAATACAAATATACGAACATCGCGGCGTATAAGGTAAAGAAAACAAGTCGCGTATATAATAAATCTAGCAGTAGCATTCACGCGTTCTCCTGCACTCTGAGTATCTGTTGGCCAAAATTTGTCTATTTTATCTGTTCTAATTATTTGTTTTGGATCTTCAAACAACGAAGTCATTTTATATATAATGAGTTTATTTTTTCAACATTCCACCTAACATACCCTGCATAGATTTCATGAGTGCAGATTCATCAATTTTTTCACCACTATTTTCCAATTTATCTGCACATTGTTTTGCAACCGTTTCGATCATAGATAATGTATCTTCTGGGATAGCATTAATTGTTGTACCCAACATATACAAAGTTTGTATATATTGCCATATAGCACTTTTGGTATTTTCAGAAATATCACCCCAATACGCCCTGATGTTACAATCTTTCATAAAATCCATATTCTTTGCATCTTCGAGAAGAAAAGAATCATCTTTACAAGAAATTTTTTCAGCAAATGGCGTAACACTCGCCATAAAACCATCTACTACAAGTCGTGGATTTGTAGATTGCATCAAATCAAAAGCAGACAAACATTTTTTAAGACCCCTCTCTTCTGGAAAAGTTTTATGCAACTCAGCGAGAAATTGGCCCATCATATCATTAAAAGCAGAAACCGAAGACATTTTTATATTTAAGTAGTTGGTTATATCTTTAAGTAATAAACAAACGCATTAAAATGGGTCAGATGATATAGTTTCTCTTTTAGATACACCCTGTGAAATAATAAAAAAAACTAAAATAGCGACAAGCATAGCTGGTTTAGTATACGAACTTATAGGAAGTTTACCTTCGTTATTTAATCTAGATTTTGCGTGTATATATCCCGCTGTTATAGCACCGGCTACAATACCTGCCCATGCAGGATCTCTTAAATAATCTTCAAATTCCATTTAATAGTAACCAACTTTTTTTGTACGAGTATCGGATGCGTCTGGAAATAAAACACCGTCTTCACGTACCGCTGGTTGTTGTTGACGACCCGATGTATTTATAGTTTTAAATTCATTTTCAAAAGGAGAAGATCTCTGCTGGGGTACATAAGGTTGCTCCTCTGGCTGACGTTCACCCATTGGTTCACCCATTTGTTCGCCCATTGGTTCGCCCATTGGTTCGCCCATTGGTTCACCCATTTGTTCACCCATTGGTTGTTCGTCCATTGGTTCACCCATTGGTTCACCCATTGGTTGTTCGCCCATTGGTTCGCCCATTGGTTCACCCATTGGTTCTTCTTCACCTTGACTATAAACATCTGGATCTTCTGAATCACCTACGTTAGCATCATTCAAGTCAAATTCTTTTCCATCGTCGGGTTTCATGTAAGTTTGTAAAATTTGTTGAACTGGTGTAAGTTCTTTAACAGTATTTTCTATACAGTTTGAAAAACGTTCAAAAAGTTTATCATTTCTCTCGTATTCACTTTGTTCATTGTGATAAATGTAAGGGTCTTGATACAAATCTCTAGCAGCGTTATTATAACACGATTGTACAAACACTTCGTTTGTTGGTAACTTTAATGCAATTTTTTTATCACCTTTACCTAATCGAACAGCAGACAATATTTTTACACAACTTACAAAAACCGCTGCAAGAAGATCGTTAAACCATGCACATCTATTTGCGATATTATCGGTATGTTGTTTAGACATAGCCTCACTCCAGTTTGGAACTTCTTTTAAAAGTTTTTGATACATTACAAGAACTTTCCTACCCTTAGAAAGTTTATTAGCTTCTTCATATACATCATGAAAAGTTTCTATCATTACGGGACACATGAGTAAACAAAGTTGACCCATATATTCACGTTTAGCCTCAACAAGTACGTTTAAGTTGTTATCCATTTACTTTAGTTAGAAATTTTTTTATTAACCGTTTTTCGCATTTCGCCTGTATTTATTTGCAGCCTTTTTCAGGTTTATAAGGCTTGGGAATTCCTCTTCATGATTAGTTTCCGGTTCTTTATTTTTCTTATCTCGTTTAATTTTCCAAGTAACCAATATCTCGTGATTATTTATCAACGCTGTATCAAATCCTGATATATCAAGTTGTCTTTTTATGTATAAAGTAGCCTTATAACGATCAAAAGAAGGACACCCTATAACAAAAGAAGGTATTTCAATAAAAACCTGTTTATTATTATGATCAACTGCCTGTCTTATTTTTTTACAAACTTGTTGATATATTTTCGTGTACGTTTCTTTTTTCAAACGATTCTTTTTCTCTACTATTTTTGAAATTTCGTCAACACTAATCATTACTTTTTATAATTTTATTTATTATTCTGTTAAGACTCATTATTACTTTTATATATAGTTGATCTTGAATCAGCAAACTTATTAAAAACTTCGAGAGAATTGACTGAATTTATAAATTTACTTTTTAATAAAGTAAGTTCAGAATTTTTAACATTTTCATAATCTTTATAAACGTTACCTTGTATACTAGCCTGTGAAAAAAGGTCACTATTATCAGGTGGTTTTATATCAATTGGGTATGTATTCATTTCTAATATATTAACTTTTGCAATTGGTTTATTAGCTTTAAAAGTCAGTTTATTCAGTTTTCTTAAAAGTAATTCTTTATCATTATTAATATTTTTCAGTCTTTCGGGATTATTCTGAAATTCATCCGCCAAATCATGAAGTACACCTAATTCTATAGTCAATTTATCAATTTCTTCCTCATTGCTTTTATCTTTTACAGAAAATATACCACTACCAAAATTACTGTCATATTCAATGGAAACTTTTACTGTAACTGATATACCACGTGGAAATCCACCTATAGTAGTAGCCATAAAAGTACAAACATATAGATCTCTGTTGGTCAGTTTATTTTTAAATTTTCTTAATTCGGTAGTTTCTATTATATATGTACACTCGCCATATTTATTCTGTATTGCTTTGTTTACTTCTAATACAATAGACTGGATAGTATCGTGCGAAACTTTTAAATCCGACTTTTCAGAAAATTGATCTTCCATGGTTTGAGAATTTGTTATAACAGGTTTTATATTCTGATTTGTTGTTTTTGGTTTTTTTATAGTTTTAAAAAGATCCAGCCTGGATATAGTTATAAATACAAGTATAACAAACAGGAGAAAAGCAGGCCACCAACTATTCATTATTAATATTAGTGTGATTATTTTCAGGATTTTTTTTACATTATACTTTTAAATGTCAATTTTAATATATAGTCCAAAATGTGCACCCAGTTTAGATATAATTGATTATATAAACAAAAATGAAAAATTTAAACATATCGTTAAATTTCATAATATAAACGAATTAGGTATACCACCACAGTTCAGGAATAAAATAAGTCGGGTTCCAACTATGTTAACAAAAAATGGAAAACTTTTAGTAGGAAACGAAATAAAAAATTGGTTAGACTCACTTTTACCTAGCCAAGAAATCGAAAATGGTGGGTTTGGTTGGTCTTCAATGACAAGTCTAAACGGCGAAACAGAAACGGGTATATTTGGATTAGATGATTATGGTAGATCTTTACAACCACCTTTAACAGCTGATCTCGAAGCCAAAATACATAGGAGTGTGAGTGAAGCATATACAAAAAATATAAATGACCAAAAATCAAGTGATAATCATTTAAAGAATTAATTTTAGTCTTTAATTATGAGATTAGCAACTATCCAAGCATCTGCTATAAAATCAACTTTTGAAGTATTAAAAGATATTCTAAACGATGTCAACATATATTTTAAAAAAGACGGTGTTTATATCGTAACATTAGACACTGCAAGAACATCACTCGTGGATATATTTTTATGTGCTGATAATTTTGAAGAATATTCATGCGAAGAAGATATTATTGCTGGTATAAATGTTTCAAATACTTTTAAACTTTTAAAATCTATATCAAATAATGATGTTCTCGTTATGAGTATAAACTCTAAAGAAATTATGAACATTGAAATTCATAACGAAACTAAAAAATCTTGTACCAAATTTTCGTTAAAACTCCTCGATATAAACGAAAATCAAATAGAAGTACCAGAAATGAATATGACAACTATAACACCTATGCCATCCGTAGATTTTCAAAGAATATGTAGAGATATGCATAATATAGGAAATGATATACAAATAACAAGAAAGAATAATGAATTATATTTAAAGTGTATGGGTGATTTTGCTGATCAGGAAACAATCATACAGTGTACTGAAAAAAGTGATGAAATGTCTGGTATATATTCTCTTAGATACATGAATATATTCACTAAAGCAACGAGTATGTGTTCTACTGTACAAATTATGCAAGAAGACAGAAATCGATTTTTAATATTAAAATACAACGTCGCAAACCTAGGTGAACTTAAATTTTACCTAGCAACTAAGGTATCCGAAGATCTGTAATACAGTCTTCTGTTGTGCTGACTATTTTTGTTAAACCCAATACATTTTTTAATTTAATTTTAGGGTAAAATTCTTTTAAAGTTTCTATATCGTAATATAACATATCACTGATTTTAACTTCTTGTCCATGAAAATTACCTCGAGGGCCTGCGTATCTTTTTATTTTATTTAACACGTCTTTCATAGGTTTATCATCTGGATCGATTAAATGTGCACTAGTAAGTGGCATATTAAAAGTCATACCACTTGTTTCTTTTGGGGGCCACGTGAGTTTCGTATCGTACGTGATATATTTGTATAATTTATCGTTATACCAATATTTCACTCTATTAATAGTTTTAGACACGTTATCTGGGATATTATCACTACTTTTAATTTCCATATCACTCATATCTACGAAATAACTTTCAACCCCACCTTCCCATTCTTTTGATTCTTTCTCCCAGAACTCGTCGTGTATATCCATTGGTGGACTTGTATCTTTTAAAAAATATTCCATCGAATGCTGTGAAATTCTGTAATCGGGTATGGAGACAAAATATTTTAAAATATCATAAATTTTTATAATAATATCAGTTAAAAGATTGAAAAGCATCTTATATATTATCTATGGAAGGAAATTTTTTAAGTAGATATAACAATAAAGTAAATTCATGGAAAATAATTATAGAAAATGACCCAAAAAATAAGTCAATATACGAAAGTGAAATGTCTGCATATATAATAAAATGTATGCCTTACATGAAACAGTATTCAGAAGAAATTAATAAAGAATATAACACTGATAATGTTTTTAATTGTAAAGAGACAGTAGGATTACAAAGAAAAGATATATTTAACGATTATCTTGCAGAAGTTGAAAATTTGTGTGTAGATAGACCTATTAAAAAAGAACATGAAAAATGCCCCAATTGTATAGAAAGTATATTGTTTCATTTTACAAATACAAGCGATCTTGTATGTGAATCGTGTGGTTTAATAATAGCAAAACTTATTAGTGAAGAACTAACATATAGAGAAGAACAAGAAACATCCGAAAAAATCATAAACTATTCTTATAAAAGAGAAAATCACTTTAATGAATGGTTATCTCAATTTCAGGCACAAGAAACAACAAATATACCACAAGATGTTATAGAACAATTACGTAACGAACTCAAAAAAATAAAAGTGAAAGTAGTAGAAGAAATTACACATGCACGTGTAAGAAGTTTATTGAAAAAACTCAAATTTAATAAATATTACGAACACGTACCCTACATAACAAATATACTAAGTGGTATATCACCACCAAAAATGCCACAAGAATTAGAAGAAAAACTACGCATAATGTTCAAAGATATACAAAAACCATTTGACGAAAATTGTCCACCAGAAAGAAAAAACTTTTTAAGTTATTCATACGTTTTGTATAAATTCTGTGAGCTTTTGAGTGAGGATAAATATCTTAAATATTTTCCACTTTTAAAATCAAAAGAAAAATTATATCAACAAGATATCATATGGAAAAAAATATGTATAGAACTTAACTGGGAATATATACCAACCATATAATTTTCTCAGTATAAGTTAAATGCTTAATAAGTTTTCAAAGAGAAACAAAACATCTAAAAACATCCAGAAAAATACCAATAACAAATACCCAAATAGCCCAGTCATGTTAGGTAAAAGAAATATAAAACCACCAACCAATGAAATGCGTAAACCAATATCCCGTAGAAATTTAAAAATGGCAAAAATGCAATTGGTATTAAATTCGTTCAATAGAAAAATTATAAACCTCCAAAGACAGATAAAGATAGTTCAAAACATGAAAAACTCTGTATCAAGAGGACGTAATTAAAGAATTGCGTTTTATTTATATGAATGGATATATATTACAAATTCTGTCTAGAAGAAATCAAGTTCCATACAGAAAAGATAAATGAAATTATAAACGAAGGACTTAAAGATCCCAAAAAGTATTACATTGAATCCAAAAGCGAATGGAAAAAAATATACCAAATGATACCTATTATGTATTATTTAAATCAATGTAGCGAATCTCAAGATTCACATTCGACGTCGGAGGAAAATTTATCAGATACGCCTTCGGAATCGAAGTCAGATTAAGATAATTTCGTGTTTGTGTTTCCATAACATCTGTAATGTTTTTTACAGATTTAAGTTCGAGAACTACATCATTAAACAAAATAATATCTGCACGAAGATTACCTATAACATGACCCATAAACTCTATAGGAACTACTCTTTCGGATTCGTAAGGTACGCCTTTTTTCCGAAGTAAAACTTCCATAGCGTTATGATACACACGCTCACTAAAGCCTGGACCTAAAATTTCGTATACTTCTTCCGCGTATTCACGTATCATTTTAAAAATAAACATTGTATATCTTTAAGCAAAAGCATCGTAAGTATTTAAATACGTTGCAAAACTTGTCCATAAAGCTAATGGGATTATAGCATTTCTAGATTTACCTGATAAAATTCTTACCAAATGCCATGACAATAACGCGGTAGATAAAAGCATAAACGCCGCCGCTTTTTTGTTTTTCAAACACGAATATATGTATAACCATAAACAACACGTGGCTATAACAAGAGAAAATAGAGTATCTTTTTTACTCCAAGACCAAGCAAGTCCTGTTGTCACGTATAATATAGGCCATACGACCCCAAAAACCCACCCAGGTGGTCTGAGTGGAACATTTATCGCTGAACGAACAAGAGACCCACACTGGGTAGTAGTTAATATATTAGATGCACTTATGGAAACAGCTGGTATATATAAACGTGGATCCATATTTATATTACGTTAAGATTTATTATTAATCGTTATTTCTGGTATATTTTGTATTATATCAAATACGTATTTATTTTCCTGATCAGTTTGTGCAACGTTTACAACCCTACATTTCTCTGTTGT
>Ga0257106_1001044_pt1 | contig 14451 bp, 8 predicted proteins | sample LP_taG_3_FD_190177 | JGI IMG/M metagenome (GOLD analysis project Ga0257106, IMG submission 190177) | Marine microbial communities from Northeast Subartic Pacific Ocean, Canada - LP_J_2011_P26_10m | ecosystem: Environmental > Aquatic > Marine > Oceanic | place: Canada: Northeast Subartic Pacific...
CTCAGGCGCCACGCGCGCCAACACCGGCGAGTTGGACACGACGCTCTTCATGCCCTTGGCCCCCAGCGCCATGACAACCGCGTCGACGTCTTCGATGACCCCTTCCTCTCCTTTTTTGTTCACCCATCGCACCGCCGTCGCGCGTTTCGATGCCTCGTCCACGTCGACAGCCTTGACGAACGTCCCGCCGATGACCTCCAGGCCGTACGTGCCCTGTAACTGCGCGCACAGGGGCGCGATGAGAACCTCGGCGATGGACTTGGTCTTGATCCACCGGACGTCGAATGAGTCCTGATGTGCCAGGGCGTAGTAGTAGAGCAGTTCCATGACAACCGCCGCGCTGAGCTCCTCGGGCGGTTTGAACAGTCCGACGAGTAACGTCGGGCGGATGAAGTCGTCCACCAGGCGTTTGCTGAGACCCATGCGGATGAAGAGCTCGTGCGCGGTGAGCCGGTCGTACGCCTCGAACGTGGCTTCGTCTCTGTTGAGGTCGAGCATGGCGTAGAGGAGGCCGACCATGGAGGCTCTGTCCGCGAGTGGAAGCCTCTTGAAGTTGTCGAATGTCGCGAAGACCTGGCCGAGGGGTGACGGGAGTGCGAGGGAGTCTCCGAACACCGGCGCGGTCGCCTCCAGGCCGTCGGGGGACCAAAATGCGCTCGGCGTGAACTCCGTGAAGGCGTCATCCTCGGAGATGCCGAGCTCGCGGGCCATCGCTTCGATGTTTGGGTAGTCCTTCCAGAAGCCGCGCGTGCCCGGCTCGAACGGTTTGCCGCTCTCGGTACGCATCGGCGTCGCGCCGGTGGGATCGTCGATGGCGTCGATGAGCGTCACCGAGCATCCAGCCTCGCACAGTGACTTGGCGGCGGCGAGTCCACCCCAACCGGCTCCGATGACGACGACCGATTTGCCGGCTGTCGACGTGTCCTTATCCACGGTCGCCGGAGCTGTCGACGCCGCCGCGTGCGACCGACGCGTGCGGCGATGGTGTGCGTTCGAGACGCGCGATGACGTCCATCGCGGAACGCGCGCGTGCAGATGCGCGGCTTGCATGTCACTGACGGGCGGTGACGTCGCGTGGCTTCGCGCGCTGCTGTGTGATGTGATGAACGTTTTTTGTCGGCACGCTCCGAGCTGCCGAGAGCCGGTAGATTTTTGAAGCAGCGAAGCCCCCGCGGCTCACACCCGACACCCCACCGTCCACAGCCTTCCACGGCGTTCGCCGCGGGTTCGCCCACAGGACCGACGCCATGGCCGCGAGGGAGCGAGAGCGCCTGAGGCAGGCGGAGCTCGAGTCCGACCGGCTGAGGGAGGAGCTCGAGACTCTCGCCAACCACCTCACGCACGAGCGCGCCCAGCGGGAACGCGAGAAGGAACTCGCCAGGGCGCGCGAGGGCGCCGCGAACGACCGCGTGAGGCTCGCGCAGACCCGCATCGTCGCGTTGGAGGTACGAACGATGCCCGATATTCCACCGCCGGGCGTCACACGAAGCCTCCCGCCGAACCCCCCCGACCCGGTCACGTCAAGACCGGCATCGTCCGTTCCCCCGGAACCGTTGGGTGGTTCCGCCAAGCGTCGTCGGTCGCATCCCGTTGACCCCGTCCCTCCCCCGTTCCCGCAGGAAGCCATCTCGAACGCGATGCACAAGACCCCAAAGCCCGGTACCGCGCCCCGCGCGCTCGCCGCGGCTCAAACCCCGACGCAGACCCCGTCGCCGGCGCCGTTCATAGGGCTCTCCCCGCCCACATCCCCGCGACGCGTCAAGAATCAAATCGGCGGGGCGACGACCCCGCGGACGCACCACCGCCGCGGCTCCTCCCTCGGCGGCGATGGCGACGACGGGCGGACACCCTCGAGCGCGATGGCGACGCGTAAACCCCGCCGCGGCGTCGCCGCGTCCCTCCACGACCTCACGCACTGGCGCCGACCGGGCCGCACCGCCCGAGTCGCCGGCGGCGGCCTCTACCTCATGCTCTGCGTCGGCAGCCTGAGGCAGATGCCCCTCCCCGCGGGAACCGTCGCGTGCTACGCGTTCATCTTCACGCTCGCGGCGTCGCTGTTCACCAGGCTCTTTCAGCGCGTGCGTCGGAACCTGGGCTTTGGCCTCGGCCTCGGGGGCATGGACGCCGCCGCCGCCGAGTCCAAGTCTGAACTGACCCGACGCCGGCGCGAGGCCCACGTCCGGCTGATGGCCGCCAAGTTCGGCGGGTGGGTCGCCGCGAGCGCCGCGGCGCGGGCCCCGGTCGCCGCGGAGGCGTGGATCTACACGGAGGCTGTCGTGCGATGGGACAGTCCGCCCGCCACGCTGCGCGCTTGTTTCCTCCTCTGGTTCACGTCCATCGTCGCGCGGGTGTGGTGGCTCAGTTGGGGGTACACCGTCGCGCTGCTCTGGTGCGCCGCGTTCGTCGTCCCGCCGGTGGTGAGCGCGTTGGGCCCCGCGGCGGGGGACGCGGCGAGGCGCGCGGTGACATGGTACGCGGGCAAGTGGCTGAACGATCGAAGGCTGCAGCTCGCCATCGTCGGGTTCATATGGAGCGGCACCGGTAAGTTTATTTTAATCATCGTATAGGCAATTAGAGAATGACGTCGTGTTTTGTTTACAGGCTACGCGGGGCGGACCCTGTTGACGCTCACGCTCGTCATCATGTTCCTCACGGGCGGTAAAACGAGTACTAGTACAAGCGCCGGTGGTGCGAATAAGAGGCGCGAGGATGAGCCGGTCGTCGAGGGTGAGCGGCTGGAGGGTCTGGAGCGCCCGGGCGTGACGGTGGCTGGCGGCGTGACCATCGAGGAGATGCCGCCGTCGCCCGCCGCGGTGACGACGACGCCGCTCGGACGCGTGGACCCGAACGTGACGCGCGTCGCCGGGAGTATACACGTCAGCGGCCACGCGGGGGGGAAGCATGGGTCCCCATCGGTCGTGGGCAGGGACGATTCGGCGAAGGAGACGACGGAGTCGAGCGCCGCTTCGGATGATGACTTGGATTTGGGTTTGGGTCGGGCCGCGGGTAGGGAGTCGCCGATGAAGACGCCGACGGCGTTCGTGGCGAGCGGGGAGAAGGACTGGAGCGGCGGCGGTGGGAGCGCGGTCTCGGCGGCGCGACGGAGGATGATTGCCGATCGCGCGAGACGTATATTGGAGGGTGACGACAGCGACTGAGGGCTCGGTCGGATTTGCCGGGTTTGATTTTATTAATCTACGAAGGTAATTCACATCGCGAGAATCGCAAACGCGGTGGCCATCAGCAGGCCCGCCCTTCCGACCAACCCCACGGTCCCATCGTCGTCATCCAGCACGAGGTTAGGCGGGGGCGGGGTTGGGGGCGGGGGCGTCTGAGCCTCCGCCGCCGCCGTCGCCGCCGCCGCCGCTTCAGTCTCGAACGTTTGCAGTTTGCTCGTGTCCAACCCGGGGACGGTCTTGAGCTCGGCGATCGGGTCCACGGACGTTTGGGACGTCACGCCCTCCACGCCGTTGTTCTTGAGCTCCAACTCCGCCGCCTTCAGCGCATCGTCGTTTACGGTGGATGCGCTGAACATGAGCTCCACGTCGTACGCCATAGCGGACAGACTGCGCCTTTTCCCGGATGACGCGGCGGTGGCCACGCAGGCGCCGTCGCCGGCGCTCATGCCAGCCTTTGAGAACGTTTCCGAGCACGCGGTGTCCTTATCCGCGGCGGTGATTTTGGCTGACAGCTTCTGTACCTTTACGCCGGCGATGGCCGCGTCCGCCAGAAGCTTAGCCTTGGCCTTCACCCTCGTGTCGGAGATGTCGCCGAGGATGGAGTCGCGGGTCGTCTCAGCCTGCTTCTTTTTATCCTGGGCGGAAGGAGACGGCGTCGACGGCGAAGGTGACTGCGATCCACCGCCTTCAGCGGCATCGCCGGCGTCACTGCATGTGGTGGACTCGTAGCGGAGGATGACGACGCCGGAGCCGCCTGACCCCGCATTACCTGAATACGCACTCGATGAAAATTTGCCTCCTCCTCCACCACCGCCTGTGTTTGCTGCACCTGATGTCGCGGGAGAAATTCCGACGTCGTCATACCCGTCGCCGCCTCCACCCTGCCCGCCGACGCCCCCATTACCCGGATCGCCGCAACCACCCCCGCCGCCTCCGTAAAATGTGGCAGTGCCGGTGATGTCCGACTGAACTCCATCTCCGCCATCTCCGCCATCTCCACCACGGTCAAGGTAGGCCTCAGCGCCGTTGGACCCCGCACCGGCACCGCCGCCACCTGCATTAATATTATCACCATTTCCACCAGACTTTCCAGAGCCACTAGCTCCGCCATTGTTGTGCGGCGAAGGAGCGCTACCACCAGCCGCAAAAAAGCCGTTAAACTCGCTATCACCGCCGCTTGTGGCTGAAGTGTAAGAACTGAGGACAGTTTCGCCGTTTCCACCGTCGCCGACTGTGACGCCGTAACCCCTCTTCGAGACAATCATCCCACTGGCAGGAAAGACCTCCCCTCCTCCACCGCCGCCGCCCCCAGTGCTTGCCATTTCCCCTCCTGTACCACCTCCGCCGCCCCCAACGACCAGCACCTCCACCGCGGTCAGCGTTGAGTCGGTGACCTCGAACGTGCCGCTGGACTTGAACGTGTGGATGGTATACTCGCCGGACGTGGTGACCGTGCCGCCGGTGGCGCACGAACCGATTGACGACGGTGAGGCAGAGGGTGTCGGGCCGACCCATGTGGGATTCTCAAACACCCGGACGCGTCCATAACCTGCATTTTCCCTTTCGGCGCCGATAGCCACGTACTTTCCGTCTCCTGAGAGCGACACGGTTCTAGGTCCCATTCCCACATTTCCCCTCGATTCTTCGATGGTGCCCGTCTCCTGTTTCCAGATATCCGTCGCGGAGTCCAGCTTGTAAATACTTGTCGCTGAGTTCAATCCTTGGTTGTTGGCAGCTGTTGTTGATGCAACAGCATTGACGGCGACGAGAGAGCCATCATCAGAAATGTCCACGGACTGCCCAAAGTGGTAACTAAAAAAACCGCCAGTAGTCGTCTGTCCCAAAGTTATGTCGCCTCCACGCTTGGACCAGTACGATGAGCCCTCGGACCACTCGAAAACCTGCACGTAAGGTTCAGGACCGCCCCCGCCAGTGGTTGTTCTCACTACCATTGCATGGTCACCACCGGGCGCTCCTACAACCACACGCGTACCATCCGCTGAGATGGCAACCGAAGCTCCGAATCTACATACATCCGCTTCCCAATGTTGTACGGGAAAGTCATCTCCCATCTGCTCCCACGCTGGTTCGGACCACCGATATACCTGCACTTTTCCGTAATCGTCTTCAAAGCCGGGTATCCCAATGACCACGTGATTGCCGTTCGCACTTATCGCCATGACAGTCACACCATCAGGTAGTTGCTTCCCCGCTCCAACCGCTGACCATGTCGCATCCGAACCAATTTCGTAAACATTCAATTGTACGTCGGATACGAGATCCCGAATCCACGCCACGCGCGTACCATCTCGTGAGATGACGGGCGACGCTAGCATGGGAACAAGACCAATACTATTCGGTACGATGTTTGTCCAGGTCTGAGACTCACTGTTCCACTCGTGCACATAAACAGATCCCTCCGACGTGACCAAACCTGATGCAACCCTCATACCGTCGCTCGAAATGGACGCCGTCGTGCGATAGCCAAAGTTCGCGGAGATTGACCCCATCTTCTGCCAGGCCGCACCAGCGGTCGAGTCGTACTTAAACACGCCCAAGCCACCTGAATGCCCGATAGCCATCCTCGTTCCGTCGCTGCTCATCGACACCGAATACCCGACTGCGTCCCATTCCGAGGCAATATCCTCGCCGCCCAAGATGTTGTCACCGAATTTGGTCCAGGTTGGATAAACTTCGATGTCGAGGGTGAGCAAGGAGACTGACGTCTTCGACTGAACGATCTCCGCGGTGACGGTGACCGTGCCCGTGGTTGCTGGTAGGTCGAGGTACGCCTCGACTTCGTCCTTGTCGGCAGGACTCGTGTGGCCAATTGCACCATCGCACGCGGAAACGGTCTGCGTCTTCGTGTAATCCTTGACCGCCAGCGTCCCAGCGGAGGTCTTCAAGATGAATCCCATGAATCCGTCGGGACCTTCAGCGTACAGTCTTAGCTTCACGCGGGTGTTCGGGCTCACGCTATTGATGCCTTCGCTGTCGCCGTCGTGCTCCAATTTCCACGTGTCACCCGTAGGAGTAGCTCCTACTCCGTGCCCGGCTAGGGCGCTGCATCCTCCCGGACCGGACGGATAGGCCTCCGCGGGTGAGCGCCCCACGTGCGCGAGGAAGAAAACGATAAAAAGAAGGGCTGAGCGCATCTCGATCGCGGCGTATCTTCGAGCGCACGCCTTGGGTGGGCCACGAAGACCGCTCGACGAGGTTCAGAGGAAAGACTCTAGGCCAAGGAAGACGTCGATGCGCGCCTCGGGGCTTCCGACGCTCGACGTGCGTGCGCGTGTCGGTCGCTCTGGAGTAAACCCTGGTGCTCGGTTCGCCTCGGGATTCGACAAAAAAAGTTGGGCTGATTAACCATAAATAGCTTTTGTGACTAAGTTTGCATACGTAATACAATTCGTCCTGATCTACCTGACTGGGACTCATAGAAACGGAAGATTTTGTGAAATTATTACGGCCGCCTCACGATCGACGGGCGGGGCACAGCACTCGCGCGCGTCGCCCCGTCGCTAAAGCATCGGGTATTCGCCGCATCTAAAGCTCGCGCATCGATCGTACACGTCGAGCCGCGCACAAACCCCGCTCCGTTTCAGCGAGGTAACCTCGGAGCACCCCCGCGAACGCGTCGGCGGCGGTCACGAACAAAAGCGAGAGTCTTCGCTAGGTTTGAGCAAGGGACGGTGAACATGGGGAAGGAGAAGAAGGAGAAGAAGGAGAAGACTCCCTCCAAGAGCAAGGAGAATGACGACGACGAGGGTGGCGAGCTCAGGCCCGTCTGCGCCATCGCGAAGCCCCTCGCCGACATCGGCTTCCACAAGAAAATCCTCAAGGTTGTCAAGAAAGGTGCGAGAAAAACCCAACCGCCGCCCCCACGACCTCCAGCATTGGCCGCCCCCGACCGCCCGATGTTCACGACACTGACGTTCCATCCCGCCCATCCATCGAACACAGCTTCCAAGCACAAGCAGGTGAAGCGCGGCGTGAAGGAGGTGGTGAAGGCGCTCCGCAAGGACACCAAAGGGTGAGCGCCCGAGACGCAATTAAATTAACCCCCCTTCGTCCTCAACCAAAAAAACCACCAAAGCGCCATTCTGAAAACGATCCACTGACCGAACGCGTCCCTTCCCCCACCGCTGAATCACAGGCTGTGCGTCATCGCGGGCGACATCTCCCCCATCGACGTCATCACCCACATCCCCATCCTGTGCGAGGAGTCCAACGTGCCTTACATCTACGTGCACTCCAAGGAGGAACTGGGCGCCGCCGGCCAGACCAAACGCCCCACGTCGTGCATGCTGGTGCTGCCGGATGCGCAGAAGGGCGGCGATAAGATGAGCGACGACGACGCCAAGGAGTTCAAGGACATGTACGGCAAGGTGGTCTCCAAGATCAAGAGCCTCGACTGAGAAACACACGCGAATGCGCCCCCTGGCGCGTCGTCGTCGTTGTCAATATCAATTCGCTAAGTGTCACCGCTATGTGATGAATCGGTTCGCGCTTCACATGATGAACCGCGGCTTCTTCTTCGTCCCGAGCACCGGCCGCGCGAGCCCGCCGTCGTCGTCGGAGTCGGAGTCCGCGCGAGCCTTGCGCCTTCCGCCGCGTCCGCCGCCGCCGCCCCTAAACTTTTTCCGCTCACCTCCTCCATTTGTCGCACTGTCTCCTCCGCCGTTCGAGACGCCCTCGCCGCCCGCCTTCTCTTTCTCGGCCTTGACCTGGACGGCATCCTTCCTCGCGGCACCGGCCTTCGCGTCGTCGTCGTCGTCGTCCGAGTCGGTGTCGGTGGACACGTCGGACGAGCTCGCGCCGTCCGCTTCTCTGTTTCTCCTCCTGATTGCGATGAGCTTCGCCTTTTCCCGCTGCAGCCGGGCGCGTTCCAGCTGCTGCGACTGCTGCACGCGGATCATGTCGCCGTAGTTCTCCGCGTCCACCCGCTCCTGCGCCTTTTTCGCCTTGGCCATGAGCTCCGGGTTGGCGCGGCACTTCTCCTGGAAGGCGGCGTCCGCGAAGGATCGGAGCGCCTCGCCGCGCCGCACGTCGTCCCGCAGCGCGCGCACCGCGTCGTTCAACTTATCGAAGGCCGCCTTGGCCTCGGGAAGTGGGTTCTTGTCTGGGTGCACCGCGAGGGACGCGCGCCTGTACGCCTTGCTGATCGTGGACTCGGACACGTCCCACACGGGGCGGCCCGCGTCGTCGCAGTCGGGCGCGGGGAGGCCGAGGCAGGCGAAGAAATTACCTTTTTCGTAATCAGCCAGGATCCGCTCGGCGATGGGCAACGACGCGCGCTTCGCATCCACGTCATCGTCATTCCCGCTCTTCAGCGCAGCCTCGAGACCCCGGACCGGCACGCCATCCTCCTCCGCGGCGGCGTTCTGCGCCTCCTGGAAGATGCGGTCCAGCTTGCCCATCTCGAGAGTGAGTGTGAGTGAGGTTTAGATTCTTTTCTCTTTGTGAAAAATTACATGGTCCCTATCGAGGCCTCGGCGCGGTGTCGCGGGGATCCCACTCCTTCTTCGATCCCCCCTTCAGCGTCTGCCCGCTCTGCCTCGATCGCATGGTGCTCATCGCGCTCTTATCAACCCCCGGCCGGGTCTTACCCGCGCGCATGAGCTTCTTGCTCTGAAAGTACGCCCCCGACTCCGGATCGTCCCTCAGGTGCAGCTGCATCTCGAGGTGATCAAACTTCTCACCGTAGTCGAGCTCGTCCTCTTCCTCATCCTCCAGCCGGAACTCCGCGCCCCCGCCCTTGTCGTACCACTCCTGGAACTCGTTGACGAAGACGGCCCTGAACTGCGTCACCTCGTCAGACATCTGGCTCACCGCAGTTTTCAGACTCTTGACGTCCTCGTAAGCGGCGCGGTATTCACCCTTGCGACGCTTAGCCCGCGCCATGGCGTCGTACGTCTCCTGGTCGATGACGTCCGCGGCACCGGGCGGCGTGGGCGCGGCACCCTCGGCACCCTCCTCGGCACCCCCCTCGGCACCCGCGGGTTTAAGCTTGGTCTCCTGGAGCTGTTTCGCGACGGCGTCGATCTCCGCCTTGGCCGAGTTGCACGTCGCGATGGCGTCCCGCAGCTCCTGCTTCTTCGCTCTTAGATCCGCGAGCATCGCCGCGAGCTCGCCAGCCTTCTCCGGCGCGATCTTCGCCTTGTACCCTTCGTACGCGACCGCCTTGGCCTTGGCGTCGGTTCCCTTGAAGCCGACCCGCATCGTCTCCGCGGCGCCCGTGGCGCCCGCGGAGGGCATCGGGACCGTCGCCGCGGGCGTCTCTGGCGGCGGTACGAAATCCGCGGGCGCGACGCCGACGTTGAACGTGGATCCCTCCGCGTCCATGTCGCCCACCTCGCCCTCGACGTCGCCTTCCTCGCCGGCTGGCGGGTCGGGTTCCGTCATGGGTTCCTCGCCCTCGGCTCCCTCGGGCGCGTCGGCGGCTGCTTCCGTTTCGCCGGGTCCCTTTGCGATGACCTCCTCGAGCTCAGTCTTGGCACCCCTGTAGCTGTGCTTGAGTATGCGGAATATCTCCCGGACCTGCTTGAGGGACTCGCACGGCAGGTCGTCCACCGGCATGTCCCCGTCCAGGAACATGGACACCTGCTGCCTCAGCTCCTGCCGCTCGACTTCGCCCATCTCGCCGTAATTCACCGGAGCCTTACCGGCGAACGTGTCGTGCATCGCGAGCTCCTGCTTGAGCTCGCGGATCACCCGCTCGTGTTTCCGGATGATAACCCTTGGGTCCTTCGACTCGTTCACGACAGCCTTGGTCTGCAGCGTCATCACCCTGGACGCGAACCGGCACGTGGACACCGTCTCATCCGAGTGTTCGACGTCTGGCCAGAGACACGCGATTAAAGTCGTTCTGCAGTTGCCGCCGAGCGAGTCGCGGAGGATGTGCGTGAGCTTGGACTGCCTCGCGCTGACGTGAGGGTCCACCTCGATGGGTGCCGGAACGGCCGTCTTGCGAAGGGTACCTTCCAGCCCGGATCGGATCGCGTCAGACTGCTTCTGCGCCGATTGCTTAGACGCCAAATTTTGCGCGTGTTCGGGCAGCGTGGTGTCGTTGTTCCACCCCTGTTTCCGTACGTTAACCTTGGGGTTCGGCATGTTATCCTGCCCGAACCGCGCCAGGGCGTTGACGGTTTGCTCTAAGAACGTGAGCGATCGGTTGATGAAGTTGGCCTCCTTGAGCTGCTGCCCCGACACGGCCGTCTTCTTCACGCGTTCGCTCCCCGCCAGGTCCACCAAGTTGAGCTTGGCCACCGTCGTCTTCTCGCTCGAGTCCCCGACGCCTCTGGACTCGAGGTAGATGGTGAAGATGCAGTGCGACCTGCTGGAGCTCTTGTTTAAGATGTGCGCCGCCGTCGCGCGGTTCGCCTCGCCCGCGAAAAAGTACGCCAGGGCTTCAGCTTCGTTGGCGCAGTACTTCTTGGTGAGGCCCTTGATGACTGTCTCCCGGCTTCCGGTCCCAGCCGCGAACGTCTCTGGAAACCTCGGGTCGTCGATCCTGTCCACGATCTGCAGGTTATCCGCCTGCGTCACGTCGTCCGCGAGTAGGTCGTACATGACGTCGTTGTAAATCTCGAGGTGCGACACCCTCACTTCGATCTCTTTATCTCCCCGCAGTTCCGACTCGTGGAAGAGGTGGTGGATCGCCCTCGGTACGATGCCGCGCTGGTTATACGCGGCTGAGACGTCGCCGCTCATCGTGTACGTCTTACCTGCGCCGGTCTGTCCGTACGCGAAGACGGTGCCGTTGTACCCGGTGAGGACGTTGTCGCAGACGTCCGCGGCGCACGTGGTGAAGATGGTCTCCTGGCTGGCGTCCGGCAGGACGTCGTCGAAGCGGAACTTGATGGTGTCCGCGGTGTTGTTGATGTGGCCGGTGCCTCTGGGTTTATCCGTCTTCTTGACCTGGACGGCGACGGACTTGCCGTCGGGCTGGAGGCTGTGGACGCGATGTGGGAAAGGGGGTGGGGACGTGTCAGATGTGAGCGCGCGTCGATGCACGCGGGGGATGCCGAAATTTAGGTCGAGTACGAGGGGGAACCCAGGAATCCGGTTCATTTGTTTTTCCGGGCCCCCGGGGGGAAGGGATCGGGGTGCGGGTGCACGCACGTGAAGGAGCCCTGGACATTGTCCGTGGGGCGCGTCCGCAGATACACCTTCACCGAGCTCGCCATGGTCGCCGACGGTCTCCTTAACGCGAACCGCGGGGCGCCCGCCTCTCTGGAAACGGGAAGCCAACGGGATCCTGTTTTAGGAGTCAGCCTGGTCAACCTCGGATGAGACGCGAATCAGCTTGGAATGAGGCGTTTTGGGGGAACGAGTTGTGATGGACCCGAGGGGCGAGCGTTCGAGGCCATTGAACACCCACGCGGGTCGTGACGCATGTCGTTCAGTCGGCAGGCACCTCGTGAGCGCGCGGTGCGCGCGCAAGTCGCGGCGCCGTCGCGGTCCGCCTCCCACGATAAGGAGGCGGCGCTCACCGACGCTGAGCGTTTCTTCAGTGCGCCGCGTTTCAGCGTGTCGGATGAGGCCGATGGGTCGGAGTCGAGGACCCCGCTGGCGTCCACGGACGGCAACAGGATGGCGACCAAACCCGCGGGCGCATCGCTCGCATCCGGTAAGAGGCTCGCGTCGCTGCAGCAGGCCCTGACCCGCGCGATGTCCGCGGTGAAGGCACAAGATCTGACCCTCGAGGAGGCGGAGAGGGACCGCGACCGATACGCCGAGAGCCTCTCCATCGCCACGGACCGAACCGCCGCCGCGGAGAAGCTCGACGAGTCAGCGATCGTCCCGGGGCTTCGAGACGAGATATCGGAGCTCAAGCGCACGATCGAGGCGATGAAGGAGTCCGAGAAGTCGTCGGCGAAGGCCCGCGAGGGCGACGCCACCGCCGACAAGATCCGAGTCGCTAAAGATCGCGCTCGCGTCATGGAGGCGGAGGAGTCCGCGACACAGTATCGCGAACTCCTGGACGCCGCGACCCGCACGTACGACGAGCTCACCGCCGAGAAGCATTCGCTGGAGCAGACGGTCATGTCGCAGGCGTCCCGCATCGACCGTATGCTCACGCAGGCGGAGGCGAGGAAGGGAGCGCTGCGAACCGCGGAGGAGATGCTCTTAGATTCCACAAACGAGATGGCTGAACTCAGGCGTGGGCTGGACGAGGCCATCGAGGACGCCGGTAAGGCTGCCGAGCTCGTGCGCGTGAAGGAGCGCGAACGACGGGCGCTGGCGCGAAAGGCGGAGGAGGCTGACGACGTGTTGAGCCGCGAGACCCGAGCGCTTCGGGATGAACTCGAGAGATTTAAAACTGACGCGAACGAGGCGAGGTCGGAGGCGGCGAGCCTGCGCGCACGGCTGGACGCGCTCGTGCTCGAGCGCGATGCGTCCATGGGCACGAACGATGCCGCCGCGGAGGAACTCGCGGCGTCCGTCGTGGCGCACGAGGCGATGCGAACGGAACTCTCGACGCTCAACGCGCGATTGGAATCGGCGTCTCAGACTAACGCCGCGCTCGCCGAGGAGAAAACCTCGCTCCGGGACACGATCGAAACGCACGAGGCCACGATCGCGCATCTCGACGCGAGTCTCGCGGAGGCGACGCTCGGCGAGAACGAGGCAAAGGCGATCGAATCCGAGATCCCGAACGAGGAATGGGCCGCCGAGAAGGCTTCGCTGGAGCTCTCTCTTGAGAAATTGAAGGAGGAGCTCGCGAAGGCGCGGGAGGAACTGGAGAAGGCGGACGACGCGCAAGACGCGGCGATCGAATGGGCCCGGTCCGCCGCGAAGGAAGAAGCCGAGGCGCTGTGGGCGGCGCAGGTCACCGCCGCGTCCGCTAAGGTCAAGGCGGCGACGGATGGCGCTCGGGCGCGAGACGAGGTTCACGCGAACGAGTTGGCGGCGGCGAGAGCCGAATCCGCGGCGAACGCGGGTGCTTCAAATTCGACGGAGAAGGTTACCGAGCTCGAGTCTACGCTTAAGGAGACGCGCGTGAACCTGGACCTGGCGCGCGCGGACGCCGACGCCATGTCCACCGCCGCCGCGGACCTCGACGCCGAGCTGAGTAAGACGAGGGCGTCCCACGCGGAGGCTACGAAAACTTTGAAAGCGTCTCACGAGTCCACGCTCGCGACGCTCACACAGGAACTTGGTCCGCTGCGGAAACGCGCGGAGGATGCCGAGGTTTCGCTGATGACCGCGGGTCACAACGAGCGCAGGCTCCGCGCGCAGCTCAGGGAGGCTGAGGATCGGGGCGCTCGTGCTTTATCGGACTTGGCCGCCGAGCTGCGTCGAGCCGAGTCCACGGCTGTCGAGAAGATGATGGCGTCGGAGCAAAACGCGGCCAAGGCGGACGAGACGAACGCTCGACTCGCGCGCGAGCTGTGGGAATCCAGGCAGCGATTCGACCGCGAGACCAAGGCGCTCTCCGACGAGCTCGACAAGGCTAGGCGACGAGCTGCGGAGGCGATCCGCGAGAGAGGACCGGCGAGGCGTCCCGGCGCGGAAACCTCGAATGAAGTCGTCAACGAAGCCGTCATCGCCGAGTTGCAACGCGAGCTGGAGGCGGAGATGAAGACGTCCGAGTCAGCCGCCGCGGAGTCCGCGCGGCGCGAGGGGCTCACGCGGCGGAAACTCGCCAGTCTCGAGGCTCGCGTCGCCGAGGCTAATTCCGCTTTAGTCATCGCGACGAAGGCCATCGACGAGAAGGACGCCTCGATCGCCAACGCCGAGACGCGGGTCAAGTCGCTGGAGACGTCGCTTCGCAAACTGGAGATCAAGGCTTTGAAGTGCGAGGACATCGCCGCGGTGGAACGCGCGGAGAAGGCGGACTTGCTCGACGTTCACACCGAGAACGAGTCACTCGAAGCGAAAGTGAAGGAGCTCGAGGGTGAACTCACGGCGATACGGGCACAGTGTGAGGCGGTCCGTACGGAGCTATCAGACGCAAGAGAGTCCATGGCTTTCTTGGAGAATGAGGCGCGGGACGCCGCCGTGGATGCGGAGGAGGCTCGCGCGGGCTGGTCCAAAGCCGAAGCGGTGGCTGGCGACTCGAATCTGTTAAACGCTGAGATTCACAGGCTCAAGCTGGAGCTGGGGGGCGCCAGTGAACGCCTGGTGGAGCGCGAGTCCGAGATTGAGCGGTACCACGACTCCATGGATGAGTTCACCGGGAACGATAACGAACAACAGAGGGTCAAGCACCACCAGCGGGTGAAGGAGCAAAGGGATTCGCTGAAAAAGGTCGTCGCGGGGGGTA
>Ga0257106_1001046_pt1 | contig 14448 bp, 14 predicted proteins | sample LP_taG_3_FD_190177 | JGI IMG/M metagenome (GOLD analysis project Ga0257106, IMG submission 190177) | Marine microbial communities from Northeast Subartic Pacific Ocean, Canada - LP_J_2011_P26_10m | ecosystem: Environmental > Aquatic > Marine > Oceanic | place: Canada: Northeast Subartic Pacific...
GAAGCCGTCGGCGTCTATCGGCGGTGGATCTCGCGGTGGATACTCCGCGACCGCCGCGGCGTCCCGCGCCGCCTCCATCTTCTCCACCTCCGACGGGTCGAACCCTTCCTTGACGGCCTCGATGGCGGCGCGGCGCTTCTTCTTGCGCGACGCGGTGCCGCTCGGTACCCACGTCGCGCGCTTCAGCTGCGCGAGCTTCATCGCGGCGGACTTGACTCGTGTTGGGGACGCGCCGGCGGCTTTGAGGCTCCGCACCACCTCGAGCTGGGCGTCGTAGTCGTCGGCGTCCACGATGGAGTCCGCCGCGGCCGCGGGCGCGGGCGCGGCGGCGACCGGCGACTCAGCCATCGGGAGAGGCGCGCGCCGGCCCGAGTGTCGGTACAATCTGATGCGTGAGAAACTTTTACGGAAGCAGGATCTGCGACGTCGAGACGTCTCACACCCTCGGGGCGCGACGATGGCTGACGAGGGTGACGCCGCGGGCGGGTCGGTGCTCGTCGCCGAGGTGCTCCGCCAACGGGCGGTGAGGGAGCGGGCGCGATGGGAGGAGTTCAACCGAAGAAAGCGCGAGCAAGAGGAGGCGGTCGAGCGCGGCCGGGCGCGTCTGGTGCCACCATCGCGCCCCACCGCCGAGGCTGAAGCGCGGAACGACGACGACGACGACGGCGACGGGACGACTGCGCGTGCCGACGCGAGGTCCGAGCAACGACACGACGCTCGAGAACACGAAGAGGAGGAGGAGGACCCCATGTGCCGCATCTGCTTCAGCGGCGAAGAGGACGGCGCGAAGGGCGCGGACCGCCTCTTCTCCCCGTGCCAGTGCCGGGGCTCCCAAGGACTCGTGCACGTCCGATGCCTCAACCACTGGCGCGCGCGTTCCAGAAACAACGCGTCGTACTTCACGTGCAACACGTGCCACTACAGATACAACCTAGAGCGCGCCGCGTGGGCCAAGCGCATCGAGGACCCGCGGCTCTTAGCCGCGGTCTCCCTCTTCATCGTCTCAGTCATCGTCGCGGCCACGGGAGTAGCCGTCACGTTCGTCGCGTCGCGAGTGCTCGCGCCGGCGTTCGCCAACCTCGCCGTGTTTTGCAGGACACGCGGGATCCGTAGCGGCGCCCTGACGTACGTGGAGCACCTCGGGAACCCACGGCCGAGCCACCACTGGCGGTCCGCGGTGACGGAGGCGTATCAAATTCCAAATGTAGATTCCAAGTCGCCCGAGCTCCGCGCGGCGCTTCGCGAGGCGCACATGTCCGTGACCCGCGCCGTGGCGCTCGTGGACACGTCCCCGGTGCACCTCGAGTTTGCGTTTTACCAGGTTGTGGAGTGGCTGCCGCCGTGGTGGTCGGTCGGCGGGCTGTCCGGGTGGCGGGACCATTTCCGGACGATATCGGTGGAACAGCTCGTCGGCGAAGTTTCTGACGGAACTCGATGGTGGTCCTTGCGGCACTGCTCACGCGGCACGGCGGATGCGATGGATTGCATCGTGGCGGGGCTGGTGCTGCTCGGGTTCGCTGCGTTCGGGTGGAACGTGGGGATGCGTCTGCGGGGTAACTTTCGGTTCAACCTCGAGCACTTACTGTTGCCGATCGCGATGATGGTGAGCTCGCACGGCGCGAGGACGGCGAGGCTGATCGTGCCGCTCGGTGTTGTGTACGGGTACTACAGGGTGTACGGCGCGGTGAGGGTGTGGAGTAAGGAGCTGTTGACGCGGTTCGGGGAGCGCGTGTTGGAGGTCCGGCCCCGAGGCGCGAGTTGAGCGAAGGTCGAGTTGAGCGTCGTCGCAAGAGTTTTTCACTCGTAGCACAAAAAATACTTCGGCGTTTATGAAAAGCAACACTAAAACACTGGTGATACACTCGGCGACGCCCGCTTTTGGCGACGCCACGATTCAAGGAGGACGTTGTCATCGGTGGTGGTACAGTTTCGTGTGTGGGGGTACACAGCGTCGTCACCCTGGTACACAGCTGTGTCACCCTCGCTCACACGTCCGGCCTTCTTCTTCGCCGCTTGGACCAGTCCGGCGGCTCCTTCCCGCCGACGTCGTCGCCCTGCGCCTCGGGCTCCCAGCTCCGCTCCGCGACCATCGGGGCGGCAAACTTGGTGGGGAATATCTCAACCTTCTCCCGCTGCGGTTCCGCGACGTCGCTCGTCTCCTCCGTGAACAGCCGCTTAAGGTTCTCCATGCTCAAATCTGTCAGCTTGTCCACCACGGTATCCGCGCCCTGCAGCTCGTACCGCGGCATCCGGCCGAGGAGCAACACGCTCTTAGCGCCGCACTCCATGCACGCCTCGGTGACCGTGGTGTTGTTCCCGAACACCACGCACCGCTTCGTGGTGCGTCCCATCGCGGTGCACGCGCGCTCTATGGGCAAAGGGTCCGGGAGCCAATCGCTGACGTCCTCGCCGCTCACGACGTTGGGCTCGCCAGTCGGCGATTCTGGATTTTCAAAGTACCCCGCGATCCCCATGCGTTCCAGGGACTCGCACAGCTCACTGAAGCGCTTCTTGCTGTCCATCACCGCCATCGGCACCTTGGCCCGCTGAAGCAGCTCGAGGAAGTTTGAAACCCCGGGCTGAAGCTCGTCGGTCAGCCCGTTGGCTTGGACGATCTCTTCAAAGATCTTCACGCGTTCCTCGTTCAACCGCCGCATCTGCATCGGATCCCGCGTCCACATCAGCTGCCGCGCGATGAACACCTCGGGCTTCATGGTGTCGCAGTGCTTTAAGACCATCTCGGGCGGCGGCGGGTGGTCGTGTTCCTTGGCGAGCCTCATCCAAGATTCTCGGTGCTCTCGTTCCCTGCTCTTGATGAGGACGCCCTCGAGGTCGAAGACGCATCCGAACCACGAGGTGGAGAGCATCATCTGCCGGACGAGCGGGTTGGCGAGCGTGGGATCGTCGGCGACGCCGACGGGCGGGAAGTAGGGCTTGGGCGCGCCGCGTTCCTCGAACGAGGGCATGGAGTCCGGTATGGTCGTGGGCCCCCCTCCGCCTCCGCCGGAGCCGGGACCGGCGCCGCCGTCGGGTGCGTCCATGTCGAAGTAGGAGCGCATCGCGGCGCGGCGGTGCATGCGCGCGGGCTTGGCGGGGCGCGCGAGCGACGTCGCGGACGACGCGCGCGCGGCGAAGGGCTCGCCGCGTCGTGCGTTGGACGCGAATCCCACCAACCCGTGCGAGGAGGATGACGCGGCGGGGAGACCGCGCGACCGGCGGCAGCAGGGCGCGACCGGCGCGTTGGTGCGCATCGCGGTCGCCATGTCCGTCGCCGCTTCCGACCGTCGGCTCGAAGCGAGAACGAGGAAGGCGGGCGGTGGTGGGGCGAACGAGGCGGGCGCTCCTTCGGTTGTGGTCGTCGACGCACGCGTCTGCTGCGTGGCCAACGTTCCTGAGACCTGATCGCGAGAGTTTTTCGGTGAGCTGGCTCATTGTGCTCCGCGGGTTAAAAGTCGTACGGTGGTCAGTCACATTAAATTGTGGTGAAATAAGTAAATAGAGAGTGGTACATGACTTTACGGTTATGAGTTTCGATATGCCGTAAACACCGGAAAAAGTTCTTCTCTTTCTTGAGAAGGCACCATGCTGACGCAATTTTCACAACGAAGGGACACGGGCCGAGAGAAGGTCGCCGGGGAGCGACGAGGTCCCGTCCGCCCGTCCGTTTCTCGTCAGGCGGCGCCACCATGCCGACGCACCCGCCCATGCTCCCGCGACGCGAGGGTCACACGCTGCGGATCCCCCTCCTTCCGCCGGAGACGGCGGACGAATCAGACCATGATTCTCCACTCGACGAACCCACGCTCGAGCGACGAGGTGATTCTCCGCGCGCGTCGTCGCTCGACGACGACACCGCGCGCGCGCACAGCGGCGACAGCGCGTCGCCGTCGTCCGAGACAGACACCGAAGCGCTCTGGCCCCAGCCCTCGGTCCCATCACACAGGAACCCGGGCCTGGAAACCTTAGATTACGAGCCCGTGCACAACGACGTGATGAACGAGATCCTCGACGACGACCGACGACACCGCAGCCTGACAAAGCACTTTTACGGCTACACCGGACTCACCTTGGCCAAGTACGCGCTGACCATCGTCGTCGGCGTGTGCACCGGGCTGTGCGCCGCGTTCATCGACTTTCTCGTCGACGAAGTGTACGCCCTGAAGCAGTGGCTCATCCTCGTAAACTTTTCTAAAGGCTCATCTCAACACGCCTTCGCGGCGAACGCGAGCGCCGCGGTGCATCGCTCGACGCATTACGTCGCGGAGTACGTCGCGGGATACACGGCGCTGTGCCTCGCGCTGGCGCTCGCCGCGGCGTCGCTCTGCCTCTTCTGGGCCCCGCAGGCGCAAGGCGGCGGCGTCACCTCGGTCATGGCGTACCTCAACGGCACCGCCATCCCGGGGCTGCTCTCGTGGAGGTCGCTGTGCGCGAAAGTCTTCGGCGTCGCCGCCGCGTGCGGGAGCTCGCTCGCGGTCGGGCCGGAGGGTCCGATGGTGCACATCGGCGCCGCGATGGCCAGCGTGGTCACGCTGGCGATGCCGCGGGCTTGGCTCGGGGAGGTGCGGGGCGGGGAAAGTTTCGACGACGACGACGACGACGACTTAACCCCCGACGGAGGGTTTAATAACTCCAATGACTCTAACCGCCGGCATCTTCGAAAGCCGTCGAACGATCGAGGCGACGGGTCGGACGACGATGACCTCTTCGATACCATCGACGACGCCGCGAGTCTGGAAGAGTCCAGACGCCGCGGTGACCTACTCGCGGGCACCCGGCCGGACTCGAGAGGCGGCTCCCGAAGAGGATCCTTCGAACAAAACACGAGACGCGCGCGCAGGCTCAGCCGCGGCGGCAGCAGCGCCTACTCCGCGCACCGCCAGTTGGGCGGGAGCGGGCGGCATCCCACGCGCAGGGCCTCGCCTTTGTCCCGTCTGCTCCTGGACCTAGCGTCGCACGCGACTCAGGTGAGCTTCTTTTTGTCTGTTCATTCTTTGTATTTCCGTATGGGCAATTGTAATGACGTCGTGTTTTTCTTTACAGCGCGAGTTTGTCTCAGCCGGCGCCGCCGCCGGGTTGGCGGCTGCTTTCGGCGCGCCCATCGGCGGCGTGCTGTTCTCCCTGGAAGAGGCTTCGAGTTATTGGTCCAAGAAGGTGATGTGGCGCTCGTTCGTGTGCGCCGCGGCGGCGACGATCGTCCTGGCGCTCTGCATGGACAAGGGCAACGCGGGGATGCTCTTCTTTGGTGAGTTGTTTTAATTCCCCGTATGGGCGATTAGTATGACGACGTGTTTTGTTTTGTTCACAGGCGGGGTCAAGCCGGTGAGCCCACGGGATTACCTCCACCAGCTGCCGTTCTTCGTCATCACCGCCGCCGCCGCGGGGGTGTGCGGCGTGGTGTTCAACCAGCTCTCGCACTGGCTCACGCGGCACGTCCGGCCGCGACACGGCCGTGTCGGTTGGAAGCTTTTCGAAGTCGCCGTCGTGTCCGTGGGAACCGTCGTTTTACGCTTCGCCGGTGAGTTTGTTTTATTTCAATCCTCGAACGGGCAATTCGATTGACGACGTGTGGTTTTTTTACTCAGCCGCGCAAAAGTTTGGGTCTTGCGTCGACGTCTCAGAGGCGTGGGAGGACGACGACTTTGGCGTCCGGTTCTTGTGCCCGCGCGGTAAGGTCAACGACGTCGCCACCGCGTTCTTCTCCTCCCCGAACAAGGCTATCGGATGGATGTTATCCATGGGCGAACGCGCGTGGGGGGAACCGTACGGGTTCACACCATGCGGCTTAGCCATCTGCTGCGGGTGTTACCTGCTCATGATGATCGCGGCGTACGGGACGGCGGTGCCGGGGGGGATATTCATGCCGAGCATATTCCTCGGCGCGTGCGGCGGCGGCGCACTCGGGCTGTGCTTCCGCGAGGCGCTCCCGGAGTCGTGGGATATCCAGCCTGGGCTCTACGCCCTCATAGGCGCAACCGCGATGCTCGGCGGAGTTTTTCGATCGTCCATATCGCTGGTGGTCATCATGGTGGAAGGGACCGGCGGGATCACGTTCGTGTTCTGCATCATCGTCGCCGTCGTCGTGTCCAACGCGGTGTCGTCGTGGCTGCAGAAACACGGCGTGTACCACATGGATCTCAACCGCAACGAACACGTGGCGTACCTATCGGGTAAGTTCATTTTGGTTATTTTGGTATTTTGGTTATTTTGGTTATTTTGGTTATCGTACGTGTACGGGCAATTGGACTGACGACGTCGTGTTTTGTGCACAGGGGAACCGCCGAGGAAATTCGCGCTGCTCACCGCCAGGGACCTGATGGCGTCGCCCGTCGCGTGCGTCGCCGAACACGAGCGGCGCACCCGCGCGCTCACGCTACTCACGTCCACGTCGCACAACGGGTTCCCGGTCGTGGACGGCAGGGGCCGTTTAGTGGGCATGTGCCTGCGTTCGCAGCTCAGCGTTTTGATTCACGGACGCAATCACGCGTCGCCCGGGTCTAACAGCCCGTACGTTCGACGCGCGCTCGATACCTACATGAGGGTGGCGCACCTGCGGCGTGGACCGATGCCGCGGCCGCTGCTGCCGCGGCAGTACCCGCCCGCCGCCGCGTTGTCCGTCGCGGCGCTCGCGGAGTACGACCGGGAGATGTCGCGGCGGTCGGGGTTACGACTCGACGTCGGCGAAGACAGGTGAGTTTTTGGTTATTTTGGTTATTTTGGTTATTTTGGTTATTTTGGTTATTTTGGTTATTTTGGTTATCGTACGTACGGGCAATTAGACTGACGGCGTGTTTTGTTCACAGGGTCGGGCTCTTACTCAACGACGCTTTCGCCGCCATGCAGACCGAGGGTACCGAGCTGGACACGCGTGCTCGGTCGGGAGAGGACCTGGCCCGGCCGGACTCGCCGCCGATGGAGAAAGGCCGGGATAGCGGCGGTTCGCAGCGGCGGGACAGCGGCGGTTTCGGGTCCGAGTTTGGCGGAAGCCTTCGAGGCTCGGCGATGTTGTCGCAGATGAATTCGAGCGCTCACGGGTCGGGGAGCGAGAGCGGGTCGGGTCGTGGATCTATCGACGGCGGACCGTCCCGCCCGTCCGTCGGCCACACGCGGTTCGCGCAGATCCAGATGGAGGCTCAGGTGGTTGACGGTGACGTGGCGACCCAGACGCTTCCGGGCCCGTCCGACGTTGGTCTAGAGCTCGGGCAGATTTGCGACTCGGAGGATGATGAGGAGGACGCGGAGGACGACGCCGCGCTGGACGTCGCGAGTTTCATGCACCGCGCGCCGCTCGCGGTGCAGGCTGACTTCCCAGCCACGCGGGTGTACTCCATGTTCACCACGTTGGCGCTGCGGCACCTCACGGTGACGGACGCGGGGAACAGGGTTTTGGGCATCGTGACCAGAAAAGACGTCATGGCCGCGGTGGACAGATCGCATTGAAATAATATAGCCTTTCGGTCTTACAAATGAATAGATTATTAGTCAGGTGCCTGAACGTGTCACGACATACCTCGTCACGCACTCGTCAACCCTCGTTGAGCCACTGCTCCTCCGTGAGGTTGTTACTGTTGAGTATCCGCTCCACCCTGGTCACCCGTTCCTCAAGCGTGAGTAGGTCGCGCCTCGTCGCCGCCGCGGGTGAAGCGGACACGACACCCTCGCCCTCGCTCGGGTTGACGTACCCCGGCGCGGACGGGTTACTCGCCTGCGCGTCGCGTTCGGCGCGCATGAACTTGAGGCGCTCGAACGCCGCGGTTCGTTCGCGTTCCACGGCGTCGTCGTGTTCCGACTTTGTGGTGTAGTTTTTCTTGCTCACCGCCACCTTCTTCGGAAACGACGAACCCGCGCCAACCTTCGGTCCCCCCTGGGACACCGAGTTGTTGGCGACGCTGGAATGCTCCTCGGGCGACGATTCAACTCCGGAAGCATCTCCAGACGCATTTCCAGACCCCCCGGATACGTCCGAGCCGTCGTCCGGGTCCCCCTTTTCGTCGTCCTCGTCGGAGCTCGGCGGTCGAAACTTGTCGATCGAGCTCGTCACGATGCCGCTCCGGTTCTTGCTGCTCGAGTAGAGCTCCCGCGCTCGCTCCGCGTCCGCGCGTCTCTTCTCCGCCATCCGTTCCCGCGCGGCGTCCGCGTCGCTCTCCTTGAAGTCGCGAACCCTTCGATCCCGACCCGACTTTCCAACCTTGGCCACGCCGGCTGCCGCGGCGGTTTCCCGATCCGGCACGTGCATGTCCAGCGCGACCGGCGAGTAATTCACGCCGCCGCCTGACGGACCAGGCGGCGCCGCGGTGGGCATCTGCACCCACTGGAACGGCCAGTGCGCGGCGCCGACGAAGATCTCGTTGTTGACGTTTTCGGCTTCATCCGCGATGATCGGGTAGTTCGGGTCAACCGTCCAAACGCCGTCGACGATGAACTTGAAGCGGAAGGTACCGGTGGGCAGGATACACGTCGCCACGTGCGTCACGGACGTGTCGTCCTTGTCCTTCGAAGACGTGTCGTCGTTTGAAGCCCCATCGCCGCCCGCCTCGGAGTGAACCTTCGTCATCGTCAGCGTATGCGTCCAGCCACCCGCGGGGTCGCCGGTGACCATCACGTCGTCACCGCCGCCCCGCCACGCGAACGTGACGTGGTGCAGCTTGACCAAACTGGCGAGGTACGCATCGTCCTGCCACTGCGCATTCGCCGCGGTGTCTTGTGCGGGATCGCCTGAACCCTTATTCGCGGGTAACGCGCAGCGGATACCGCGGTTCGCCTCGATGGCGTCGGTCAGCCTGTGAACAAAACACGGGACTCAATCTGATTGCCTATAACACTTACGTAAATAAAAAAACTCTTACCGCTTGAACTTAGCGGGATCGAGCGAGGACGCGAAGTCCGCGAGTCTCGAGCCGCTCCCGTTGTACACGTGGAAGTACGGGAGCTTGACCACTCCGAGCTTGCGGCACAGGTCTTTGCACTCGTCGAACTCGACTTTGACGAAGAGCACGTCGGACTCTTGCGCGGCGAGTCGTCCGAGTCGCGGGTAGAGCCTGTTACACAAAAAACACGACGTCATACTAATTGCCCGTACGATGATTGAAATAAACGTACCGCCTGCAGCTGTTGCACCATTTCGCGTAGAATTCCACGACGAGGAGGGTGGACGCGCGGGCGTTGCCGTACGCCGCGCGCATGACGTCCCGTAGCTCCTCCTCGGATCGGACGTCGATGAAGTTGGGAGGCGACGGCGCTTCGTACCACCTTTTGTGGGTGGGCGGGGGGAACGGATGGAGATGGAGGGGCGCAAGATTAGTTTCAGCTTCGGACGCGCTTTTTCTTCAGGGTTGGGGTTGTGACGGTGTCGTGGGTGGGAGGATCGGGACGTGGGATTATGGAGGTGGGATCGTGTACGCACTTGTCGTCGTTGGAGATGCGCGCGTGTGCGGTGACGTCGGGTCGGCCCGCGTTTCGGCCGGCGCCCGCGACGGGAAGGGCGCCGGTGGGAACGGAGGCGCCGGCGACGGTGGGCCACGAAACGGCGTCTCCGCGCATGCGGGTGGCGGAGGCGACCGGTCCGAGGGGCGGCGTGGACGCGCGGTGTGACCCTCTGGTGGATCCCACGCGGGGCGCGATGGCGACGCGCCCGGGCGCGGCTTGCAGGGTCATCATCGGGTTTGAACGACGCCCCTGCTGCGCGAGAGAGAGTGGTCGCCGGTGGTGCCGAGCCGGGATAAGAAGCAAGGACCATGACAAATTTTGACTCTTGTGGTCGAACTCGTCGCGTTGTGTAATTGACATTTGATGTAACTATTTGCTCATATGCAAACCAAAATATGTAACACTTAATAAGACATGTTTGCGTTGATTGCCCGTAGGATTGAAGTTCTCCTCGATCGAATCATGACGAGGTGAATCAGTCGTATCCCCCTTCGCACGAGCAACGTTCGGGACAGACGAGGATGGCGCTCCGCGAGCTGGCGCGCAAGGGCGCGGGCCTGGTGGCCCGCGTCGAGTCGCAACCCGCGATGTTCAACGTCGCCAGGGCCATGACCGCCAAGGTCAACCAGGTCACCGGCGCACCCATGGAACTCTACAAGCGCAAGGTGAGTCCGAGCTCAGATGATGATGACCCCGCTGCCCTTGCGCCATAGGAAACCCTATTTTCATCCATCCATCGACGCCCCCCGACGCGCCCCATAGGAAACCCAGGCTCCGTCCAGACCGACTGACGCTCCCCCGCACGTCCCGCGTTCCTTCCACGATACCCGCAGGTTGTCATCTACCGACCCGCGCGCGCCGCGTGCCAGCAAGGCAAAGCTTTACTCAACACCTGGAAGATCCACCCGGGCGAACAACAAAAGTGGGAAAATCCCCTCATGGGCTGGACCAGCACCGGCGACGCGTCCGCGCACCAGTTCAACTCGACCATGTACTTCGACTCCAAAGAGGCCGCGATGGCGTTCTGCGACAAGCACGGGTGGGAGTTCGACGTCCAGGAACCGCAGCTCATGGGCAAAGGCGCGTCCACGATCCCGGGCGCGGGTAAGGCTGGCGTGAGGCCCAAGAGCTATGGCGACAATTTCTCGAGCGCGAGGAAAGGGACCCCCATTTGGCCGCACCCGGGCTTCGGCGCCGAGGCCAAGAACTGATGATTGCGTTGATACGCCGGAGGAGGCGTGTGTCAGTATATCTTAACCGTTGTAATTCAAACCCGTACATGTAGAGACATACTGCGCAGGCTTTCGCGCTCGATGATCATCGATTTTTGCGTCGATTTTTTTGCACAAGTTCCGAGAAAGCCTTCGGCGAGATTAGATTTCTGCCGCCGCCGCCGTGCACTTCGCGAGGCGCGGGCGGATCGCGGTAGCCCCCCCGCATCGCGCGTCGGCGCGCGATACCTCGACGAAAAGGTCGCCATGCCGCCTAAATACAAGATGCGGTGTCACTACGACATCCTCGGCGTCAACCGCGACGCCAACGAGTCGGAGTTGAAGCGCGCGTACCGCAAGATGGCGCTGGAGTGGCACCCCGACAAGAACTCGCACCGCCCGGAAGAGGCGGAGACGCGGTTCAAGGAGGTCCGCGGCGCGTACGAAACCTTATCGGATCCCAACGAGCGCGCGTGGTACGATTCGCACAGGGAAGCCATCTTAAAGGCGGGGAAACACGCGGCGGGGGGCGAAGACATGAGACCGGAAGATGAGATCAATCTGATGCCGTACTTCACCGCAAACGCCTTTCGCGGCTTCGGCGACGACCCGGGCGGGTTCTACGACACGTATTCAACCTTATTCACGGCGCTGGACAAGCAAGAGCAAGCGGCGTCACTCGCCGCGGGGAAAGACCACTTCAAATCATCGCCATCATTCGGGACGTCGGATGCGCCGTGGCACCAGGTCAAATCATTCTACGCGCACTGGGGACTCTTCGCCACGCTGAAGACGTTCGCGTGGGCGGACGAGTACAACCTCGCGGAAGCTCAGAACCGCAAGGTGCGGCGCCTGATGGACGAGGAAAACAAGAAGCTGCGACGCGGGGAGGCGCGCGAGTTCAACGACGCCGTCCGGCAGCTCATCGCGTTTGTGCGCAAAAGGGATAAACGATACATCGCGCACTCCGCGGAGCAGGCCAAGCTGGAGAAGGCGAGGGCGGCGGCGGCGGAGCGTAAGCGCTCGGCGGCGAAGAAGGCGCGGCAGGAGGCGGCGAGCGCGTACGTCGAGGCGGACTGGGCGCAGGCTGAGGCGCCCGAGTGGCTGGCCCGGGAGATTGAGAAAGAGGAGGAGGCCAAGGCGCGGAAAGAGGCGGCGAAGCAGGACCTGTACTGCCCGGTGTGTAAGAAGAAGTTCAAGTCGCAGAAGCAGTGGGAGAACCACGAGCAGAGCAAGCAGCACAAGGCGGCGGTGCAAAGGCTGAAGGAACAGATGATGGAGGACGAGGAGGTCGTCAAGGCTGCGCTAGACGACGACAGCGACACGGACAGCGACGAGGAGGACGAAGCGGACGAAAAACTACGAGCCGAGCTGGACAGCCTCGACGTGAACGAAGATGAAGACGACGACGACGACGACGAGGAGGAGGAGGAGGAGGAAGAAGAAGAAGAGGAACGTAAGGATCTGTACCGTAACTGGGTGCCCAAGGATAAGAGCAAGAACCCTCGACTGGCGAGCGACGACGAGTCGGATTCGAATTCGGCGTCGGACGAAGAAGACGAGGACGAGGACGCCGCGCTCGCGAGGATGATGGGACACGCCAGGACCAAGACCGCGACCAGGACCCGGGCCAACGCGGACACATCGGACACATCGAGCGACGAGGACGAGGACGACGCCCTAGAGCGGATGATGCGAACGAAACGCCGCGTCGCCTTCGCCGACGAGGTCCGCGGCTCGGGGCCGGAAGAGTCCGGTTCCGACTCTGAGACGGAATCGGTGACCACCGTCGGGAGGGCGGAGCGGCTCGCGCGGAACAAGCCGAGGGCGCTGCTCAAGAAAGGGAAGCTCAACGCGCGTAAGAAGGACGTACAGGCGCCTGTTCAATCGACCAATCCTTTACATCTGCTGGATTCGGACTCGGACATGGACGCCATCGCGGAGGGTGACGAGGACGACGAGGATGATGAAAACAACAACGGCGGCGGCGGCGGGGGGGCTCAGCGCGCGAGCATGTTCGGCGTTCTGGACGCTGAGGTTGTCGACGACGGTGCCGGTGCGACGCCTTCACGTGTCGTTCCCGATGATGACGACGAGGATGATGACGAGGATGGGAGGGCGAAGGAGGCTGCGAAGAAGCCGAACAGGCGCGCCAAGAAGAAGGGTTTCGAAAAGCCGGATGCCGACGCGGGCGCGAATATGATCCGGTGTTCGATGTGCAAGCTGACGTTCGCGAGTGGCAACGCGCTGCACAAGCACCTGAAGGACGCGCACAGCGGCGTGCACAAGAAGAAGCGTTGATTCGATTGAAATCTTGAAATCTCGAATAGAACAAACGACGGCGACAGCGTACGATACGCTACCCTCGGCACGACCGCTTGTGCTTCAAAATCTCAATCGTCGTGAGCTCCAGCGTCTTCCCGCATTTACCGCACTCGAACGAACGAGTCGGCCCCGACGGCTTATCACCCCCCGCGGTATCCTTTCCGCCGTCGAACAGGTTGACGTGCCCGCCGAGATCGTCCTTCGTAACCTCCGGAGGTTCAACCTCCGTAACCTCCTTCTCGACGGGCGCCCGCAACGAAACCGACTCCCGCGGGAGACCCAAGTTTGCGCCGCCCGCCAGCTCCTCCTGCAAACTCGGCCCACACGCGCCGCCCTTTCCAAAGTTCGCGGGTAACGCCTTTGGATCCCGCGCCTCCTCCGGTAACCCGCACCGTTCCCTGTGTTTGTCAATCTCCTGGTAAAACGCCATCATGGTCTTCCCGCATTTGGGGCACCGCCATCGTTTGCGAAGGTGCGGCGCGGCGGCGTGGTCGGCGAGGTCGTCCTCTTTCTCCCTCAGCGCCGCCCAACGGAGCCACGGCGCGACCGCGATCCCGACGAACGGTGTTGTTCGCGTCGTCTCTTTCTCTTCTCCGTCGGCGTCCGGAGACCTTCCAGAGACGTCCGGATACTCCGGCGGAAGGTTCCGGAGCAAAGCTGATTTGGACACCACCTCGACGTCGTACCGAACGGGCCATTCCACAAACTTCGCGAGGTCCTCCGCGAGGTCCGCGCCGCGCACGCCGTGTTCGCCCCACGGGGACGACGATTCGTATCCCACGTTGGCCGCGCGCGAGCCGTTACCACCATGCGAGCCGTTACCGCTCGCCGCGACGGTTTCCTCGGCGATGAGCCTCGCCGCGTCCGGGACCGGCGCCTCTCGCACCGCGGACATCAACCCCGGGGGAGGAGCGTCGGCATCCTCGAACCGTTCCCCGAAGTGCGTCGCGTCAGTGCGTTTCTTCCTCGAGTCGCTTCCTCGCCTCGAGTTCCTGAGCCTATACACAAAACACGACGTCAGTCCAATTGCCCGTACGATGATAAGAGAAAATAAACGTACCTATCGCGGAGCAGCGCTTTGGTGGCGAGTCTCAGCCTGGACGCCGCGACGAGCAGCGATTCCCCGCCCCCCGCGGTGCGTACCCGCAGCATCAGCCATCGGTCTATGAGTATCCGCTCAGCGTCCGCGTCGCACTCGACGTTCGTCGCGGACAACAGAAGCGCGTGAGCGGGAGCCCGGGCGCAGTTACACAAAAACACCCGGTGCGTCTCGAGCATCTCCCCGAACAGGATAACCTCCGTCGGCGCCGGCGCGTGGTCCGGCGCGTTCAGCGTGGACGTCGGGTGCAGCACGGCGTCGCGAACGCCGCGCGCGTGGAACCTCCAGTCGCTCTCGCGTTCCCGGCTCGAGTTGTTCGGATCCGGCGCGGCTACCCTCGGGTACAGCGCCTGCACCAACACGGCTTTCATGAGCGAGGTTTCGCCGCGG
>Ga0257106_1001047_pt1 | contig 14409 bp, 8 predicted proteins | sample LP_taG_3_FD_190177 | JGI IMG/M metagenome (GOLD analysis project Ga0257106, IMG submission 190177) | Marine microbial communities from Northeast Subartic Pacific Ocean, Canada - LP_J_2011_P26_10m | ecosystem: Environmental > Aquatic > Marine > Oceanic | place: Canada: Northeast Subartic Pacific...
ACTGTTTTATTCGTACACAATAGTATTATATCTTTTTTTTCTTTTTCTCCAAATTGCCGTTTTCCAATTTGTGGTGAATTCTCCATTCTACACACACATCACATCTCTTGCTGTTGTTCTAAAGAAGCAAGCGCGACAAGAGAAGACGCGCTCAAAAGCCTTTGAAGCGACGATGCTCGAAAAAGAGGACGAGGAGGAGGTATACAAAGGACCGAGTTTACCACCACCACCAAAACCCACACTCCGAAATGGAAAACAACAACAACAACAACAACAAATCGTCAAAGCCGCCGCAGCGGTAAACGCGTCGCTTTGGTCGCACAACAGGAACGACGCGACTTTGAAACGGAGCGGAGGGGACGATCCAAACGAAAACGATGATGACTTTGCAGAGGTGAACGAAAATTCGCACTGGTGGACGCTCGAGGCGCGATCGGTGGCCTTATCGAGGGAGGCGAAAGTGCAATGGAATCCAGAGGTGGATTTACCGTGCGAGGACGCGCGAGAGAGGCAAATGAAAGCGCAAACTGGGGAGTTTAACGTTTGGTACGGGAAATCTGCGACGACACCAGGGGCGATGTCGTATCACGATCGGAAACCGGCACCGACGAGGTGCGTGGCGGCGTTTGATTGCGGGACGACGAAAGCGGACGCGTTGGCGGATACGACGGAGAATACGAGTATTTATTGGTGTTTGCACTTTGCGAGAGGGAGGTGCACGTACGGGAACTGTTGCGAGTACATACACAGGTTGCCAACCGGCTTGGACGATGCAAAGAGAAAGGATTTGATGTACGATTTGTTCGGGAGGTCGAAGCATGCGTTAGAAAAAGCGGACAACAGCGGCGCGGGGAGTTATTTGAGAGACGTGAGGACATTGTTCATTTACTACGCCGGGTCGGTGCCGGAACATTGGGGTTCGGATCGAATGGAGCGAGAGATTAGGAAAGATTTCGGCGAGTGGGGAGCGATTGAAGCCGTGGACGTGAAACACGATCGAACTTTTTGCTTTGTGAGGTATAAGTTTCGCGCGAGCGCGGAGTTTGCGAAAGAAGCGATGGAAGGCCAGAGGATTGGCAACTCAAAGATTCACGAGTTGCCGTTATCCGTGAGATGGGCGAACGACGATCCTAATCCCGTGGCAATTGTGAGGGTGAAGAGAGAACGCGAGACGTTAGTCGCGGATGCGATTATTCGTGGGATTGAAAAGAAGCAGAGAGCAATGTCTGCTAAGGACGCCTTGGAACAAAAGATGATCGCGCAGGTGAAAGAAGGAGAAGAGTATCCAGACACGTCGGCATTCTACGCCGACGACCAAGGGAAGAAAGCGATGGAAGATGCGGAGAAAGAGAAGAAAAGCGAGGAAGAGAGAAACAGAAAATCGTTCAAAAGTAACAACGTCGAGGAAGAAGAAGAGGAAGAGGAGGACGATGACGACGACGGAGTCACGTTCGATCCAGACGATTACGAATAGCTTTCTATATAGCGTAGCAGGTACCTGGTAGTACAACGCAGTAGTAAATATGCAATTGAAGACAAATACTTTAGAAACTATAACTAACTAACTATCTATTGTGCTAATTCTATCTATATTACCATCCGGTCCTAACAGGTACGAGTTCGTGTTGTAAAAATCTTCTGGTTCCGCTTTATTATTAAACAAAGTTCCAAACGCACGCGCCGAAGAAAGTATCCTCGAATCTCTTCCAACGACCAGTTCCTTCTCCATTTGCACGGCTTTCGTGAACGCTAACCGCGCGGGAAAGTATTCAATCACACCGCCACCTCGGTGTGGCGACAACACGACCAAATCTCTTTGGTTGATGAATCCTACGTCCGAGTCGCGACATCCTTTCAGCATACTCCGCATGCTCAAATTGCCGTATTTGCAATCGTACGTGCTCACTCGTCCGAGTAAATCAGTCGTTGAGAGGAAAGATCCGTCGGGAGAGTTGAGAATAGTATTGATTTTTCTCGGTCCGTCGACGATGGCGGATTTCCATTTCGACGGTTTCAACGCCGTCTTGTTTTCAGATTCTTCTTCGGATTCGTTTTCATCATCGTCGCCATCATCACCATCGGCTACAATATCGAATCGCTTTTTTTGAATATCTTTCGTCTTCTTCGCGAAAAACGAAAATACTTTCTTTGCCGCCATGGATACAGCTTCCACGGCGCCAAACTTTGACCCACCAGACGCTTGCACGAACGCAATCGTCCCGAACTTGCCGCAAGCGACGAAGCCAAACTTGTTTTCATCCTTCTCGTCGTCGTCGCTGTCCGAGTCGTCGCTGGTATTAAACAATGTATTCAAACGACTTTTACTTCTCTCGCGCAAACCAACTTCTGAGCACGTCAAAGGCACGTTGCCTACGCACACGCCGTCGCGAATAGGCGCGATTCTTTTAAATCCGTCAAATTTGACCATCCCGGTTAACGTGTTGTAATCGTCCTTTTCCGGTTGAAAATCTTGCGCGTATTGCTTTCGAGCCATTCGTAAACGGTATAAATGTGACTTCATCTCCACTGCATCTATTCGCAGCACGTCCCCATTTTCCGCGAAAATCGTCACGTCCTCCTCTTCTTCTAAGACCGCACTTTCGTCGTCGTCGTCGCTTTCCTTCTTCGGCCCGAGGCGTTGCCCGTACGGCCGCGCTCGAATAGAAACCAAAGGCGCTCTCGAAACCTTCCTCGAGAAGAGCAATCGCGGCGAGCAAACATCCGCACAATCGTACCCTTCCAAACGACCAGAAGATAACCCTACCAGTAAGAACGGGTTTTCGTCGTGCGCGAAATCGACAAACGCCAACGACTGCACGCAAATGCCGTCGCCGTGTGTGCGAATATCTTTATTCCTCGTTGTGTTCTTCTTGGTTGCTTGTATTTCAATCACACCTTGGTGTTGTCTCGTGTCGTTATCATCACCACCTTTCTCGTCGGCGTCGCTGTTGCAAACCGAGCACACGACCAAAACGTTTAAACGACTCAGCGCTATCGCAGTCGCGTTCGCGTTGAGTGCAATCGTTATTCGGTCGTTCTCCTCGTGACTCGTTGATGATAATGATGTTGATGCAGACGATGCAGATTTCCCCAACGGTGTTGCATGTGTAGGACGAAGCCACGTTTGCATACGCGTCAAGACCGGGTCGTCCGCGTCGTCGCGAAACAAAATCGAGACGACTTTGTGGACGTCTTTGATATGTCCCAGGCGAGTGAGAAGAATTTCAGACGGAGGTTTATCCTTCGTCGTTTTGTTCTTCTCGGTTGACATGTTGGATATTATGTGTGGACACTTTTACAAGTGAACGAGAAGTGAAACATGTGAGGATGTTTTATGCGTATCTGCGTGACTACGTGTGCGTGCGAAAGAAAACGTGAAAAATCAAAGAGGGAGCACGAGGGGGTACGTTCTATCTACGCTATCACTCATTGTTCAATCAGTGAAACGCCCTTTCGGTCGCGTCTAATAGTTCGTATTGGCCTTTTCTCAGTAACCGAATCGCCCGGAGCCATTTTTTTCCGCTCCGTTCTTCTCCACCTTTTACTAACGCGGGTTCTCTTTCCGCGACTTCATCCAAAGTTGCTTTCTGCTCTGCTATGGAGTCTAACACTTCATTGCGATTGTATTTAGAGACGAAGTCGTCTTGTTTTTGCCCGCTTCTGTTTTCCTCCAGAAAGAGTTCGTCGACGGTTTTTCGATCTACTTTCAAAAACGTATTCGATGCGCGTAAACGAACGTCGATGGAATCGTTCCGGTTGTTTGGCACGCAAAAACCGTATTTTCGCAACAATTCGTCGTTCGAGCGATGATTACCGTAGGATATGCTGCACTCTTCGTCGTTCTCTATATCGCGTATCGCGTACACTTCAATACTTGTTGATGCGTTATTAGTATTCGATACTAATCGAATCTCGCAGTTTGCGCTGGCGTCGTGATTGAGTAAATCTACGCCGGGAATGAACGAATAGAACGAAGAAACGTTATCCCCGATATTCTTGTCTTCCGAAGACACGGACAAAGCTCTCGATAGAACCGTTGATATCGCCCACGCAAACATCTCGTACGAGACCGCCTTATTCTCTTCCCCGAATATCCCCGCGTGCGCGCTCTTCACAAACGTCTTCCTCGTCACGACGCTTTCAAACGTCGGCGTGCCTCGCAACAGCGCGATTTGTGAAGCGTCCCATAACAAAGGCACGGACGGGTCCAGTTGACCCGTCAAAGGAGGACACGATGCGCGATACGAACTCGAATCGAGCAATAAATTCAGCGCCATCGACGCGTGCACTTCAAATCCAGACGCCACTCTTTTCGCCGCCTCGACGAACCGCGGCGCTTTCGTCCGCGCCGAGTTTATGGCGAATGCGGACGATAACGGGTAATATAAATCACTCTCCAACGTGAATATCTTTGCATTGGTTTTAATTCCTTCACCAGACTTCGCAACAAACACTCCCAGAGATTCTTCTTCCGTTTGTTCTTGTTCTTCTTCTTCTCTGCGGACGACAACGCTTGAAGAAGCCACGAACGAACTCTTCGCGTCGGACAAAAGCGCACGCAACGCTTCGCCTCTCCGACCTGAACCTACTAACGAGTTTCGAAATGAACAAGACATCATAAAGTCATGTCGACTAATTCGCGAAGCGCTCGTAATCGTAATCGCGCGTCCGATAACAAGTGTCCAATGTCGTCCGTTTTCAAGTGTCTGTGAGTCTCGATTTGTCGTCGTATTTCCCCGAACAATTCCTTTTTGTGTTCTTTCCCAGATTTCGTTTGGGAGGCTATTCGTAAAGCTTTTCGGTATAAGGTTAAAACGTTCGCGCGGTTGATGAAGTGCTGGAGGGATTTCGTCGTCGTCTTCGTCGTTGACATGTTGTCGTGCGTGCAGCGACAAAAGTGGGCAACGAAAAGAAAGAAAAGACGGTGTTTTGTCTTTCTTTGAGGCCCTAAATATTAAATAGAAATTTGTATAGTATTCTAAACCCTAATTAATTGCCATCGCTTCGGCGATGGCATTTGTTAAACGGATAAAAATACAGAGAAGATTAGGTACGACATTCCTAAGTTCATTGCATCGCGCAGTCGATATTAATTCGATTACTCCTATAGCATGGCCCCTGCGCAAGGATGACACATGAATTTGATTGGAAAAGATCACCGTTTTTTTTTGCAGCAGTTGTATTATTGAAAGGCGTGCGTGCGAGGAAATTTTATCGCGTCGTATTTCTCTTTCATTTCGTGCGCTATGTTTTGTAGATGTCTCTCTCTCTTTCTCTGTCTTCCTCTGTGTGTGAGTGTTTTTATGAGGTGTGTAACTCGCCGCGTTCGTATCGCCAACGGTATGGTAACGGACAGTTCTTGTCGAGGAGGTATGTTAAACATTCTGTGTGTTTGTTCTTGCGCGCTTTTCGTATGGCCTGAGAGTTCCAAGGCGCTTTGGCGGTTTCGTGCAAGTACTTCAAACAGTCCAAGTGGCCGAACTCGGCTGCATTTTCACACGCACGTGGTTTGAATTGATCATTTTTACGCTCAACAAGATATCCGAGTATGTGGAGATGACCATATCTAGCCGCCCAAATGGCAGTTAGCAAATCCCAAGGCGCTTTGACTTCTTCGCGTAAGTATTTGAGGCACTCGAGTTGACCGTTTGCGGCAGCATTTGCACACGCCCACCCATTAATAGGACACTCATTTGCAACGCAATACTTCACCATTTCCAGATTACCATGCCATGCGGCCGTTTTAATCGTATCATAATCCCACTTACACTTTTTCTCCTCTCGCGCCCACTTGAGAAACTCGAGTTTATTCGTTTGAGCAACTTTATAGCAGAACCATCTTTCGCATCTTAAGTCACTCGACAGCAAATATTTATGCTCCCACGCAACTTCTAAAGTCGATATCGACGACATCTCATTGACCTTAAACCTCCATTTTAAAATCCCCACGCGAGATGATCTCTTCACCAACTTTCTCGTCTCCGTATTCACCTCGTACAAGAATTTGATATCAGTCCTATTCAATCTCGGAAGAATGTGTTGGAAACAAATATCGTCGTTCTTCACGATCAAACTCCACAAATTTCTCTCCCCCATCCGCCTCTTCTGCGCTCGCGTCGTCACTCCAGACATGATGAGATGCTTCTTTTCGCTTTTTTTATCTCGACATTAAAACAGCTCGTTCTTCTTCTTCTTCTTTCTCTCTTAGTGTCTTTGATACTGACGATTGTTTTTTCCAAGAAAAAAACAGCCGTTTTGCCGAAAATCTTCATTTTGGTGAAAAGACAGATCCAACACCACATGCACCACATGCACATGCACTACTACTACTACTAATAATAATACTAATAATAATAACATGAGACGGAAGAATCCAGATCCGCAGCGCGCGGTGAACGCGAGGACGGTTTTGAAGGCGGTGAAGGGTAGGAAAGAAGAAGAAGAAGAAGTGGAAGAAGAAGAACCGGTGTTGTGTTTGAGGATTCCTGACGAGGATGAAGTCGTTTTTGAAATCGAGCAAAAGGAGATACGAAAAGAAGAAACGACTTTTAATAAGAAAGGAGTGAAGAGAAAGAGAACGCAACACGAGTGCGATATTTGCGAGAAGATGTTTGTCTGTCCATCCAATTTGGCTATACACATGCGTATTCACACGAACGAGAGGCCCTATGAATGCGATGCGTGCGAGAAGTGTTTTCGTGAATGTGGTCAATTGAAAGTTCACATGCGTATTCACACGAACGAGAAACCGTACGAATGTGATGTGTGCGAGAAGCGTTTTCGTCATTCTAATGCTTTGAAAAAGCACATGCGTATTCACACGAACGAGAAACCGTACGAATATGATGTGCGCGAGAAGCGTTTTCGTCAATCTCAACATTTGAAAGGACACAAGCGTGTTCACACGAACGAGAAACCGTTTGAATGCCACGTGTGCGAGAAGAGGTATCGTCATACTAGTAGTTTAAAGTACCATATGCGTACTCAACATTAACTCTTTTAAAGTCCAAGTTTACATACACGTACCAGTACGGCAGTACCTTATACTACAAACGCACCACTCTATCCCCCAACATCAAATGGTTATTACTATGGCTAACGACTAACACCGTCCTTCCTTTACTCGCTCTTTTCAACGCCTCGATGACTATCTTTTCGCTCTCCGCGTCCAACGCCGACGTCGGTTCGTCCAACAAGAGAATCTTCGGATCCGCGAACAACGCTCGAGCGATGGCTACGCGTTGCTTCTGCCCGCCCGATAAAGTGCATCCTCGCTCACCAATCTTCTTGGAAAATAAATCCAACGCGATGTCGTCGTAAATCAACGCCGCTTTGGCCGCTTTGACGACGCGTTCGTATACCTCTCTCGGAATGTTGCTCTCGTTTCGTCCGTTTCCATCAAATACCACATCAAATTCATCCGAGCCATAGACGATGTTGTCGAAAATAGTCCCGGAAAACAACACCGGTTCTTGCGAGACGATCGATATGACGCGTTTACGCAACCATTCTGAGGATAAGGAGTCGATGTTTACACCGTCTAACGTTATCGCGCCGCGATTTACTTTGTAAAATTTTTGCAACAGGTGCAAACACGTCGTCTTGCCTCGTCCCGAAACGCCCTGTAATTTGACCACTTCGTTCGGTTTGACTTCAAACGATACCGAATTCAATACGTTCGTTGTTGTTGCAGAAGAAGAAGTGGAAGGATACGAAAACGTGACGTTTTGAAACTGAACGTGACCTTTGAACGAGTCCATTTTCATCAACTTTTTGTTCTTCTCCTTTCCTATTTCGTCTTCTTCTTCTTCTTCTCCTTCTTCTTCTAAACACTTAAAAACCTCCGTTGCGCTTCCGCTCGCTTTGAATAAACTCGTAAACGCGTTCAAAAGTTGCCCAAAATACTCTTGCAACTGAGATTGGTACAACATCGCGGCGACCAACTTTTCCGCGCCCATGTCCTCGTCTAAAGCTAATTTCCCACCCACGTATAATATCATCACCGGAACGAAACACGACGATATCAAGCTATAAAATATGGTAAAGTACCCTCCCGAAAATATCGCTTGCTCGACGCTTTCTTTATACCATCGACTCACCGCGAATCCATATCGGTCGTTCTCGTACGCCTCGTTCGCAAACGCTCGCACCGTTCTCACGTTCCCAATCGCCTCGTGCGCGACATCGTTCGCGCTCGCCAACGTTTCTTGCACTCGAGCGCTATTCCTCGCCATCCACTTCCCGTAAAAGTGATTCGCTATCGCCGACGCCGGCACCGCCGCCGTCGCCAACGCGCCCAGTCGATAATCCAACCACACTAAATACGCCGACACCCCTAAAACTCGCACCACGCACTCCACGCAGTTTCGAAATACCCAAGACAAATCGCTCGCAATTTCCCCGCAATCCGACGAGAGCATCGACGCCACTCTCCCCGTCGTCCTCGAATCAAACCATTCGATTTTTTTCCTCAAGATTGAACGAAACACGTCTCGTCGCAACCGTCGCACTATTCTCGTTTGCGCAAAGGAAAACAGAAACACGTTCCAGAAGTCTAACAATCCGTTGATGACGCCGGCGTACAAGAAGTACTCGACGTTTTTCATAAATTTTTGCTGGTTTCCGTCGACGACTGCTCCTACAGACATCGCTACAAAGTGTGGCATGGAAACGCTGAACGGTAAGCGGACGAGCAAGGACAGGAGGCCGAACAGAATCCATCGGGAATCCGGTTTCGCCAATTGGAGAAGTTTTGCAAACGATGCTCCTGATGGATTTTGTTTGAGTACTTTCTCTCTCGCTTTTGTGCTTCTTCTTCTCGCGAGCAAGCGCGAGGTTGAAAGCTCTTCTCCTTCCTCTTCTTCTGAGTCGTCGTCGTCGGAGGACGGTGACCTCTCGTCGTCGTCTGAATCGTCGTCAGACGACATGTCTTTCATACTGTTTTTTGTTGTGAGGGGAAATTAATTGGAATTTTCTTCAGAAAGATATCAAAACAGAACGGACCCGTTGCCGTTGCGAGAGATGCCAAAACCGCGGAAATGGAAACCCCTCGAAAAAGCGACGACGAATGCGATTTTCTTCGCTCTGACGTTTTTAATGTGTGTTTTCACCATCAAAATCAGCGCGAACGATGATGAACTCGATGGGATTGAGAATACAATCGATTTACTCGAGAAGCAGTTAAACGAGATGACCGGCGAGCAAAAATCATCAAAGAAAGGAGTTCTTCTAGACGATGGCACGACGGCAAACGCACGAGGAGGGACGGAACTCATGTCGTCAGAACTACAAGATCGCGTCCCAAAAGTGTTACTCGACCGATGGCACGTGGTGAAGTCGCGCGTGCGAGATTTGAGCGAGGACAAGAGAAAGCCGAACGCTTTATGGTTTCACGATTTGCCGAACGACGTGGAAAGCGCGCACCTGAGACAAACGCAATCGAGGGAGAGGTTTGATTTGTTCGTATTCGTGAGCGACTGGCAGCGAAAAGCGTACGAGTCGGTGTTCGGGGACGTGTTCAAGGAGAAAGCGGTGGTGCTGCGGAATGCGATCGAACCTTTCGCTCGATCGAGGAGAACGGAGAGCGACGGAACGACGATTCGGTTGATCTATCACACGACGCCGCATCGAGGACTCGGGTTGCTCGTGCGGGCGTTTGTGCGGGCGTACGAGGCGCGAAAAGGTAAACTACATTTGGACGTTTACTCGAGCTTTTCAATTTACGGATGGGGTCATCGAGACGAGCCGTTTGAAGAACTGTTCGACGTCTGTCGCGAGCATCCCGGGTGCGAGTATCACGGCGCCGTGTCGAACGCAGAGGTGCGAGAAGCGCTCACGAAGGCGCACATCTTCGCGTATCCGTCAATCTGGCAGGAGACGTCGTGTATTGCCGCCATCGAGGCGCTGAGTGCGGGCGTGCACGTCGTTACCTCGAATCTCGGCGCGCTTCCAGAGACGCTCGGTACTTTCGCCACGATGTACCAATACGTCGAGAACGCGGAAGAACATCTCGCCGCTTTTGAGCGAGCACTGAGCGAGGCGATCGATAGTTACTGGTCGCGAGAGAAGGTCTCCATGCGGCGCACGCAACAGGTGTACGCGTCTCAAGTTTTCGGTTGGGGAAATGCTGGATTCGCCGGGCGCGCGGACGATTGGGTCAGGGTCCTCGGCTCGGCGCACGAGCTGTTCAACGGCAAGAGAACGCTCGAACGACAGGATTTCAACTCGGACTCGGAATTTGCCGACGCACTCTTCGTCGCAGGTCGAGTGAAAGAAAATCGTGGAGATGTCCATGGAGCGATGGCGAAGTATCGTCGGGCTCTCGAGTTCAACGAGCTCAACTCTTACGCGCTCGTTAGCCTAGGTGTCTTGGAAATGACGTCGGGCGATAATACGGGCAATCGCGAGATGGCAAACCGCGGGGTCGAGTATCTCGAGTTTGCCATTGATAACGCCGAGCGTCTGAGTCCGGCTCTCAAGCCGGATTCTGCGGCGTATTACGGAGCCGCCGTGCGTAGCGGGTATTATCGGGAAATTCGTTATCAGCACGCTCGCGCTGTCAAGAGTTTCGATTTGGGACTGAACACGTCGCAAGCTGGAGATAGCGACTGCTGGGACGTGTATCGCGCCACCATGGTGCCACACTTCCCGCTGAGCCCAGAGGAAGAGAGAGAGACGATTCGAGGGTTCAACGCTATGATCGATGCGCTTCTGGCCCGGGACGACCTCTTTTGTCATCGCGAAAACGCACTGGCCAACGCATTCTCTGTCGCGTATTACTACACCGAGTGCGATTACAAGAAAGAATACTCCAAATGGGTTCGGTTGAAGGCAACGTTGAACAAGAACTTGGAGTACTTTTCTCCGCGACTCGCGTACGAGCGCGACGACAGGTACTTAACGAGCCGGGAAAGCAAAGCGAGTTTGAAACGTCTCAAAAGCCGCAAGATTAAATTGGGGGTCGTCTCTTCTTTCTTCACGCCCGACTCGAGCATCTGGGGGAACTTCGGATACGTCGTCCGCGGCCTGCAACAAGACAAGCGCTTTGAAGTTGATTTTGTTTACTTCCCGCGAAACCCAATCACAAAGGAGGACAAGCTGTTGTCTCTGCATCCCGAGTCTAACATTTACCTGGAGGCACATCAAATGGGTCAATCGGTGTTGGATGCGAACCGAAAAAAGATTGAGGCGCGAAAGTTTGATGTTCTGCTCTATCTTGACCTGCACATGACGGGTGAGATGCACGATTACGCCATGGCAAAGCTCGCGCCCGTGCAGATCACCACGCACGGACATCCGGTGACATCGGGCATTCCTGAGCTCATCATGGATTACTTCCTATCTTGGGATCTCGCCGAACTTCCCGACAAGTTGCGGGCGCAGACTTTCTACACCGAGAAATTGCTGTTGATAAACAGTAACAAGCAAGCGTGGGAGTACTTTGTGCCGAGGACGAAGGATGAGGTTTCCTTAATCAAGGGTCACGCTCCGTTCTCGCATTTCACTCGAGAAAACATCGACTTCATCCCCGATGAAGGAATGAGAAAGCTCTCAGTCGAAAGCGCGACGTGGTACTTCTGCCCGCAAGCAGCGTTCAAGTATCACGTCACGTTTGATAGGATACTGGGCGAAATACAGAAGCGCGATTCGAGCGCGGTCATCATCCTGATGCAGCTCACGTCTGACACCTTCGAAGATTTACACTTCAAGGTCATCAAGAGACTTTCGACGCACGGCGGAGTCGATCTCAGCCGCGTCGTGTTCGTTCCACGTATGCAGCACTATCAGCTGATGGCGATGTACAAGTTATCGGACGTCGTCCTCGACAGCGTGTATTTCGGAGGAGATACCACGACGCGCGAGGCCTTTGAGGTCGGATCACCGGTCGTCACGCTTCCCGGTAAGACGATCGGACAACGATGGACGCAAGCGTATTACAAAGTCATGGGCATCCTCGATTACGTCGTCGACACGGCGGATGAATATGTCTCCGTGGCGACAAAGTTCGCCAACGCCGATGGCGAAACGAAGCTGCGAGCTCGCGAACGCATCAAGACCGCGTACCACGAAAAGCTCGTCGCCAACCCCGAGGCACCGAAACTATGGGGCGACGCGATATTTCGCGCCGCAACCGCGCCGACGAGATGGCATTGGCACGATCAGGTGGGAACGAACGCAAAAAAGCGGCGCGATGAATTTTAGCATCCGCGTCATTCGTAGACTCATCTCTCTTCCAAAAAATTCTCCTCCGCAAACTGGCATGCAAAGAAAAATCCGCCATTATTAATAAATAATGCACTCTTCGTGTGCGGGTATTCAAGTAGTAGCCCGAAAAACGGCGACTACTGCTCCTACTATTCGACGACAAACGCGAGTACGGCAATTTTGCAACGCTGAATCGTCGTCATCGTCGAACGACAATAATGAGTGGCGAAAACTTAGAAAGCGCGAACTATCTGAAACGCACGAAAAGGCGAGGAAAATGATTCAGCGGGGAAGTCGATTGATGGACCGCTTAAAAAATCTTGAAATTGGCGCGAAACTGGCGATGAAACGGAACGACGAGACGCAGTTACGACAGATTGCGAGAGATAGGGTGGTGGTGAAAGACGGGTTGAAAGAGTTGGTGAGGAAAATTGAAGCGCAGAGAGAGTTTGCGGAAGCTTTGGAGAAGGTTTTGGATGAGTGTGATGATGATGATGGTACAAGGTCTGGTCCTCGCGCTTCGTATTTACCGTACGAAACCGAGGAGGAAATCGAGGAGAAGTTTCGAAAGCTGGAGAGGCAACAGGAACGCTTGAAAGTAGATTGGCTGGAAAACTTATGATGATAGCAAGCATAGAGATGATTTAGCAGTAGTGTGTTAGATTTTTAGTATAGTTTACAACGCTATTGTATTACTATTTATTGACGTTATTATTAGTAGTATCGTCGTCGGCGGTATTAGTATCGATTTCGATTTTGAAGGTTTGGTTTTGGAAGAGCAACCGGAGCGGTTGTTTGTTTCCGGGAGTTTTGTTATAACTTTTCGACGAGGATGGCGGCAGGTTTTCTTTGCCGCCGCCATTGCGTTCTGCTTTCTCTGAAATCGATTGGTTTTTATGCTCTTTTCCTTCTTCTATCTCGTCTTCTTCTTTGTTGGATTCGGATACCGAGGAGGAACGCAACGAAGAAGCCGTGCCCGGTTCATATTCCAAGTCATCTTCCTCCTCCTCCTCCTCTTCATTGCCGAAGAAATCGGGTTCCATGTGCTCCGTCCCATGGCTACTGCGCGGCGTATCAGATTGCGGCAGGTGTTCTTGCTTCTCTCTTTTTTCTTCTTCTCCTTTTTCTTCCTCTTTATCTCTCTTCTTCTTCATCGCGCTATTCGCGTGCGAAAAAGTTCGGTCTGGACTCAACGATAGATTTACGCTCGAATCCAACGAACTCGCCATGGAATAGTTCGTTCTCTCGCACGCGCTGACAAACTTTTCAATCTTTTCCAAACTTGGCGAGCATTTCGTCCCGGCGAGCATTTCCCGCACGTATTCTTCCATCTTCTTCAAACTCTCGATTCTATTCACTTCCATTTGACTCGTCTCTTTGACCAACCTCTCGTATCGCTTCGCCACCCACCGCTCGGCAATCTTATGCAGACCAAACAACCACGGTCCGCGAAACGCCACTCGAAAACGCACTTCGCACACTTTCACGCATTTACTCGCATCCTCCGGGCACTCTTTAATCACCGCGAGTTCCTCGCACACGATCATCTTCCGTAAACTAATATTCCTCGTGTACGTGTACAATCGCTTCTCCTCCTCGCGCCACTCGCACATCTCCAAACCTTCCAGCGGCGCTTGTCTGTTCGCGACCGCATTAAACGGGAGCTTCGAAAACCACTTCGGCGCGTCGTTTCTGGACCAAAATTTCCGCTTCCTAAAGTGCCATCCATTTTTCGTATCTTTCGAAGGCGCGACCGTCGGGACTATTTCGATTTTATACACCGTCTGGTCGTCCGGGGACACGCACGACGTCCTTTGCAAAAACGCGCGAATAACGTTCAGAGCGTTCGTGTTATACGTCACCTCGTGCGTGCGTTTGGTCCCGCCCAATTGTTGCGATTTCTTAAACAGTTCGCCGACGTAATTTCTCGGCGGTTTGATATGAGTCGTCTGAGTCGTCATCGCGTCTTCTGAGGAAGAAGAGCGTTCCATCATCATCATCGGTTTCCTCTATGTTACCGTTGGAATGGAAAAATATTGACCATAAAAAAAACGTCTCGTCTCTCGCTCCTTTTCTTCAAAAAGCAGCACAACAAAAGCGCAGCAACACACGCGTTTGTCGTCGTCGTCTTCTTCTCTCTTTTTCCGATTATTACACCTCTCTCTCTCTCTCTCTCTCTCTCTCTCTCTCTCTTTTCTCTTTTTG